>Ga0163109_10001460_pt1 | contig 18688 bp, 18 predicted proteins | sample CRUFie1St13metaG_FD_108704 | JGI IMG/M metagenome (GOLD analysis project Ga0163109, IMG submission 108704) | Marine microbial communities from the Costa Rica Dome - CRUD Field 142mm St13 metaG | ecosystem: Environmental > Aquatic > Marine > Oceanic > Photic zone | place: Costa Rica: the Eastern... | reverse complement strand
GCTGATGTGGCTTCAAAAATCGCCGAGGATGAGGCCCTGGAAAACGAGGCGTCCGACGCTCAGAATGAAACGGTCGAAACAAATGAACAGTGAGGTGATCTGATGGCTGAACAACAGAGCATGCTCGATCGATGGTTTCTCCAGCAGGAGATCATAGACCAACTCCTCGGACAGGGTGAAGAGCGGGAGGATGCCGTGGAATTCGGGCAACGCATTGCCGCCATCGCCGCTACGGAAGAGGCTGAGCATCAGAGTCTTCACGACCCCTTCGACCGGTCGGTGGCGCTGGTTCTCTCCTTGGTTCGAGAGGAGGCCTTCAACCCGTGGGACGTGGACCTATCTGCCTTTTTGAACGTCTTCGCAGCACGTGTGAAGGAGGGCGAAAATCTTGATTTGCCGGCCTGCGGCCGTCTCATCCGCCTTTCCTGGGAAGTCCTTCATCACCAATCAGCGGTGCTGTTTGACAAAATTCAACCGGTTGAAGAGGAGACTTGGGACGACGAGGCCGCCTTTGGTTGGGAGAGCGAATACGATGACGAAGCCTTCTTTTTCACCCAATCTGTCCTCGACGGCGGGGCGGATGAGGTCCTCTCTACGCTGTTCGACGAGCGCGTTCGTCGGGACGAGGGTCGTCCCGTGACTTTGGCTGAATTGCTCTCAGCCTTCAAGGACGCAGCCGATGATGCCGAAGCTCTGAAGCAGCGGGAAATCAATCGAATGGAGCACGAACGGGAGTTGAGCGAATACCTCGACAACGTTGGGGGCCGAATGCACAACGAAGATCTTGAAGGTGACATCGAACGTTGTTGGATGGCGCTCAAATCGACCTGTGCAGAGGCCGGTTCGGTGACCGTCCCGCTGGTCGACGTCATGGCAAAACTCAAGCCCGTGCTCAAAGCCATGTTTGGTGAAGCACTTGAAGACCCGCAAAGCGAAGCCTTCGTGGCTTCCTTCATCGCAGGTTTGTTCCTGACGCATCGCCGAATCGCCAGTATCTCTCAAGAGGGTGAGGCGGTTGAAAACATCCTGATTGAGGATCTCTGGCCGCACCTCACGAGCTTTTCAGAGGTCTTGGAGGCCGTGGAAGCCCTGATGGCGCAAGATGCCGAAGCGTTGGACGGTGAGACCACGGGTTCGGAGCATCGGATGGAAGCGATTGCTGAGCGGGCTCGCCTCGTCGAGGAGCGTGCCGCCCGTCGCCAGGCCAAATTGGAGGCCAAAGCGGCCAAGGAAGCAACTTCATCGTCTCCCGAGCCTGCTACGCAAGAAACAGCGGCGGTGCCTGGTCCGGAAAGCATGTTGGATGACCACGATTGGCTGGTGGAGTAAGGAGGGGAATCAAGTGGCAGAACTACCGTTGGAATCCCTCATCGAAGCCACCCTGTTCAGTTCCGGGAAATCCATGTCCGTCGCTGAACTTTCCACCGTCTTGGGCTACGACGAGGACGAGATGCTTGATTGCCTCGGCTCACTTCAAGCCACGCTCAAGCGAAGGAAAGGGGGGGCGCTTCAACTGGCAGAAGTGGGCGACCGATGGGCTCTTGAAGTCAAACCGGCCATTGCCGAACATCTCCCAAGGGAGACAAAGACCGATATGCCCCCAAAGTTGCTCAAAGCAGCTGCATTGATCGCATACCACCAGCCGATGCCCCAATCGCGTCTTGTCGAATTGTTGGGCCAGAAGGCTTACGACTACGTGCGGGAACTTGCCCAGCACGGCATGATCGACCGTCGAAAAGACGGAAACACCCGTCGTTTGGCCACCACCCGCCGCTTTTCAGAAGCCTTTGGGTGCCCGCATACCGACCGCAAGAAGGTCAAAGCATGGTTCCGTGAACAGGTGCATTCCAGCGGTCTCCTCGATGAATTGGGGGATCGCAAAGAAATCCTTCGAGAAGAATCCGACGCTTCCGGAACCGTTCAGTCATCGCTTCCTGTTCAAGAGGAAGAGTGACATCACGCTCGTCGCATTTCATCAAGCCAGGTTTCAACCAAACTTTGTGTTCGGTGCCCCTCGTATGCCTGAAGACGAGCAGCGAGGAGATCCACCTCTTCGCCCTCGGCACCCGCACTCACGGCCATGTTTTTGGCGTGCAATTTCATGTGTCCTGCTTGAATACCTTTGGTGGAGAGTGCTCGAAGGGCGCCCAGGTTCTGAGCCAGTCCGGCACAGAGCATGATGCCAGCGAGCTCTTGAGCGGTTTCTACGCCGAGAACGGCCAAGTTGGCCTTGGCTGCTGGGTGGACTTTGGACGCACCGCCCACGATGCCCACGGCCATGGGGAGTTCCATGGAGCCGACCAAATTCCCGTTCTCATCCTCGCTCCATGACGACATCGAGGTGTACCTCCCGTCTTCCATCGTCGTCCACGCGTGGCATCCTGCTTCGATGGCTCGCCAATCTTGGCCACAAGCCAGGGCCACGCTGCTGATGGCGTTCATGATGCCCTTGTTGTGGGTCGTCGCCCGGAACGGGTCTTCTACGGCAAAGGCATGAGCCTCGAGGATGCCTTGAATCACCGCCAATCCATCGTCCCTGGTCCCGTCCGACGCCATCTCCTCGGGCGAAAACACCGCCCGAACACGGGCCAGTCGATGACCTGCGAGGTTGGAAAGGATTCGTAGGTGCGCTCGGCCGCTGGACAACGCTTCCAAACGTGGAGCCACACGTTCAGCCATGGTGTTGACGGCGTTGGCTCCCATGGCATCACGGCAATCCACGAGAAGGTGGACCACCAACATCGTTCCCAACTCCGTGGGCAACCTGCGGACTTCAATGTCCTTGCAACCCCCGCCGAGGGCAATCATGCGGGACGGGACATCGTTGCAAAACGCCATCAGGGCGTCTTTTTGCCCGAGAATCGCTTCTTCTGCAGCGTTCAGGTCTTGGATGTCCAAGAGTTGAATTTGCCCGATCATGACGGGTGCATCGTTCCGTGTGGTGAACCCGCCGTGAGCGAGGCAGCGTTTTGCCATGTTGGAAGCGGCAGCCACCACGCTGGATTCTTCAAGGCAAAACGGAATGAGGTAGTGCTTCCCATCGACCACAAAGTTGGTGGCCACGCCCACAGGGAGGGACATGGTGCCAATGACGTTCTCAATCATGCGATCGGCGGCCGTTTCATCCAATTCGCCGTGTTCTGAAAGGGCCGCAATGTGCTCCTCGCTCAGGTTGGCGGCGTCGGCAACGAGGTTTCTTCGCTCTTCCACGGTCATTTTGTACAATCCTTTGATTCGACTGTTCTCAACCGGCATGGTGCTTCCCGGACCGAGGCTGGGGGCCGGGTTCCTTGAAACAATCGCTGTGTGGATGTCGGATGCTTCAGGATTTTAACGGGATTAACGGGTTTGCTAACGCGTTAATCAAGTGTTAATCGTGCGTTAAAATCGCCCAAATGGCGCACACGGCCTGCGGGTTAACGCCTCGTAACGGTTCTCTTGCGGCACCGATTCCGCTGAAACATGATATACCTGAATGCAGTTTGACCGTCATGGTTCGAGAAACGCATGCCTACGGCCTACCGGCATTGAACATCAACCCGTTTTCCATTCGGCCGCTTGAATCCGGGGAATCCGGGAAACTCGTCGGTAGAAACGATGTCTTCACACGAATGAAGACCTACCTCCAACTGGGGAGCGCTCGGAAAGTCATGTTGCTCGGGCCGCTTGGTTCGGGACGCACTTCGCTTGCACGATGCCTGATGCCGTATGCAGGGGCCTCGGCCACCATCGACCATCTGCCAGCGCAATCCCCTGCTTCAGCCCTCCTGAACATGTGTTATCGGCAAATGATCGGGGGCGAACCCCCGAGAAACCGAACCGAATTGGTGAACGATCTTGTTAACGAAATGTACGGCTACCCCAACAAACTCCCGATGATCGTCATCGATGTGCCCGCCAGCGATCTATCGGTGCTGGAGGTGGCCCTCCGGGACGCTCATTCCTCTTTGGAGCGACTGAATGCGCTGCTGGTCCTCGTTTGCGACGTCAAGGAGCGCCATCATCTTCCACAAACGGTGATCGAAGGATTTGAGGTCCAACGCCTTTCACCGTTCAGTGCGCATGATGTCGTGGCCTTGGTCCGCCAGCGACTGGCTTCTGTTGGCGTGTTGGACAGCGATTTTTCGATGCAGGACGCTACGACCATTCTCGAAGCGTGTGATGGTTTCCCTGCTCAGGTGATCACCCTCCTGCGCGACGCCGTGGACGGCATCCGGATGCGAAATCCAGACGGTTTGCCGGTGGACTATGTTGAGACAGCCGCGAAGATCTTGCCGAGGGACGAGCCCGATTCCCTTCACCAGCTTATGGACGGCAGACCAACCTCCGAGCCGCACCAGGAAGAAATGGGTGCGGACGGTATCGCATCGCCTCTTGCAACAGCGGCGTCAACGGAAGGTCCTTCGGACATCATCGATGCATCCATGCCTTGGACCGAACGTCCAGCCTTGCAGCCTCGAACCGCCAACGACGTTGATGTGGAAGAGGAACATGACGAAATTGATTTTGAATTGGACATGGGTTGGCTCGACGACGAAAAGGGTCAAGATGAACCGCTTCAGGAGAGCCCGTTCAACCCTCCCATCATCGATGCAGACGCCGTTGCAGGGCCGGCAACCACCCAACTCTCCGGCATGTTCAGAGGCATTGCTCAACGCGGGAAAGACACCACGAGAGGCGTCGAAGCCATGAAAGCGAAGAGCGATGAAGACCAACAGGAGTTGGTGGCCATGTTCAACGGCAACCATTACTGGGTCGACGAGAAACTTCTCCCCCCAACACCTGTCGAGCCTGTTTCCGAAGAGGAATCCGCCGTTATCCTTCACGACGAGGTTGGCATGGCCGAACCTCCGGCGTTGGAAGAACCGCTTGATGAGATGATGGATGACGGTCATGAGGTGCCACGGGACACCGCCTCTGCAGCACCGCTCACAGCAGACCTTGATGCCCTCAACACGCTTCAAGCGATGCTGGCCGCCATCATGCAACCTTCCAGCCAGGGGGAGGCTCAGGAGGCCCTGCTGTCGTTTTTTGAACAACGGTTTCGACAGCGCCAAGGTCCCAAGGAAGTCCACGGGCTCAACCCCGAGTTGCTGGGTTCTCTCAATCCGTCCGAAGCGTACGTGGTGGCGATTGCTCAAGAGCGGGATTATTCGCCCTCGGATGCTTCCATGCTCGGATATCTTGGGATCAAGCGGGCCCGACTCTCTCAAATCAGCAACCGTCTCTTGAAGAACGGGATCCTGCAGGCTCGCAAGGTTGGCCGAAGCCGTAAGTATTCTCTTACTCAAGCAGCACGAGCACAGTTGATAGCATGGGGTGCGTTGAAGGCAGGTGAGGTCCAATGACCTGGAACGTGGCTTGGTCTTGGCAGGCCGAGGAACGTATTGCTGCTCTTGCCGCCGTGGAGGGCGGCGTCCTCGTGAGTTCCGGTCTTCGGTTGGAACTCCTCGAGGCCGATGGCTCAACCCGATGGGCGGTTGATGTGCCGTTCAAGGTTCACGCCGCTTTTGCCTCGCAGGGGACGATCGGGATGCTGGCCGCCCATGGGTTCTTCTTGCTGAACACCGGTGACGGCTCGATGGTCAACGAAGGTCGCAGCACGCCAGGCGGTTTCAGTGACCTCCGGGCGAGACCGGGAGGCGGCTGGGCTTTGGCCGGACGACGTGGCGAAATCCACCTGTTCTCCCAACACGGCCGGGGAATACGGCGCGTTGACAGCGGTCCGGTTCGCAGGCTCATCGGTTGGTTGGACCGAGAGCATCTCCTCTGGCAGGACCCCGAGGGCCACCTTTGGTGTGGGCGATTGACGGGCGACGACCGCAAGCGGAAGTTGGAGGCGCGCTCTTGGAGTTGGTGTTCGTCCCTCACCGATGGACGTTTGTTGTTGCAAAGCAGCGATGGGGGCCTTTGGGAAGGGATTCCACATCCGTTTGGCTGGGACGCAATCAATCGGCTCGAGTACGACAGCATCGAACCGATGAATGCGGTGAGAACAGGCGATGGATGGTGGGTTTTGGGCATTGAGGGCCACCTTCTTTCCATGACTGAACCAAACGAATCGGATGGAGAGAAACCGCTCACGCAGGGCATGAACCTCGGCGATTTGCTCGTCTTGTGCACCCCCGACGCCATGGCGACCGCAACGCGAGACGGTTTGGTGAGGCGGTGGACCGCTCCTCACCTGGCTGATGCTGAACGTGAGGGACGATACAAAGCAGCGGCCGAGGCGGCGATGGCCCGCAATTGGGAAGAGCGCAGGCAGATGTTCCTTCGTGCTCAAGAAGCTGAGGATTTGGGCAAGTTGTCCCTCGCCATTGAACTCTATGAAGCGCTGGGGCGTACGGAAGATGCCCGTCGTCTTTTGAATCGACAAAAGGAGGGTGGCGAATGAGCGAGGAGCTTCACACCCTTACGGCCGAGCGTGTGGAATCCTACCTGGACATCACCCGTCGTGCGAGAGCCAAAGCGACGCCTTTGGTCGATGCACAAAGCGCTGAGGGGGTGCATTTGGCAACGATGATGCGCATGGCAGACGATTATGCTTCAGACGCCCAGCACTTCCTCACGACGGGCGATCTTGTCCGAGCCTTCGGGGCAATCAATTACGCGCACGCTTGGATCGATGCAGGCGTGAAAATCGGCTGGCTTGACGGTCATGGGGATGACGTACTGTTCACGCTCCCTTAAGCGTTCTATAGCGAATCTACCAGGTGCATGTGATTGTTTTGACGTACCTCGAGGACGCGAAGGTTTGCTTCGTAAAGTCGACGTTTGAGTTGCGTGTCCACCGTCAGGGTCGCCCATTGGTTCGCTTGGGCGCACGCAAAGAGGTCGTCGTCTGCATGGCCGCTTTCTTCGACCAAATGCCGAACAGCCCTGCTTAGAAGCAGGTTCATGAGAAGGGGTTTGTTTCTGCCTCGCTCTCCATCAAGGCGTCGAAGTTCCCGCTCGATGCTGGGGAGCAGGACCCATGTGCACGGTCCCAGCAAGGCTTCCATGTCCGCCTGAACGTTGAGTTGCGCATCCATGCAGGCGACCCAGCCGCAGGCGTCGATGAGCACGTGCTGCATCGGTCTCCCTCATTCAATGGTACCGTAGCCGATCAGTCGCCATCGGGACCCGATTCGGCGAGAGAGGGAGATGCGCTGGCCCTTATCGGCACATATGGGCAGGCGCAATTCGAGGTCTGTGCGGTCTTTTTCGGCGTTTCGTGTGGTCCCCACCGAAGTGGCGGTCGCCACGTTGAGCATGAGCATCTCGTTGTTTCGCAACGGCTGTATCTTTTCGGGAGATTCACCGTCGCCCGAAACCATGTGTGACATCAGGTTGACGCTGACGGAGACGCTGCTGTGGATTTCAGGAAGATCTCCTTTGCGGGCAACAACCTGTCCGGACAGGTTATCGGAGGTTGTGATCGACGGGTCAAGGAACGTGGCCATGCCGCACAAGCCGCCAGCCCGCATGGTTTCGAGGTTCAGGCCACCGCCTTGCATGCTGCTGACTACCGCTTCAATGGGTTCCCAAGTTGATTTGTTTCCTTTCTCAATCCGGCGACCCGGTCCGATGATGATGGAATCGCCTTCAGAAAATTCGCCTTCGACGATGCTGCCCCCAATAACGCCCCCGCGCAACTTGGCAGGGCGGGTTCCGGGTCGGTTGATGTCAAACGAGCGTGCAACGTGCATGATGGAACGCTTGTCCTTTGACCGGTCAGGCGTTGGAATCGTCGCCTCAATCGCTTCGATCAGGACGTCGAGGTTCACATCGTGGTGAGCTGAAACCGGGATAACGGGTGCATCCTGTGCGATGGTCCCCTTGAGGAAGGCCTTGATTTCAGCATGCGACTCCATGGCTCGCTCTTTCGAGACGAGGTCAATTTTGTTCTGAACGATGACGATGTTTTCAATCCCCGCAATTTCCAGGGCCATCAGGTGCTCACGGGTTTGCGGTTGTGGACACGTTTCGTTGGCGGCCACCATCAACATCGCACCGTCCATGATCGAAGCGCCTGTAATCATGATGGCCATCAGCGTTTCGTGGCCGGGCGCGTCAACAAAGGAGACGACTCGCTCAAGTTCGTTCTCAACGTCCTTTCCACCGTCCGGTCGCTTTCCCGTGGCGTAGTACTGACCGTTGTCGTCTTTGTAAAAAGCGGTATCAGCGTAGCCGAGTTTGATCGAAATACCGCGCTTTCGTTCTTCTGAATGCGTGTCGGTCCACACGCCAGAAAGGGCCTGTGTCAAAGTGGTCTTTCCATGGTCGACGTGACCGACCAAGCCGATGTTGACTTCGGGCTGAGCAGGAAGCTTTCGTGCCATGCCTCCTCCTCCTCACGTCCTGCGATTGCCCTCTCGGGTTCACTCCGATGCTTCCTCGCCTTCTGCGCCGAGGATGGTGGCGAGCGGTTTCTTTCCAGATTCAACCACTCGGAGGTTGATTTGACGGGTGTCTTGGGTTACCGTGTTCCCACGGAAGTTTCGTCGCTTACGAAGGCCGTCGGGCTTGTATCGGAATCGCTTCTTGTCGCCACCTTTCTTCTTGTGAACGACCACCTCGCCCTTGTACCCTGTGGATTGCGTGACGAGGATGGATTGGCGGTTGCCGCCTTCAAGATCGCGGCGCATGGGGGTTCCGGTTTTGTCGGACCCGCCCGTGATCTCAAGTTTGTAGCCCGAAAGCGTCTTGTCGCCTTCGCCGACGAACAGACCGTCCACCACATCACCAATGCGCTTTCCAAGCATCTGGGCGTGGTTGTTTCCGGTGATTTTCAGGGCGTAGGACTTTCCGCCGTTCTTTGGGTCCGTGTCGTTGACCACTGCGATGAATTCTGCCATAGGAGCACCTCTCGGGATTTGTCCGACTCACGACCCGTATTTAGCCCCATCGTCTCGGTCTGGCACTTTAACGGCGCCGAAGTCGCTTGGGCAAGAGCAGTTCGAGTCTGCTGGCGATGTCGGCAGGTAGGAAATGCGGCATGCTCAGATGGGTTGTGCGTCCTCGGCCACCGGGGACGGTGGCAACACGCGTGCTGATCACGCCTTCACGTTCGATTTGTTTGGCGTATTTCCAAAGCGTTGTGTGGCTTTTCGGCTTTTGGTCGTATTCTTCACACACCACGGTGTAGAGACGTTCCACGTCGCCCATGGTCATGCTCTCTTCGGTCCGTAGCCGACGGCACATGGCCAGCAACACCAGCATACCTTGGGCCGGCAGGTCGTCCACCACTTCGAGGCGGGTTTGGGTGTCAACCGCCACCGTATCGCTCATGGCGTGAATGTCATCGACGGTGATGACCTGCTCGGTATGCCCGTCTTGTCGGAATTCGCAACGTTCTGCGGCGCTGCTGAGGTATTCGATGACCCGTCGGGCGTCGCCGCTACCGGCCGCCCGTTCTGCCAGAAGGCGCACGGTGGCGTCGCTCCACGTACCCGGAACCAAGGCCATTTCAGCACGTTGGCGAGCGATGGCCTCCAAACCTTCAACGGTGTAGGGTTGGATGCGAAGGTGGTTGGACTGTCCGAATTTGGAAAGCACGGCGGTCTCGAGCACATCGAGCACTTGTTCTTGGCTGATGAGCATCAGTGACAGGGTTCCCGTGCCTTCTTGGTCCTCGTCAATGCGAAGCAATTGGTACAGCAATTCGTCGCCCGAGCGACGCAGCATGTGGTCGACTTCGTCCAGCACCACGATGAGGTGGGTGGATGTTCGTCGCAACATCTTGCGCAGACTGAGGAGCATTTCACCGAGGGAGAGCCCACGGTCTGGATGTCCGGGGTCAAACTGGTGCAAAATGCGCTGCGCCACCCGCATGCTGGTGGAGGCGTTTCGACAGTTGATGTGCGCCACTTTCAATTCCCGTTTCCCGGAGAGATGCCGCTGGAGATCCCTGCAGAAGGTCTTGGCCAAAACCGTTTTTCCGCTACCAACCGGGCCGGTAATGACGGCTCTTGCAGCGCCTTCGGGTGTGGCGACGTTGGAAAATTTCGAGGCCAATTCACGCTGAATATCCTCTCTGCCAACCAACTCTTCGGGAACGAAATCAAAATCCAGGTGCTCTGGATGGGCGATGATGAGCCCAGCGCCGATTCGGTCCAGATAGCCCACCATATCAAGGGAATGCTGATGTCAACCGTTCTAAAAGATGTGGTCTCAAAAGAAGGTGGTTGGCCTTGTTCTTTGAGGTCGTCCACGCCGATTCAGGGAATCTCGTCAAACTGGTAGCCGGTTTCCCACTTCTTTTCACCCAACGCCACTTCAAGTTCAAACGGGGTGATGAGCGGCTTGCGATACTTGACGGCATCATCGATGGCGATGCGAGGGCATGCGGTGTTGACAAAGGCATCAACCGGGTAGAAATCGATGAGTTCGGGCCCAACGTGCTCGAGAGCCAGCAGGTAGCCTTTCTTGCCGTGCTTGGCGAGCATGCGCTTCATGCGAAGGGCCAGGGTGCGTCGCATTTGTCCGGGTTTTTCACCGATCAGAATGCCAAAAGAGTCGGCGTCCTGAACGCTCATGATCAGGCCAAATCGCTGACGCAGGATTCGTTCAATCCGCTGGAGCGACATCTCCTCGGCATCGCCGGTGTAGGGGTCCAGCATGGCCAGAGGTTTGCCGGTGTGCAACACAAGGCCGATGGGATGGAAGTCACCGCTTCCCAAGAAAAGGTAGTGGCCGATGGAGGGGTCGTCTCCGGAGTAGTTGCAGCCGAGTACTTGCCCGGGGAACGAAAGCCGAGCCCCGCCGACGGGCACCGTGACGTCGAAGCCTGCTTCCTCCAACCGGTCGTGGAAGTCGGGAAGGAGGTGGAGATGTTGAATTGAGCCGACAAGACCGAGTTTGGTGTCCGTAAGTGGAGCCATGCGGCCGACGGCGTCCATGAATTTCTCCTGCGCCTCCTCCTCCGACAGGTCGGTGGCTTGACCTTGCTCGGCCAACCGTTGTTGCGCCATCGCTCGGTGTTGTTCAAGCCAAGGAAGAACCGGGCTGAGTTTAGGGTCACCGTCGTAGGTGACGTTGATGAATTGTGTCGGCATTCCGGAATCGATGTTCATTTGAGAGTGGCCCATGTGAGCCACCAATTCAACGCCCATCAACTGCATTTTGTCGTGCACAAGGTCACATGCACCGTAACACGGGTCCGCAGCCAAGACCACCTGAGCGCTGGTTTCGGTTTCGATGGTGTCCATCATCTCGAGGGCTTGCATCTTTAGTCCTTCGGGGACTTGAAGGGCAATCAAACGGTTGTCGTTGGCGCGAATTCGCTCCATCAACTCGTCCAATTCGAAGTCGTGGCGGTTAAGGTCCATGCTTCCCCTCAACGGGAGGGCGTGGCCTCTCCCTCATGAAGCCACCCATTCGTTCACGGGTGTTCATTCGTCAAGGAGGACGATGGCCTCACCGTCCATCACCAACCGTACCAAGGATTGGATGCGGATGTCAGGGTAGAGGTCTTGCAGCCGTTTGAGCCCTTCTCCTTTTTCGATGACGGCGATGATTTCGGTGACGCTGGCGTTGGCTTTCCGCACCCCTTCGATCACCGCTTCGAGGGTGCCTCCGGTGGAGAGGACATCATCGACAATGGCCACGCGCTCACCTTCTTTGAGGTCGTTGAGGTACATGGCCCCCTTGGAGTAGCCCGTGGACTGGTCGATTTCCACTTCGCCTTCAAGACCGTAGGAACGCTTGCGTGCAATGACCAGCGGCACCCCTGTTTCCACGCTCAACGGAGCGGTGAGAGGCAGACCCATGGCCTCGATGCCGAGGAGAAGGTCGACGTTGTTCCAATCAACACGGTCAACAACCAGCGCCGTGATCGCTTGAAGTACGGCAGGGTCCATGCGCGGGACACCGTCGGTTATGGGGTGAATGAAGTAGGGATAATCACCTTTCCAGATGACCGGTGCGGACCGCAGACTGGCCTTGAGTTGCTCCATGGCGTCGGTCATAGCGACGGGTTGGGGTGTGAGTTCATCATCCTTCGGTCAGCCTTCGCCGGCACCGAGGTGCTCTCAGAGTTCCGCCAGGTACTCCACGTACTCATCGTGTTCCATGAGGTTCTCCATGAGTTGCTTGTCATCCGGGTTCACCTGAAGCTCATGCGGCTCGAGGAGAATGATCCACCCGTCGTTGTACGCAGAGTCGTTGACCAAATCCGGGTTGATTTCAACCTCGCCGTTCACATCGGAAATGACACCTGAAAACGGGGAGGTGAGGGAGACTTTTTCATCGGCACTCCAGAGCGAAAAGAGGCTTCCTCCTTCGTCGATTTCCGTTTCCGCTTGGGGCAAAATGACCCGAAGCACATCACCAATTTCAACGCGCATGAACTCGCTCACCCCAATCATCAGTTTCTGGTCCTTCTGTTGGAACCAAAGGTGGTCCATCGAGTATTTCCGGTCTTGAGCAATCACAAATTCAATGATGTCGTCATCCATGTTGTCTGCCTCACCTCGCGGCTTCCACAGGTGGTATATGAAGACTAAGGGAAAAAATGTAATTTTTCCGAATCAAACGGGTTAAGAGAGTCCTCATGTTGGGAGGATTGGTGAGCGCGTGAACTTCGGCGAAAGCGACGAACAACAAATGATTCGTGAACTGGTGAGGGACTTCGCTGAAACGGTGCTAGCGCCCACGGTTGAGCACAGGGATCAAAACCAAATCCCTCCCGCAGAAGAGTGGAAAGCTTTCCTTGAATACGGCCTGCACGGCATCACAATTCCCGAAGCCTACGGCGGTTCACCCATCGATGATGTGTCCGAGGCCATCATCATCGAGGAACTTGCCCGCGTCGATCCCTCTTTTGCCGTCATGTATTGCGTCCACGTCGGACTTTGTTCCATGACCATTGCACTTCACGGCGACGAATACCAGAAGAAAACCTTCCTTCCTCGCCTCGCAGCAGGGGAAGTAGGCGCATACTCACTTTCAGAAGCAGGCGCCGGCACCGATGCTGCCGCTATGACGTGCAAGGCCAAGCTTTCCGAAGACGGCAAGCACTACATCCTCAACGGAGAAAAGATGTGGGTCACCAACGGTGCTCAAGCCCGGTTACTGGTGCTGTTCGCCAAAGACGTCGACCATCCGGATTACGGCGAGAAAAAGCATGGCGGTACCACGGCGTTCATCGTTGACGCCGATTACGAAGGATTCTCCGTCGGCAAGAAAGAAGACAAGCTCGGCATTCGCTCCTCCGACACCTGCACGCTGGTGCTCAACGACTGCAAAGTTCCCGTTGAAAACGTCCTGAAGGGTGTTGGAAACGGTTTCCCAATCGCCATGAACGCCCTCGACAACAGTCGCATAGGAATTGCAGCCCAAGCCCTCGGCATCGCTCAGGGTGCGTATGAATCTGCACTGAAGTACGCTCACGAGCGTGAAGCCTTTGGCAAACCCATCGCTTACCACCAGATGATCATGGCCTACCTCGCCGACATGGCAACGCAGATTGAGTCCGCCCGGCTTTTGGTTTACAAGGCAGCGTGGACCAAAGAACAGCACTATCACGCCGATGGACCGCGCCATTCGAAAGAAGCCAGCATGGCCAAACTCTTTGCTGGCGACACGGCGATGTGGGTTTCAGAACGGGCGATTCAGGTTTTGGGTGGTTACGGCTACACCAAGGAATTCCCCGTTGAGCGCTTCTTCCGAGACGCCAAAATCACACAAATTTACGAGGGGACGCAAGAAGTCCAACGTATCGTTATCGCACGTGCGTTGAAGTGATCAGAGCTCTCGGCACACAACCTGCTTGAGCGCAACGTCCCAGTCGTGAAGCGCAATGCTTTGGTCAAACCGATCGCCGACTTGTGGCGGCGTTTCCCTGGGTTTCAGCATCACCCTGAAGGTCGCACCTGAATCATCGGTGCAGTGGGCGGTGAACCCGTTTCTGTAATCCCCTGCGCCGAGCAGGGTCCGGGATACAGCATCGATTTGACTTGAAACCGTGAACGCCGGCGCTTTCGCGATCATCGCTTGAGCATCGCTGCGAAGTTTGGCGGTCTCGACCGTGGAAACGAAGCCTCCAAATCCTTCAACCGCTGCCACCGCAACCGCTTGAGGCTGAACTTCTGTCGCCTCGTCTTCAACAACTTCTGTCGCCTCTTGGGGGGGTGTCTCTTCCTTTTCAGGTTGGGGTGCGACGATGAAACTGTGGCTGTCCAACCGAACACCGAGGTGCTTCAATTCGGCAAGATAAGTGCCGGGCGTATCGATTTCAAGGGTGAATTCATCAAAATCAGGACGGTCCATGGCTGCGGCAGGTGTCAGATCGTTGCCGACCACGCTCTTGGTGTTCTGCTCGGTCACAACGAATTCGTACGCCACAACATCAACGTTGAAGGATACCGATACGGAAAACACCTCTCCAACGGTGAGCTGGTCTTCGAGCATAGCGATGTTTCCCGTGACCTCAATTTTTTTCTCGTAAAGGTCATCGGGAATGGCCACACCACTGGCGGCTAAAAACGCCATCCAGTCGTCGATGGGGATGCCCTGGTCGGGGTTAGCGTCCACGAAAGAGAACACGATCTCAACCACCCATTCGGGCGGTCGTTCTCCCGTCATTCTTCCGAGCAACGATGCGAATTCGTCGCCGGAAATTCGGAGGTCGTTGTTGGTGTCCAATTCTTGGGTGAGCGCCACCGGCGACATGGACGAGTTGGAAAGCCACTTTTTGAAATTTGAATTCAGCAAACCCGCCATCGTGTTGCTTTTGGTGATGCTGTCTATCCGGTTCGAAATGGTTAGAACGCGCCGGTCAAAAATGGCTTTTTCTGGCAATTGAATGGCCGCCATGAAACGACCAAGGCGTTTTCCCCCATCAAATTGATGCCGGTATTCTAGGGGAAGGACGGCCTTGGCCAGGCCTCCACTTCACCGTGTTCGTAGGGCAGTCGGCTCAAGGCTGCCTCCATTTCGGCGGTGGATGTGAGGTTCTCCTCGATTTGAATTCGATGCAGCCATTCTTTCAGTCGACCAAGGCGGATGCCTTCTACGTCTCCCGTTCTCGCCATGATCCAGTGGCCATCGACCAAGCAAGGTTGTGGGTCGCCCGCTGGTTCAACCTGTCCCCACAAGTCCCTGAGTTGGCGCAACATTTCGTTCGTTGGGCGCAGTCCGGAATGAAGGTTGACGCTGTAATTGGCCATCGCCTCATGGACGGCAAGGTGATGTTCGGCGGCGCTCCCCATCACGTGATTGAACACCCTGAGCGCTCCTTTACTCATGTCCGGCAGGGCGCCAAGTTGTTCGTGAAACAAAGCCGTCGTCCTTTGGAGTTCTTTCGAAGTCCGAAGCGCTTGCAATTGCGATACGACGGCCTTCGTTTCGTGTTCGCACATCAAAAGAGCAAGGCGTTGCTGCAAGGTCGTTTTGTTCAGCGTCGCCAGGTCAAGAATTTGGAACAACTCGGGGTTGACCACCGCCACGTTGGTGAAAACAAATCGCAAAACGCCGTCGTCCTGCATGCGTTCAAGCACCGCACCGGGGCGAAGCCCGCTCATGATTTTCTGCAACTCCGTCCAACGACGTTCAATCGCGACCATGTTGAGCCGTCCGCTGTGGTTGACGACGGCTGAATGGAGGGATGCCTCCATGGTCCACAGCGGCCCTTCATCCCGACGCATGAAGCGGTAGGCACGGAGGATACGCAAAGCATCTTCCTCGCATCGAAGACCGGCGTCGCCAACGGCTCGAACCGTTCTTGCATGCAGGTCATTGAGGCCGTTGTAGGGGTCGTACATGAGGCGTCGAGCGACGTCCACCGCCATGCTGTTGAAGGTGAAGTCCCGTCGGCTCAAATCCTCTTTCAATGACGTGCCCCATTCCACCCGTTCAGGTCGTCGGCCGTCGCGGTAGAGGGATTCCGTTCGAAGGGTGGTGACTTCAAAATGACGGCGTTGGCCTTTGACCGTCACCGTCCCAAATTCGATGCCGGTGGGAACGGCCCTCTCGCCAAACAGCATGAGCAGGCGTTCGGGTGTGGCGGTCGTGCACACGTCGACATCGGTCGACCTCGTTCCCATCAGGGCGTCTCGAACGCATCCGCCCACCAACCAGGCACCATGACCGTCGTCGGCCAAGGTCTCCAGCAGCGTGAGAAGGTCGTCCTCCAGCGTCGCAAGCCAACGAATAACCAGCGGGGGGCAAGGTTCTCCGTCCAGGTCGGCCAGCAGACCTTGGGTCAGTGTCGGACCTTCCACCATGCCTCCCCTCTTCTGCGACTGTTTGGCTGACTGTGAAAAAGCATTATGTGACTCGGACGGCTCCCAAGGCTAATGTCGTGGAGCGAAGACGATGTCGTGCTCGTTCCTGTGGCTTGGTTGAAACCTCACGAGGAGATCAAGGAAAAAAATCGAGACAAATTGCTCGAGATGACCAAACGATGGGGTGGATACACGAAGCCTTTGCTCGTTGACAAGCAAACGGGGACCATCCTCGACGGGCACCATCGCCATTCGATTGCAGAGTTGCTCGACCTCAAACAAGTACCCGCTCTTTGCGTGGACTACCTTGAGGACGAGAACATCAAATTGACCGTTTGGCCCGGATGCGGTCGTGACAGCCTCACCAAGGCCGAGGTGATTGAAATGGCGCTTTCTGGTGGTTGTTTTCCCCCCAAAACCAGCCGGCACACGCTCCCCGAGCACTCGCCTCCAATTTTTGTGCCCTTGACGGCTTTGGCCACGCTTTCCGACGTCAGCTCGCCTGACGTGTCGTGATCCATCCCTTCCAGCGAGCGTTGCCGTTCCCGCTGAGGGTGACCCCGTGTTGTGGTGACGGGGGGAGGGTCGTGTTGACATGGGACACGATGCCCTCGTGGACGACCTCAATGGAGAGGGTATCACCCGTACGGCCCGAGATGAGTTTCTTGAGATGGGCCGTTGATTTGACGCGCACGCCGTCCACCGCCAGCAGTTCATCCCCCACCTGCGTGCAGTCTCTGAGGGGGGAGCCGGTGTGGTAACTGCTGATGAGAACCCTTCCGGCGTTTTCCCGAAGGTTAACGCCAAGCCAGCCCTTTCCTTCTTTATCGCTGGCGTGGGGTGCCAACTTGAGTCGGAAGAACGACAGGGCGCGTTGCACGTTTGGAACGGAACGCTGTTGCACCAGTCGATCCAAAAACGGCCCCATCGACGCTCCGCCGGGGCACGTTTTCAGCGTTGCACGGATGTCGTTGTAGTCCACACCATGCTCTTCGGTTTCTTCCGACTCGATCGAAAACCGGCGCACGAGTTCGGCCATAAGGTCGCAAGCTCCGAAGGTGTTGTCGTTGCGCCGGCGCATTTCAACGTCGAGGCACATCACCGCCAGCTCTCCCTCGAGGTAGTACGAGATTTGGCTCTCTCTGGTGTAAGGTCCACTTCTATAGAGGTGAATCCAAGCATCATGACTTGATTCTGCCAGCGATTCTCTGTGCATGCCGTTGCTGGCGGTGTGCCGCTTCATCTTTCGTTCAAAATCAAGTCGCCAATCCTTTTCCGACCACGCTCCTGAGCGAACGCAAATCATGTCACCAAGCCATGATGTTGCCCCCTCAAACCACCACAAGAGGTCGGTATGAACCTCGCTTTGCAGATCGTAATCCAGGAAGCATTTGGGTCGAAGTCGCTTGACGTTCCACTGATGCAGGTATTCGTGGGAAAACAGGCTCACAAGGTCTCTGTATTCGTCGTCGTGGTCGGGGAACAAGCACGCTCTTGGCATCATTGAGGTTTGCGAGTTCATGTGCTCAAGGCCGCCACGGGCGGTGTCGGTAAGGTGCAGAATGGTGGTGTAATCGGGCCAATCGGGCACGCCAAACAAGGCATGATGTTCTTTGGCAATTTTTTCCATGTCGTCGATGAAAGCCTTGAGTCGTTCTTCATTCGGCTGATGACCACCGCTGTCCCACCATTTGAAGTGGTGAATTCTGCCGTCGATGTTGTGCGTTATGGCCTCGTTTGGGTTGACTTCCATGATACCGTCCAACATCAGGTCTCTTCCCTGAGCGGTGAAGGCCCAATGGCTGGCCTCTCCCTTGGTTGACCGGTCGACCAAGGTCAATTGCGTGGCGGGGCTCCACGTGCTTGGGGCGGTGAGCGAGACGTTGTGGAGCATTTCCAATCGCTTCTCATCGATGCCCCGCTCGGGCCAAAACCAGGTAAAAGGCGGCATCAGGTGGAGGTGCGTGGTGTCAAGATGGTTGGAGCGAACCGACAAGTCCTTGGCCAACAACGTGTAGTTGATGGAAACAGCGCTGCTCCCCTTTCGGAGGGACACGGAAATCCCGTCGACACCCACGCGCTTCCAATTTAGCTCTCGATTGTCTTGGTCCACCGCCGTGAAGTTGAACATGTGCTGGATGGGCTCGCGTAGAAAATAGGAACCCGGGACCCATCGGGGGAAGCGAAACACCAGTCGGGTTGACGTGAACGGCCCGTCGAGGCGCAAGCCTGCTTGGAGATGGTGCTGAGCCCCAAGGGTGGCGTCTGCAGAAAAGTACAGGCCCGACGCTTGCTCGCCCATGGTTAGAGTTCGGATGCGGCGGTTGATAGGTTCTCGCACGCCACCCGCAGAAGTTCGTCATCCGTCGAGGCCATCAGCGCTTCTGCTCGCTCAACAACGCTTGGCTCGTTGGCGCGGCCGATCAGTCGCTCGAGAAGTTTTGATCGTTCGATGATGTTCAGGCGCTCGTCGTTGATGAGGT
>Ga0163109_10001458_pt1 | contig 18688 bp, 25 predicted proteins | sample CRUFie1St13metaG_FD_108704 | JGI IMG/M metagenome (GOLD analysis project Ga0163109, IMG submission 108704) | Marine microbial communities from the Costa Rica Dome - CRUD Field 142mm St13 metaG | ecosystem: Environmental > Aquatic > Marine > Oceanic > Photic zone | place: Costa Rica: the Eastern... | reverse complement strand
ATATGTCCTTGTTGTTCTGCAACCTGTAATGGAGCAGGTGAGTCTGTATGTTGTGCAATAACATCACAACCTTGGCTAAACAATGCTTTGGCGGCATCTGCTTCTTTACCTGGATCATACCATGTCATAACCCACACTACATCAATATCAACTTTTGGGTTCATCTTTTTAGCACCCATGTAGAATGTGTTAATCTCTCTGATAACTTCAGGAATTGGATATGCGGCAACATAACAAATCTTGTTGGTCTTCGTCATCATGCCTGCAATAATACCTTGTACGTGTCTTGCTTGATATAATCTTAAGCCATAGTTTGCAAAATTTGTATCGTTACTTTTGTAACCAGTTGCATGTTCAAACTTTACATTTGGAAATTCTTTGGATACTTTAAGCATCGAATCCATGTAACCAAAACTGGTTCCAAATATAATGTCTACACCTGACATAGCCATCTGACGCATTACACGTTCTGCATCTGGTCCGTATTGGACACTTTCTACATATACAGTTTCAACTCTGTCGCCGTATGCTTCTTCTATTTGTTTTCGACCAATGTCGTGTCTATAAGTCCAACCGTGATCACCTGTTGGTCCTACGTATACAAAGCCAACTTTAACTTTGTCTTTAGCTTCTCCTGCCTGTACTGAAAAAGCCATTGCAACTGCAATCATTGTTGCAGTAAGTAATTTGATTAGTTTCATTGTGGTTTACCTTTCTAGATGTGCTCTAACCTATGTTTCATCAAATAGATAAACGGGCCTAGTGGCCCGTTTATTGCTTTATTTTTGTGCAAACTCTTGTTGGAGTTTTACATTGTCAATAAACTCTTTTCTTACATCCGGTTCGTCTTTAAACGCTCCACGTAACACTGTGGTCTGTGTAAGACTACTGTGTGCCCGGATGCCTCTGTTTTCACAACAACCATGTGTTGCTTGTACATAAACACCTACATGTTCACTACCAGTCTCTCTTTGTATTGCATCTGCAATCATAACATTAAGTTCTTCTTGTAGTGTTCCACGTTTTGCACACCATTGTGCAATACGTGTATATTTGCTAAGTCCTAGTAATTTAGGTCCTGCAATAATACCAATGTATGCTACACCTTTTACTGTTTGGTGATGATGCGAACACAAACTTGTAAGTTCGCTACGCACAACCAACATGCCTTCATAACCACCTTCGATGTAGTTAGGAAAAGCACTAGGGTTAGGCATTGGATCATAACGACCAGACATAATCTCATTGATGTACATCTTAGCCATTCGCTTTGCAGTATCCATACTGTTAGGATCAGTCTCAGTATCAATCACTAGACTTTTTAAAACGTTTTCAAAAGCCGGCATTGCTTCTTCAATTAGCAATTGCTTTTCGCCTTCTTCAATGTAGTCACTGATGTTGTCGTTAGCCCATGCTCTAGCACCGGCGGCGTCTAAACGCTGTTTAATTTTTTGGGAAATTTTCATTAGTTGCTCCGAGTTATAGTGGTGTGTCACTTTTTGTTTTTAATAGTCTCATACATGTTGTTGCCACTGAAGAAATTCTGTGTCAATTGTACTGACTCTGTATTTAACTGATTGTGATAATTTTTATGATTTTCCATGTAATTTTTTAACTTTTCAATCAGTTTGGATTTATGCTTTGTGTAACCGTCAAAACTTTCTGTCCATTCACTAGGATACTTGAAATCATCAGCATACATTTCGTTGTAGCTGAGTCTGTCAGGTACCATAGGTATTGCTCCTACCAGTGCGCCTTCGTATGCACTGATACCTAGTGTCTCTTGCAAGTTTGCACTAAACACTACCTTAGCTTCCCCAAGTATATTATGATATTCGTTTTTTGTCAACTCTTGTTCTTGACATACAATAAATTCATACTCGGGCAATTCTTTTTCTAAGTCTTTGAATATGTCCAATTGCTTTTCTGGTGCTAGTCTATGAGGGAAAACAATTGTGTTTTTCTTTTCCATGTTCTTGTATGGTGCAAGTGTTTCTTGCATATACTCCATGGGCCAACCTGTAATAACAATATTATCATTGCCGTCTTTAAGTGTCTCTGCCGCTGTCATACCAAACATGCCTTTGTACTTGAGCAAATTCTCAGCAAACAAGTTCAAATGAAATTCAGTTGCAAAGTAGTTGTGATCATAGCACCAGAACATACTTTTTTCTGCATGTCTTACCCACGCTTTTTCACCAATCAGTCTGCCCAGAAAATCCTGTGGATCATAACTGCCTGCATGCCACATGCCACCGATAGTAATATTTGTATTAAGTAGGCTTGCCATGTATTTGAGCTGAATAACAGTAGGATTCCAAGCATCTGTATACAGAAAATAATCACCATCATTAATTTTACCTTCGCAAAATAATGTGGCAATCTGTTGTAATTGGTTTGATTTGTAAACATTTGTTCCTCCAAAGTTTAGAAAGGCACCTGGAGTAGTTGCTTGTGGAACTTCTCCTCCACTGATTACTTGTACATCACCAGCGTGTTTTTTTAGTTGTTTGGGTAGATACTCTTTCCACTGTTTTGTGTATCGAGTATCTACCGCTTCAATATCGACAATATATATTGTCATGCTACTTCCTTTGGAGTGACCCAAGGGTATTGGAAAATACCAACATGGATCTTTAATTTTTTAGGACTACGATCAGCATTAATCTTAATTGCCACATCGTAGGTAATTGCAGTATCACGTATACTGCTAACAATATGAAACTCTTGGATCTTGTGCTCTTTGCGCAAGTCCGACAAGTAACTGGTAAAAAGTTTATTTACGACCTGTTCACTTGCACTTTTTGCTTCGAGAATACCGTCGTAAGGTTCGATAATTTTAATGAGATCATATTTGATATCATTGATGCTAATGCGGTTTTGTCGCATGCGTCTATACCTCATAATCAATTGTTGCTCCGTTTTCACCATCTTCGCTGACAGTGATAGTTATTTTTCTTCCAGGGTATTTGTGATTGATTTGTTGTGCAAGATCATCACAGATCATCTCACAACTTTTAAAGTCTAATTCTAGTGTTCCTTCTGAATATAAACTTTCTAACCAACGTTTGAATTGAATAAACTCAATGTCACGATCGTCATGGAACACTTCGATTGCAACATTGAAATGAAATATATGTCGGTGAATATAGCCTAAAAAGCTGACGTCATCGGCGCCGCCTGTAGCCAATTTTGGATCTTCTAGTGCCGCAGGATATTTATGTAATCCTTCTTTGCGAAACGTTACCCAAATTTTGCTTTTAGTTTTTTTAAGGGTTTGCATCTTTGCATCTTCCTGTTTCATTTTCCAAAGCATCCATTCATAGTACCGCTTTGGCTCATTGTTGTTGTTATTCTTCGTCGTCGTCATTTTCAGGTTCGAACAGTGCGACCTTCTTTTCTAGACGTTGTAGTACCTGTAACATTTCCCACAGTTTCCAATCAACGCTTTTTGCAATCTCAAGCATTGTTTGTTCAGGGGAGGCTTCTTCGGCACTAGCATCTTCAATTACTCGAATCTTTTTTACCATTACTTTCTCCTGTAAGTTTTGTAATCTCATCTTTAAGATGTAATTTACGTTGTTTCATATTTTTAAGTGTTCTTTCACTATGTGTTGTATTATATAACCGTTTTATTTCCTCGTCAAGTGTTCTATGTTCTTTAGTTAGTTTTTTTATGCGGTTTTCCTTGGGGTTCATTTGTTACTCTCTTCCTTAGATCACTGGTACTAAATCTATGTTCACGTTTATTAAAGTATAGTTCAATACCACGTTTTCGACAAATATCCTTGCCAGTAAACTCTTTCTCCCTATATTCCTCACCAAGAACTCTTACTGTTATGTGATACATGCTCAATATATCTTCTAAATCTTGTTCTGTTTGATAGGGAATAATCTCGTCAACATATTCAACTGCATTTAATTGTGTGTAACGTTCAACTAGTGTTTGTACTGGTTTGTTTTTTGTATTAGGTCTATCTATTGTAGGATCTGTTTGTAGCCCACAAATAAGATAGTCGCAGTGTTCTTTAGCTTCTCTGAGCATAGCAATATGCCCTGCATGTAGCAAATCAAACGTGCTACATGTAAATCCTATGCGCTTGTTTCCGTTCATTCGATTACCGTATCGCCTACATAATCACTCCAGTCTGTGTATACTTTGCGTTTCTGAAGTTCATGTAAACTATGACACCAAACACCTGGGTTGCTGTGTCCCCATGTTGTGTCATCTATTTTAAGGGTTGCGTTATAATTAAATTGTCTAATGTATGGAAGTTTTACACTTATCATACTAATATACTTATCATGTTCATCTAAGCCCATCTCTAGTACATCATTTGCATACTCTACACCAAAGTCCAGTGTACACCAATATCCAGCCGCTAGCATGGCTCTGATCATGTTCTCCCAGTCTGCCCATTCTTTGTCATCTTGAGGGTGAAAACTTTGACTAGTACCAAAGTACAAGTGTCGGATACCATTCTCATCAGCACGTTTTTGTATCTTATGAGTAGGCTGTACACCAACAACAAAAAGTGTTTTTTCACCTTTCATTGGTGTGTTTTCAACTTCTGTACCAATAAAGTAAACTACGTCTTGACGTTCGCCTGTGTTCAGTCCCATTCTATATAACCTCTACCATATCCTTTTGGTCTATTGTTTGCATCCTCAAATGCTTGTTGCCATTCAGTATCTCTATTATAACCTTTGGTCCATACATTGTCAACTTCTATTTTGCCAGTCTGTATAGCATATGTGGACCATTTCATAGCTTGATGAAATGTTTTAGCTCTTGGACTTGGCATTTTGATTGTTACATTGTTCCATAACCAATCAGCAAAGTCAAACATGTGTGGTACATTTTTTTGTGCGGCTAGTATGACCAATGCCTCTGGATTTACCTTTACAAATTTGACTTGATCTGTATCTTTGAGATCTACTATAACGTCATATGGACCTCGTCGATAATCCGAAAAAACATTATAATCCTTCCACCAGTCTAAATCTGTGCTTGTCCAAACATCAACATCGAAGTCCAAATTCATTTCTAAAAGTGCTTGGTAGAATACTTTAGCAAGAAATCCTCCACCAATAATTAACATCTTACCACCTTGACGTATGTCTAGTTCTTTTTCACAAGTGAGTACCATGTTTACTGCACATGCTACTGGCTCAATGATATACTCGGGCTTGGCTTCTGGAACTTTACAGTATGTACCTTTTTTGCAGTTATATACATCTGCATAACCAGGCTCACCTCGTGTTGCTACATAATCACCAATGCTAACATCATGTACACCTTGTGCTTTTGCAATAACTTCTCCAAGTCCTTCATGCCCATGCATCTGTGTGGGCAATAGAGGAAACTTACCATGCATCATGTCTATATCACTGCGACACACGCCACAGTAAATTGCACGAACACGTATTTCATCTTTGTCTAACATAGGAACATCATACGACACATCAATCCAACGACTGTCGCCTTTTGTAACTAGTTGTCTTACAGGCTTTCCAAAATTCTGTGTATCCATAGATCCATTTCCTTTTGTTTATTCCAAAACTCATCGTTATTTAGGTTTTCATGTGCAATACGAATCATTGCTTCATATGCACTTTCCGGACATAGTCCTAGTTGAAAACTAATTTTATCTGTGTGAATTGCAATGTCATCACCTGTCATACTGCGCCAGTCAGCATGCAAGTTGAATCTCTGCAATGCGACATAACAACTGTCATCCACATCATATACGCCATTAGGATCAACATCACCATAGTCACTGCCAGCTAAATCTTTAAGTTCCCATTTTTGATCACTGCGAGTCCACTTGGGTTTCATGTGCAACCAATCTGGTTCCAACACTTGTACCCAGCTTAACAAGTGTGGCATCAAGTCTCTGCTTACACCACCAAACGCAAGTTTCTTGTTAGTAAACCAACTGCCTGGCTTAGGTACTCTGTTGTTATTGATCCAGTTGATTCGAACTTCACCTTGCTTTGCGGCTTCTTGTATTTGATGTACATTGGCTCTGTATTGATTGTTCTTGGTCATCATAATACGTGTTTCAGGATGATCAGTCAACAGTTCTTCCCAAAGCTCTGGATCATCTACACCAGGCTTTTCAACAAACACAATGTCACAAAAGTTTGCACACAAGTCTGCGAGTGGGTAATGTGTATGATTAGGAGTTGTAATATGACAGACATCCCATTGTACCATACCAGCATCTAGTGCTTTGTATACATGTTTATAGTCTGCATTGGGGTCTGCAATGTCCACTGTAGTTACATGAACATTCATATCTTCATAAATCTTTTTGTAGAGGCTACCAAAGCCTGTGCCTACAATAAGTGCTTTATTCAAAGAGTGCATTAAACTGGGCCGAACTGTTGATTGTTTTCTTTCCTACGGCACCACGTGTGCCAATTACCTTCATCCATAGTTTACGATGATTTTCAATAATTTGCAAGCTCTTTCCTTTGTCGCTTTCTGCAAATACTTCCATAATTACATCTTTGACTTCTGTTTTATCAAAGCTGTCATCTACCATCATACTTGGATATGCGCCTGTATCAAATGCTTTGTTTGCTTCTTGTACACTCATAATATGTTGCCACACGTTGTGATTCATCAACAAGCAATAAGCAAAACTGTCCCAACTTGTTTTTGTTTCGGTACCCATTCTACTTACATCACCAGGAGCATAATAACAAATATCGTCAATGCTTAAACCTTTACTCATTGGACTACTTATATAATCTGGATACATTTGTCTTACAACATCATCAAACGGAACACCTGTACCTTTGTATGCTTTGTCATCTGGACCCACATTCATCAAGTAACTCCATTTGCCTCCTTGATCCAATCTCCAGTTTGTGTAAAACTGTCCATTGGCTGTACACAAGAAAGGACTTGCACAATCAAATGTGACTGTAAACTTTGGATTGTGGTGTTTTCTAACTGCACGTTGTACGGCAGTCAATACCAGAGCCCATTCCAATTTGCTGGTTCCTAGGAAGTGCATAACATCATGCAAACCTTCTTCAAGTAAGCCATCATGTCGAAGTTCAACTAGCCTCTTGAGTGCTAGCTCAATGTCGCACATGTTCTGACCACCCATTGCCCAGCCATTGAAATGAGCATCTGGATACTGCTTGGGATCACAAAACTTTTTCATTTGTGAATACCAATCATCCGCTTGTGCAAAGTTCTCACCTTGTAACACGTTTAAAAATTTACAGTTACCATTACGATTTCTTACAAAGTATTCGTTGTTTTGTGCAGTACCATCTACTGCTTCCTGATAACTACTGATGTTACTAGCTTTTGCCCCTTCTGGGCTACGACTTACCCAAGCTGGAATATCTAATATCATTCCATAGTCCATAAATGCGTCCATCCATTTTAGGACACCATCACGTTTCTTTTGTGCTAGATTACAACCACTGTTTGCTCTCCAGTCGCCTTCCCATTTGCCTTTACCAATCTGAAAGCCTCCACTGTCACCCAACAGCCAACTATATTCTCTGTCACGTTCTCTGTATTGACTTTCTCTGTACATGTCTTTGTGCAAATCAAGACTGGCATGTCCTGCACTGTGTAGACTCCACTTGTAACGCCACATGCCTTCTTTTGCAAGCCAGTTAATACTTTCTACGCCATTGGTGAGGTGCGAAGGGATTCGCTGTAGTGGGATATATGGTGTGCCACTACCTTTCTTGTTCTCATCAAATGGTTCTAAGCCTCGCCGCTGTCGACCAACGAATAGTGCATAGAAAGTACTAAGAGCCGGCAAGAATACTGCGTAATCATTTTGTCTTGCAGTTAAATCTGTTTCTGTTGTGTAGTCAGTCATCCGTTACTTGCTTTGTGCTGGAAGGATATAATCATAAGTTGCCATACCACTATCTACTGTAATCATTGCCGCTCCTGCATCACTAAACTTCATAGTAATGTCTCCTGGCAAGTTGAGAATACTCAACACCTGTGCTACGGGCCAACTCCAACCTGTATTCAATGCACCTTGGACACCTGCCGCAAACACAAAGTTACCTGCGTGTGTACTTGCATCGCCAAAGTAAAACTTTAGATCAGTTCCATCATTTTTAGCAGTAAACACAACTTCTTCACTGTTAGCTTGTGCTTGCATTTTAAAACGTGCAACACTTGCACTGTTTGGTTCAACTGTAACGTCCCAGTTCACACCTTTGAACTTAACACTTTTTAGTTTTTCTTCAACAACTTCTTTGCTCATAAATCTGTAGTCGTTTTTAAAGTCGCCATTTACATTTTCAAAATGTAAACCAAACGGAACAGTTTCGCCATTACGATCTTGTTCATTTACCGTAATGTTTGCATTCTCTTTGTATTCATCAATATTTAGGAGAATGTTTAGTTTGCTGAGATTGGGCAAACCAAAAGTACCGCTCAAGCCTGGAACAGCTTGTTTAAATTTTGCTTGTACAATAACTGTACGGTCATCATCCATAGCTTCTAAGCTGGTTGTGCCTTCTTCATTAACGATCTTAGCACTTTCGATAAATCCAAGTCCGTGTGTATGTTGTACAATGTCTTTCAAATAATCACGCATTTTTTGTCCTCTTTCTTAGGGTTACTGTATAACTGCCTTGTGTACGAGTATTCAATCTGTACTCTCGTACAAATGTATTTAGGTGGAGCCAAGTTTCAATTTCATTACGTATCAATCCTTGCCCACATATAATTTCGCAACGTTTATTTCCTTTATAATAACAGTCACTGACGAATCTGTCAACACTTTTCCAAGCTTCATGCACATGTTTCTGATGTAAATCTAGTCTTGGCACCATTATTGTTACTCTTTTGGCTGTTTTGCATTAAAATAATAATCTAAATACTCTAGTTGTTCTTTGGGTATATATTGTTCTCTGTTTTCCTTAAACATGTTATCTGTATAAGGAAGTTCTAAGTTTTCCCAAACTTCGTTGTCGCTTTCTCTACAAACTACAACATTGGTTTCATGTCCATCACCTGCATATATCTTTGCCATTGCAACACCTGTACTACTAGCATGCTGTAAAGCATTGGCTAAATCTTTAAGTGCATTCTTATTGGCAACAATCACTAGTTCCTTGCCAGGTTCCTTGTGTTGATATATGTGTGCTACTGGAGGTTTTCTCATACTAGTACTTTACTGTATGTTTTCTAGTTTGTCAACAGTTAATCCTCTGCATTGTTTTGCATCAATATACTGTGTTCTGTTGTTCATTCTTAAAAATCCATGTCCAAATAGTATTGGATACTTTCTTGTACTGATTGGATCGTGCAGTGTAACATCTATGTATTCACCATTTCCAATGCCAAGTGTTACAAATGTTACATATTTTCCACGTTCACTTTTGAATACTCTACTGTTAGCTACTATGCCACAAAAAGCAGCTTTGCCACCTCTACGTTTTAAAAATGTATTGGGTAAAAACTGACTGCTGGTCCAGTAGCCTTTGCGTTTGTATTCATCTATAGGGTCATACAAATCACATACGTTGCCTAATGCATTGTTTAGCAATGCTTCTCTTTTGTATACCCAACGTCTATATGATCCTTGACAATGTTTGAGTGCCGCCTCCCAAAACTTTTGTGGATTGTGTGCTTTCTCGTAGGCTAATGCCCATATAAGTCTGCCCAAGTTTATAGCATGAGCTCTGCATATGCCAAAACCACTCAATTGTCTTAGATCTTCCATAATCTCATCACGTTTTGGATGTTTACCAATTAGTTCATAAAACTGCATAACTTTTTCTTCGTTGCGCTTGGCAAATGCTCTACGCCACATGTCAGCTTCATAATAGTTGCAACCTAGTATTTTGCTGATGCGTTTGATAGCATCATCTTCGTACACAGTTGTTTCGTCAAACTTGTTTTTGCTCCAGTCATTAAAGAAACTGGCTTTGCGCCTACCTTGCATAGCCACAGGACGTACTAGTGCAGTTGCAAACGTGCAATCATCTCTGTTGGTTACATTTAATGCTCTGAACAATCTGCGCATTGCTGGTGACTCTGCTTGTGTAACACCCAATACATCACCACGTTGTAGTAGTTGTGCAGTCTTTTCATCATACTGAGGATAGTCCATTGGTTGTTTACCATTTATCTCCCACAGTTGACTGAGTCCTCTGTTTGCAAGTATATCAATCTTAAAGTGTTCAAGATCTTCTATTTCATACTTGTCCAGCAGTATTTGATTTTCGCCATTGATAAGACTTTTGGGTACCTTTCTATCAAATATAAGTACACCACCACAATGTTTGCTGATATAGTTTTTCTTGCCTTCCAACTTTTTAGCAATACGTTCTGCTTCTGCCGCTTGTTCTGGAATTACATCGATTACTCTAAAGTTTTTGCCTAACTTTTTGTGCGGTACACCAAGACGCTTACATGCTTCACGCAATGCACTTTTTGGTTTGTATGTTACAAAGTTTGATACTCTTGCACTTTGTCTGGGCCAGTTGTCATATATACGTTGCATTACTGTTGCTTGAGCCCAATGTGGAAAGTCTAAATCAATGTCTGGTAAGTCGTCACGTTTTGGATTGATAAAACGTGCTAGTGGTATTTGTTGTTCAATCGGATCTACATCACCTATACCCATAAGATAACATACAAGACTGCATCCTGCTGATCCTCTGGTTATGTGTGGAAAGTCTTTTGCTAGCTCTAATATCTCGTGTACTCTTACAAAGTGTTTTACAAACCTATGCTTGAGTATTAGTTCTACTTCTTCTGCTAGCCTATCTGTGTATTCTTTTGTTGTTGGTATTTTCCTACAAAAACGTGATGTGAGTTGTTCTATTTGTTCTAGTTCTGTCATGCCTGTACGGTCCTAAAAAAGCCAAACGCATTAATTAAGTGCGTACTTTATTTATCATCTTAGTAATCTAAAATATCAGCTATTTTATTTGCTAAATCGTTAAACCATACAGTATCATGATTTCGTGTTGTTTCGGCGGCAGTACCTATTCTTATCCCACTGGTTTCAACAAAATTCCTTGGGTCATTTGGCACTCCATTTTTGTTTACAGTAATACCATTTTCTTCTAATAAATCTGCGGCTTCTCTACCTGAATACTTACTATCACTGAGATCAATTAAAATAATATGGCTATCAGTGCCACCAGTAAGTATATCCATACTTCTTTGATTAAACACACTGCACATTTCTTGTGCATTCGCAATTACTTTGCCTGCATACTCGCTGAAAGAAGGATCGTTAGCTTCTATATAACATTGTGCTTTTGCAGCAATTATATTCATCAAAGGACCACCTTGTGTACCTGGAAAGATACTGCTATTAATTTTTTTGGTATAATCAGGATTATTCCAAAGTATCATACCTCCACGTGGCCCACGCAAAGTTTTATGAGTTGTGCTTGTAACAACATCTGCATAAGGTAAAGGACTGTCGTATACCTTGCCAGCAATGAGTCCACTATAATGTGCCATATCAACCACAAGGTATGCGCCTATGCCATCTGCTATATCTTTAAATGCTTGCCAGTTTATTTGACGTGGATAAGCACTTGCACCTGCTACAATGACTTTTGGTTTACTTACTTTTGCAAGAGCTCTTATTTCTTCATAGTTTAGCAAGCCATTTTCATCTACACCATATGTTACTGCATTGTAAACTTTTCCACTTAGTGTTGGAGGAGCACCGTGACTTAAATGTCCACCACTTGCAAGATCCATACCCATTAATGTATCACCTGGATTCATTAATGCTTGGTATACTGCGGTATTAGCATTTACTCCGCTGTGTGGCTGAACATTAGCAAAAGCGCAATTATATAATTTTGTTAACTCATCTATAGCCAGTTGTTCAATACTATCCATATTTTCACAACCATTGTAATATCTTTTGCCAGGATATCCTTCTGCATACTTATTGGTAAAAACTGAACCTGAAAGTTCCATTACACTGGCACTTGCAAAGTTTTCACTTGCAATTAGTTCTATTGTGCTAGACTGCCTGTCTATCTCTTTATCTAAAATTTCGTATACTTTTTTATCCATTTAATTTCCTATAACGTTGTTGGTAAGTTTTTCTGCTAAAGCTAGACCCATTGTCCAACCCAAATGACCAGCACCACTGTTTACCCAAATGCCATCAATTTTGTCAACAATTGGCAACATGTTTGGAGTCATAGGTCTTAGACATGCCCATTTCTCATAACTATCTTTATTTACAAAAGTATTTTCTTCAACCCAATTTACCAGTGGATTTATTCTATCTTGTCTTATTTTATGGTCCCAACCTGCAAGTTCAGCTGTACCAGCAACTCTAAAAACATTGTTTGCAAAGGTACTGGCAACAATTTTTTTGTCATCATCTAATATTGAAACTGTTGGTGCATTTTCAACTAAATCATATGTTATAGAATATCCTTTGATAGGGTAGATATTAAGTTGTGGCAAAAATTGAGGAGTATAAGCACCTGCACACACTATCACTTCGTCATAACTCTTTTTAAGTTCTATCAAATCTTCTTTTTGTACTTTTCGTTTGATCAAATTGTATTCAAAATTTTCAGTCATATATTGATGTAACTTTAAACAAAATTCGTGTATATCGCCAACGCTATCCTGTTTTGTAATAGTAGCACCAATTACATTGTCAGAAACTATATTATATTTCTCGGTTAAATCACTTGTTTCTTCAACTCTTCCCCAATCAGTATCTTTAAATTTATCTAATGTTTTTCTTGCCTTATCCCAAGACTTTTGATTTTTATATATGTGTAGTATTCCACAATCCTGTTGATGAAAATCAATGTTAATCTCATCAATGAGTTCATACATCAATGCTCTGGATCTTAAACTATATTCGATTGTTTTTCTTGTATTGTAATCATATGTATTAGTTACAGTAGCACCTAAGAATCCTGCGATCCATTTTACTTTTGACCAAGACCATAAATCAGGTCTGAATGCCAAAGGAGCATCTGGTTGAGTTAACCATTTTATTCCTTTAAGGATATTACTGTAAGTGTTCCATGTCTCAGCATTGCAAACAGATAATTGACCACCATTTGCATAACTGCATTGTTCAGCTATGCCATTATGATCATATAAATTTACTTTGTATCCAATTTTGCCTAAGAAGTACGCCGTTGTCACGCCAGCTACGCCACCACCAATAATCGCGATGCATTTTGTTGCTCCCAACAATGTAGTACTCTCTATCCCCAATCAAAGAGACTGTCAAAAGTCGTTTTATCTTCTGCTTTTGTTAAGTCCCAATTCATCACACCTAATAAATTCTCTATCTTTTTTGTGATTATACCTTGTTCCATTTCTTCACTATCAAATGGCAGTTCTTTGTACCATTCCGGAAGTCTTGTTTCATCTGTTGGATAGCCAATACTAGTAAAGCCCATTGGATTTGGCTTTAATTTACAGACAATAGTTTTCATACCATCCATAATTTCCATACTGTATCTATCACTGTTCATTCTACGCATTCTATTGTAATTTATAGCCGCTCTAACATGCCCAGGCATGTTTGCTTTGCCTTTATAAATTTCATCGCCTGTCTTTGGATCAATCATATACTCACTATTGTAGTAGTGTGTAAGTTTATTTACCCGTTTTGGCGTACCTTTGAGCCATGCTGGCATGTTTCTAAATTCACTTCGAAACTCAATGATACGTTCAATAATATCTTCTTCTCGAGCACCTGTTAGTGTTTTTAGTAATAGTTCATTCAAAAAGTCTTGCATAAACGCAGGAGTGTCTGATCTTTTGAGGTCCAGGCCCATTGCTTTAATCTTGCCTGGCTTATCATCTTTATCTTCTCTGTGACCTTCATTGTCATACACTAGGATTGCATAACGTTTTTTTGTAATGTATATACCAGCAGTTGCACTAACTTCACGTGCCGCCGCAATTATTTCACCTTGCTTTCGATCTAATACATTGTGTGCTCGTGCCATATAATCAGGAAATGTTTCATTGGCTTGTTCGCATACAGTTTCATAAAGTTCTGTAACTTTGTCTTTGTCCCATGCAAACTCTCCACTTTCAATTTGTTCTTTAAAAATAGGATATGCACTAAAATACACACTGTCTGTATCACCATAGATAATTGCTGGTCCTACATGATTGTATTCTCCTGTAAACAATTCATTTACTTTGGCGCCCATGTGTCTTGCAATACATCTGCCAGTTAGTGTTGTGCTTTGCCCCATGCGTGGATCATTGAATCTACTGCCTGGATTCAGCAACGCACCATATAAACTGTTCAAGTTAATCTTCTTAACCAACTGCCGTTTGTCCCAATAAGCAGTCTCTTCAATGTTACCTGCCGTTTGATTCTCACGCATGTTTTTTTGCAGTACTTTACGTTCTGCGTACCAGCGTTCTAGCAAGCCTGGGATAATGCCTTTTCTACTTTGATCTAGTATTGTACCATTACTGCTAAGTACCCAAGGTTGTCCACTTTCAAAGATAATTTGATACAGTTCAGCACCTGTGCCTTGCAGTTCCTCACCATTTTCAAAATCAATGTATAGCAGTGTCTCGTCATTCTTTTCCATAACAAGTTCATATTCTCTGGCGGCAAACTTGCCTTCCCAGGCATTTGCTACGATCCATTTGTGGTCATTTAACATAGGAACAGTAAGTGTGTGTCTGATTTGCCCAACAATAGTTTCTGTACTCATGTTCAAACTGCGTAAGATACTTGGATACAGACTGTTCAAGTCCATACTACCAATCCATTCGTGAAAGCCTTTCTTGGGAGTAGCAACATATGCACCAGCTGCTGTACATGTTTGCGGATAGTGTTTTTGTGTTTTGTCATGTTGCTTGTCAGGAACAATAAGTCCTCTACTGTGTGCTTCATTTAGAATAGCTTGGTCTGTAACTGCGACTGCGCCCATTGTTGTTTGCACAAGAACTGTGTTGTCATGTGCAATAACGTTTGCTAAGTCAATGAACTGTAGCTTCTTATCCATCCTTACAAGCAAGTCAACATCTTGTCTAGAGTACTGAATAAACGTTTCAAAATCATTGTTGTACAGTTGATCTAGTGTTCCTTGATATTCTGTTTTGCGTTCGCCTAGTTCATATTCACCAATTGCATCCAAGCTATAACTGTGCATCTCGTGGTATGTGTACTTGCGATACAGTTCCATGTAATCCAAGTGCAGTCTGCCCACGGTGTCAAATGTTTCTTGTGCTTTGCCATAGCGTTCAAACTCTCGTCTATTCGGATATTTGCCCCATAAACAAAAACGTCTTGTGTGTTCTTTACCAAGAACTCTTGCTATGCGATTGACCAAGTAAGGAATATCAAAGCCTTCACTGTTCCATCCACTCATTACATCTGCATCATCAATCAACTGCAAGAATGTATCCAGCAGTTCATCTTCTGTGTCCATGAGAATAGTATCTTCAAATCTACCTACAATAGTCTGTGCATCTGCTTTTGTAAGTGTTTTAGGTTTGATGACCAAACAGATAGTCTTACCAATCCAATCCAAGTGTACACTGATTGCTGTAACTGGATTGAACGGATCACTAGGATCAGCAAAGCCTTTTTCACTGTCAAAGTCAACCTCAATATCGAAAAATGCTTGTTGCAATTTAGGAGTATCTGCTCCCAAGTAGTTGTCAGCCAAACACCTAAATACTGGGTTGACATCACTTTCAAACAATCGTTGATTGCTGTACAGTTTCTTTTCTTTTTTGAATTGTTTACCGCTAGTAGTTACCACACGTTGTAGTTTGTCGCCAAAGATACTTTCAAAACTGCCACGACTGTCCTTGTAATAGAACAAATAACGTGCAGGATATTCTCTAAACTCACGTTTGCCGTTTACACGTTCTACAACGTGAATAATATCTTTGTCTCTATCTATTAGTGCATCTACATACATTAGCTAACAAATGCCTTTTCTTGTACAAATGTACCTTGTGTTTTTTTGTTACCTTCACTGAACCCTAGTTCAGTAAAGTGTTCTTTTAAGTCGTTGTTGAATGCTATACTTCCACATAACATTATACGCTGATTATCAGGATTGTCAATCTTTACAGTTCCATCCTCCATAAACTTTTGGATACGTCCTTGCAGTTCAGCAGGTTCTTGTGTGACTGTACTAATATACTCAATGGGCATTTCGTTCAAGAAGTCTCTATAGCTGTCTTGTTCTGCATGCAATCTAGTAGTCCATGTAACTGTTATGTTTTCATATAAATCATATGTTTCTGGATCACGTAACAGACTGATGAAAGGAGCAATGCCTGTGCCACTAGCCATCATTACTAGATGTCCGCCTAGTTCTAAATTTGCCAGTATCAGTGTACCGGTAGGTTTGTTGCCAACTTCTAAGACATCGCCTACTTTGATATGCTGTAGTTTACTAGTAAGTGGTCCATCTGGTACTTTGATACTGTAAAACTCCAAGTAATCATCATATGGGCCGCTAGTATAACTATAGGCTCTAGATACATCGCTGTCTAAACAGCCTATCATTGTGAATTGACCAGCTACAAATCTGTGACTGCTTGGACGCTCTGTGCGTATTCTAAATAGTTTATCAGTGTAATGTTCAACTTCAATTACATTTAAGTTTTCCATATTCGATCCTTAGGTATACAATACCAATTTCCTTCTATTTTTTCACATGTATAATTAATATAATCCATGTGATCTAAATCAACAACTTCACTAACTATTAAAGGTTTCCACATGTTTATAGTGTTGGTTGCACCTCTAATAACACGTTTATCCCATCCTTCTGCATCTACTTTAAGGACATCAAATTTTGGTAAATTATAACTGTCCAGAGTTTTGACTTGTACAGGAACAGTTTTCCAATTAGCATCAAACACAAGATCAGTTGTTTTATCCATATGTTCTAACCAATTTAGGTTAAGAGTACTCATTCCTTCCCATTGGTCATTGTAGTACAATGTCATTGTAGCAAGCTCTTCACCTAGTGCTACTTGATGTATCTTGTATTGTGGATATTCCTGTACAAATCTTTCATAATGAAATGGATTGGGTTCATATCCAATCCATTTATCAAATGCGTTTATGTAACTCTCTGCTTCTTCAAAACAGTGTACACCCACATCAATTATAGTGTGAGTATCAAAGTTGTAAGATTTACAGTAGTGTTTAATATGATCGACTACAGAAGGATCAGGACCGTGATTAATTATCTCTACCAACTGCCTGTAACACCTCTTCAACTGCACTAAAGCTGTCTTGTACTTGTGCAAATTCGTTTTTGTATGCAATTCTAATTGCTTTGTTAAGCACTGCTGGCTTCATGTCCATTTCTTCTGCAATGGCTTTAACTGTATCTTTAAGACCTTCTCTAAGAGTTTCGACTTCGCCTGTAACTTGAATACCTTCGCTTACAAGTTGTTTTAGTTTTGCAATTTCATTGCTATTAAATGTTCGTAAGGGCATTGCTACCTCCTTTAATTATTCTTTACATAATATAGTAGTTATTCAGCGTTGTCAATAGTTATATTGTCTTCTTTCCAAACTTCTGGATCAAACATCTCTAGTGTTAACCAAACAAAAACTAAAACGTAAAATGTAATTACAATACTAATTGGTATGACTATAAGACTTACCCACCATGGTTTTTGTTTAAGCCAATAAACCAATCGTTTGATCCTATTTTTTACGCCATCAAGCATATACTTACCTACTGTCCAACGTGCTAGACGCATAACAATAAGTATCGGTGATGTGATTACATCGAATAGTAAAAGTGCCAAATCAACAACTAAATCTACTACATGGTCTACATTAAACCATTTTTTGATACGTTCCCACCGAGTCACTTCTCTAACTGCTTTATACGTTTTTCTAGTTCATCAATTTTTTTGGTAATTTTTGGATAACGTTGACGCCAAGCATCTTCAGGTTGTTGCAACCAAGTCCAGCCCCAACGTTCTACTAGATAGTCTACCCATTGATCAATTTTGCTGTAAAACCAAAGACCAATGCGTGTGCTGCTCATGTATGCTACAAAGATTGCACCGAACGCACTGCCTGCAAGAGCAGTATAAATCCACAGTCTATCAGTTGCCATGCGTTCGATCATTTCCCACATTATTTTCTACTTTCTAATATTTGTTTGCATTTGTCGCTAGCATATGTAGTAAACCAGCGTGGAGCAAACGCATGAATTAAACATGCGTATGCCGCTTTTTCTAGTTGCCAAGACACCCAGCAAGCACGTTTAAAGTGTTGCCAGCGTGTCTCACCAACTTCTTCTAAATGTAATCTACATTTTTTGCTGAACATTACTCAGCTTTCCAAATAGTCCAAGCGCCATATGCAATAGCGGCTACTGCGGCAATTTTAATAAGACCAGTTGCAAACAATGCAATTAGTCCCATTGCAATCATCACACCACCATCCCAAGTAGTGCGTTCTACCATTCGTGATTTAATCCAATTCATCATTACTTTATTCCCATTGCGGCAAGAGTAGCTTTGCCTACTATACCATCAGGTACTAGTCCTCTGCTCTTTTGCCATTGCATAACTGCGGCTTCAGTTCCTGGACCAAAGTCACCGTCTGCTGATATGCCCAAGGCTTTTTGAACTGCTTTTACAGTTTCACCTTTGCTTCCTTTTCGTACTGTACTGTGTACAACTTTTGGAGGTTCCCATGTACCACCT
>Ga0163109_10001457_pt1 | contig 18695 bp, 24 predicted proteins | sample CRUFie1St13metaG_FD_108704 | JGI IMG/M metagenome (GOLD analysis project Ga0163109, IMG submission 108704) | Marine microbial communities from the Costa Rica Dome - CRUD Field 142mm St13 metaG | ecosystem: Environmental > Aquatic > Marine > Oceanic > Photic zone | place: Costa Rica: the Eastern... | reverse complement strand
AGGGGAATTCTGCCAAAGCATTTCGCTATAGCACAGTCTAATCTTTCTTTTTTTGTCATTTATCATACCTCGCTGTTTATAATTATCGTCACGAGATAGATAATTATCACTATTTAGTTTCTTAACTTCTATATTGTTACATCTACTTTTCCATAGAAGCAAGTCTAAATAAGTACTATCAATATTAGGTATCTTGTTACTTAACACTTGACATAAGTCGCTTAATCATGTTGTTAAGCTTTTTAGCTTGTCTTTTTTGCTTTCTAAAGTACTTGTCTCTTTCAAGCCTGTGCATTCTATCAAGCATTGTAATTCCATTTAAATGATCTACTTCATGTTGAATAATTTGTGAAGTAAATCCGTCATAAGTCTCTTCTAAAAGATTGCCACTTTCATCATTATAAGATATAACTACTCTGTCAAATCTTTTAATCTTTGAAAAGAGACCAGGAAAAGATAAACAGCCTTCTTTTTCTCTTCTTTCAAATACGCCTTCATAGCTAATAATTTCAGGATTAATAAAAGCTTTAAGCACACCATCATGAGTTGCAACAATTACTCTTTTATTAATTCCTACTTGTGGTGCTGAAATGCCTACTCCGCCTTCTACAGTGCATGTATCTTTTAAGTCTTTTACTAAAGAAAGAGTTTCTTCTTCTAAAGGTACAGAAACAGGGACTGACTCTTTTTTAATAAACTCATTTGGATATCTAAGAATCGTTCTTTTTGGCACTTCGTCTTCTCCTTCTTGTTTTTTTAACTTCAGCGTTTTCAGTTTGAGTTTTTTCTTTCTTTGGTTTAGTAGTCCTTCGCCTTCTTGGTTTTTTAACTTCTTCAATAGGTCCAGAAGTATTTTCTTCAATAGGCTCAGAAGTATTTTCTTCAGCAACTACTGCCGCAGGCTCTTTTTTAGGTGATAACTTTTCTTTTTCCGATTCAAAATATTCTTTGTTAGGCGGAATTACACTTCTCTGAGTAAGAAATAGACAAAAATCCTCGTAAGAAGCGTTCGGGTAAGTGGCAAAATAGTTTTTTATTAGAAAACTTTTTCTTTGACAAAATAGATCATAATTGTATCTCATTATAGTTTATTCCTGTTATGAGCATCGTTTCTTTTAATAATGTTAATAATTGTTTGTTGAAATTCAGGGCTTTTTGCAATTTCAAATGCTTCTTCGTCTTTAATGACACTACCGTAGTCTTTAGAAACACCTTTGACAATTTTTGTAAATCCTCTAAGAATAATGTTTCTAACAGTTGCATGATTCATTTTATCGCCATCAGCAGACATAATATTAGCAATCTCTCTATACTTTAAGGAACCATGCTCTTTATTTACTGATACATACTTGTTTGTTGATCTTGTCATTTATCGCTCCTATAATTTGGAAATTCGCCGTCTGAATAGATACTTTCTTTAATACCAAATCTTAATCTAATTACTGCCTCTTCTCTTGTCGAGAGACATTGTAGGTTTTTCTTAATAACTCTAAGAAGTTCTTTATTAAGATATGCTTCTTCAGGTGTTGCCTCTAAAGAGTCAATTTTTTCCCCTAAAGAGCGATCATCATCATCATTTCTACCGCTATCAATATTTAAATAACGAGCATTTGTCTGATTTGAATTTTTAACAGCATTTAAAGTTACGCCTAAAGCTTCACTAATTTCTTCTTCAGTTGGTTGCCTTCCAAAGTTTTTAATAAAGTCTTCCTTCATAGCTCTTACTTTTAGAGAAAGAAGGCGACTGTGAGTTGGAACCTTCATTGTGGAAGAATGTTCATTGATATATTGCAAGCAAGATTGCTTAATCCACCAACAAGCATAAGTGCTAAACTTATTGCCTAGTGTATGATCAAATTTATCGACTGCTTTAATAAGACCAATGCAACTTTCTTGAATAAGATCACTTAAAGGAATGTTGTCTCTATGATATTTTTTTGCAATAGAGACAGCAAGTCGATAATTTGATGCAATTAGTTTTTCTCTAGCTGTAAGGCTTCCTTCTTTAATTTGTCTTGATAGATTAAACTCCTCCTCTCTTGTAAGTAAAGGGTTGTTCTCAATATCGCTTTTAAGAGAATCAATTATGAAAAAATTCATTATACCTCGTTGTTTTTTATTAAGTTTATATTAATATAAATTTATCTCTATTACATTAAAGGGTCTATTATTTTCTTCCTTCTCTTGCGGAACATTAAGCTTAGGATACTCAATATATAAATGTTCTAAACTTTGTTCAAATTTTTCTTCTTCTCTTTTATGCCTCTCTTCTTGAATTATTAAGTCTAAGATGGTTGTCATAACACACCTCCCTTATAATTAACTATTGCATATTTTCGTCTAACTGAACAAGTTGAACATTTTGTAAAGCTTCATAGTTCTCCAAAACAACACACCCTACTGAAATTAGGTTGCATGCAGCTTCAGTTGCATTTTCTAATGCTGTCTTTGTAACCTTCAAAGGATCAATTATACCTGCATTAATCATATCTTCATAAGTTTTATTCCGAAGATTATACCCGTAATAAACATTTTCTTTGTTTTCTAGGATCTTTTCGACAATATAGTCTGTTCTTAGATCAGCATTATCTAGAATTTGTCGTAATGGAGCCATACAAGACTCAGCAAAAATCTTAGCAATAGACTTACCTAGTATTGTTCTGTCATCATTAGTAGCTTTTTCCTGTAGTTCAATACCTGCCTTAAGTAAGGCTGTACCTCCACCCGGCAAGAAACCACTTTCCATAGCAGATTTTGTTGCATGAAGTGCATCATCAATTCTATCAACAAGCTCAAGAAGAGAAGATTCAGTATGTGCGCCAATTGATAGAACAGCTACAACACCTTTAAGAATAACTAAACGCTGAGTTAGAAAAGCTACTTCTTCTTTTGAAAGACCTGGCTTATCTAATTGGACTTCAATTTCTGAAATTACATTGTCATCGACTTCTTTTTTATTTTCACAACCAACAAAGATAGTTTCATTATTACTAACTTCAACTTTTTTACATGTACCTAAAATTGAAAGATCATGATCTGCAGACGCATCTTCAGCTAGATCATAGATGACTTCACAACCAAGAGCATTAGAAAGATCTGTTAGAATTTGATTTCTCTTCTCTCCATAGAAGGGAGACTTAATACAAGTAACATTAAGAAGTCCTTTAGTAACATTGACAAGCAAAGACTGAATTGCTTCTTGTTCGTAGTCATCTGCAATAATAAGCAGTGGCTTACCACTTTGATGTACCTTTTCCAAGATAGAATATATCTGTGTTAGATTATTAAGCTTATTTGCAAGAATAAGAACAAAAGGCTCTTCAAATACAGACCTCATTTTATCTTCATCATTACAAAAATAAGGAGAAACATAACCTCTTTCAATCTTAATTCCTCTTACTAGATTAAGACTAGTAGTGGTTGTTTTAGACTTTTCTACGGTAACTAGACCACTACTTCCAACTTCTTTCATAGCATCAGAAATAAGACCGCCAATATACGAATCACCATTTGCTGATACTGTTGCAATCTGCTTAATCTCTTCGTCTGAAGATACATCTTTTTTAGACTTAAGCAGTGACTCTACTACTTCTTTGCAGCACTGCTTAATCTCTGCTTTGACTTGCGAAGGTGTTCCTAAGCCGCTTTTGACTACTTTGGTCGCATTTTTATAAAGTCTATGCGTAAGCAAAGTTGCTGTTGTGCTACCATCTCCAGCAACTCTAGCAGTATTTTCAGAAGCTTGCTTTGCAATATTTGCACCTAGCGACTCAACATTATCTATAAGATTAACATTCTTAGCAACAGTAGCGCCATCTTTAGTTAGATGAGGAGAGTCGCCTTTTCTTTCAATCAGAGCAAGGTTACCTTCAGGTCCCATTGTTACACAAACAGCTCTTGTTAGTTTACTTACACCACTAAGAAGTTTGTCCTGTGCTTCACTGTCAAAATATAGTACGTCTAACATATTAGTCTTTTAGTAGTCCTCTTTTAGTTGCCGATTCATTTACTGATGAAGTATATCTACTTACATCAGATGCTGTTAATTGTCGTCTATCTTTACTTAAAACATTCTCAGCAACAAATAAGTCACCAAGTTTAAGAGCAACTTCACTCTCTGAAATGATGTTATTTGCTCTAAGCTTGCTTTGTACTACATCGTCTAAAACCATTTTATGCTCCCAACTTAAATGTGTTAATATAATTGTTCCAGGTTTTTTCTTTACCAATAATAGAATTAAATCCCATATTAGTAAATTCGTTTTTGATTCCTGATTCGTCTAGATCATTTAATTTATATCTACGAATTGTTTCTTCTTCTTCTTCAGTAAGATCATGGAACTTAATAAGTTCCAAGTTGTTTTTAAACTTCTCTAAATTTTCTGGCTTTGAATTAACAAACTCTATCAAAGAATATTTGTTTTCCGTCAAAGCTTTTGCACGCTTGTCGCCAATACCTTTAAATCCAGGAATATTGTCAGAAGCATCTCCTCGAAGTGCTTTCCAGACAACGTAATTATATTCTGGTTTTTCCATATAGTCTTTTTTAACAGGATTATAAACTGCAATATTCTCAGAAATAATTTGAATAAAATCTGTATCAGACGAAACTATTGTTACATTATGCGTATCTTCATATTTTTTTGCAAGATACGCAGCAATATCATCGCACTCAAAGTCGTCATGCTTAATAAGCTGAATTGGAAAATATTGCTCAAGAATTCTAATAATTTCTTTTCTCTGTTCAGAAAAGTTGTCTTTATTATGATAAGTTCTTTGTGCTTTATACTCTTTAAGAATTTCAAGACGCTTCTTAGGCATTCCTTCTAAGACACAATAGATCTTTTCAGGAGAGAACTTTTCAACAAGCGGCCTTAATCCTCTAAAAAAGTTAAAAATAGTAGAATACTCTCCGCGATTCATACCACTGTATCTTGCTCTATAAAATAAATTATAACCATCAAGTATTAGAATATTAGACATTGCTATCTTGAAGAACTCCTGTGTTGTCTATAATATTTGCTTTAACACCATTTTCTAGTTCAATGCTCATTGTGTTAGATTTCTGAATTACTTCTGTATTCTTGTTAGCAACTTCTGAAAGAATGTCGTTATCAGACTTTCCCCAATGAGATATTCTTTTTTCATTACAATTTGCAATAAGTTTATTAATAAAATTTTCAGCATTAGAAAGCATATAACTTTTAAGCTCTGCCTCTTCAGTAAAAACTTTAAACTTTTTAACTCTAACAAGATCAGACAGCAAAAACTGCGAGTCTTCAGTGTTTTTAATATCTACTCTATAGTCACTTTCAACACTGTCGATTTTTTTAACAGTTATTTCTTCAATTACTCTAGCAGAAAATATTTGATTTTTACTGCTAGAATAGAAAAATATAAATTGTCCAACGTTATACATTTTTTTCACCTATTGAATTTATTATAATAGGTGAATTACTTTTTTACACTTTTATTTACATAAATCCTGGGCCGCCAAAACCAAAGCTACCGCCTGGCCCACGACTAATATTTCTATTTTTAGAAGTAGAATTTTGTGCAAAACCAATTCCAGGAAAACCCATTGTTGTCGTAACAGATCTACTAGATCTTCCGGCTTGAATATCGCTCAAGTCTTTTTCTTTCTGACTTTCTTTCATTGCTTTAGCAATCTCTTCTTTTACAAGATCAACTAAGTCTTCTTTATAAAAAGGTACGTTACCTTCAAGCATAAGAATTGGTTTTTCTGCATTTATACCACTAAGTTGTGCCCATCTTCCTTTACTCATTGTATTACTCCACAAGTTTTGTTACATTATTATTTATCTTGTCAGTAATCTTTTTTCCTTCTTTTACTGCAATACTTAGAGGTTTAAGTCCTAAAGCTACTCTTATTTTATCAATAGTTTCTTCTTCTAACTTTTCTTTTAAATAAGACATATTACAATACATAAATACAGCAACGTCTTTCTCTACTTCGTCATCTTTTGATTCTTCTACACCACAAAGAAATATTGAAGAAGGCATAGACTTGTCGCTAGGTACATTAACAAAAGGTAAGCCTTGCGTCAAGCCGTCAGGTTTCTCTTCATAAAAAATTTCAGGAATCCACTTGTCTTTATTGTTCGCTATCATTATTTACTTGCTCTTGAGATGGTTTTACACTTGAAAAATAATTGGCTAGATCTCTTAATTTAGGGATTAAATTATTAATCATTTTAATTATATTATCTACTCTTTTAATTCCAACTTTATTTTTGTTATCCAAACTTAAATCAGTATTTTCTTTAAGTTTGTTATCTTTACTTGATAATTCTAAAAATTTAGAAAACTTAGTAAAACTATTTCTAATATCATTACCTACATACTTTTTAGATTTTTCAAGTTGATCGATTACACCTTCAATAAATTTATGAAATTCTATTTTAGCTAAAACAAACTTAAAAGCTTCAGGATTTGATGATTTGTTATAGACAGATATAAAGTCCATAATTCCTTCTATGCCCTCTTCATAAACTTCTTTAAAATCTTCATCTACTTTTTCCGATAGCTTTTTTATATTTTCTTTTAATCCTGAAATACTTGGTAGATTACTTCCTGAATTTAAACTTGTTCTTAAGTTTTCTAAAAATTCTACAAACAAGCTGCAAACTGATATGGCGATTAAATAATAATTAGTTGGCTCTAAACAATTTTCTGCCATTTCAGTTTTTATATTTTCTGCTTCTTTTCCTGAAATATACGGAGGTATTATGTTAGGATTCTTTTTTAATTCTTTTACAATAGTAACTACTGCTTCTTTTATAATATGATTTAACTCATCAACGTTTCTTAATACTTTTTCTTGATCAAAAGTATTTTCTAATATTAAGTTTTTGCCAATTAATAGACTGTAACTAGAATTAATTTTTTCATCTTTTATAATATCACTATAATAACTTAATACGCTTCTTATAGTATTTTTTTGATCCTCAGTTATTTGATTACTACTTAAAAGTCTTTTTAGTTCGTCAGGACCAGCGTTATGAATAACTTTCATTAATTCTTTAACAGCTCTATCTGTAGGTTTAAGAACACTTTCAAAATGCTCATCTATTAGCTTTTTCTTTCCACCTTTAATTAAAGAATCTTTTAAATTTGGAATAAAGTCTATTACAAATCCAATAGGATCATCAACAAATTCTGTTAGCTTTTCTCCTACAATGCTGCTTTTTGACTTTATTCTTTCATTTACTTTACTCGCAACAAAAACACTAGGACTAAAGAGAAACATTGCCTGTTCATATCCGCTTTTTAAACCTATTTCTTTTATTGTACTTTCGTATTTACTAAAGATACTTTTTCTATTTGTCGCATATCTACTTTCAACTGCATCTTTAATTTTTTGATCTGCAAACATTGTTGCAATAGAAGATATTCCATAAGTCATTAAGTTAATATAATCACCAATTAAAGTTTCAGAAAATTTAAACGTAGCTTCTAGAGGTCCGGATATTAGTTTTCCTATTTGTTCGCCAGATACAGTTTTTGCTGTGTCTTCTAAAAGCAATTTATTTTTATTTATTATAAGTCTATATTTGTTGCTCATCTTTTAGCCTACTATAAAATACTGTAAATTATTATCTTTTACATCATTGTTAAACTTAGATTTATCTAGTTTAGTTATAAAGTTTCCTACTAGTTTTAAATATAATTCTATAGTTGCATCATAAAATATAAAACCTTCTATATCTTGACTTTTAGTAATTTTTTTAACAAACTCACCTAATAATAAAATAATCTCAGTTGCAGCCAATCCATAAGAAAAACTAGTATCTTCTTTGTTGTAATGTGATACTGATGATGTATTTATTGTTTTACCATATATGTTCTTATATCTCTGGTTTATATTTCTATTAGACTTTAAAATATCGTATAATGACTCTTTCAAATTTATATTTTTAATTTTAAAAGTTTTCTTTAACTCATCAAAAAATATATTTTTATACATAGCAATACTCATTTTTATATTGCTTTTATATACAAATTTATTATCTGACAGTGTATTGAGCCTGTTACATAGATTTATATAAATGCTGTCATCTAGCTTTACAGGCTTTAAAACAGAACCTTCTATTAATGATAATCCAACTATATTATAAGCAGAGCTTTCGTATTTTATGATGTTTAAATCTTTTTCGATATACTCTATTAAAAGAACTAAGTTAGGATTTAGATTTATCTTTAAAACATTAAACACGTCTTTATTCTTGCTAACTAAGTCTAGAAGAGTCGTAAAACAATTTAATGCTTCTTTTTTTTGAGAGAATTGCAACTTAATCTGATTAATATCCATCGGAGGCTTTTTAATAGATCTTTTAATTCCAAGTTCTTTTGTATTAATGTTTAAAGATAAAGAGGAGCTTATTCCGTCCCATTTTCTATATAGTTTATATTTGCCATTAAAAAAGCTATCAATCCAGCCTTTAAGATCTTTAAAAGTTATTATAAAGTCTAAGTGATGAGGATGATAGCTTTTTATTAAATTAGCCATTAATGTTTTTTAAGTACTTTTTTATTTCTTTAATGTCTTGAGACTCGCCAACCTTAATAGGTGCGTCATCTTTTGAAGGACCAACTGCCTTAATAACTTTCTTTTTATTTTTACTAATAGCTTTTTCTTTTTCTGTATCACCTTTGGACATTTTTATTCCAAGCTCTGACGGTAGCTTTGCACTACCTCCGCTTAGACCTCCTCCAGAAATCTGTGTGAGTGCTGATAATAAAGAAAACAAAGCCATCTTTTCAGTTCTTGCAAGTCTATCCCAATACTTTTCTACTTCTTCGTTCTTTTTAAATGAAGCTCCAGCACGAAAGTGATTTACAATATTAACAAACTCTGAATATGAGGAAGCTTTTTTAAGATCAATTTCCATGTCAATATCTAAATTGCTCTCTTTTTCTTCTTCTTTCTCTTCTGACTCTTCGTCATCGTCTTCTAAATCAGTTAGTTCATCTTCGTTACTATTGACACTATTTTTCTTAGGTTTTCCTGTTTTGTGAAATTTTGGATTTTTTTCTAAAAACTTCTCAAAAGAGGCAACAGTTGCCTCTTCAGCGCCTGTCTTGTCGTCTTCTTTTAATTCTGACTCAAGCTGTAAAATAAGATCTGAAATATCCATTATCTTCTCCAGACAATTCTATTATTATGAAGCTCTCTACCTTTAAAGTTTCTCTTCATAAGAAGCTGGTGTTGCTCAATTTGTTCTTGCGTCATTTGCTGCGGGTTTTTTGCTTCTCTTTCCTCTAAATCTTTTACGAATTTATCAAAGTCTAGTTCCATTTTAAGCACCTCTTTTATTTATAAATATGTCAGCTTCGTATTTATTATCTAACTGAATCCATGAAATTTGAAATTCTGATTCTTTGTTACTATATGTTTTAATAGCTTTGCCTTTAAACTTATATTCTATTTTTAGTATCTTATTAGTTTCTAATCGAATAATATCTTCTAGACTTAAATAAAATTTTAACATTACAAGGTTGTCTATAACAGTTTTAGAAACAATATCTTTTTCTAAAAATTCTTCACCAATTTTAATTGATGCTTTTAACGACTCTTTTTGACTTTCGTTAGAGCTAAACAAATTTCCTAGTTCTTCACTCATAAAGACATTATTACTATTCTTTTTAAGCTGATCTTGTATTATATTGTTATTTTGCATATTCTAGTTTTATAGACTTATACAAGTAGTCTAGTTCATCCATTAGTTCTTTTTCAATTTCAGTAACATATCCTGAAGGAGGAATTATCTTTATTGCTACTTTTGATTTGTAATAAGATACTTTAAAATCTGTATCTGACTCTAAAGAATGTTTCATGCATTCTAACGAAAACTTAATCGCAACCTTTTTTTGTTTAAAGTTATAGCGCTTTAAACAATTATTTTCAACAACTTTCCACGAAGAACTTTTAGGACTTACAGGCAATGTATTGTCAAACTGCAATATATTTTTTTTCTTGTCAAACTCAGAAAAATATTCAGTCATTAAGTTTTGTACTAGATTCATTAGTTATTAATTAATTCTTTCAATTCATTTTCTAATTTATTAGGAGGATCTGATTTTGCATTAAGCATTTTATAGAAAGCTGAAGATGATTTCATCCATGCATCTTTAAATGCTTCAGGTAACTCAACGCCTAGAGGAGTTTTTCTGTAGTAAGCCCCATAAAGCATTCCTTCATAAACCTTGGAAAACAAGTAAGCAGGACCACGGGTCTTATAAAACTTTTTAATTTCTTCTAACAAAGATACTTCGTCATATTCAGGAGCAAATATTCTATGAATTACTGAACCTATAATACCTTCACTGTCAAGACAGTCTTCAGCTAATTCTTGTGCTTGTTCAACTGTTAAGTTAAAGTCCTTATAAAGACTTGTCTTTTTAGCTACTTTAGGAATATTTGCACCTCTTGAAGAACCAAGTCTATGACCAATAAGATCGTGAGCAAATTGTTTTACTGTTTCAGGAGACCTTTCAGACATAGGATGGCCTTCTATTTCGCCAAAGTAAGTTCTACCCATTGCGTAATAAGTCACTTTGTCTAAAATGCTCTTTGAAACCATAACTTCAATTGGAAGACCGTGTGTTGAGCAATAAGTTTTCAAAGCAGTTTTTAATTCATTTTCAGCTCTTGACCAAACATTTTTTGCATAATAGTCATAAGTCGAAGATGTTGCTAAGTGTCGAAGGCCTGTAAATCCTTCAAGTGCAGCTCTAATTGGATCTGACTGACGCTTAACATCATTTAGTGCATCAACTTTAACTTTTAAGTCGTATCTTTCTTCTTGAGACATTTCATCAATTTCAGCAAGATCCTCAGAGACCCTATCAGCTAATTCATTATATTGATAATAGGAAGATATAGCATCAAAGTCAAGTTTATCTCGAAGATCACTTAAATACTCTAAGACGCCTTTTTCACTTTCATGTTCATCGTCACCTTTAAATTCTTTGCCATCATCTCTTATAAAAGTCGCAGCTGATTCTTTATCAGAAAATACTGATTCTAAAATTGTAATATAAACTTCAATTAAAAATTCTGTAACGTCAGCCAACTCATCTTCGTCATGCTGAAGGAATTTTGTCTTTGCAAAGTCTTTTTGTAGGCGCTGTCTAATAGTAGCTATTGCGCTCTTCAAAGCTTTTTCGTCATCTTTACTTTCTGCAGCTTTCATTGCCAACGAAATAAGGCCAATTTCTTTAAATGACTGTTTTTTACTCTTTGCACCTATTTTATCACCATATTCATCTTGAAGAAGTTTAACAATTTGTGTAGGTGTAAGGTTATTCAATTCGATTTTTTCAAGAACTCTTTCTTCTTTTTCTGCCTTTTCTTTTTGTCGCTTAACCTGATCAGCCAAAATTTCCTCAGGAGTTCTATTACGATATGCTTCCTTGGCTCTTTTATTTTCTATTCCTCGCTGAAATATTTCCAAAGATCTAATTGCTAGTCTCTGAGCATCAGTCATATTATTGACAAATCTCATATCAACAAAATCAGCTGCCATTGTTTCTTCGTATCCAGGACTATTAGGATCTGATGGGTCAAAGTCTGGATGGGGAATGTGTAATCCTTCATCATGCATCTTTTCAATTTCTTTCATGGCAGCTTCTAGTTCTCGAAGCTCATCTTCTGAAAGCATTTCATCAACATCATCTACAGCAGACTCAACTTCAGAAGATGCCGGATCCATTTGTCTTAAGTCTCTATCGATTTCTTTAACAAGTTTATCTGCATCTTCATCAGCATTTATAACATAAGAAGTATTGATTTTATCTAATTTACTGTTTAACTTTGCCTCATCAGCATCACTTAATTTTTGTCCTGTTCCAATTCTATTAACAAAATAGTCATAAAGTTTTTTGTATTCGTTGCCACGCCTTTCAAGCTCTTCACCAGATACTACTTTATCTTCTGATTCTTTGGCATTGTCGCCTAAATCTACGTACTGGGCAGTTGTTGGATAGGTAACACCTCTACCGTCAGTAACTCCATATGCATCTGCAAATCTTGGTGAAACTATTTCTCTTTTGACTGACTGGCGAGCCAAGTATTTGATTTTAATAAACTGGCTAAAAAACTTTTTATAAAATACGGTATCAAAAGACTTTGTATCATTATATTGTTTAATAATGTCGTCTTCAATAATTTTCATTAATCCTAAATAAGCTTTAGCTGTTGTTTTTAAAGCAGCAGCATTGTCGGCTTTTTTAAGTCTATCATGCATATCTTGAAAAGCCTTTAGTCTAAAGTCAGGTTTAATTTCTCCTAACTTTTTAAAATCTGAAGAATATGCTTCGCTAATTAAAAAGTTAGTAGTTTCTTCTAATAACTTCATTTTTTTATTTAAAGACTTTATGTTCATTTTTCACCTTTGATTTTTTTTAATGCACTTGTAACTATCTTCCATGACTTGTCTATATCATTTACGTCTTCAAGCTGTTTAATTAAATAAGAAGTAACATTTCCCATTTCATCATAGTTTTGGGGAATATAATTTTTATCTAAAATTGCGTCTTCATTGGGTATATTATCTACAATTGATCCGACTGAAACAATATTTTGCGCACTAATTGCAATATCCATGTCTTCTAAGTCTTTTTTATCACGCTCAGGATCAGGACCAGGTCGGTCATAAATACCCATCTTAGAAGAGCTTTGCGGACCAACTCCAGTATTGTTAAGACCTTCCGTATCAGTTCCTAATCTTTCATTTATATTGTTTTCAAACAAAAGATTTTTAATTAAACTATTCAAAAGACTGTTGTAATTATCTTTATTATTCATGCGAAAACCTAATTTATTTACAAATATAAGTATCGCTTAATGAAATGTTTTATCAGAAGAATCGTCATCTTCTAAAAAATATTCACCGCTTCTCTCTATTTCCTGGAGTAACATATTAGTATGTTTTAAAGCTTCTGCAATATAAGCAATGTCTCTATTGACTTTATTGATTTGACTTTCAACAATAGATAAATATTCTTTTTGCTCTTTTAAGTCATCTTGATATATGCTAAGAACATCAAGAGCAATTTCTTGAACATAAGCTTCAGCTTTATTTAATAGACTGTTCTTTAATGTACTTATAAATCTCATCTTTTTCCTCGTTGACTAGCTTAGACTTTTTATTCTTTTGAATTTTTAAATTACCTAAGTCTTTTAAGATTTTCATAATATACTCATCTTCTTCACAGACTAAGCCACATATCTCTTCAAAAAAAGCTTGTATTGATGTATTGTTTAAAGCAACCTGTGCTTTTAAAACTCTATGTCGAACAGGTGACAAGTCAATATGCACAGATTTTTTTCTCTTAATATGTCTATCTTCAATTGACTCATTATATTCGACTTTCATTTTATCCTGATGCCTGTCTAGCTCCTACTTGACTGTGGAACTTTGTTGCTGTAGATTTATCTAATTCTAAATCAACTCCATTATCATGTAAAATACGCTTAAACTTTTCTAAAAACTCTGCAAACACTTTATCTTTCTCAGGATTAACAAATCTTTTAAAGTACTTTGATACTAACTTAATAATGTATATTGCTTTATCAACATCATCAAATCTTTCAAAGTATCTATAACCTGTCTTTGCAATTTCTAAAGGATCAGGAATCTGATTCTCTGGGCTGTTAATCATGTTAGAAAGCTTTTCGATTCTATCCTGAGCATCTTCACTATCTTTTTCGTCGTCTTCAAAAAGAAAAGAAGAAATACCTTTGCCTGCATAATTTTGAGATTCAAAAGCCTGTGTAGAACTTATACTCTTTCTGCTTAGACCTTTTAAAGCTTTCATAAAGTCACCAGCAATACTATCAGTCGATTCATCATGAGAAATATTATCAACTTCTTTTCCAGCATCTTCAGACTTTTCAACAAATCTTTCTAGTCTGTCTAAGACAGCGTCTTTTTCTTCTGCACCAGCTCCGTCAGAGCCTTCTGCTTCTGGATCAGCCGCTGAATCATCTGGTGATTCTTCTGTGTCGCCTGCTTCAGTAGAATCCGAATCAGAGCTTGAATTGCTATCATCGCTTCCAAAAGGGTTTTCTAAACCTTCATTATCATCTGATTTTTCGCTACTTTCTTCTGATTCTTGATCGCTACCTTCTTCCTCCAGGAGTATATCAAGAGATGGCGATTTTGATTCTCTAAGAAGCTTTTCGACTCTATATGAATATCTACTCATTTTAATAATCCGTGAATCTGGTCAGCAACTTTGATACGACTTTCGATGACGTCCCAATTAAGCTCCTTCATCATAGCGTATACGTAAGTTTTTCTATCTTTGAGATAGTCTCTATAATAACTGTGCTCCCAACAGTCCATAACAACTACTGGGTGAAAGCCAATCATACAGTTAAGACTGTGCAAGTCAATAAAAGTATTAATGTATCGCTTGAGCATTGTGCTATAACCCATTACAGCCCAACCATTTCTAGCTGCCATTGAACATGCAATAAAGTCTCTCTGCCATGCGTCAAATGATCCGAAGTCTCTTTCTAATCTCATGTACGATAGAGAGTTCATACTAATTGTAGAGTTAAGATCACTTATGTTCTGGAAGAATAATCCGTGCAAGAAAGCTGCGTTATAGTTGTATGTTTCATCAAGTTTTAACTGTCTAAACTCTGAATGATTTAAGTTTGAAATGTCTCTGTCAGCTGTGTCTAACTTGGCGGATATTTCATTAAGTGTCTTAACATATCCTTCTAAAAGTTGTTGGTGTGCTTTTTTATTTTTACTGCTAAGCAACTCTGTGTTCAACTGAAACATAGGTGCTTCTATTACATAAGCTTCACTTAATACTTGATTAGGTGTTGAAGTTTCTTCTTCGACATAGCCGCTTTCTGCTAGCGAACTTTTAATCTCTTTCATTAAGAGTGCTTCTATATCTTTTTTATTCATCATGCTAGTTCGTACTCTTTTTCAAATGTAGCTTTATCAACTAAAATATAGTCTCTATCGTCGTCATCTCTAACAACACTTTCCGGAGGAGCTGTGCCAGCATAGTCATATGACTCGTCACTCTCAGGAATATAGTCACTTAAGAGGCGCTGCTGATTGACATCTTTTACTTTAAAACGAGGTTCATCAGGCAAATAACATATAACAAGCCCTTCGTCATTTATACCTCCAAACGTATATTCGTAACGAGTCTTGCTATGACGAACTTTTAACTGATTAGCATCTTTATGCCCCATCACCTCTAAGTCCATCTTCTCGTTTAAAAAATAATACAATCTATCTTCATACGCTTCACGTATAAGCTGCACTACTTTCTTTTCTGTTAGTCTCATGTTATTATTCCTCTTCTCTAAATATCTATTATATCCAGATTTAAAGAATAATATCTTCTTTTTATCTACTCTTCCACATCTTGTACAAATCTAAATGTCTTTCATGATGCGCTTTAAGGGCTTTTGTAATTTGTGCTATATTATGATCTGACTTTTGCCTTCCACGATCGGGAGCGTCTGCAAAGTCTGATTCAGACTTTTTTTCAACTTTTGTTCCTAAGAAAAGTTTTATAAGGTACCTAGTATACATTCTTCCAGAAATATTAAGCCTATCAGCTGCCTGATTTTGAATAGTCGTAAAATATTGTGTGTAAAATCCTCTGTTACTTGCAGATTTTCTCATAGCTTTTACAATAATCCCTACAGCAATTTTAGATGCTATTTTATCAAACTCTTGATTAATGGAAGAGGCTTCATTCCAAACGCTTTCTTCTTTTCTTAGAATAAGCTTTGTTTTGTAATTCTTAGTAGACTCAGTTTCGTCTTCTGATTTTTTAACAATTCTAACTTCATTAAAAATTAACCTTCTAGCTTGTGACTCTTCTTTACACGTAAATCGATAATGTGTATTGACATTATCTACAGTTTTAGTAAGAAATACTTTGTGATCACGAAGTTTCATGTGTTTTATTGCTTGGTCAATATCGTATTCATCACTTATGTGCATACTTGATTTGTATCCATTAGAAAATTCTAGAAGTTTTTTAACGACTAGATCGTTAAATAAGTTAGTTACTTCTTTTCCTAAATCCTCAACGCTATCATCGTATATAAAAACAATAGGCGCATTTTTATCAAAAGCTTCTATAACTTTTCCAACCCACTCTTTTGAGTTTAAGTTTTGAATAGCTTCTTCAGCTGAGTCTTTAATATTTCTCGGGAAACCATCTAAGTTACCTGAAAGTGCAGACCCTATTGATTCAATAACTTCTTGTACAGACTGTTTCCCGCCTTTAACTGCGTTTAAAAGACCGTTAAGTTTTCCATTGACCATTAAAAAGAGCGCGGCTTTTGTTGTATCACCATCAAAGTTATTGATTAATGCCAAGAATTCTTCCATGGTAACTGTATCTTCTAGACCTTTACCAGCTCCGCCTTTTGATTTTGCACCTTTTATTGACCCATCACCAATACCAGCGTCACCATTAACAAGCATTTCAGCAAAAGAATTAGCCTGAGCATCTCTAATCGACATCTTATCAACGCCGGTTATATCAACACCAAAACAATATCTGGTTACAGCTGCAATGCTTGATGCAAAGCTATATTGTAATCCGTAAGCAGCTTGAGGATTTTGAAGCTTTAATTCAGGAGAGAACAAGAAGAAACCATCAGCTTCAAGTCGATCACTTAGTTCGTTAAAGGAAATACTACCTCTAATATTTTTATTTGTTTCTTTCTTAGGCTTTTCTTCACCACTTTCTCCAGGCTCTTCTTCTTCTAAAAGAATACTTTCATTTAGCCCTTCAATAAGCAAAGATAAGCCATGACGATACAAAAAGTCGTCTGAATAAATAGATTCTTCTTTAATGCCTAACGATTTTCTAGCTAGCTCAATTACAATTAATCTTATTATCTGCTTGCTTTCTTCTCTCTTGTTTAAAAATTCTGCCTCTAATGGACCAACACTTTTTTGTCCAGACTTTGTAATAGCACCAATTCCTTTTCCTCCTATAAAAGCCACAAGAGGACTTGCTGCAATAGCTGCTCCAGCCAAACCACCTGTAGCTATTGTAGCTGTAAGTGCTGCTACTGCACCTAACGCTGTTGTTGCTCCTAACGCTAACCCGCCTAAGACTTCATTGTCCATTACATCCATTCTATTTCTATAAGCTAACTGAGCTTTTTCTTGACTAGCAGCAGCAGCCTCATTTTTCAAAACAGAATTCATAAACCCTAAGACAATATTGTCTAGTCTAGACTCATAGGCATCAATAAGTTTTTGATCTTCATTGTCGCCTTCTATGTTTTTATCTTTTAAAATATTTTTCTTAAAAGTTTCAGTAAATAAGTCAGCTTGCGTATATTGCGTTATTGATGAAGCAATTTCTTTGTCCAACTGTAATTCTAGATCATCATCTAAATTACCCACTGAAGGCTTGGCACTTTCAGCAACACTTTTAGCACTTTCGATACTAAAGCCATGTTTCTCTTTAAGGCAAGCTGCAATTGAAGTTGTCACAAGAATTGCAATTAACTTTTTAACATTTGAGAGAACACCTTTAGATTGTATTATAGCAGCTAACCATTGAGATTCTTGATTTTCAGCTTCTTTAAGAGAATTAAAGTAAGATGATACTAAGTCCGCAGAAACTTTTAATGTCTTTGAAATTGCTCCTGTTGTCATTTCTAGAGCTACACCAGCAAGTATCGCACATCCGACCTTTAAATAAAAGCTACTACTAATTAAAGCTAATAATGCGTCTATAGAACCATCTACACTTTTGCCAAACAAATCTAATGCTTTATCAATTATAACGTTCTCATTTAGCAAGCCACTATTTTTTTGGTGACTTTCACTTATAATTTGTTTAAGTTTTTCGTTAATCTTTAAATAGTCTTGTAATTCTTGCTTAAAATCATCCTTCTTCAAGCTTTTTTCTAAAGCAGCAGAAACAACTTTTTCTTGTCCCTCAAATTCTTTTTTTAATGTTGCCTTTAAAAATTCAACCAAAAATTTTGCAATTTCAGTGTTGGATAACTCATCCATTATTTTGTTAAACAAAGCAGATGCATTTAGCTTTTTCTCATTAGCGTCTTTTAAGACTGCGTCTTTTAAATTGGCTAGACTTATGTCATTTAAACCATTTTTAGAGTTAAAAATTTTACAAATTTCACTAATATCTTTAAGTATTTCATCGTTATTAGAATCTGCGCTTGAGTCGTCACCTAGGTCGACGCGGTCATTAAAAAATTTATCAATTAAATTATTACTTTCAAACTTTTTAAATATAAAATTATTTTTTGGCTCTTGATAAGCTTTATACATAACTCCCGGACTACTTAAAGAACCAGTCTCATCTATAACTAAATTTTGAATGTCAAGAGTTTGACTATTTTGTGTTACTATTCCATATTTTCCATTTGACTTTTTTATATAAGTAAAACCTGTAGTATTACTTTTCGTAAATCGAACTGGTGCTCGATAGACTTTACTGTCTTCTGGGACTTTGTCTATTATCAATCCGGGCAGCAGCATACTATCTAGAGAACTTACAATTTGTGAATCTAAACCTTCAGACTTAGTAAATTTAAATTCTTTTTCTATATAAAATTTATATAATGATTTTTCTTCAATGTTATTTAGACTGCCGTGCTCGTGTTTATTTAAAGTATTTAAGTTACCATTTTT
>Ga0163109_10001456_pt1 | contig 18695 bp, 16 predicted proteins | sample CRUFie1St13metaG_FD_108704 | JGI IMG/M metagenome (GOLD analysis project Ga0163109, IMG submission 108704) | Marine microbial communities from the Costa Rica Dome - CRUD Field 142mm St13 metaG | ecosystem: Environmental > Aquatic > Marine > Oceanic > Photic zone | place: Costa Rica: the Eastern... | reverse complement strand
TTGGTTTATTTCCATATTTATCTTTTAAGTTAAGTTGATAAAAAGTTGTATTATTTGGATATACTGAAGCATCAAAAGTATAAAAAGTATCATCACCACTAAAACTAGGTATTGTAAGATAATAATTCTCTAAATCTTTAACAGCGTTGTAAAAATTTACATTATTAGTACTTAGTGTCCCAAATAAATTTGGATAATTATCATCTGATATATGATGATTGAAAACATAAGAATTGTAAAGTGATAAATAAGTATTCTCTAATTTAATTGTTGTATCACCCGATTTGTCCGTAATCGTTATGTCACCAAAATAATCAACTACTATCCTAGACTCTGATATTAAATTTGTTGTACCTCCACTCACATCTGTTGATACCGCTGTTAATCTAACGTACTTATCCTTATAAGTTGATAATAATAATAATGAAGTATTATTTTCTCCACTAATATCACTAAAAGAAGAATTGTCGTCAGAAATTTGCCATTGATATGTAAAAGTCAAATTTCCATCAGAATCACTAATATCTGAAGTTATAGCATTAATAGTTTGATTAATAATAACGTTATCACTAAAATATAAAACTCCAGTTGCTTCGTTATCTGAACCACCCATTATGCTAAAATCTATATTTAATCTATTGTTATCAATTCTAAAAATTAGATTCTTTTTTCCACAGATTAAATTGTTTTTCTTTTTCTTTACAAAATAATTCATATAGTATATATATTATTTTTGTAAAATATTGGTAAAATTTATATATTATTCTGATTCATATCCATCCTCGATTATTAAATCAAAAATATTATCGTTATCTAAAGATATTTCGTCAAATATCTCGTTTATTAAATCATCTACTCCACCGTCATTTAAAAAAATATTACTCCTCTTATCTAACACACTAACATAATTATCAATATTATCATCAACTAATACATCATTATTTATTTTAATATTTTTAATATATGATCTTAAATCATCATATGATTCTGCAATATAATTTACGTAAGCAGAAGGCCATACTTTATCATTAAATTCATACCAATCTTTGAATGATGTCCAAAATTTATAATCATATAATATAATAATTTTATCATCCATCTCATTTTCTCTTATAATATTAATTATGTTTAAAAAACTTACTATACTTCTCTCATCTGGTAAAAATAATAAAATTTTATTATTCTTACAAATATCTAATTCATTACTATTATCACCGTTATACATTCCTAACTTTAATAAATCATCATTTAGACCTATACCAAAATAAATAATATTCATATTAATTATTATATTTTTATAAATTTATGGTGTAAAATTAGTTCTAATTATAATAAATTTTATATTTTCTAACTCTTTTACCACCTAATTGTATATTTGGCATAAGTTCTCTTACTAATCCATCTATTGTTCTTTCACCATTGTATTCATATTTAAATCCATTTTTCTCAATCATAATAGTTGGAAATGCTCCAATTTTATCTTTTTTAATTACATCAGGGTTTGTTCCTTCTTCATAATCTTTATATTGAACATTATTTTTATCAAAATAAGGTTTTAGAGAATCCCAAACAGGTTTAAATGTTTTACAATGTCCACACCAATCTGCATAATACAAAGTTATTTTAGTCATTATATAAGAAAACATATAAAATTGAAAATAGATAACTTTTCAATAATAGTAATTAATTATTAAAATGAATTTACTACTTTTTGAAATAGGTAATTTACGAGTAAATGATAATTATTTATTAAAAGAAATTAACAGAAATGATAATAATAACATTTATGTTTTTATTTGGGATTCTATATGGGAAGAGAAAAGTAACAATTTCATAAATATGGGATCATTTAAAAAAAAGTTTTTAAAAGAATCAGTTATTAATTTAAAAGAAAATTTACAAAAAATAAATTTATATCTAAATGTATTTTATGGAAATAAATTTAATATATTAAATGATATTATCAAAAATAATAATATTAAAAACCTTTACAAAAATAAACCAGTCACAGATTATGACAAAACATTAGATGCTCAATTATCTACAACTGTTAACTTAATTTACCCTAACTTAAATAATAATTATCTTTCAAATAATATTTTTAATACTATCTCTAATAATAAATCTATTATTCTACAAAATAATATTAATGATATTGATATACCTAAATGTTCTAATAATATATTAGGAGGAGAAACATCCGCAACATTTTATCTTAAAAATTATATTAAAAAAAATATTTATAAAAAAAATAATATTAATTTCTATTTTTTAATTAATAATTGGTTATCTTTTGGATGTATTACAAATAAAATTGTATACAAACATATTAATTATTTACAAAATAAAAATAAAAATATTACTAATTTAATTAAAGATATTATACAAAAAGAATATTATATTATTAACTTTGATAAAATTACATTTAATTTTCATAATAATAATCAATTAAATGGTTCAGTTAATACTATTAATAAATTATTTAATTCACAAACAGGTTATCCTTTAATAGATGCGATAATTAAAGAAATTAATACAACTGGTCGCACTCATATTAAAAATAAATTTATAATAGCATCATTTATTTTAAATGATTTAAATTTAAATTGGAAAATTGGATTTGACTATTTTAATTCTTTGTTAACTGATATTAATTATCAATTAAATTTACAAATTTGGGATTATATTATTAATAAAAAAATATATTATAATCCTATAAAGCAATTTATTGAATTAGATAAAAATTGTGTTTATGTAAAAAAATGGATAAAAGAATTGTCTAATTTCACAAAAGATCAAATTCATAATAATGACATAAGTTATTTTAATCCTATAATACAAATAATTTATACCAAATCAAACTAACTATAACATTAATCATATATAAATTTAAACTATTTTTACTAATATATCTAACTAAACAATTTAAATTAATTTTTAAATCAATATTATTACTTTTTATATAATCTCCTAATATTATACCAATACAATATAAAGGTATCCATTCTAAAATTTGAAAAGTATCTAACGGAATTAAATTTTCTATTCTTCCTGAAAATATTAAATACAAAATATTATCAGTTCTTTTATTTTTCATAAAATTATTTAATATAATTGATGATATTAATACTAATATCACTTTTTTATAATTATCATCTAATAATAAAGAACTTAAGCCAATAAAATGTAAAACACCAAAAAATATTGTTTCTTCTTTATTTAACAATAAATTTGATATTATTGATATTAATAAACCGTAAAAAAATATTTTTTTACTTTTTTTATTATCCTTTCTATAGTTTATACTAATACCGGATAATAAAATAAATAAAGTTCTACTTATTATACCAGATAATTCTACATTATCTGATAATATTTTAGTTTTACTAGTAAAATAAAATAAATGATGAATAGTCATCAATATAAATGCTATAAATCTTAATAAATCAATTAAATTATTTCTCATTTATATTATTATTTAATAAAAAATTATTATATAATTCTAATAATTTTTTTGAATTTATTAAACTAAAATTATTATTAACATATTTTAATAAATTTAGAAAATGACAAATAAATAATTTATTTGATTTTTCAATATCTATATTATCCATTAGTAATATACCATTTCTTTTATCCATTAAAGAATTTTTTATTTGGAAATTAATATCTAAATCTTGTTTTAATACTTTTAATACATTACCTAAATCTTTATTTTTTAAAATTATTTCAAAGTAAAAACTTTTCTTTTTTAATGGAATATATAAGCAACAATATTTTTTTTTATCAATATTCATATTTACTTTAAGATTTTTTATTTATTATATCTAAAATATCTTTCTCTTTTATATTTTTTAATACATACTTTTTAGGGATTGATACAAATTCTAACTTTTTTCCTTTTTTATATGATATATATGGACCATACTTCCCTTCTCTTATACTATATATTTTATCTTTTATAATAAATTCTCCTAATATATCTTTATTCTTCTCCTTAATAATCTTTTCGACATCTTTCAAACTAATATTATCACTCTTCACTGGATAATTTTTATTATCATAAATAATATATAAACCAAACTTTCCATTATTCAGTAATACATCCTTTCCATTTAAATTACCTATTTTCTTTGGAAATTTTAATAAATCTAATGCCTCATTCAAAGTAATCTTATCTAATTTTAATGGCCTTTTAACTGAAGCATACTTCACATCATGACCATTCACTAATTTTACTACTGGTCCATACTTTGTAACAGATTTATATACTTTATTTCCATCAAAATCTTCTCCTAATAATTCATCATTACTCATTTTACTACCACCCTCTTTCAACAATCTTTCAACTTTCGGATTTAAATCATCATAAAACTTTCTTAACACATTCACCCAATTTAACTTAGCATCCACTATCTTATCCAAATCATCCTCTAACTTCGCTGTGAATTTATAATCCATTATATTATTAAAATTACTCTCCAAATAAATATTCACTGTTCTACCTATATCCGTCGGAACTAACTTCTGTTTCTCCTTACCTAACACTAATTCTTCCTCCTTCCACTTTTTACTTTTACCATTCTTCATCTCTAATTTACTAATTTTAACCTTCTCTCCTTCTATATCAACCTTCTCTACATAATTTCTCTCTTGAATTTTACTTATTATACTAGCATACGTTGATGGCCTTCCAATACCTAGTTCTTCTAATTTCTTTACCAATGTTGCCTCATTATATCGACCAATTCCTTTTGTAAATTCTTCCTTAGCTAACATCTCATCATATTCTAGTTTATCCTTCTCCTTAAAATTAATATTACACTTACTTAACTCCTCACTCTCCATATTATATACTTTCAAAAATCCTTCAAACTTAATACTCTCATTTGTTGATAAAAAATAATACGGTAATAAATTATTATGCATAATCTCCACATAAATACTATTAACACTTATCTCAGCTGATGACATCTGACTGGCTATCGTTCTTTTCCAAATTAACGAATATAACTTTTTCTCCTCCGCACTACCATCTACACTATCTTTATCTAACTTAGTTGGCCTAATTGCTTCATGTGCTTCTTGTGCATTCTTCGACTTCGAATTATATGTACGCTTACAATAATACTTACTACCAAATTTACTTTTAACATACTTCTCACAACTTTTTAACGCTTCTTCTGATAAATTCGTACTATCAGTTCTCATATAAGTAATATGTCCTGCTTCGTATAATTTTTGAGCTATATTCATAGTACTTTTAATTGTAAAATTAAATTTTTTACTAGCTTCTTGTTGTAATGTAGAAGTTATAAAAGGAGGTTGAGGATTTCTCTTACTAATTTTATTTTCAATAAGTTTTACTTGATAATTAGATTTATCTAAAACAGTCATTAATTTTTCTACCTTAGACTTATCATTTAATTTTAATAAATAACCTTTACTTTTTTTTGACTTGTCCATCTCATATAATACTCCGCTTAATTTATTATTTTTGTCATCTAATGAATGAAATACACCACTTATCTTAAAATAAGATTCTTTTTCTAAATTTAATATACTATCCTCTTTTTCTATAATTAATTTTACTACAACTGATTGTACTCTCCCAGCTGATAATTTGTTCATAACGTTTTTCCATAATAATGGTGATAACTTAAATCCAACTATTCTGTCTAAAAAACGCCTTGTCTCTTGTGCTCTAACTAAATTGTAATTTATCTTTCCCGGATTTCTTATTGCTTTCTCTAATGCATCTTTTGTTATTTCATTAAATACAATCCGCTTTGGATCTTTTAACTTTAATATTTCAGCTAAACTAGCTGCAATCGCTTCCCCTTCTCTATCTTCATCCGCTGCTAATATTACTTCACTACATTTCTTTACACAATTTTTTAAATCACTAACTACTTGTTTTTTATCTTTACTAACAACATAAGTTGGTTTAAAATTATTATTAACATCAATTGATAATTTTGAATGTTCTAAATCACGAATATGACCAACAGATGCCTTAACTAAATAATCCTTACCTAAAATAGCATTAATTTTCTTAATCTTACCTGGTGATTCTACTATTACTAAAGTTTGATTTACCATTTTATATAAAATTACTCTTTTATCTTTATATAAAATTAAATCAATTTTATTTGAAAAAAATTGAAAAATAAAAAATATATCAATTCCATTATATAAGTTAAGTAACCTAAAAATTAAAACAAAACAAAACAAATCAATAAACCAACAAGCCATAAAGGTTATTCCTACAAACAAGTTTAAAAAATGGTAGAAATTTATTTTAAGGATGATACTAGTTTTAATCTATTAAGAGAATATCAATTAACAAGATATTATGAATGGAAAGAAACAAATTTAGAAAAAAAAACATACCATTTTTCTGGTGGTAATGTTACTTTTTATAAAAAAGGTCAATCCTGTTTCATTAAAACTACAAATTTTGGACCTTTTCGACTTTACAAATATATCCCTGGATCAACAGGATGTTATAGTGAAGTTGATAAAGACCATTTTTGTTCTAAAAATCGAGTATTTTAACCATTTTTTTTAACATAAATTTTTAAAAAGTTTCTATTAATTAGAATATTTTTGATTAATTTTTTGTAAATTTTTATATATTATTAATCGTATCTAAAATATGATAATTAAATTATTTTATTTAACCATATGATACCATTTATTTAGAGTATCTATCATATTTTTAGTAGCCTTCTTACTTACCTTTCCTACCACAACTACATTAATATTATTATTTCTAAATATATGCTTGATCCCCTTATTAACTTTTTTTTTATCAACATTATCTAATTTTTTTTTATAATCTAATTTCCCTCCTTTCATTACACTATGCAAATAATTTATTAAATCACCTGACTGATTATCTAACAAATTCTTTTTATTCTTTATCGATTTTTTAATATTAGTAATATCACCCTGCTTAACACCACAATTCCTTAACTTATATAACTCCTCTAATATCTTTTCTAATGCAAAATCACACCTCTTCTCATCTACCGCACTTTTTATGTAAAATAAACTGTTATCTTCTAACTCCTCATTATCGCTTTGACAACCATATGCTAATCCATATTTAGTTCTTAATATATTTAATAATACAGAACCAATTCCAGAAGTTAAAATATTACTTATTATTAAAGATTCTGTATTATATTCTTCTTTATTATTATAACCATTATGAACAAAACTAATTAATATATTAACTTGCCCATTACCATCAGAATTAGTAATATTTAATCTTGGTTTATCTTGTGTAGATACTATTTGTTCTCTAATATTAGGATTATTACATTCAAATTTTATTTTTTTATTAATCATATTAATAACTTTTTTTTCATCAACATCACCTATTGTCATAAAAATTGTGTTACTCGGGCAATAATACTTATTTCTAAAATTAACCAAGTCTTTTCTAGTAAAATTCTTAATATTCTTTTTAGTCCCAATAATTGGTAATTCTAATGAAGTACCCTTAAATAACTCTTCACTTAATGTATTAAATATAATATCTGTTATATCATACATAGTTAAATTATACTCTTCCAATATAACACCCCTCTCCTTATTAATATCCTTCTGATATAAATTTGCTCCCTGATATAAATCTAATATTATATCTATTAACTTATATCTATCATCATTATCTCCATGCAACTCATACGCTGTAAAATCAATTGTTGTTAATGCATTGTAAATTGTACCTAAATTATCTAATTCATTCAATAATTCACAAGTATTTCTATTTTTAGTTCCTTTAAACAACATATGCTCTAAAAAATGAGAAATACCATTATTCTTTTTATCTTCATCTCGGGAACCTACTTTAACTAAAAATCCAACAGAAATTAAATCATTTTTTTTGGGAATATTAATATACGTCAATCCATTCTTTAAATTATATTTATTATATTTCATATAATTAATAAATATAATTAAAAATGACCACCTAATTCTGTAGTCTTTATTTTAGTTAACCCTTCTAAATTAATAATATTTAATGTATGATAATTATTTTCTATAATCATACTTTTATTATCTAAAGATTCTTCTTCTATTCTATTTACATTAATATTAAAATTAACTAGTTTAATTATTCTTTTATTTATTTTAGGATAATATTCTAATATATAATCTTTATTATAATTAAGTATTTCAATACCTAATATATAATTATGAATATTTTTATCTGAAGATTTATCTAATAAATTATCATTTTCATCAAATAATTTTACATTCCTTTTATCTTCACAAATAACTTTATTCACAAATTTAATTTCTTTTTTCTGTTTATATGAATAAACACCATCCATACTTTCTGGTATTATAATTTCTAATACTAAATTGTTTTTATCAAAACATTTGTATTTAACATTATTTTTATAAATTTCTAGATATTTAATAGGATTATTATATAATAATATAGCACTTCTTTCAACTGGGCTTCCAAAAAAGTAATCTAATATCGGCTCCATACTAAAAGTTAATGTTTTTGATAAATTGTTATCATAATCATAAAATAGTAATTTAGAGTATTGTCTCCTTTTTAACAAAAAATTTAATATATAATCTCTAATATTGTTATTGTATCCATATTCTTTAACTAAATCATCTAAATTTGTAAATATTTTAGAACTTAATAAAGATATAAATAATATTTCTTGACCGTTCTCTAATTCAATTCCCATATAATTATCTTCTAAATCAAATACATAATTTGATTCACTATTAAGCCAATTAATTTTACTAAAATCATATTTTTTATTCAAATCTAAGTTTTTTCCATTCAATTTAAATAAAAACTTATCATTTTGACACAAACCAATTTTTACTAAATTAAAGTTTATATCATATAATTTAATATAACAATTTCTATTTTTTAAATAAAATTTAATAGATTCATTTATAGAATCTAAATTTTTAAAAAAATTAAAAGTACTTACTTTTTCATTATTAATACTATAAAATTTAATAACTTTTTCTGAAACATTAAAATTTAAAGATTTGATATCTTTAATATAACCTATATTTTCAACCATATTATTACTGAAATTATTCCTTCTAATTATTATATTATTGGTATCATACGTTTCAAAATAACCCTCACTACCTAATTTATTATTTATTAAATTGATATTTAAACTAATATTTTTATTTAATGCCTCTCTAATACTCTGTCTTAAATTAAATTTATTCTCATACTTAAACTCGAAATTATTATTTTTATCTAAATTATCCCTCATTAATATTTTTACCTTTTTCTCATTCTTATTTATACTAATTTCTTTACTAAATTTATTTAATGTATTTATATTATTATTTAAAATATACCTATTACAATTAAAATATATCGTTTTTGTTATATCAAAATTATCATTCATAACTTGTACTATACAAGGACTCTCAAATCTAGAATTATTTTTATTATTTAAATTTTCATAATTATTATTCTCTAATAAATTTAATTCTCTCAAACTATCATAATTAGGCGCTAAAAGTATTGTGTATTTAACATTATTAAAACTATATTTTACTAATTCTCTATAATAAAAATTTATTATATCGTATTCTTCATCTTTGTCACATTTACAAAACTCGGGAACTATTAACGTAGTATCTCTTTCTATTATATGTAAATTAAATTCATCCCCATTATTTAAACCTTTCTTTAATAAAATCTCTCTTTTTGAATATTCATCAGTTAAATATAAATTAATAGTTTTATCACTTATATCTAACTCATCATAATCAAGTCTAATATAACTATTATTTTTTTTATATGCAATATATTTACCTCTATTTTTTAGTTCGCTATCTATTAATTTCATTATATTAATTAAATTTGTTATATTTTCATTTTCTTGATTATCTAATTCACATATTCTAATCAAATATTCTGTTTTATTAAAATTTAATTTATCTAAACTAAGTTGCTCAACATAAGAATTATTAAATTTTAATATTCTACCATTATATAAATAAATACTTCTTATTAATTTATCAGATTTATTAAATACTTTTATTATTTTAAAATTCTTTAATATATCATTAAAATTATTTCCTAATTTACTTCTAAGATAATTAATACCACCTCCACTATTAATAACATTCAAGTTACCAATTTGTTTAACTAATTTTAGTTTGCCGAATTCATATTCTTCTCTAATATATCTTACAAATTTATCGTTATTATCTAATACAATTTTATCCTTAAAATAATCATAACAATAATCTAAATTATTTAATCTATCATTCGATAATTTATAAATAAAAGGATACTCTTCTCTATTATATTTCTTATTCTCATCGTACTCATATGGATTTGTATTATTACTTATTATAGTGTTAAAATCTAATTTTTCAATTACAATACTTTTTATTTTAATATTATCTTTATCAATTAATTCCTCTAAATCCATATAACTGAATTTTGTCCCTAAACTTTTTGTACTATTATGTCTTATCTCTAAAAATTTATTTTGAAAATTATATCCTTCATACAATTTTATTACTGAATATTTAATATCAACTTTAATTGATTTAATAATCATACACAAATCATCTGGTAAATTGTATTTTCCATAAGTTAATGTAAATGATAAACCTTCAAAATTAACATCTTCAAAAAATGTAACCCCGAAATTATCTCGACTAACAATTAAATATTTTATATCATTTGTAAAACCATCTTTATCTGAACTACACTTACTGTAATTAATTATGTTATTACACTTTTTATGTGTAAAACCATTTTTAGCTTCTTTAGACTTAATATCATATCCTAATAATGTAGTTGTTCTCTTCAAAACTGGTTTATCATTATTAATTAAATATAAACTAATTATCCCTTCCTCTGGAATCGGTTTTTCATCAAAATAATGGTTTTTCCATAAAATAACTAAATTTCTAATATAATTATTATAAAAAATATCCCAATTAGTAAAATAAATACTTCTTACTTTAATTTCATCTTTATCTAAAAATTCAATAAATCCTGTCATATTTTTACCTTTCTCTAATTTTAAATTATTTATTTCACTTATTATTTCTAAATTATACTTTTTATAAAACTTATATTTAGTAACATCATTTAAATTAATTTTACTTTGTTCGATTTCTTTATCATAAAAATATAATTTAGCATAAATTTCTTTTTGAGAAATATATAAATTCTTTATTATATTTTTCCAAGTTCTAAATTTATTCTCTCTAACTAATTTACCCGTTCTTATATTTGATATAAATAATTTTACTCCTTCACAACAACTTAAATCTAAGTTCTTGAAATTATTAAAATCATCCCCTATATTTAATCTATATTTGTTAAATTTAAAAAAATCTTCATCTTCATTAACATTTCTAAACAAAGTTACTTTAAAGTTATGAGGTATTTTTAAAGAAGTTATAGGTAAATAATTAATATCGACACTACTATTAGGAGATTTAGGTATAGTACCCCACGCTTGATGAATACCAATTCCTAGTTCTCTTTTTACACCTTTGAAGTCTTTTAAACTATAAATTTCAACAGATTGGCCTCCATAAAATTGTGTAAATAATCCAGAGTAATAAATTTCGTCTATAACAAATAAACTTTCATCATTACTTTTTGTGTAAGGAAGTAATTGTTTATTTAAGCTACAGTTATTATTAGATAATCGAAAATATTTATTATTATCATTATATTCAAAAAATTGTTTATTTTTGAAATAATCTAATTCATTACCTTTATTTTTGTATTTATAAACGTAAAAATTATTTTTTGATATAGAAAAGATTCTGTAGCCTAGTTGTATAACTTCTAAAGCGCATTTGTTAATATTATCACTTTTTGTTAAATCTATATTTTCTAAAAATTTAAGTTTTTTTTTATCTAAAAGTATTTTCTCATAATCTGGATTATTAAATATAATACAACCATAATTTGATAAATTAAAATATGGATAATAACTATCTTTGTTTGAACTATATGTTTCATAATAAATATCATTCAAAAAACTACCTACTAAAATATAACTACCTTCTCGAGCAATTTCAGGCGTTCTTGCACCTAGTTTTTGTAAAATTAGTTTTGCATCATCTGATAACATACTTTCAATAAAAGTAATCTGATTATTATCGTTAACATTTCGTTTATTACCAACAGCATCACCTCTAACAGTTAATATAACAATATCCTTATAAAAAATATACTTTCTTAGAAAATCAACAAATTTCTTACTCTCTATTTCATAATTTCCTGTACTAAAACTTCTTTTATATCTAACTTCTAAATTATCTCTGTTTAATACTAAAATGTTTATACCATCACCACCTCCTAAAATTGGATATTTATCATCTATTTTTACATAACTCCTACCACTACAAGTATTACAATCACCTCCTGATATAATACTTATCTTTTTGAAAATATCATCTTCTAATATACAACTACCATCATCATCCGTTGCTTTAGGATTATAATTTAATGCCCAAATTCTATTACAACCTTTAACTTTAGGCTTACATATACATTCTGGACAATGATCTTTACACTTTTTTTGGTATTTACAAAAATCACAGGTTCCTTTTTGCTCACAACCAATACAGTCTTCTACACAACTAGCAGTTGCATACATATTATAATTAGATGCATTTTTATCCATACAACCTAATGTATTATATCTACAAACTAGTTCATCGTGGATGTTAGCTTTTTCATTATAATTAATAGCCTTTTTATTTTTACATCCAATATTTTGATTATAAAAATAATATAAAAGAGTTATTATTAATAATATAGTAAAAATAATATATCTTTTCATTTTATATATTAATATAATAAATTTTTTATTCAAAAATAACACTAATGGGTGATTTTTCTACTAATCTATAATGAAATGATTCACCTGAAAATGTACTAGGCCTTTTAATTCTAAAAATATCACCAGGTTTAGCGTTATAATATCTGGCAACTGCATCAGTTGATAACATTTTCGACTCAAACTTTGTCTCGATATTGTAATCTTTTAATTTTTGTTGTTTTTCTTCTTCTGTCAATAATTTAAATTTAGGCTGATATTTATGTTTAATAATATCAATCATTAATTCTTTTTCAAAAAAAACTTCGCTATTTTTCTTTTCTAAAAATTGTTTGAATGCTTTTTGACTAATATTATTACCAATAAAAATTCTATTTTGATTATTAGTAGAAGTGATAAAACTTTCAAATCCAATTATCTTATTTACTGTTGAAATTTTCCCATTAACTATCATAATATTATATACTGCATTCGAAGTTTCAGATTTTATCTTAAATATTTTTTCTTCTGTAATATCATTAATTATTTTTTTGATGTTTTTTTCTAAATTCTCTTCTTTTAATTCTCCTCTTTCTGTTAACATATTTATTAAATTTGTTAACACAATTTTTAAAATTTCATCATCATTCATTATATATAAATAATATACTTTATATTTAAATATTATTTAATCAATTTTTTTATTAAATAATCTATATCTAATTCATCGTCAATATCATTTTTTATTTGAATATCATACTCACTAAACTCATCTATCATAATCTCTGATTTATGATTTTTTATTTTATTTATTAATTCTTCGTTATTATTAGCTTCATTTTCTAATCTTATTCTATATCGTTTTGGTGCAATTATTTTTACTAAAATACCATTCATTTTTTTAATCCAATCGGCTTCATTTTTAAATCTAACATCACAAATAATAAATCGTTCAACACCTCTTTCATGAAATAACTTTATCCAAGTTTCAGTAACATTAATCCAAATATTTTCTCCGAAGACATTTCTCCCTTCTTCAGTACCAACTTTTTGTAACATTCTCCGTGTTTCATAATCTTTTTCTCCAAATACTTTATTATAATCACAGTTATGTTTGCAAATACTATCTACTTTAAAGTGATCAGCAAATGCAATAATTATTGAATTTTTTGTTGGTAAATGTTTTAATAATACATCTGCAATATAATTCTTACCAACACCTTGATGTCCCATTAAACCAATTATTTCCATTTTAATATTTATATTTAATTTATTTTTAAATTATTTTATTAATTATATATATGAAAAATATTTATATTTTATTCGGAATACTAATTTTATGCTTAATTTTAAATAAAAATAAAATAGAAAGTTTCTTTAATTTTCAAGAACATTGTGATTTAACTACTGATATATTAAATGATATAAATAGATTCTCAAATAGAGTGTGCAATGAAAATGATGATGATCATACAAATGATGTCACAAATAATAATAGAATTAATTGCAGACAATTAATGGATAAAAAATTATATTTAGAAAAAGACAGAACTTCATTTTGTGAAAATTCTGATAATGTACCTAAATTAAAAAAATTTAAAAAGACCAATAAAAAATTTACTGGTTATAAATTAATTAATTTTAATTCCAATAATTATGAAAATTATGATAAAAATATAATTTCTAATAAAAAAATATTGGATCATAAAATTAATTTAGATGAATTAGATAACAAAAATTAATTATATACTTTCTCAATTTCATTATTTTTTTTTATTTTAAGAATTCCTTCTTTACCAATACAAAATGTACCTTCATTTTCAAGCATTTTATGATAAGAAAATAACAAACTTTCTTGAGTTGTTATTTTTTTCTTATTATCCAAATTTTCAATATATTTATCGTATTTGTTACCATACTTTTTTTCCTTTTCATTTTTAAATGGATCAATAACATTCATAATTATATAATCACTAAAATATTTATTAATACTATTATCCTTTTCTAATATTAAATCAAAAAATCTTCTTTCTTTCTCACTTACATGCGGTTGTGCAAGTATTTTTCCATTTTTTAATTTAATAAAAATAGTTAACTGAAAATTTGTTTTTATTTTTAAGTAAATTGATGTAAAAAAATATTTATTAAATTCAGATTTACTAATGTATGTTCTAATATTATTTACTGTATTATAATTTTCATTTTTCTTTTTATAATATTTTTCAAGAATATCAAAATCATCTTCAAATATATCATCTAAATCAAAAGTTTTTTTTGATTTACAAAATTCTAATAAATATTTTTTTTTCATATCATATACAATAGGATAATTATATATTTCAAGTAATTCTTCATAAGAATATGATTTTATTATATCATAATTTTCTATATTTAATTGATTCAATTTATTCAATATTTCATTTCTATTTAACTCAATTGATTCTTTTAAAAAAATTTCTTCATCAATATGTTTTTTTATATTTTTTTCATTTTCTTCTCTCTTTCTTTCTTTTTTTCTTTCTTTTTTTAATCTATTTTTCTCTTTTTTACTCAATTTTACTTCTTTTAAAACAGTTTCTTCATTAACTTCATCTTTTAAAACAGTTTCTTCATTAATTTCATCCTTTAAAACAGTTTCTTCATTAACTTCATCTTTTAAAACAGTTTCTTCATTAACTTCATCTTTTAAAACAGTTTCTTCATTAACTTCATCTTTTAAAACAGTTTCTTCATTAACTTCATCTTTTAAAACTTTATATTTATTAGATATATCTTCATTATTTTCATCTATTGATATGTTATCATCATATTTTTTTTCATTTTTTTCATCAAAAGTTAGATCAGATATTGTTTTAGTTTCATCATCAAAATAATAATTAGATTCTTTATTTAAATTATTATAACATTGTTGATCATAATATTGCTGATTATAAAATTGATAATTATATTCTAGATTATAATCATTTTGATCATTACATTGATAATTAAAGTTTTGGTGATTAAAATTTTCAGGATATTCATTAAAACTATAATAATTGTAAATTGAATTATCGTAATTATTATTACAATAATTCATTCTAATGTAATCATTTTTTATACTATTTCTAATAACTTCATAAGATTTATTTGAATTCTTATCTTTTAAAATATAATTTGAAAATTTATAATTCAATGATAATTCTGATTCAATTAAGTTTCTACAATTTGGGCAATAAATAGGATTAATATTATTACACAATGTATTACATTTATCTAAGAATAATTTTAATTTTTTTCTATTAATGTATATATTATCTCTAATATACTGCACTTCAAATTCTATTAAATACATTTTTAATTTAGGTTATAAAATTTATTATAATTAATGTTTTTTTTTTTCAATTTATTCACTATCTTCAGAATCATCACTATCTTCAGATTCATCGGTTTCATCTGAGTAATCACTATCTTCTGATTCATCTTTGTTTTCTTTATTCAACTCATTCACATTTCTTTTTTTTGTTAATTTGTAACCTAATTTTAAAGAAGGTCCAATAACACCAATTACGGGTATTAATGCTATTAAAGAAAATGCTGCATTTAAAATATCTCCTCTAATTAGATTTAGAATAACATTACTTCCATCAAATATAATTCCATATATAGGAATTAAACCTAATATATCGAGAAAGAAAGATGTAACATCTAAAATTTTTGTAGAATTATTTGTTTTTACGTTCCAATCAAATATTTCATCCATTGAACCTCCTTTCATATTAATTTTTTTATTATTAAATTTATTAATTTTATTAAATGATTGTTTATTTTCAATACTTCTTTTAAGTAAGTTAAATATATCTTTTTTTGTTAAATTAACTTTAGTTGATTTATAAATATCATTTCTTAATATATTAATAAAATTATTTTTATTTAAAAAATCAGTATTAATAGAATAATTTATTAAATTCATAATATAGGATAATTTTTTTATATTTAACGATAACATATCAACATTTTTTAAATCTATATTATCTATTTTACTTATTCTCTTTTTAATATTATCTATATTTTTACTTTTAATTTCTTTTTTTAATTTATCCATATATAATTATTAATAAATTAATAATTATATATATATTATTATTTTAAAATTTAAATACTTGCTTATTACACTCAACACATTCTAATTGAAAATTAATTTGGTATTCAAAATTTTCATCTTGAATAAATAAGTTTGTTAAAAAATATTCATTATTCATTTGTTTATTACAACATATAGTTTTTGTATTTGTCTTAACAAATTCTTTTATTTCTTCTTTTAATGTTTCATTCACTGAACAATCTTTTATATATAGGATTTGTTTTGTTAAAGGACAAATATTATGTACACTAAGCCACTTTTCAAGTTCATTTTTATCAAAATTATGTCCATAAGGTGTTCTAATTGGTTCATTCATAATATCTTTACTTATTGGACATAAATACTCATTTATAATATCTATTTTAGAAATCAAATTTTTTAATTTTTTTATTATAAGGTTATATAATTTTTTTTTTTCATTTTCAAATTGTTCATCATTCATAATAAATTTACAAAGATTAATTTTCAAATAATTAAAAATATGATATTCAATATCATATTCTGGAACATTATTTGGATTTTCAAAATCCAAAATAAAGTCTATATCATCTATTTTTTTTTTAATTTTATAATTCTTAATTATTAAAAATTTTCTTATAAAAAGTTCCGAAATATATTCATGTAAATTATTGTAATCAAATATTTTTTTAAATATGTTGTTATATGGTATAGTTTCAATGTCTAGTAAATAATATTTTAAATTCTTTATATATTCATCATGTTTAACATCTCCACTAATATAACATTCACATATATTTTCAATCTGTCTTTCAAAATTTACCATTTTTAGATTATTATTAATAATAAATATTAATATTTATTTTTTTCAATTTTTTTATTATATTTATTAATATTTATTTAAATAATAATATCATTAATATAAGAATTTGGATACGTTATGAAAAATCTATTATAATAATTACTTAACAATATTTTTAATATACGACTTTCATATAAACAATTACTATTCTCACTAAAATTTCTATTAATAACATCAAAAATAATATTAATATTACTTAAATTTAATATTATTTCTATAACTTTCAAATTACAACATGATACAGCTATTGACAAACAGGATTCTTTTAGTTTATTCACGTAATTAACATTTGCACCAAATTCAATTAATTCATATATTATTTCGCTATTATTTTTTAAACATAAAGATAACGCTGTATTATTATTATTTTCATAATTTAAATCTGCATTACAATAAATTAATAATTTTATAATTTCATTTTGATTATTCTTACAGGCAACTAATAAAGGTGTATCATTATTTTTATTAATAATATTGATATCAATATTATTATTAATTAAATCTTTTACTATATCAATATTTCCACTCTCACAAGCTTCAAATAACAAAATATCGTTTTTACTTAAAATCATTATTTAATATTTTTTTTAAATTGGTTAGTTAAATATTACAATAATAATTTTTTTTTTTTTCAATTTTTATTTATTAAATAATATTTAAAATTAAATTGTATTTTTAATATATAAAAATTTATTAATTATCACTTTTATTTAAAAATATATTAATTTAAAAAACTTAAAACATATGACTTATATTCTTTAATTTTTAATAATAATCTAAATCTTAAAAGAACTAGGTTGTTCATTATAAATATCTGTTTCAACCTTAATTCTTGGTAAAATATTAATTGATTTCAATTCTTGAACTAATAATTTAAATGCATAAGACATTTCTACTTTATGTGTTGTGTAAGATTCATCTCTACTACTACACATTTGAC
>Ga0163109_10001455_pt1 | contig 18697 bp, 27 predicted proteins | sample CRUFie1St13metaG_FD_108704 | JGI IMG/M metagenome (GOLD analysis project Ga0163109, IMG submission 108704) | Marine microbial communities from the Costa Rica Dome - CRUD Field 142mm St13 metaG | ecosystem: Environmental > Aquatic > Marine > Oceanic > Photic zone | place: Costa Rica: the Eastern... | reverse complement strand
CTTCAAGTTCTTCGAAATTAATATATTTATTAATTGTATTTAATATAAATCTTTCAGCATATTTGAAACCAAGATCTAGATTTATTGAGCAAATAAAAGCTTCAAATATGTCTTCTAAAAACCTGTCGTTGTCTCTACCCCCGATATTTTCAACATTCTTACTGATTATTAAAAACTTATTTAAATTTATTTTTTTAGCTAGATATGCAAGTGTTTTACCATTTACAAGTTTTGTTCTAATTCTAGTTAAAAATCCTTCATCTTTATCTGGATATTTATGAAAAACAAAATTAGCAATAACAAGATTAAGAACTGAGTCTCCAAGGAATTCATATCTTTCATATGAAACTCTTAAAGATTCTTCTTGTTTAGATAAGAATCTTAGAACACTTTTATGAATAAAAGCTTTTTGATAAAATAAAACATTAATAGGTGTTACATTTGTTATAGAAAAAATATCATCTGCTTTAATCTCTAGATTGTTCTCGTTAAAAAATTTAAACATAACTAATTTAATTAATTATTGTATTATTCTTTTAAATTATTATTTTTTTTGTAAAATTTTCATACTATCTTCCAAATCTTCTCCATTTTTACATATCTTCATAATATCTTTAATCTTCAATAAACTTGAATGTGCTAAATATTCACTAGAGACTTTTGTATCAGTTGTATAGATTTCTAATTTTTGAATAGAATCGCCAATTGAATAAGAGTAATTTTTTAAAACAAAAGAATGACGTTTCCATTCATATGTGTATAAATTGATTTCTTTTAAATCAGGATCATCTATGTCTACCTTTTCTCTAGTCTCAGCAGTGACTAGTATATCATATGGACCACTATTCTTAATTATAATACTATTCATAACTTTCAATGGCTGCTCATCTCCTTGTGATATAACTTCTTCTAAAGTGTCTTTCCATCCATCATAAGAATCGAATGAAGATTTAATTTTTTCATAATTAATTTTATTAAATAACTTTGAGTCAAAACCAAATTCATCAGTGTATTTTCCAATTGTAAATTTTATACAATTTCCTTTTTTATTGTTATCTTTAAAAAATTCAACGAGGTCTGGTAAAATATTCATTTATTTATTTCTATTTTTTTTCTTTAATTAACTTACATATATTATAGTTATAAATCTATATAAAGGATTATATAAATATTATTTTATAATAATGACAGACGACGCCGTATTGCCAGTAGAGTCCCTAACTCCAACTGATAAGTTTGATATTCTATTGAAGGATTTTAATAGTCTAATGGAAACAGCTAAGACTATTAATGCCCGCCTAAAGCTTCTACAGAAGGAAGTAAATAAGTCTTTGAAGTCTGGAAAGCGCGCGCGTAAGGTTACTGAGGTGGATCCTAATGCGCCCAAGAAAGTTTCCGCTCTTCAGCGTCCCGTTGCAATTTCAAATGAATTGTGTCTATTTCTAGGATTCCCAGAAAATAGCGAACATTCGCGACAGGAAGTAACAACAAGTATTAATAATTATATTAAGAAGAACGAACTACAGGACCCTAATAACCGTCGTTTTATTCTACTAGATACAACAGATGAGGCTAAGAAGCTTAAGGCTCTTCTTCGTAACCCAGATCAGCCTGTTACATTCTTCAATATTCAGCGTTATCTAAAGCCTCATTATCCAGTATCTGAAAAGGATAAGAAGTCTGAGAGCCTCCCACCTGCTCAGAAGCCTGAACCAGTTGTTCTAGATGCTGCTGTAGTACAAGACACCCCAAAGGTTCCACATCCTCCTCCAAAGGCTCCTTTGAAGAGGAGGGTTGTAAAGAAGTCTGCTTAGAGATAGCTAAAGAAAAGGTGTGTAAAAAATATTACCCCAAGGTGTATAATTATATCATAGCAATGTATTACATTAGCAATATTAAACAACTTGGAGAAACTAAATGTATATCGTATTGTAATATGTATATAAATTCTTTGCGTATGGGTTGTAAATATCGCGATCAAGAAACTATAAATAACCTATGTCCACACATACTAAAAAATGTAAATATAAAAAATATTAACGTTCCATATAACTTCAATATCTAAGTATAGTAATAATAAAGAGCCCTCGTGGCGCAATTGGATAGCGCGTAGGACTTCTAATCCTAAGGTTCGGGGTTCGATCCCCCGCGAGGGTTCTTTATTATTTACTTGTAGATATTATTACAATATATGTAATTTATCTTTTACATGCATACCCTTTATCACAATACCATTTGTTTATACCAACTAATTCACAGAATAAGTGTATAGAAACCCCTGTTAAAAATAAAAGTATTCCCATTTCATAAAATTTATCTCTCTTAGTAAAATTGGGTAATTTCAATTTAAGTCTAGGTGAAAGAACTAAAAAATCTAAAACACATGCGATAACGTTTCCAAATAAAACTGTTAATCCTCCTAAACTAGCAGCTTCATATATTAATTGAGACATTATTTATACTATATAAAAATATAATAAATTATATAATTATATAATATATAATATATGTCAAAAGAAATTACATCGCTATTATTAAAAAAACATGTAGATTCAATAACCGATGTAAAATTAAAACGAAAATTTTTATTAGATTGTTTAGAAAAACAGGGGTTTATAAAGAAAGAAACAGATACTCAACTACCAGAAGAAATTGAAAATGTATGTAGAGTATGCGGTAGTAATTCTATAATTATTAAAGATTATATGGAAATATGTGAGATATGTGGAACGGTTTTAAGCGAATCTGTAAATCCTTATAAAACATTTAAACAAAATTTAAATATAGGTAAATTAGGAACTTTTATATCACCCGAGGGTGTTGAAAGACAATTATCAAAGATAAATACATGGGTTAATACAACCCCTTTAGAAAAAAAATTACAAAAAGAGATGAGTTACATTATAAATACTTTAGATTTAATAGAAGGTGATTACATTAGTAGTGGTAATATATTTGATAAAATTAAAGAAGATTCTATAGAGATGTGGTTTTATATAATTAGACGAGTAGAAAACTTAAGAGGTGATAAAAAAAAATCATTTGCTGCTCTTATAATTTACTATATCGTATCTTATTACGGACTTAAAATCACATTGGAGAAACTTTCACGACAATTTTCTGTTAATATGGGAGATATATCTTCTCATATTTCTAGTTTGAGGACAATATTCTACGGGACAAAATGGGAGAACTATGTAAATATCAAAACTAAGAGTAAAGTAAATTTAGAACTAACACCTTTTTTAATTAAACAATTAGAAAATGTCAAGAGAGCTATAAAAAATGATGGTATGTCTCCCCCAGGGGATAATTCTATATATGGAATTATATATGCAATATCTAAAAAAGAATCCAAAAGAGACCCAAAATATCGTATTTATAGTCTTAAATATCTATATGATAAAACAGGGGTCAGTTCAACAACAATTGCTACAGAAGCTAAAAAATATGAAAAATATATCAAATAATATAAATTCTATTGAAAATTTTATTGGCTATGAAATTATAATTAGAACGAGTAGTTGAATAATCGTATATAGAAAAGAACATTTTATCAAATAAATCTAGTTGATACTCTGTTAGTATATCCTTTGTAAATTTATGATCCATGCATGTTAAGTTATAAATTTCAATAGATGAAATATTATCAATTGAAATAAATTCAGGTTCTTTTTTTATTTCATTTTTAAATTCGTCTATTATATCCAAACACCTTTCTTCCTCAATTTGCTCAATTGTTTCTTCATCATATTCGGCAATTTCGTCCAGATTTTCTTCTTCGATAAAAATAGGATCCATAGATGTATAGAATTTAATTTAGTATTTATGTTCTATACATTTATATACTTTTTTCTTAATATCATTTATTTTTTGTAATATTTTATTTTAATTACAGCGCTCCTATCAGGCCATGGTCGTTGGCGCATCCGGGTATGCTTTTTGACGTACACCCCGGGTTTGGTCGGCCCGACGGCCTGCACCTGCCGGTTCGCGGGTTGCGAGGTCCGTTTGCACATGGTCGTAAACATTTCTTTTCGCCCGGCTGACCGTATTGGGGGTTGTCAATCTCTCCCGAATTAGGGTCGCAGGGTGGAGGACCGCGGGTTGGAGCTTGGTTACTGAGGACCGATGCTGCTCGACTGGTGGCGTTTTGAGCGGCTCGTATCAGAGCCGCGTATGGCCCGCCGCGCGAACCGCCGCGCTTTCTCCTACCACCGAAGAATCCTCTTCTCCGTCTCGCTTCGCCTAATGTGGGGTGTGTTAAATTTGTTAAGATCATATTTTCTCTATGATGACCTTTGGTATGTCTTCCCTCACCTATTGCGGGAATTCTTCCCATTCTTGATTCGCCTAATGTGGGGATTCCTCCTAATCTACTATTTTCTTTACGAAGAGTTCCAAAAAATGAAATCATAGATTTTATAATATAGTACACTATAAATAAAAACGTTACTATCCCAAAGAAATAAGCGAGCCCCTTCCCGAGCTTTTCAGCCTGCTGTCTATTATACTTAATCTTCATAATCCTTTATATATATAGAAATATTTTAAAAAAAAATTAATCCCACCCACTTTCATCTTCTTTAAAATTTCTTAGTTTTCTTTGCCTAATTTTTTGCATTTTTTCATTTCTTCGCCTAATCCTGTTGTATAGTGTTGTAGGAGGTCCAATGGTGCTAGGCATTCCAGACATCTTTTTCTCACTCTTAAATAAGTCTCTAAACATATTAACAACAGTCTTTACTACTACATATAAGACAAATAGCATAAAAAGAACAAACCCCCATACAAAGATAATACCTTCAAGAGGTGCACCTGGAGGAGGTACCAAAGCCGATAGGAAATTACTTATTCTTTTACCAATATTCTTCATTTACTATTATAAAACATTTTTTTTATAGTAGTAATTTATATTCTCCCCTGTCATATTAATTATTTCTATTTTAAATGATTCAGGTATATCATAAATAACATTAATTTCTGGTATAATAACACGATCTTTTATTTTAATAAAAATGTTATCGTTATCTATATAAAATTTTCCCGGTAAATGGTTTATTTCAATATCTGTATCACTAGAATATTTATCTAAAATATTCGAAGAAGATTCTTCGGTTTTAAAATTAATTACATTACCTTTTTTTAATTTTTTATTATATATATTTACAGAACTTTTTTTACGAATGTATGTAAAAAATTCTACTGATGATATTATAATTAACGAAATTAAAATAAATATTGTTATTTCTATCATAAAATTTATTTTACTGTGCTAAAAATAAATTAAAATATATTTTTTTACGCTAACGAACTTAAAGGTATTATATATACTATATTATCTAATAAAGAATGTCCCATACTATCCTACTCCCGAATGAATTTAACGAGTCTTCTATTAAGTTTCTACCACCTAGGCAAAATAAGCTAGGCGGTCAAAGTGTTCTCATTAATTATGATAACGATCAGACAAATGGGGCGTTTATTCTTCAAACATCTCGTATTCGTATTCCGTTTGGTGTAGATCAATCTAAGCCTCAGAACGGAGAGGCTGTTAAGTATCACATCTCGGTTTCTCTAGCAAATGATGAAACTCAAAACTCAGGACTTCGTCAATTTACGGATAATATTCGCAGCATTGACGACAAGGCTAAGAAATTTGCCACGGAAGACCCAGCCTGGTTCGGAAAGAAGCTAAGCGAAGAGCTAGTAAATGAATTTTATAAGTCTGCTGAAAAGTTTCCGAAGGATTCAAAGTGGCCCTCTAATCTTAAGGTGAAGCTCCCATTTGTTAATGGGGTTCCTCAGTTTGCTGTATATGATGAAAATAAGAATCCCGTAAAGGTTGTAGATGAAGATGGAAATGTTGATCTTAGTGCTATTCCAAGGGGTTCTGAGGCTGTTTGTCTTATTCAATCAACTGGTGTTTGGTTTGTTGGTAAGACACAGTTCGGGGTAGGATATAAGCTCCTACAGGCAAAGATTTATAAGAGTAATAAGCTTTCTGGATATTCAATCGTAGATTCCGAAGACGAAGAAGAGGAAGTCGGCGAGGAAGATAACCAGGAGTAGATTAAAAAAAAAGATAACGCCTAATTAAAAATGCCTAAACATTAAATAATAATATATACCCTAAAAAGTTTAATCAATACATTCCTCCATAGCTCAGTTGGTTAGAGCGTGCGGCTGTTAACCGCGAGGTCTTCGGTTCGAACCCGAATGGAGGAGTATATTGATTTAAGAATGATAAACTTTCTTAATACCCCACTTATTAATGAACTTTGTACACTTATCACACGGTTTTGAATTTACTACCTGTCCCTGTGTGTTAACTCTAATTATAACAAGTTCACATCGTTTTAGATCTTCATGGCTAATTTTTTTAAGACCATCAAGAATTGCGCTAACTTCGGCATGCAACGAATTTTTCTCATTAGAATTAGAATTATAATATGTATTATATCCACGGCCGACTATCTTTCCCCTACGTATCAAAACCGCCCCATGATTAAAATTCATTTCTGACTTCAGTGCCTGATTGTAAGCCTCTTGAAAAAACAGTCTCTTCATATTGAATATATAATTTAATATGAAGTTTATGTTTTAAATTGATTATTTTTTAGAAATATTTATAGCATTTTTATCTAACCATGTTGTATGCATTAGAAATGTCATATGAGGCACATTCTCGGGCACCAAAAAATAATTTTCCTTTTGAATTACTAAAATGTTTATATAAAAAATATAATCCAACTAAGATAAAAAGTGATATGAATATATTTTGTAAAGAAAAGTTTATTTTTTTACTCTTATTGGATGATGTATATTGACTTTTAGAAGGTGTATATTCGTTATTTAAATTTTCAGAATTAAATGAATCATTTTTCCTGGTTATATTTTTTAGAGGAGGATTTAAAGCTTTTGGATCATCTATAACTGAATTATCGATTACAACAGAATTTGAAACATCTTGATTTAATGGTTCTTGATATTGCTTAATTTTATCCGCATTTCCATCTTCTATATTTTTTTTAAGTTTGTCAGAAGTATTTTCATACCATTCGTCAGTTAGTGGCTCTGAATCTTTAAACTTTATAGAATATAAAGCTCTTTTTTTCTTTCTATTATACATTATATATTATACACTATATTTTATTTTTTTTGTTTATGTAAATAAAATAAAACTGTAAAAATTAGTATTATTGTAATAAGATCAGATATTACTCTACCTATATTGATTGTTTTATCTCCAGTTAATTTTATTTTAAGATTTTTTAATACATCATTTGGGTCTATTATTGTGAATATAATTGGGTTAACTATTTCATATATCAAGGTTGCTATATATGTATGAACAAGAACTGTTATTACTCTTCCAGATGAAAAATTGTCTGTTATAAAATGTATAAACTCACTGGTCATTTATAATTAAAATAAATATTTTTTATTAATATAAAATATAAATGATTATTGTAACTTTCGGTAAAAAACAATTCTTGTTTAATCCTAGAAATCCAAAAAAATCATTTGATGTATATGTAGATAAAAATCCAAAAGATACGATATCTATAAAATATAAAACACTAGACGATACAAAAAAAACTATAAGAAAATTAGAAAGACTTTATAAAGCCGGTAGATATCCACATAAAAGAATTAAACAGGTTGCAATGATTCTTATGGTAAGACTTAGAGTTATTAAAAAAAATAAGAAAAATCATTACAGGCTAGCGAAAAAATATCATGATTTTTTAGGAAAAAGAACTAAAACTCAATCTAATAAAAGGAAAAAAATGATATTTCATTTATAGTTGTAACAAAAATATATAAAACCAGATATCAATATTAAGTCCATAACATGTATATAAGGCGTATAAAACCATAATTTTACGGGATATAACTTGGGAATATTCATCATAGTTGACATTCTTATGTTATACATTTATAATAACTTTAAGTTATTGAAATATCTGTACGGTGTGGGATTCGAACCCACGAGGCCGAAGCCAGCAGATCTTAAGTCTGCCCCCTTAAACCACTCGGGCAACCGTACAGGTATTTCAATTACATATTATATTATCAAATATTTCTTTAAGTATGTTTATAAAACACTATTATATTATATATTGGTTTGTTATATTTTATTATAGGATAAAAAATATAAGACCAGAATAGATTATTTAAAGTACTTGTGTCAAAATTAAGAGGCGTCTTTAATACAACTATATCTGTAAAATTATAGACCTGATTAATTATATATTGTATATCTATAGAGTCTAAATATAATTTTACATTTTTTTTATTTTTATAATTATTTCCTCCCCACGGAGGATCTATAAATATAACATTTTGTTTTAAAATAAATTTAACAATATTATAACTAGCATTATAACATTCTATATTATTCTGTTTTATCATATTAGATTTAAGAATTTTATAAATATTAAAATCCTTTTCTATGCATATAACCTTTTTAAAATCTCTCGAAAATAAAATAGAATTACCTCCTATACACGAAGTAGCGTCTGTTATAATTGAATTTTTATCAACGTATTTTAATATAATTTTATTTATTTGTTCAGCTTGTTTAGGAGTGGTATAAACATTCATACAATTTAAAGGAATGTTCATTTACATTTCATTTTCATTTTATATATTATCATTTTATATAGATTACATATCATCAAACTTTATCATTTTGTCTATTATATTTATAACATCGGTATCTTGTATTAAGGGTATACATTTTAAACCCGATTTAAATTTATTGGTTGGAAAATGAAAATCTTCTAATTTATAATAAGAGTACATTATAATTAAGTAAGACTCTATACAACCTGATATATTTAATTTTTTCCATATAGTGTATAATATTATATAATCAATATTATTCATTTTATAATCTTCTAATCCATAATCGTTCTGATATTCTTTAATACACACTTTTAGATCTTTATAGTATCTTTTAATGAAACTGTTTAAATTTATATTCTCTTTTATTGACATTTCTTTTATTATTTCTCGAACTATCTCGTCCATTATATTTTTTAGAAAATAATATATATAATTAATAAAACCATGAAAAGAAAATTAGGTCACGAACCCGATGAAAATGTTTTTGATATATTTTCTTATGATCTAAAAACGCTAGACTCTTTAATTAACATGATAAACGACTATGATAAAAAAAAATTACCACCAAAACGTCAAAGAATAAATTATCCATCAAAAATGGACTTACTACCTGATATACTCTCAGACCTAAAAGAACTTAATAAAATGACCGGATTGAAAAAATTAAAGATTCAACTACTAGAGCAAATACTATTTTTTATACAAGATATAGATGAAAAAATAATGTTACACACAGTTTTAGAAGGACCTCCTGGAACTGGTAAAACAACCGTAGCAGAAATTTTATCTAAGATTTATGCAAAGATAGGTATATTTAAGAAGGTTAAGTTTAATGTTTTAAAAAGATCTGATTTAATATCTGAATACCTTGGTGGCACAACTATTAAAACAACAAAAGCCCTAGATAGGTGTAAAAAAGGAGTAGTTTTAATAGATGAAGCATATTCTATTGGAAGCACATCGGGAGAAGATATATATGCAAAGGAATGTGTTGATACAATAAATCAATATTTAACAGAAAATTATGATAAAATTGTATGTATAATTGCCGGTTATAAACAGGAACTTGATAGATGTTTTTTTAGTATAAATCCAGGTCTTAGAAGACGTTTTCCATGGACTTTTACTATAGATAATTATTCTTCAAATGAGTTAGCAGAAATTTTTTATAAGATAGTAAATGAAAAAGAATGGGAAACTACGTGTAAAGAATCTGATATAGTAGGTATTATAAATAAAAAACACAATTTATTTAGTGGTAACGGAGGAGATATAACAAGTATAGTAGAAAAATCTATGATAAACAATTGTAGAAAAAATTTTGGTAAAGAACAAAAATATACAATAGAGATAGATGATTTTATACACGCAATGAATGTATTTGAAGATAATAAAAAGGGTAAGTTAAATAGTGTCCCATTTGGTATGTATAACTAATATTCGTTGCTTAAGAATAAAATAAATATTTTATAATATATAATATGATATCATATAAAAATATAGATATTCTTCAATTATCAATAGATGATGAAAAAAAAATAACACATAGAGGAGAATTTGTAGAAATAAAAAGTCCAATACTTTTATTTACATTAAGTGATGATGAAAATTATTTACATTTTAGTATAAACGACGAGGCAGAGAGTCATAATGTTTTTTTAAATTTATGTAAATACATTGAAAGATTATTTAATATTAAAAAAATTGACGTTAATTTATGCACAAAGAATACCGTAATTGTTTATATTGGATCTGAATTAAACTATAAATTATTTGACTCTGATCATAAAAATATAACAAAAGACAAAATAAAATATGGCGGTAAGGCTATAGTTTCTTTTCTTACAGAAGATGGGGAACACAAACTCGTTCAGCTTTTATTAATAAAATAAATACATCTTATATATTAAACAATGGGTGACTCTAAGCTTAGTGTATATAATCCGAATAAAATAAAAGATGGGATGTTTTACTCTAAAATAATAGTAGACGATGAAGATATAACCATTCAAGTAAAAAAAAATAAAGTTGTTTTAGATAAAGAAAATAATAAAGCTATTTTAGAAATCGACTCTAACACAAAAAGATATATAAATTGGATTAGCGATGAAGTTATAAAAGAAACTTCAAGAAATAGCGAATCCTGGTTTGGAAAACACATTTCTATAGATGATTGTAAATCACTGTATAGAGATTGTATAGATGAAAAAAAATTAAAATGTTTTTACGATGAAAATTCTAATTTCTATAAAAGTAAAAATCAGTCTATAGAACATTCAGAATTGCCCGATGAATTATTAGGTATAGGTCTTATAAAATGTTGCGTTGTTATATTTACAAAAAATAGTATTTATATACGCTGGGAAATTACAGAGTTTAAATTGAAAAGCGATACTGATAAAAATTTTATTAATTATGGTATTAGAGATTTAGATGAACATAAAGAATCTATTACAGAAAAGGAGATAGAAAAAAAATTAAAAGATAAACTTAAAGATATTTCTTTATTCTAGATTAATATATTTAAAAACATAATGTATATATAAATAAAAAATGATGATCATATCCATTGAAGGTAACATTGGATCAGGGAAATCAACATTTTTTAATTATTGTCGTGCACAAATGTATGATAGTACTAACGTTATTTTTGTTGAAGAACCTGTGGATGTATGGGAATCTATCAAAGACACTAATGGAATTAGTTTGTTGCAACAATTTTATAATCACCCATATGATTACTCATTTTGTTTTCAAATGACTGCATATATTTCTCGTCTAGTAAGACTAAAGAATGCTATAAAAAAGGCTAACGAGATTGGAGCTAGTGCTATTATTACAGAAAGATGTGTTTATACGGATTATAACGTTTTTACAAAAATGTTACATAAAGCATGTAAAATTAATGATATAGAACTTTCCTGTTACAGAATGTGGTTTGATAATTTCATGAAAGATATTCCAATTCCTAAATATATCTATCTAAAAACATCCGCAGACAACTGTCTATGTAGAGTAATAGAACGTAATAGACCCAGTGAGACGGGTATCTCGTTGGAATACCTAAAAGAATGTGAACAATATCATGACGATTGGCTAATGCCAGGTCTTCTAGGAAATGTTACAGTTTTTGATGGAAATCAATCAACTGAATATCATAATAATTATCTTAACATTATTAAAAAAATGATACATAATCAAGAAGAACGTTCGCACAAAAGAAAAGTAAATTGTCTAGAACATGCATTGAGTTCTATTAATTTTTAAATTATATAAAGAAAGCTTTAAATGTAAATGTAAATGTAATTGTAATGGATGAAGTAATTAAAAATGTATTAATGTGTATAAAAAATGTGAAAACAGAATTAGGTGATTTTTATAAAGAAAATATATATCAAAATGCTTTAAGAATAGAATTAGAAAGACTTGGTTATTACTGTGGAATTGAAGTTATTATTCCCATACATTACAAAGGTATATACATTGGTTTTGAAAGAGCTGACATAGTTATATATGATTGTATTGCCCCTTATGATATTAAACTAATAATTGAACTAAAATCTCAAAATACAAAGTTAAGCAATAAAGAAACTGTTCAACTTAAAAAATACTTAAATAATGTAAAATGTGAAAAAGGAATCTTAGTTAATTTCTATGAAGTGCCTGAAATACTGTGTGTTACTGAAGATTCTACCGAAAAGATCTTCTATGACACTCTTCGGTAATATAATTAGTATTAAATTTCATGTTTTTTCCATACTTTGCTAACTCTACCGAAAATACTTTAGTATTATCAGTAGGTATAGAAAGATTTTTTCTAAATTTATGATTGTATAATGTGTATATATTTTTTAAAGACAGATTATTGACAAGATTTATCCATGTTTTAACAGGGTTAGATTGTTTTCTTAAATTCAGAACTCTAATCATATCTGTAAATAATTCATTTTGTTTTGTAGGATTAGGACTTCTATATTGGTGTGTATGTTTTAATATATTTTCTACCATTTTAGCTTGAGGATTAGATATTATTTTATTTACTTTTATTATATATGCTCCCTCTTTAGCAAAAACAATATGAATTAAATTGTCTCTCTTGGCGAATGAAATACACTGATATATATCTTCCCCAGAAGGCCAACCATATATGGTATTAGCATCTATATAACATTGATCTGGGTGTGTATGAAAATTAATAATACCATGAGGTGTAGCAACAGAATCTTCATTTCCTCTGTTAATTTTAAAATCTGTACTTCTTTTATTACATATATCTTTATTACAAGTCTCTTCGTCTTTAAATAATAACTTTCCAGCTATTTCAATCTTATCATTACGAAGAGATTCTTTAATTTTTTTAATAAAATCATCAGATAATTCCCACTTTACAGTTTTTTTACTTCTTTTACAAGACATTTATACTACTATATTTATATTTAATTTTAAGGTTTAATTTGACATTTAAAATAAAAAATATTAATATAAATGTCTGAAACATTGAACGTTAATGTTATTGTTGCCGCCAAAGAAGAATACACTAAACAACTGGTAACTATTCTACAGCCAGAGATGTATGAATTAACTAAGAATATATTTACGAATTCTCAAAAAAATAACATTAGAAGAAGAGTTTCATATTCAAATTTTCAAAAAGAACTTAAAAATGTTCCTCATTGGTCGTCTTATACATTAGATGAATATCTTCAAAAAATAAATAACAGGTATCCATATTTGATGGATCTAATAACAGCCATATTCGTAAGTCATGTAAAAATACTTGCATGTGTTAGAATAAAGGCAGATGATAAATCAATTAAGATAAAAGTTCCAAATCTTAATAATTTTCTACATAAAATAATTATAAATATATCTGAACAAGTCTATTACTATCCTGAATTTATAACAGATAAAGAAAGACTTTTTTCTATAATAAATACATCGATTGTAGATGCTATATCTAACCAGGTGCCTATAGAATACATTTTAAATGAATATCTATCCGGAGCATTTGACGAAGACCCTCCTGTACCTGAGAATAGTAATGTTATTGAAGATAATTCTTTCAACTATGAAGACGATTTGGAATCTAATTCCCCAGACGAGGATTTTAAAAGAGATATACCTATTGGGGAGATCACTAAATTAATGCCTCAAATGGGTATAAATGAAAATGAAAATGAAAATGAAAATGAAAATGAAAATGAAAATGAAAATGAAAATGAAAATGAAAATGACATAAAAATAAAAAATTCAGAATTCATAGAAGATTCTTCTGATGAGGAGGAGGAAGAAGAAGAAGATGAAGATGAAGATAAGGATGATAAAAAGACAATAAATACAACACCTGCGCTTTTTTAAATATTTTTTAATATAGAATTTTATTAAGATAATGCAATGAATGGGTTAAAACATGTATTAGAATCACAGAAAAGACAGCAAAATAGATATAATTCTCTTAAAACCAAATTGTTAGAAAAATTAACAGAAAAAATTTCTCATTTATCCAAACATGGAGAATTAAAATGTATATATACGATACCTGGTTATACTTTTGGTTATCCAAGATATGATGTTAACGAAATGACAAATTATTTATACATATGTTTAACAAATGAGGGATTTTGTTCATTAATTTTAGCAAGTAATAAATTATTTATATCATGGGATATAAATGATATTAATAAAATTAAAGTTGAAAAACAAAAAAAGAAAGAAGATATGAATGATTTAATCCCTTTATTAAATTTAAAATCTATTTAAAAAATACTATAATATGATAAAATATGATAATTTTATCTTTTGATATAGGAATTAAAAATTTAGCATATTGTATGTTAGATTCTAATGATGGAACTATTTTAGATTGGAACCTTATTGATTGTTCGGGTACAAATGAAACTCTTAGAGTTATAGAAGAATTAGATCAACTTGAACACCTTAGAGAAGCTGACGTAATTCTTCTTGAAAAACAACCTTCTTTTAATCCTAAAATGAGAAACATCTCGACTGCTATTTATGTATATTTTATACTTAGAATTAATCACGAGCAGCAAAGAAATGCTAAAATTCAGTTTTATGCAGCAAAATATAAATTAAAGTGTTGTGATATACAGATAGAACATAAAGCAAAAAGTAAATACACTAGAAATAAAAATTTAGGTATAGTTCATACAAGACATCTTATTAAAACTCATAAGGATTTTTTTGAAAATCATAAGAAAAAAGACGATCTAGCGGATTGTTATCTACAAGGAATGTCTTACATAAAATTTTTTACAAACTCAAATGTACAAAAAACACTGGTGTGATAAGGTATACTTCTCATAAGATAAATACCAAGTCCTCTGTAGTAGTGATGTATTTTCATACCTGAAAAGTTTCCACCGTTTCTTAATACAACTCTTACAGTATCTAATGGATAAAATATACTAGAAGCAACTGTTTTAGATACTGAAGTATTTATAAATGTATTAAAAGTAGAATTATTTGTTTTACTTTTGAGATATTCATACAAAGGAATTTGAACTGTAAAAGTTAATGCTAGAATGTAAGTAGGAATCAACCCAGAATAAAACTGACCATATGTCATTTTATATATATCATGCATTTTATCAGTCTGTGCCTTTTGTTTTATAACCCAAAACGGTGTAGTAATTGTACTTGCAATACAAGTAGATATATAAGCACTTAATGGTATATTTAAATTATCATCTTTTTTTAATTTTTCGTAGATAGAAAAATATAATGCCCAATATGGAGTAATTGCATAAATACCATATGAAAGACCTTTAAAACACGTATTTACATTTAATATGATTTTTTTATTTATTTGTTTATTTATTCTTAAAACATCTAAAGGATTACATACTATACTTGATACAATACCCGCTGAAATAGCTGGAATTAATGTATCCATTACATTATATAATAACTTATAAAAATTATCCTTATGTTTATTTTTAAATAATTAAAAATATATATTATTAATAAACGAAATGGTATCTGCAACTGTATTTGCGTCAGTGATGGCACCAATAGGCATACTTATTCTTATATTACTTATACTAATAATAGGTTCTAGAAGTTCTATTTCTACGTTAAGAGACGATGTTAAGGAATTGAAGGCAAAACAGAAAATTCAAGAGGAAAAAAATAAGGAGCTTTTTGAACAGGTAAATGCTATAGGGGTATGGACAATAACTGCACAGGAGATTGGCTACTTGCCAGTTCCAGAAAGCGAATCAAAAAGGGTTTGGGAAGAAATTTATGGTTAAATACAATTATATTAACCACGGCAAAAATAGAAAATAAAAAAAATATATACAATAATATAAATATGAAAGGAATAAAAGGAATAAAATTGAATGTAAAGAATATTATTATATTTATATCATTCATTCTTGTGGTAGCTTTTGTTGGCTATGGTATTTCATTAATTGTTAATAAATTTCGTGAACACTCAGAGGCTGTAGAAGCACAGAGAATTGCTTCTATAGAAACCAGTGAACAGGATGCTTTTAATGCTAGAAATGGCGCAGAAAATGCTAAAAATTATGGACAAAATGGTTGGCAAGCTGCGCAGGTTTATAGCGGACAGGCAACAAGTCTTGCTCAACAAGCTAGAGCTACACTACAGTCTATGAGCCCTGAATCAAGGACCCCGGAATTAGAAACAATGGTATCAAATACAGAAAAATATGCAGAAGAAGCCCTCGAGTTTTTTAATATATTAGATAAAGGAATAATACACAAAGAGCAATACATAGGTTGTTTCAAAACAACTAGAATGGTAGATGGAGATCTTAAACCAAAACTTGTCCAGAGTTTAACTCCGGGAGACGACGAAGCTCTTGTAGTTCCTAGATTTGAGTCTTTTCTTACTTGGAATCAGTGTGCAAGTATGGCAAGAAATTTAAATTATCCTTATTTTGGACTTGCACAATCTGACATGACATATGATGTTAATTTGGCGCAATGTAGATTATATAATTTTGACAAATTTGAAGATCCTAATGCAGTAGGAGAGCATTATACCATAGTAGATGACAATGACTGTTTTGAGACCCCAGAAACAAATAAATATAAAATTTCAGATGGAAGTATATCTCTAAATGCAGATAATACTAGTGGTTATTATGAAAAAGATGGATCGACTATTCAGCTTAAACCTAGAATGGCTGGCAGCCAATCGAAAGTTGCTATTTATAAAGCAAGAACTAAATTAGATAATGTAGATGAACCTTTTGTAGAACAACCTGATGATCCGTTGTGTTCTATGTTCTTAAATGAAAACGATACAAGAGTAAATGTATATGAAGTTTATCCAACATTTTTAGGAGCCGAATATGAAGGGCGTGAACTTCCTTTACCCCACCCTAATTATGGACCCAAAAATAAAGACTGGTGTGGTCACCACGGCGAAAAAGCAAATCCACAGTATAGAGGAAATTGGGATCCATGGCAGTTAACAAATACAAAAACCGGTAAACCCTTTGAATGGGCAGATGTAGATTACCTTCTTTCAAATAAGAGACTATGGCTTGTAGTTGACGGTGCTGCAGTTCTTGGAATTGTAGAACTAGATGAAGTAACTAAAAAGGGATCTTTGTATAGCAGGGAAACAGGTAATATAATTGCCGAAAACGTATCTGTTGAAGAAGTAAACGAGGAACTTATTGGAACTGCAAAGTCTGCTGGGGTTGTAATTGGTCAGGCATTATTTAACCCGTATAGAGAATACGACGCAACCGCTGACAGTCGTTGTGGAGTTCCTCAAGTAAATTGCTTTTGGATAGACGCGATAAGACAAAGGAATGAAGGTAGGGAATGTGATGAGTTTATACATATGAATGACCAAGGGAAATACTATGGATATGCTAGAAGATGTGGAGATGGTGAACCAAAGGGAAATAAAGGATGGAGTATAAATGACACAGACACTAGGGCGCGCTGTGCCCATAAACAGGCTACACCTTTGACTAATAGGAATGAGAATAATAAAGATTATAATAACTCGAGGATTAGTCAAGCCAGATTAGATCATGCAAAGCAGCAACCTTGGTGGTCCACTGCTAATGGAGGTGAGAAAGATCGCGCTGAGCGTGGATATACCATGAGACCCACTGCCCAAAACCCAGAAGTATCTGACTATTTCTTTAGATGCCCTTCTTTCCTTAAGGACGAATTATCTCGCTACGAACAGGCATTAGTTTTAAATAAGACCGTGGACATTGAAGACCTTGCTGATTATAACTTAAAGCCGCAGATTCCCGGACCTACGGGTCCCCCGGGAACTCCAGGACTTAAGGGTGACCCGGGTCGTAGAGGTCCGGCGGGCATTAATGGTCTTCCCGGAGAAAAAGGAGAACCAGGCGAACCAGGTCCTCCGGGGGCTCCAGGTCGCGAAGGTGACCCAGGTCCTGCGGGTCCTCAGGGCCCTCCGGGTCCGGGGGCTGCAGAATCGCTTGCGGCGCAGGCTGCAGCGGAGGAGGCTGCACGACAGGCGGCAGCTGATGCAGCAGCTGCAGAAAGGGCTGCAAGCGCAGCTGAAGGTGTTGGGGATATAGCCGAAGATGCTAGGGCCGCAGCAGCAGAAGCACAGAGGCAGGCATTAGCGGCTGCGCAGGCAATGGAGGGTGTAGGAGATGTTTCAGCTGACGCGGCAGCCGCAGAGGCTGATGCCGCAGCTGCAGAGGCTGATGCCGCAGCTGCAGAAGAGGCAGCAAGGTTGGCGGCGGCGGAGGCGGCAAAGGCGGCTGAATTATTGGCAGCTGCACAGGCCGCTGGTTATGATACAGTAGAGGCTTACGAGGCGGCTCTAGCAGCAGAGGCTGCTGCAGCGGCTTCGGCGGCTTCGGCTATGGATGCTGCAAATAAAGCTACGGCTGCAGCAGATAAAGCTGAAAAGGCAGCTGCAACAAAGGGTGGCGGCGGAGGAGGTCTTTCAATAAATAAAGAAGGGTTTCTAGGGATATGGTAGTTTTAATATTTAATAAAAAATATTTAATAAATATAAATGTAATGATAGATAAACATCTACTGACATTTCTATTTATTTTTACAG
>Ga0163109_10001453_pt1 | contig 18708 bp, 21 predicted proteins | sample CRUFie1St13metaG_FD_108704 | JGI IMG/M metagenome (GOLD analysis project Ga0163109, IMG submission 108704) | Marine microbial communities from the Costa Rica Dome - CRUD Field 142mm St13 metaG | ecosystem: Environmental > Aquatic > Marine > Oceanic > Photic zone | place: Costa Rica: the Eastern... | reverse complement strand
GCTTTCAAAAAGCTTCCCGAGGGCACCGTCGAGTCTCTCCTCAAACCAGAAAACAAAGATAAACTTGTCTCCATCCTGAAATATCACGTAATTCCAGCCAAGGTCATGGCTAAGGATGTGAAGTCCGGTAAAGTGAAAACGGTGTTGGGCAAGGAAGTGAACATTGATGCCAGCGAGTGGGGTGTGAAAGTTGACAACGCCAAGGTGATCAAAACCGATGTGGCTGCCTCCAATGGTGTTATCCACGTGATAGACCAGGTTATCCTTCCCAAGTCCTAATTGATTCATATTTTATTGGTAATGCAAGCACCCGCCCAACGCGGGTGCTTTTTTCTGTTTCCCATCAAGGAACCATGATCCACTGATTGGATGGTCATGCAGACTGTTCCCTCCATTCTAATCACCGGGGCCAACCGGGGCATTGGCAAAGAATTGGCGCTGTGTTGTGCAAAAAATAACTGGTCTACCCACGCCACTTTCCGAACATCACGTCCTGCCACATCCTCGGAAATTGATTATTTTCAAATGGACGTCACCGTCAAAAATCAAGTTTACGATGCGATGGCTGCACTCAAAGAAAGAATGGGACATCTCGACGTATTGGTTCACAACGCGGGCGTTTTCCCTGAGCCCACGGATTCTCCCTTTGAAGCATTGAAATCAGAATGGTGGGAGCAGACGTATCAAACGCATGTCCTGGGAGCCTTCAACGTGATCAAGGCAGCACTTCCCCTCCTGAAAAAAAGTGCTTCACCGCGCATCGTTAATTTGTCTTCAGGTGCCAGTTCCATCACCCAAAGATCGGGCCGGAGGTATGCTTATGGTGCCAGCAAGGCCGCGCTGAACCACCTTACTCGTGGTTTGGCTCAGGAATGGGAGCAAGAGGGCATTTGCGCGGTTGCCTTGAGCCCGGGCTGGGTAAAGACCGACATGGGCGGCTCGCAGGCGGAGCTTGAGCCGAGCCAAGTGGCAAGTGATCTGGAGAAAACCCTCCGCCAGCTCAACATTTCTCATTCAGGAAAATTTCTCGACCGTTTTGGCAAAGAAGGTGTGTATCACTGGTAAGGGCCATTGCTCAGAAGGTCTAGGGCCTTCCAGGACGCTTCTCGGGCATCGGTGCATCCACCTCTTCCCACCAGGAGCTCACTTGAGATCGCATGTGCTGCGCCACTTCCGGACGGGTCGCCATCAGATTATGATTCTCCCACTTCCCCTTCTCGCCTCGCTCCGTGCTTGGCCTTATCAATCTCCTGCACGTCGTTGCCATCGCCTTGATAAAAACCCATGTGAGCGTGGCAGGAGGATTTTCGCGTTTCGCCGAAGGTAATGGTATTGGATGGTTCGGGAATGTGGGCCATGCGCATCCCAAGAGGCCACTGCCATTGTTTGTAGACATCAAATTGCTCTTTGCTGAGCTTGACCGCAAAGAAATCATTAAACCAATTGATCAGAAAACTATGGTGCGCAAAAAATCCATCTGCCGGGCACTTCACGATGGCATCCACCTGATAATAGGGCTTGAGTGCCGAAACCCAATTTTGATGCCTGGAGATGCGGGGGTTAATTGATTATCGAGGTCATCCGCATCATTTGCAGGGACATCTACAGCTGTCGCATGTTGCTCAGGCACTTGATCTGATGAGCCTTAGCCTTGGCGCGGGAGAGAGCCGGAAGAAGCATGCTCGTCAAAATGGAGAGGATGGCGATCACCACCAACAATTCGATCAGGGTAAGCCCGGCGGGAGTCGATCGGAATTGGACACCAAGTTTCACAACTTGATTGTGCTCTTTTCCTCCAGGATGAACAGACAGAATGAAAGATAAGGCGATGAGGGGAAATCATCCTCTCACAGACATAATTCCCTGTCCAAGAACTGAGGCTACAGGCAAGCTCCTTCGGGTAGGCCATGGCAAAAGCATACCAACTCAAACGCGATATTCCAAGGCAGCCTCGGGAGGGTCAAATTGATTACCGAGCCGAACTGAATGAACAACAGTGGGCAGCCGTCACATCCCCCAAAGGGCCTGCGCTGGTCATCGCCGGAGCTGGAGCTGGCAAGACGCGTACCTTGACCTATCGGGTGGCGTACCTTTTAGAGCAAGGCATTCCGCCAGAATGCATCCTTCTGCTCACCTTCACCAACAAAGCAGCTCGGGAGATGATGCAGCGAGTAGGAGATCTTCTAGGTGCTCAGACACTCGTACCTTGGGGAGGCACCTTTCATTCCATCGGTGCCCGTATGCTGAGGAAACATTGCGATCGTATCGGCTTTCAACCCGATTTCACCATCATGGATCGAGAAGATGCGACGCAATTGCTCCAAAGCTGCATCCAATCGGTCGGGATCGACATCAAAGCGACCCGATTTCCCAAAGCCAAGGTTCTGGCCGATATCCTCTCCTTGGCCACCAACCGGCAATGCAGCGTCGAACACATCCTGGAAAACCAATTTCCCTACTTTAGTCATCTTGCAGAAGAAATGGTAAGCGTACAGCAAGCTTACCGGAGGCGTAAGGCAGAAAACCACATGATGGATTTTGATGACTTGCTTTTCCGGTGGCTTGAATGCCTTCAATCCGAAGAGGACATTCGAGAACGCTACCAGCAGCAGTTTCAGTTCATCCTCGTCGACGAATATCAGGACACCAACAAGATACAAAGTGACCTGGTCGACATTCTGGCTGCCACGCACCAGAACGTCATGGTCGTGGGCGATGATTCCCAAAGCATCTATTCATGGCGAGGGGCCCACTTTGCGAACATCTTTGAATTCCCAAAACGCTATCAGGAGGCAAAGGTTTACAAGATAGAGACCAATTACCGAAGCACTCCTGAAATCCTCGATCTGGCCAATGCCATTATCGGATGCAACCAGCATCAATTCAGCAAATCACTCACTCCGGCGCGTTCACCCGGAATCGAACCCATGCTGGTCGTCACCAACGACGCACATGAGCAAGCCATGTTTGTTGCCCAAAAGGCCCTGGAATTAAGGGAAGAAGGCTTTGAACTCAATGACATGGCAATCCTCTATCGTTCTCATTTCCATGCCATGGAACTACAGATGGAATTGACCAGCCGCAACATCCCATTTTCCATCACCAGTGGCATTCGTTTTTTCGAGCAGGCGCACATCAAGGATGTCACCGCCTATATCAAATTACTTTGCAACCCGGGTGATGAACTCTCCTTTGTTCGACTCGTACGACTGCTTCCAGGAATTGGGGCTCGGAGCGCCGAGAAGCTATGGAAGGCCTTCAGGGAGGGCAGTGTCCTGTCAAATGAGCAAAGCGAGGGACAGGATCCGGACTGGACCATCCGTTATTCGGTTTCAGCAGGGCTCAAAGCATGCGCCCAACAGGTCGGCAAAAAATCAAAAATGGCGTGGAATCAATTCCAGTGCACCTTGGAACAAATGGAGGACCCATCCTTGAGTCAAAGCATTCCCAGCATGATTCGGCATGTCTTGGAGGCTGGCTATGAAGATCACCTCAAGGGAGAATATAGTAATTATCGCAACCGGCTGGAAGATCTCCAGCAACTCGCACATTATGGAGAAAGTTTTGATACCCCGGAAGCTTTCCTCACCCAATTGGCACTGGAGACCGAAATGGAACCCGGTAGAGGCCAGGAGCAAACCGATGACGAAGAGCGCATCAAACTTTCCAGCATCCATCAGGCCAAGGGGCTGGAGTTCAAGGTCGTTTTCGTCATCATGCTGTGTGAGGGCCTCTTTCCTTCGGAGCGTTCCGTGGAATACGAAGACTCCGAAGAGGAAGAGCGGCGTTTGTTTTATGTCGCCTCCACCAGAGCCATGAACGAACTGTATTTATGCTACCCCCTCATGCGTTTCACTCATCATGGAACGGGAGATTTCATGCAAAATCCATCTCGTTTCCTGACCGAGCTTCCCAAGGAAGTGTATGAGGAAATCCGAGTACAATAAGGCTGCTCCTGTCGCCAAGCACCTGGCCCATCCATCTGTCCAACTTTTGCGACTTGCCTCGATTTTGGAAAACAGGTTCCATGCCGTTGGATCCTTATGAAAAACTTTTTTGCATGGCAACTATGCTGGACGCCTCTTCTACTCCTGAACCTCTTTTCTAACCTGGGTCAGGCTGAGCCTCAATACGAGGCTCAACTGATTTTCCCCTTGGAATCCTGGCACAATCATGGGTCTTGCATTGTTCAAACCCAGGAGGGAGACCTTCTGGCTTGTTGGTTCCATGGTTCGGGAGAAAGAAAGTCGGATGATGTCATGATTCTAGGTGCCCGCAAACGAAAGGGAGACCCTTCATGGAGCCAGCCATTTTTGATGGCCGATACCCCTGAGTTCCCCGACACCAATTGTTGCATGATCATCGATCCAAATAATCGCCTTTGGCTTCTCTGGCCCACCATCCAGGCCAACCTCTGGGAATCGGCACTGATGAAATATCAGATCAGTGAAAATTATCATGGAGATGGAGCGCCGGTATGGAATCAGGAAAAAGTCCTGCACATCAAACCGGGTGATTCCTTTCCTGACGAAGTAAGGGAGAAAACGGCGGCATACATGAGCCATCAACAGCTCACGCCTGACATGATCCAGTGGGCCCATGACAACTTCAAACAGGCCGATGACAAACTCACCCGGCGCCTGGGATGGTTCACAAGGGCACACCCTAAAATCCTCGATCAGCAGCGTATGCTGGTTGGGCTCTATTCGGATGGTTTTTCCTTTTCCATGGTGGCCATCACGGACGACTGGGGGGATTCCTGGACATTCAGCGAACCCATTATTGGAGGAGGGAGCATCCAACCCAGTTTTGCACAGAAATCCAACGGAAATTTGGTCACTTATATGAGGGACAATGGCCCCCCACCTCACCGAGTATTGGTCTCCGAATCGCCCGACCGTGGAGAAACCTGGTCCAAAGTCCGCGATCACACACAACTCTTCAACCCAGGAGCTGGCCTCGAGCTGATCAATCTGAAAGACGGTCGATTTTTGGCCATTTACAATGACATCGAGGATGGACGCCACCAACTGGCGGTTTCCATTTCTGAGGATGAAGGAGCTTCCTATCGGTGGACTCGGCATCTTGAAAAGCGTCCCAAAGGTAAAGGTTCTTTCCACTACCCTTCCATCATCCAGAGTGAGGATGGCATGCTCCACGCGACTTACAGCTATTTCATCCCTGGAGGACTCGAGGAAGAGGAAGGTAAATCCATCAAATACGCTCGGTTCAACATGGAGTGGATCACCCAAGGAGACTCCAACCCGTGAGTCCTCGATGGATGCGAGAGCTCTCATCATGAGATAAATTGGCACGCACTGTGCCTACCCATTTCATGCTCCGTTTTCTTCGTTACTGCTTGGTGGCCTGTTCTATCATGGGCGCCACCTTCCATCATGAACCACTGGCAGACACCCTTCAAATAAATGAATGGTCGACGACCCGCGACGGCTCACTTATAGACGAGGATGGGGAAGCGACCGACTGGATTGAACTGTGGAATTACGGCCCTGTGGATATCTCGCTGGAGCGCTATCATCTAAGTGACGATCTGGAAACACCTGACAGGTGGGACTTTCCACAGCTCACGCTCAAGGCAGGAGCCTATCTCGTGGTAATGGCTTAAGGTAAAGATCGGCGCGATCCATCGCAGAACTTACAAACCAATTTCCAATTGAACCAGAAGAGTGAGGTCATCCTGCTGAGTCGGCCCGGACAAACCGGCCGGTCTGTTTGACCTCACAGAAGAAGGTGGGCACATGTTTCTCAATGCCGTGCGTTATCTCACCCAAACCCAGGAAACAACGCTCCGTTCTTTTGTGGCAATCGAGAAGTCTGATCAAGGCTTGTGGATCTATTACACTGGGACCTTACAAAGCGCCCCAAGTTTGCTGGGACCTTGGAGCGATGTCGTGGAAGGCCAGATCCCACGTCCGCTGGGGAGCACCATGGATCGCATGCAATTTTTCCGCCCGGTCCCCTGAAGAGCCACCTTTTACGTGCGTCATCCTCATCAGGATTTTGAGGTGACACCTCGCTTGGATGCGCTCGAGAGGTCGCGCGCAAGAAATAAAGCCAACAGCCCCACCATGGAGCCCAAACTCACGGTAACCGGTGCACTGATGACCTTAGCTAACCAGCCAGCCAAAAAATATCCGAAGGGACTTAGCCCAATAAAACAGAAGGCATACACACCCATGACTCTGCCCCGCATGCCATCGGGCACAAAGCCCTGAACCATGGTGTTGGAAGTGGCAAAAAACACAATCATACCCCATCCCGAAACCGCCAGCAAAAAGCCCGCCAGCAAGGAATGGGTCGTCCAGGCGAAGCAAAAACTGGCACTAAGGAAAATTCCCAAACCCCAATGGGAGAGCTGGAGCCGATCGCCTCTTTCACGCAACCAGGCGAGACTGACCGAACCAGTAATCGCGCCGACTCCATTGGCTGTGAGCAACCATCCCATACCTTCGACACCGACATGAAGCCTTTCCTGGACAAACACCGGCATCAACACGAGATAGGACATGCAGAACAAGCTGGTCACCGAAACCAGAAGAAAGATGGTGCGCACCTCAGGGTGTCCCTTAATCCATTGCACAGCTTGGCGCAAGAGCGTCCTTGCGTTGCTCACATTCGAGACCCTCTGCCTAACTGGCAAACGCATGCAAAGGTAGCCCGCAATGACGGCCCCGTAGGAGAGGGCATTGATCAGGAAGCAAATCGGCAAGCTAACCCGACTCACCAATAGCCCGGCAATCGCGGGACCGACAATTCGTGCGGCGTTGAACACGCTGGAATTTAGAGCGATGGCATTGGAAAGGTGCTCCTTGCCTACCATATCGACCACAAAGCTTTGTCGAACCGGGATGTCGATGGCATTGCTGATTCCCAGGCAAACAGCCAGGCATCCAATTTGCCAAAACGTAATGGATTCGCTGAGACTCAGAAAATAGAGAATTAAGGAAAACGCCAGTGCCAAGCATTGGGTCACAACAAGAAGGGTCCTTTTGTCGTATCGATCTGCCATCGAGCCCCCAAGAAAAGTCAGCAGAGTGACGGGAAGGGTATGCAGGAACCGGACGATACCCAGGCTCATTGGAGAGCGAGTCAAGGAATAGACCAACCAGCCCTCGGCCACCATCTGCATCCAGGTACCGGTCAGGGAGACTAATTGAGCAAAAAAGAAGATCCGGTAATTGCGGTGCTGAAGAGAGGCAAACATGCCATCATGGACTGCTTCGGCACTTCCCTCTCCAGGAATACCGTTCCCAGTATCCCCCTTGAATGATGTCGGCAGCGAGTTGGAAGGTTTACAGTCATCTGTCATCAGGCGGAGGCCTACAGAATCAGAGGGATCTCGGGCTGGCAATACTAAAGGACGATCTCGGGAGAGCGTTGCCAGTCTTCTTCCCCTTTGCTAAATCTTGGAAGTGGCGCTCACCATCGACAACTTACCGAATCAGCTGGCGGCATTGATGGCCTCCTTCAAGCAGCCAGCCAAGGCCTATTTGGTGGGTGGTTGCGTTCGAGACGCTTTGTTGGGGAATCCGGTCCATGACTACGACATTGAAGTCTATGGCATGCCCATGGAAAAACTCCTAAAGCATTTGCAATCCCGAGGCCGCACCGATGCCGTTGGGAAGTCCTTTGGCGTCATCAAATGGTCCCCCAAGCCGGGCGAGACTTATGATATCGGACTCCCTCGAAAAGAAATCAACACCGATACTGGTCACCGGGGTTTCAGCGTGCATGCAGACCCTTTTCTCTCACTGGAGTCGGCTTGTGAACGCCGAGACTTCACGATCAATGCCATGCTTTATTGCCCTCTGGAAAAAAGACTGATTGATTTCTTTCGAGGCAAGGAAGATCTTGAGAAACGCCAACTACGCCATACCTCTGAAGCGTTTCATGAGGATCCTTTGCGGGTCATGCGAGGCATGCAACTGGCTGGACGCTTTGGACTCTCCCCTCACCCGGAGACACTGACCCTTTGCCGCTCGATGCACTCGTCTTTTGCCTCCCTACCGAAGGAGCGCTTGTGGGAAGAGTGGAAAAAATGGGCTACCCAATCCACTCATCCTTCCATGGGCCTTGCCTTTCTAAATGAAACAGGATGGCTATCTCACTACACCTCGTTGAATCAGATGATTGGGATTCCACAAGATCCCCAATGGCACCCGGAGGGGGATGTATGGGAGCACACTTTGTTGGTTTGCGATGCCGTGGTTGGAGCGGAACCCTGGCAGGAAGGGCTCTCATGCGAAGATCGTCTGACGATCATGATGGCCTGTCTTCTCCACGATACGGGAAAAGTCACTACGACAAAGACGATTATCAAAGAGGGACTACAGCGAATCGTCTCCCCTGGTCACGCTCAAGTAAGTTCGCGCCTCTCGAAGGTTTTTCTCCATCAAATTGGCGCGCCCCTGTGGTTGGCTCAAAGGGTCCGGCCGCTGGTCCAGGAACACATGATGCACTTGCAGCAGCCTACCGAACGAGCCGTGCGCCGTTTGGCAAGACGTCTTGAGCCTGAGTCTATCAAGCATCTCTGTCACGTAATGCTTGCCGACGCCAGAGGCCGTGGCAAGGCATCTCAGGCAAGCCCCATCCATGTCATGGCCCTAAGAAAAACAGCTGAGAAACTAGAAGTTACCGATGGCGCCCCGAAGGTGCTTGTCCAAGGAAAACAGCTGCTGGGCATGGGGTATCCACCTGGAAAGGAAATGGGACGACTGCTAGCCAAAGTTTATGACCAACAAATTGAGCAAGGGTGGATCGAGAAACAAAGCGCTCTTGCCTGGCTTTTAAAGGCCTACCCACCTCCTAAGGAGGCCTCCTCCTGAATCAGCCTCCCATCTAGTCAAAAAGTCTCAAAGTTTCCTCTCGAGCATCTTCGATACGACCAATGTCCAAAGACTGTTGCATGGGAGTAAAAAGGATGGCATTTAGGAAGTCGTAGATGCCATTGGCCACCCCCCATGGCAATCGCAGGCCATCAGCAGGTGTTGAGCCTTTCAGGTTGGTTATGCTTGCATCGGCACCATTGCTCAATAAATCCTTAACAATCTCAGGATGACATAGAAAAGCAGCGGAATGGAGAGCTGTATCCCCATCGCTGTTCTGAGCGTTTAAATCAACCCCCGCCTCGATGAGAAGATGGGCCACTTCAGCGTGTCCAAATACTGCTGCCATTATCAGTGCCGTACTTTTATTCCCCTGTGGGTTAGGATCTCTCTGCTCCAGATCCGTGCCTGAGGCAATATGTCGTTTAATCTCGAGTACGTTATTTGAAAGTGCTGCCATCTGTAATTCCACCGTCGGGGGACCCAGATCGGGTGATGAGGAGCTTTCTCCCCCCCCATTTTGCTTTGAGGGAGCATCCGAACCACATCCAGTGGCGAAGATCAAAAGAAGTCCAAAGAAGATAATTGGGGCGAATTTCATCGTTCTGTTGATAGAATTACCAAAAGCGTTTCCTAACAAGAAAAAAGGCCGCTCACAAGGAGCGGCTCTTATAAGAAAAACTAAGAAAATGCTTACTTGGCCTCGATGGCCGTAGCGGTAAATTCTAGCATACCATCGATCACTGCAACCGAACCTTCAGCGGATACGCTAACAGTGGACTGGCAAACTTTGCTGTGGAACTGACGACTAATCTGGTTTTGATCTAAAATATACATGCGTTCCTTACCATCCACTGAAACGCGAATAGCGTTTTTGCAGCTACTACTTATCTTGAGCTCACACTTCAGGCACAGGGCTTCTCCCGTCAGGGTCTTCTTTTCTTGCAGCTTGATGCTGGAGGGGGTGAGCACGGATTGATCGCCATCCTTGGCTAGAGTGCCGACAGCAACGATGGGAGCCGTGGAGGAGCAGAGATTCTTGTGAAAACCATTGCTAGCTTCATTTTTGGCAAAAATGATTAATGTTTCCTTGCCATCAACACTTGCCTGCAAAGCATTTTGACAGCTGTCGGACTTGCCTAATTCGCACTTGAGACAGCAACCATTACCCTTCAGGGTGACTGTTGAAGCAGCAACCTTCTTTTCATGGGCTGCTACCTTCTTTACGGCTTTAGCTTCCTTCTTGGGGGCCACTTCGATTTTAGTAGCTACAATCTTTTTGATGCCGTTGACCTCAGTGACCTTACCATGAACGACCGTCGCCTTGGGTCCCTGGCAAACTTCAGAGTGGTAGGCTTGGCTGACATCATTGTGCTCGATGAAATGAAGGATTTTCTTGCCACCAATATCAACAATGATGCCATTTTGACATTGAGCGGTAATTTTGGAGACGCACTTAGTGCACACACCTGTTCCGGCGAATTGTTGGGGAGCATCTGACTTGGCCTCATCGCCAGCCAGACTAATTTTGGTAGCGACAAGCACTTTGTTGCCGTCCACATCCTTGACGGACCCAACGGCGGTGATGGCTTTGGTGCCGCTGCAAAGATTTTTGTGGAATGCCTTGCTAACAGCGTTGTGCTCCAAGAGGTAAACAAGATCCCCTGACTTAAGTGCATTTTGGCAGCTATCGGCCTGCTTGAGCTCGCACTTGGCGCAACAACCGGTACCCGTCAGGGTGACTTCAGCCGACTCGGCTTGACTTTTGGGCATGAGGCCCAGGATTAAACCCAGGCTCAAGCCCAGGGCAATGATTAGATGCTTCATGATTCTACGAATTGGGTAAATCGAGGGCACATCCCTCAATACATTGGATTTGCGGATCTTAAAATATAAGACGATCCATTTATAGCATGTCAATTTCGGTCGGCAACGAATAATTCGACCTTGGAAACTTCCCCGCTGATGAGCCGCACTCATCGAATCACCTCCTTTCACCTTGGCTCGAGGACATTGAGCTAATCACTTGCCTTGCGTTCAAGAGGAGTGGAAGCTTTGTGCCGTTAAACTTCCCAGCAAGCCATGTATCAAATCAGTCGATTAGCCAACGGATGTCGCATCGCAAGCGCCTATTTGCCCTCTATGTCGAGTATTTGCGTAGGAGTTTGGGCAGGCATCGGAAGTCGCCATGAATCAGCCCATCAGGGAGGTATCAGTCATTTCATTGAACACATGCTCTTCAAAGGTACGACTAAGCGCACTGCTAAAGCGATTACAGAATCGGTGGAAAGCCTGGGTGGATACCTCAATGCCTTTACTTCGGAAGAAAACACCTGCTATTACGCAAGGGCAAGCAGTCGACATTTTGCAACCCTCAGCGACGTCCTCATGGATATGGCCATGAATCCGACATTTCTTGAGGAAGAACTGACCAAAGAACGTGAGGTTATTTTGGAAGAACTCGCCATGATCATGGATCAGCCACATCAGCGGGTTCTGGAGATGCTCAATGAAGTCTGTTGGCCAAACCATCCATTGGGTCGATGTATAACTGGCACCCCGAAGACACTCGCCAGCATGAATGCCGAAAGATTGCGCCGTTTCTGGGGCAAACAATACCATGCAAGCAATCTATTAGTCGCCGTCGCAGGTCCCTTGGAGCACCGACAAGTCGTACGACAACTTCGTCCATTAGCAAGAAAACTGCCATCCGGCAAACCACCCCATGAGAAGGCTGTGCGCAGCCGACAACTCCATCCCGAGCTCATTCACTTGAGACGTTCGTCTGAGCAGGTACAGCTGGCCATCGGGATCAAGACCAGCTCTCGCCATGATTCGAATCATTATGCGTTGCGAGTCCTCAACACCATCCTTGGAGAGAACATGAGCTCACGTTTGTTTCAGAGCCTGCGCGAGGACCACGGGCTCGCCTATTCGATATACAGTTCCCTGGGTTTCTTCAATGATGCTGGCTTGATGGTCATCGCTGCGGGCATCGAAGCCACATACATCCCCAGAAGTTTAAAGCTGATACGGCAAATTCTTGAGGAACTCCGCCAGAAACCTCCGTCCGTGAAGGAAATCCATCAGGCACGTGATTACCTCATCGGCCAACTGGAGCTTCATCTGGAAAATACTGAAAACCACATGATCTGGTTGGGAGAGCATGTTTTGGGCTTTGGCCACCCTCCCATCCAGAATCAATTTCAAAACCGACTGCAGTGCGTCACTCCAAATGCCGTATGGACGGCCGCCCAAAAAACTTTCCAGCCGCAGCACATGAATCTTGCGGCGGTAGGGTCCATTGCAAAAAAGCAACTCTCCTCATTCCAGCATTGGATGTCTTGACCGAAAGGGACCCCTTACCCAGCATCCCATTTATGGCTTTTCGTGTTCTCATCGATAAAAAAGATCTTCAGATTGGGGAAACCATGGTGTTCGATTACAGCGAGGTGGGTATTCCTCGACAGGGTTTTTTGGCGCGTCTGCAGGATGGATGGGTGGCCTTCGAAAATCGCTGTCGTCATCTCCCGATCAGTCTCGATATGGATGACAACCAGTTCTTCACGCGGGACAAAGCCTATTTGTTTTGCCAGAGCCACGGAGCTCTTTACGAACCGCAAACCGGCAAATGCGTGCAGGGCCCTTGCGCCGGAGCAGCACTGAGGCCCATTCCGCTGATCATTCAAGAGCATCAGATTGGTATCGAAACCGAAGATTAACCTCCACCTCTGGAATAAGGATCCTGCCCAGGATCATCTAGGTAATCTCCTGGGGGCAGCTCACCGTAACCCTCAAAATGGTCGGGACGAAGAGGTTCGGAAATCACCCTCTGCTCGGAGAACCATTTCCCAAGGTCCACCCATTTACAGCGCTGACTGCAAAAAGGACCGTAGACCTGCGTAAGCCAAGCTCCGCGCTGTTTACAGGTCGGGCAGAGGATAGATGCATCATTCGCCATGAGCCCTGAAAGCGACTAGCCGCGCCGAATCTCCGAACCCTGAAAACGTATGGTAATTCGAAAAACCTTTTTTTGCCGACAAGAAATATCGCCACTGGCCAGATCCACTTGCTCGGGAATTTCTATCCGATGAACATCGACCACAGCATGATAGCCTCTCTCGGAAAAGATATCGATGAGCATTGCAAGTGCTTCGCTGTCGTGAAGTAAAGAATCTTCAGTATTGACGGTTGCAAGCCCAGAAATGGCGTGCCGCACAACGACAGGCATGATCTTTTCCTGAATCAAACCAATCACCTGATGAAACAGTTCAGTTTGATTAAGTTCATAGGCATCGAGGCGCTTCACCAAATCCTGCCGCGCATGAAGAATGATCTCACTGGCAAGTGGCAGATTGCGAAGGCTATCGTAGGTCTGAGGATCCAGCTCCAGCAAACTCTGATAGCGCAATTCATTAAGAATGTTGCGTTCCACTTCGGCCACCGAGCCTTGCGCGTTGACGAAATGGTAGAAGAAAGTCTGCTTGAGTGACTGGAGTGCCTCCCAGGTCTGCTCCTTGAACACCTGATACCTTCGTCGGGCCGACTTGGGGTCCAAGTCGGTGGGACGCAAGTCCACACATTCCCCAACACCGGTGGCACGAACCTCCTGATTGTGCGCCTCAGCTTGATGTCCACGTTTGATCTGCCGTTCCACACTGGTCTTTTCATCCACGAAGAGTACCATGATGTGGATGGTTGGCTGACGAAAGTGCACCCTCAAGGGCGTTTCGAAAAAGCGCGCCCTTAGCTCCTTCATCTTGTCAACAAGAAGCTTGAGACACTCTACCTGCACCTCGGTTCTGGGAAAACCATCAAGAATGGCGCCATCTCGATAATCAGGGTCCAGAAGTTTCCTGAAAAGAATCCCAATCACCTCCCGGTCACCGACCATGTAACCCGCATCGATGACCTTGCGGGCCTCGGGCGATGTCAGAAGGGAGCTCACCACGATGGATGGGCAAGTCAAACCACGAGTTTTCTGTATGAACCGGGCATGCGTCCCCTTACCCGAGCCAGGGGCTCCTCCCAAAAGAATGATCTCCTTGGGGAATCGAAGCATGTCATCCCCCAGATCCTGTTCGAGTTCATTCCACACAGAATTGAAGATGATCTGAGCATCTTTGATTTCTAGATCGTGCACCACTGCTTTAGGTTTCCCGGAAGCAGGTCCTTTTGAGGGCTTTACAGGGCCCGTTGGTTCTGATGACATCACCATTCGTTCAAAGAGTCATCTTTAGCCCACACTGGCCAGTGGTGCAAGGGAGGAAACCTTCTGTAACAGGGCTCAAAGGTGGCCCCATATGGTCCCAAAAGGTCGCAGGAGGAGAGGTTGCGGTGCAACCTATTGAAATTGTGCTCTCTGCAATATCCAACCTGCAGCCTCTGGGAGGTCATTGACTCGATGAAAAGGACCTTCGGGTTCCACGCCTACCTGTTCCAACTGCGCACCATAACCCGTGCGCACCAAAATCGAGGTCGCAATCCCGGCTGCCCATCCGCATTGCAGATCACAAAGTTTGTCGCCGATCATGAAACTTTGTTTCAAGTCGAGCCGATAATCGCGGGCTGCATCCCATAAAAACCGCGGAGATGGTTTGCGCCCATAAGAGGTTTGCCCAGGCACCTCAGGGGCAAAGTAAATATGTCGAAAAGTCACTCCATAAGGTCGCAGCATGGAACACAAGCGACCATGCACTCGATGCATGTCTTCCTCGCTGAAATACCCGCGACCGATTCCAGACTGATTGGTGACCACAAACAACTCCATCCCGGCAGACTGCAGAAGATTCAAGGATTCCGGGACCCCCTCAAACAATTCCAGTTCCTCAGGTTTGCTCAAATAGTGCTTCTCGACGTTGAGCGTACCATCCCGATCCAGAAAAACGGCCCTGGCCAAATCACCCATGGGCCCTCACTGAGTTCAGCCATTCCTGCAGACTGTGAGTAGCAGTACCGCTTTTACCCACCACCACACCCGCAGCGTGATTGGCAAGTATGGCGGCCTCCACTGGCGAGGCTCCCCCTGAAATGGCAAGTGTGAAGGCCGCAATAGCTGTGTCTCCAGCCCCAGAGACATCGTAGACTTCCCGTGCCATGGTAGGAATGTGAAAAGGTTCCTGTCCCCTTTGGCAAAGCAACATGCCTCTCTCTCCCAAAGTGACCAGCATCATCGCAGGGGCGGCTTCCGTCATCAACTGGGCAATCACCTCGTGGAGCGCCTGATCCTTGAGAGGATCCAAGGTTCCAGGCACCTCGGTGCGTTGCGCCAGAGCAAAAAGCTCCTTGCGATTGGGCGTCATCAGGGAAAGTCCTTTCAAATGGAGTGGCTTGACTGGCTTGGGGTCCATGCTGAGCCAGATCCCACGTTGTCGACACATTACGGTCAGAGAATCCAACAACTCCTGAGTCACCACACCCTTGCCATAATCGCAGAGAATCACTGCCGAAACTTTCGATGTGAGGTGGCGCTCAACACGTTTGAGCAATTGTTCGGTCTGGCGAGTGCTAATGGGCTCACGGCGCTCTCGATCCACCCTTACCATTTGCTGGCGCAAGGCAACGATGCGCGTTTTGAGTGCGGTAATGCGTGAAGCACTGCGCAGCACGCCGCCGCAACCCACCTGGCATTCCTTGAGCTGTTCGATGAGGTGATCCCCTGCCACATCACGGCCAATCCACGAGCAAATTACCGTATCGGTGTTCCATGCCGTCAGGTTACGCGCTACATTGGCCGCTCCACCAGGCATGTAAAGTTCATCGTGGAAATCCAGAACCGGGACAGGAGCCTCCGGCGAGATGCGGGTCACCTGCCCCCAGATAAATTGGTCGAGCATGACATCTCCAACCACCAGGATGCGCTGAGAGATCCCTGTCTCGAGAATGGCTTGTGCCCGCAAGGGGTCCATGGAAGGCAGTGTCGGCATCACGAGGCTTCCAGAAAGGCCGTTAACGGACTCGATGCGTTGGCTGTGTGCGAAGTAGCACCCAGACCAATTTCATAGGCTTCACGACCCGCTTGCACGGCTTTCTTAAAAGCCAGCGCCATTCGAACCGGATCCTTGCAAACAGCAATCGCCGTGTTGATGAGAACCGCATCGGCTCCCAGCTCCATGGCTTCCGCTGCATGACTGGGTGCTCCCAGACCAGCATCCACAACCACCGGGACTTCAGCTTGTTCAATGATGATGCGAATCTGGTCACGCGTGGCTACCCCCTGATTGGAACCAATGGGCGAGCCCAAAGGCATGACCGTTGCCGTGCCCACGGCTTGCAGACGCTTGGCCAATACAGGATCCGCATTGATGTAAGGCAAAACAGTATAACCTTCGGAAACCAATTGTTCGGCAGCCTTGAGGGTCTCTACCGGATCGGGCAGCAGGTATCTTGGGTCTGGGTGAATTTCAAGTTTGACCCACTTGGGAAGACCAGCTGCGGCGGCCAGTCGAGCCAAACGTATCGCTTCCTGAGCATCCATCGCCCCGCTGGTATTGGGAAGAACAAGGTATTTTTTCGGGTCGATGAATTCGAGAATATTGGCAAATGGGTCTTTGGCGCCGGAGAGATCCGCCCGCCTCAAGGCAACCGTCACAATCTCTCCCCCGGTGGCATCCAAGGCATTCCGCATGAGTTGCGGCGATGAAAACTTCCCTGTTCCTACCAAAAGGCGGGAACCAAAAGAGCGCCCACCGATGTTTAAGGTTTTGTCATCAGCTGCTGACATAGACTGATAGGATAGGTCATTTGAGGATAAGTTCCAGCCTGCGCTGCTCAAATCATCAGCTCCAAGATACGATCACTCAATTGACGTTTCCACCGCCCAAGAAACGTAAAGCGGTGATAGAGTTCGGTCAACTCGCCAACGAGTGAGCGATGGATGGAACCCTCTTCTTGACGATGGGATTCCCATGAAACCTGGTGTCGTGAGAGAAGGCCCTCGAGATGCTGCAGATCACCCTCCAAAGCCGACCGAAGCGATTCACAGGTTTTGCGTTCATTCAACGCCTTGCCGAGAAATACGACTTGTAAGAGCTCGGGTGCGTCTAAAGGTGGCTTCTGCTTGAGCATGGCATCGGTGGCCTGGAGACAAGCACCCACCTCCATGAACCGGTCTCCGAGGTCTTCCGGAACCTCCTGCATCGGAACCAGCGAGGTTTGAAAACATTCTTCAAGCAGATACTTGAGCCGACTGGGAATCTCTTCAAGAGTCTGGTAGGCATGATGGAGGGATTGAGCTTCTGCTTCATTTTCAGACCCCTTTAGCTCGGCAGCTAGCTCCAAGTAGCGGCTTTTAAGTGTCTCTGCATCCAGCACCAAGCTCGGAGCGACCCCAAGAAGTTGGAAATACGAATCCACGGCAAACGGCAAAAAGAGGACCTTTCTGGTCAGGCACTAAAACTCTCTCCACAGGAGCAACTCGACGCCGCATTGGGATTGCTGACCTTGAATCCTCCATCCTGAAATGATTCCCTGTAGTCCAATTCAGAACCCGTCACATAGAGGGCACTTTTGGGGTCTACCACCACCCGGACGCCTTGAGACTCCACCAAAATGTCGCGGTGAGCCGGTTGATCCTGAAGATCCATTTTATACTGAAGCCCCGAGCAGCCACCACCGACCACGGCGACTCGCAAAATTCCATGCGGCCTTCCCTGTCGAGAGAGAAGAGAAGACACCTTGTTGCCAGCCTGTTCGGTAAGACGAATCAGACGCTCATCCCCCTGCCGGATACTCACTTCAATTTGGGATTTCTTCAACTTGCCCGTGATCATATCAATGTCTATCTTTATACGACACTCGCGGCTACCTTGCAATCACGGGCTCGTTTCTTCATGCAGCACTTCAATCCGATCCCAGTGGGCGAAATCATTGGTCAGATCATAGGCATAGTTTTCAAGACGCACCGGAAGGGACTGCCGGGCAAAAGGGGTCAAGTCCACTTTAACGTCGTGCCAGGTGCCCGAGCTTGCTTCCATGCACTGTCGATGCACCAGCTTTTGATCGACAAAGACCCTCAACACCCAGGGTCTATCCTGAGCAGCGCCCGCCCCGATACGTAACCAAGTAAACCCTTCAGGGGCAAAATTCAGCGTGGACGAGAGGCTAGTAGAACGCTGGTGGCCGTAGGGATGATTGAGCAAGATATGCTCGCGCCCATTCCAATCCGTCATCACCGCGTGAGCTGGACCTTTCCCCGCGGAATCCACCTCCCATTGTGGGTTCCAAAGGCTGATGGACTCATAGTCACGGGGCATAGAGGAGGCCTGCTCCCCTACCAGCTCACGACGCAGGGCTGGGGTCATACGGAGACCATCTTCAGGCGGATTAAACACATACCATATGAGGTCTCTGAAATCCTGATCATGCATTTGTTCCAACCCTTCGGGCATCAAGCTGGATGAGGTTATTTCCTTCGATACAATATCATTTTTGCGAACCACCTGCTCCAAAGGTCCAGCGGCAAGCAGCTTCACGTAGGTCTCGGTTTCCTCGATCACTCTTCCGGAAAAGGTCCGATCATCATGCGTCTCAGCGGTCACATTCTCGTAACCAGCTCCGATAATTTGATTGGGATTAATGACATTGGCCAAGAGCGCGTCAAGATTGGAGCGCCCCACCCCAGTGAGGTCTGGACCAACCTAGGCTCCTTTGCCGTGTAACTGATGGCAGACCAGGCAAACCGTCTCTACAAGCTGTTGACCACGGGCCAAATCGGGTTCCCCTTCCAGCACCATGGCTTTTTTGGCTGCGATCAATTGATCCATGGCGGCATTGGCCGGGCGCACGCGCCCAATGGCAGCCAGGGAAGCTTTCTGAATAGCTTCATCACGATGTTCGGTGAGGGCACGGATCACCGAAGCGG
>Ga0163109_10001452_pt1 | contig 18724 bp, 10 predicted proteins | sample CRUFie1St13metaG_FD_108704 | JGI IMG/M metagenome (GOLD analysis project Ga0163109, IMG submission 108704) | Marine microbial communities from the Costa Rica Dome - CRUD Field 142mm St13 metaG | ecosystem: Environmental > Aquatic > Marine > Oceanic > Photic zone | place: Costa Rica: the Eastern... | reverse complement strand
GCATCGTCACCTTGTCGAGCCGCTGGGACTCATCTCATCGGGTGGTTGCGCTTGGATCGAGAGGATGAGATCATACGGATCAATTCGCCGTAGACCATTCTCCTCGCCTGTAGATCGATTCATGCCTACTCCGCCAGGAACCTGTCCTAAGCAGCGAAAGAACCGTTGCCAAGCGCCCTCATTGAGAACAAGATCTTTTTCAGTTTATTCGGATGCTCCTTCAAAGTATTGGGTTGTCTCAAGGCTTGAAAAAGGACTCCGCAGATCATGCAGAAAGTTTTTCAAATCCTCAAATTTGCCTGGCCGTTTATGAGGCCCTACAAGTGGCGTCTTTGGTTTTCCCTCGTAGCAGCTGCCCTTTTTGGCCTCTCCAACGCCCTGGTCCTATGGACGATTAAATCCGTATTGGCTCGTCTCGAGGGTGAATTTCTCCCGTCAGCACAAACCGGCGAGAAAATCTCTTCCGCCGCGAGTTGGGTCGATGGAATTCAATCCTTGAAGATCACCATCACCACCGCTTCACACCAATGGGCTAACCAATGGTTGCCAGGTTTTGGTGAACCGCTGACCACCCAGCACATCATTGGAGCCTGCCTTATCGTCCCTCTCATTGCCGCATTCAGGGGATCCATGGAATTCTTCTCCAAGTATGGCATTGGATGGATAGGCGAGCGCGTGGTGACAGACTTGAGAATTAAGGTTTTTGACACCTTGAGCCACCTTTCTATGGACTACTTCAACAAGGCCAAGATGGGCGACATGCTGACCCGGATCAACGGGGACACTGCCATGCTGCAGGTCTGCCTTAGCTCAGGAATCCGAAACAGCATCACCTCGCCCATGACCGTGCTATCGGTCCTCTGCCTTTTGCTGATCCTCGACTGGCAGCTCACCCTCTATGTCTTTGTGCTCATGCCTGTCGTCCTGGCCTGTATCGTTTTTTTTGGCAAGAAGGCACGCAAAGCCAGTCGAAAAGCCGTTTTGACCCAAGTCGATCAATCCAGCCTGATCGTCGAGATGCTACAGTCCATCCGAGTCGTCAAGGCCTATGCATTGGAAAAGCTTCAAAACGAACGGTTCGCGAGGCTTTCGAGCCAACTTTTTGGCTTCAACATGAAGACCATCCGCTCGCAGGACAAGGTGGGCCCTCTGGTCGAATCGTTGGGCGTAGGGTTGATGGGAGGCCTCATTCTTTTTGTCGTAGCCACCAACCGTAACATGTCAGACATGGTTGCTTTTTTTGCTGGGCTGGCAACCTTTTACTCTCCCGTCAAGAAACTAGCTTCACTGCATGTCATGATCGAGAAAACCAGTGTCGGGGTGGACCGTCTGGTTCATATTTTATCGCAAGAACCCACTGTCCAGGACATCAAAAATCCTTTACCTCTCGATTCCTTCAATGATTCGATCATATTACGTGATGTGCACTTCAGCTATAGTCAGGTGCCCGTACTGAGGAACGTTCAACTATCGATTCCCAAAGGTCAAAAACTGGGCATTGCGGGTGAGAGTGGTTCTGGAAAAAGCACCCTCATTGCCTTGTTGCTCCGCTTTTTCGATCCGACTCAAGGTCAGATCCTGATGGATGGAAAACCCTTTAATCAACTTTCACAGCAAGACCTTCGCGCCTTGATGGCGTTGGTCAGTCAGGACATCATCATTTTTGATCAAAGTGTGCGAGATAATATTGGATGTGGACGACAGGGATCCTCCGACCAGGCCATTCTGGATGCGGCCGAACAAGCTTACGCCTCATCCTTCATTCGGAAGCTCCCGGAAGGCTTTGAAACCCTATTAGGAGAACGGGGCGTTTCCCTTTCCGGTGGTCAGCGGCAGCGAATTGCCATCGCGAGGGCATTCGTACGTAACGCACCCATCTTGATTCTTGACGAGGCCACCGCGGCTTTGGATGCAGCATCCGAAGCGGAAGTGCAACAAGCAATCGATCGCCTTGCCAAAGAGCGAACGGTGATCTGCATCGCCCATCGGCTTTCCACCTTGAAGGCGATGGATCGCATCATTGTTTTATCTCATGGGAGTGTGATTGAGGATGGCTCTTTCGATCAGCTCATGAATCTAGGAGGAACCTTTGCCGCCATGGCTCAACGACAAGGCATGCATTCGGAATCTTCTGTTTGAGTCTGACTTTCTCCGCAAGAAGATGCGCGGAATGCGGTGGATAGTCCTTTAAGTTCGCACTCAAAGCATGGAAATCTCCAGCTTATGACGAGAGCGGGATCGAACATGGCCAGCTGTGCCCGATTCAGCTCAAACACCCATGGGGATCCAAGGGTCGGATATGACATCCGGGTCGACCCCCATTCCCCCAGCACGCTGAGGGTCGAGATGCAGTTTCAACCACCTTCCGAAAGCATGACCGAATGGGTCGTACGTGGCTCGAAATGGGGTAAGGAGGTGCAAGTGGCCGAAGTCCAAGCCGACGGCACCCTCATCTAAGCCGATCAACATGGACATTGGCAGGTTCCACCTCACACCAAGAGCCTGTCCTGGAAAGTCGTCCTGAATGAGGGCGCGGGTGAGAGCAGCTACGACCCAGAAGAACCACGATGGATCCTCTCGGAAGCCACCTCGATGCTTCGACTCAAAGGGGAACCCAAGCCACCATGGATCACCTTTCATTCAGAGAGAGTAAACCATTCCAGCATGGGCACCAGATCCTCTGGAGACGATCATGCATGGAGATTGCCATCGATGGAAGCAATGGATCCCAGACCATAACGCCTTGGTCGAGCTGTTATGCCAACTGTTTGAACCACACAACCCATCAGAAAGTCAGCTCAAAAAGGTAGAAGTGATTTGGCGGAAAGTTTCTATTCAACAAGGCCGCATCAGCGGATTGTCAGGAAGGCACAGCCTGTTGGTTGACTACATTCATGATGCCTCGTCTCGAGAGCCCTTCTTCAAAACATTCAGCATGACGGTGGCCGCTCATGAGCATTTCCACCAGTTTTGCGACGCCACCTTTATAGCCCATGACTGCCCACCATAGATTTACGAGAATCTGGCCCAGTTCGCTGCTTTGAAAATCATGCAAGGGAGTCCCTTACCTCCAGAGGAAGTGCACGCTGTGAGAAGTCGGTTCATCCAACCCTCTCGGCCTGTTGAGAAAGGATTGATCACCTGGGCAGAACGTGCATCGAAGCAGGATCCAGCGGCCACCATGGCCTTTTACCAACAGGGAAGCAACTTCTGGAGCGCACTGGATGAGCTGCTCCTGAAGGCCAGCGGTGGCGCCACCGGGGTCTTGGACGCACTCCCTTCGCTTATGCAGCATCGTTACGAAGGGACCCAAAACCTTCCAACGGGACTCGTGCAAAACTGGCGCAGATGGGGTGGCACTGAAGTGAATGTTCTGTTGCGTCGTTATGTCCACCCGAAGGTCGACATCCCAAACACGGTTCATTAAAGTACCAAAGCTTACCCAATACGGCTGATACGGAAATAACGTCCTCCATGCGACCTGACAGAGACCAACCCCTTTTATTGGGGTTTCAAAACGTGATTCGCAGATCGCATGCGATGCTTCTTGCCTGCCTTTGCCTGCAGACTTCTTTGGTCTCTTTGACTTCTGCGGCTTCTCTGGGAGAGCCGATCTCATCCTCCCCTTTCCTGATGGAAGAACACGGATGCTTTAGCTGTCATGAAGCCGGAGACACTTCTCAAAGCCCCATTCCCTTGCAGGACTGGATACCGTCCCTGAATCGGGCCCATCTACGCCTCCAACCAGCGTATCTCCTGAACATGATTCTTTCCCCGGATGAACACTCGGGTGACTCGAGGGGTTCGCGCATGCCCCACATGCTTTCCAGCCTCCCCGCTGAACAGCAGCTATCCACCGCTGAGGCGATGACTGCCTACCTCTGGTGGACACAGGACGCCCTGCATGAGGAAAAGGCGCCTGCTGCAAACGAACCCTCCATAGAAAAAGGCGCGTTGCTTTTTCAGTCACTGGGATGCGCCGCCTGTCATCCCCTTTCCGGAGGAACGGACCCACGACCTGCATCACTGGCCCACCTGCCAAGCAAATACCAGCCCCGGGGCTTGAGAGCCTTCCTTCTGGACCCGCCATCCTCGCGGCCCGATTTTCGCATGCCGGATTTTCAGCTCAGCCAGGAGGAAGCCCAACATCTCGCAGCCTATCTCATGCGGGGAGAGACCCCCACCATGGAACCCCTACCGGATCGTGGTCTGAAGGAAAAAGGAAAAAAGGCCTTTCAACGCTACCAATGTGGCCAGTGTCACTCGAAGGTTGAGGAGGCATCGTCTAGCAGCCCCACCCCCGCGCTCCCTTATCCAAGCCAGGCATTCCAAGGCTGCCTGGCGACCGAGCCTCAAGCCCATCTGCCAAGGTATGATTTCAGTGCTGAGATGCGGAGTGAGATGCAGTCCCTTCTTTCCAAGTATGAAGAAGCAGACATCCTGCAACCACTTCCAGTCCATGACCTCTTGGGCTACCTCCAGTGTCATCAGTGCCATCCCCGAGAAAGCGTTGGCCAGCCCTCTGCTGCCACCATGGGCCATTTCACCAGCTCGGGCGAAGATCTTGGAGACGAAGGACGCCTGCCCCCTCATCTCGAGGGTGTCGGCCGCAAGCTCCAGCCGGAAGCACTCGAAACGATCTTGCTGGGACAAGGGGCCGTTCGACCCTACCTCAACACCCGCATGCCGAACTGGGGACCCCATTGGGCTTCCACCCTCGCGGCTGCCCTGAGCTCGGAAGACGCCGACCCGACCGAGCAGCCAACCCCGCGCGATGGACGCGAAAACGCAGTCGGACGCAACATGTGGGGGCGCGCTTTGATGGGCATCAACGGTTTGGGATGCATTCAATGTCACTCGCTTGGCGGGCACCCTTCCTTGGGCATTCAGGCCATGGACCTGAGGCACGCAACCACCCGACTGCGCCCCGAATGGTTTCGCGATTACCTGCTCGATCCGGCCAGCTTTCGTCCTGGAACCCGCATGCCTGCCTTCTGGCCTGATGGAAAGCCTTCACTGCCCGGCAACGGTGGTAGTGCGGAACGCCAGATTGACAGCCTTTGGGCCTACCTTTCGGAGTGGGACCAATCGCGACTTCCAGAGGGCATGGAGGCCAAGGATTCCTTCGCCCTCCGGCCTGAGAAGACCCCTGTCGTCTTTCGTACCTTCATGAAAGATGCGGGGCTACATGCCATCAACTTAGGCTTTGCCCAGGGATATCACGCTGCCTTCGATGCCCAGCATTGTCGATGGGTCATGGCCTGGCAAGGAGACTTTCTGGACGCGGCCGCGACCTGGGAGGATCGTTTCACACCTTTGACGGAACCCGAGGGCAGCGCCTTGCCGTGGTTCCCGCTGGACTTTCAGGCGCCCCCCTTCCTTGAAAAAAAGTTCAAGAACCAGGAGCTCAGAAATCCCAACTTTCTGGGATATCGAAAAGATCGACAGGGCGTTCCAACCTTTCACTACCTCATACATGGATGGCGCGTGGAAGACCGCCTGGAAGCGACTTCAGATGGTTTTCTCCACGCCTTGCATCTTTCCTCGGAGCCGGGCACCCCGCCACTTGCAGGCATCCTGCGGGGCGACTTCACGGCGATCGGTGAGGATCAATACCAAAAGCCTCCGAACACTCGCATCACCCTCCTTAAGGGGAACGCCAAGGTAGAAGAGTTGGACGGCCAAAAGCATCTGACACTGTTCATGGATCCCAATGAAGACACCATGGAATGGCAGTATCGCATCGAACAAACAAACCCATGAGCCCTGCGCATCTACCAGACTTCCGCCCCCTTGGCGCACCTTGCGCTTCCAGGAGGCTCCTTCTGCTGTGCTGGCTCTCAGCCTCCCTGCAGGTGTGCGATGTGCCTGCGGCCGATTTAAGTGCAGAATCCGCCTATGAACTCTCGACCTTTGCATTGCCAGAGAGTCTGAAACTAGAGGTCAGCGGCATGGCCTTGCTGCCCCATGGCTCGGTAGCCCTGGCACTACGCAAGGGGGAGATCTGGATCGCAGACCAGACGAAGGATCCAACCACCACACACTACCGACTTTTTGCGGAGGGGCTTCATGAACCCCTTGGCCTGAGCTATCATGAAGGGTCCCTCTACACGGTGCAGCGCACGGAACTGACGCGTATCACCGACGAGGATGGCGATGGTCGAGCCGATACCTACTGGTCGGTGGCGCGGGGATGGGGTGTCACAGGCAACTACCACGAATACGCCTACGGGCCCCAATTCGACCGACAAGGCAACGCATGGATCACGCTCAATGCTTCGATCGGCAAGGGGCCCAAGCCAGAAGACAATGCCTGGCGTGGATGGAGCCTGAGGGTCGCACCCGATGGCCGATGGGAACCTGTGTCCTATGGTTTTCGTTCACCCTGCGGGTTGGGGATGAACCCGGAGGGAGACATCTTCGCGACCGATCAGCAAGGCAACTGGTTTCCCACCTGCCCCTTGATTCACATTAAACCCGGGGCCTTTCATGGCCATGCCGATGCCCTGGTTCACGGAAAAGGCACCCCCTACGAACCCGGGGCCAGCACGCCGCTGCCGACAGGTCTCACCGTGCCTGAAGCTGCAAAGCGCATCCCGGATTATCGCTTGCCTGCCCTTTGGTTCCCCTACCGAAACATGGGTATGAGCAGCACGGATATCCTGTGGGACGATGGGAGCGGTCGCTTTGGTCCCTTTGAAGGACAAGCCTTCGTGGGTGAATTCACCATGTCCATGGTGTTGAGGGTTTGTCTGGAACAGGTCGAGGGGCAATACCAGGGCGCGTGCTTTGGGTTTGCCGAGGGGCTACAGTGTGGTGTGCTGCGCCTGGCATGGGATGCGGCAGGAGACCTGCTAGTCGGGCAGAGCAACCGCGGGTGGAATTCACTGGGCAATCGCTCCTTCGGATTGCAAAAGATTCACTGGACGGGCAAGGTCCCCTTCGAAATCCTCCGCATCCAAGCCAGGAGTGATGGCTTTGCCATCACCTTTACTCAGCCCCTGAAAGAAGGCATCGACGCAAAACTTGATTTGGACACACCTTCCCTGAGCCTGCGAAGCCACACCTACCACTACCATGCATCTTATGGAAGTGAGCCCGTGGACGATCTGGAGCTGGAGATCGTTGACTGGACCTTGTCGGAGAACCGCAGACGATTGAATTGCCAGGTGACTCCCCTCAGGGAGGGCTATGTGCACACCTTTGATTTTAAGGGGTGGACCTCAGAATCCGACCAACCACTGACACACCCATCGGCAGCCTACACGCTCAACCGCATACCCAATGGCAAATAGAGACCTCAAAAAAAGAGGCCATCCACAGGGATGGCCTCCGAACAGACATTTCAAGAGATCTACCTACTGATCGCGCCGAATGCGATAAAACTTCTGCGCTCCGGAAACCGCGTCCTGCCAAGAAGTGGAGTCGCCGGTTGCGGTAATCCCCGAGGCGGCTTCGGACCATGCGCCGGAAGTCAAATCCTCACTGACGAGAATCGAATAGCTGCCACCTGACACGCTGGCGAACTCAATCTCAATCTGTCCCCCAGAAGACTGCACACCGGTTAGCGCGGGAGGGTCCATGGGCTCAGGCCCGGCCACGCGATTGCCCTTGGCGTTGAACAGTCGGATATTGTCGACAAACACATCCACATAGCCATCAAACCCTCCCTGGGTCACTAGATTGATGTTGGGCGCAGGAGAGCCCCATTCCACACTGCCTAAATTAATCGATGTGGTGCGTTGGACCATTTCGCCCGCCCAGTTAGGGGACAGGCGCAATCCGGTCACTGAGGGAATGGTCTGAAACCACGAAACCGCCGTGTTCGCATCAGGGATGACAATGAAATCATAACTCAAGGTGTAATGCACGCGGTCGGCAATCTCCACCGTGGCCAGCACTTCGTTGAGTTCATCACTCTGCGACAAGGCAATGACCGCTGCGGTGGTCCAACCACTGCCATCAACTTCGATCCAGACAGCGCCATCCCCTTGAGTCACACGAGGATCATCGGGTTCCTGCCGGGCATAATCGTAAAGAGCAAAACCCGATTCGGTGATCAAATCAAAATCTGGCCCCTCCAGGCCATCCAGGAGGGTTTCCACTGGTTCATAACCAGCCGCATACGTGTCCAACAAACGAATATTATCGACCCACAACTGACTCTCTTCAGAGAGGTCCCCATTGAACCCGAATCCAATAGCAATTTGACCCTGTTCATCCGGCAGTAAGTCATTGCCATTGCGCACCGAGTCGATTCCGATGAAGGCCGTCACTGGGGTATCCCAAGCTCCATTGACTTCGATTTGGTCTCCATAACTGGCATCCCCTACCCAGATAGGGTTATTGACCCAGTTGCCTCCCCCAGAACCAAAAGTAATGTCGTAAAGCAGCCACCATCGGTGAGGCGCATCCTCGTTCCATTTTTCCTGAAGCAGCGCGGAAGCTTCAGGACTGAGCAGGATTTGAAAATCCTGCGCCCAACCCGAAAGGGTGTCGAAGTTCACCTCAAGCGCCTGATTACCATCGGTCACACCGACCAGGGAATCATCGGCGGACAAATCTGCCACACCATAGGTCGTGCGATCGCCAGCCCATGCCCGCACGTTTTCTTCCAGAGACTCGATGGTGCTGGTTTCAAAGGATTCCAGAAGAATCGTTGGCAAGGGCACAGGCTCGGCCTTGACCAGGCTGGGCAAGGTGATGCCCTCCTCCAAGGAGTGGTAAAGCAAACCCTCCAGAGCCTCGCCATCCATGGTCAAATTGATGTTGGCGCCACCGTGGTCGCCTGCGTCATTGGTCCAGTCTCCGTTGAACCAGTTCACCTCAATGGGGTAGAGACCAGCCTTGGTAAAGAAGGCGCTTCCATCCGGAGCGGGCCCAGCAGCACCGTGACCTCCGTCATTGTTCACCACCACCTGGTTACCAACACGAATCACCGAACCATCGTCAGAGGAACTGTTAAAATCATGCCACCCGGCCGAGATGATATCAATGAGGCCCCTCAGTTGGACCATGCCATCGTCCAGATTGCCTTCGTTGCCCTGGAACGAAGCCCCATCGCCAGCCAGCCATTCCACAATGGGGGTGAGATCGTCTCCAGCGTAGTTCACATTCGTGGAAACGAAGGAGCCATCAGGATCGCTATTGATCATGTAAATTCCGTGATCATCTCCCGGTGTGGTCTGAAAAACCGGGCCCTGGGCTCCTTCACCGAATTCGAATCCCTTGGGTTCAATGGCCCAGTAACGTCCAGCCAGGCCAGCATCTCCCTTTTCAGCCGAAAGAGAAGAAATCGATATGGCAGCAGCGCCCACATCCCCCGCCCCGTAGAGGATGTCTCCCGTCACAGGAGCCCCATCGAGCAGGATATTCAAGTTGGCCTCACCATGATCGCCAGCATCATTGGTCCAATCACCGTTGAACCAGGCAATTTCGATGGGGTAGAGACCAGCGGTCGCAAAATTGTAAAAGCCATCAGGCGAAGGCCCCGGCGCACCATGACTTCCGTCATTGTCAATCACCCGCTCCCCCGCGATCCAGAGGATGGATCCGTCATCCGATTCCGAGCGAATATCGTAGTCACCAGGAGCATCGATGCGAAGGTAGCCGGTAAAGCTCAGCAAGCCGTCATCCATGTTACCCTCGGCTCCATCATAGGAATCGCCATCGGCCTGCAGCCAATCGCGAATGGGTGTCAGATCGTTACCGCCCTGATAACTCAATCCGGTGGATTTGAACACCCCGGTAGGATGGGCTCCACGGATAATCTTCAGGCCAATATCTTTAGCACCACCCTTGTCATCAAGATTGTTAAGGGTCTTCACCCCCGCCTGCCAGTAACGGCCGTCCAGGCCACTACCTGAGTCAGGCACGCCATTCATCGGCAGGATTTCCTGGGCATGGAGGGTTTTCAGAAGGCCAAGCAAGGCGCACAAACCAACAGTTGAAGATCGCAAAGCAAGGATCATAGCTTATTGAAACCAATAGAGAACCCAACAGTCAATCGCTATTACAGGCCTCTACGGAACTCTCCGGGGTGGTGCTGGACGGGCTGCTCAGCGGTTGGCCCGAAGAAGCCACCCCCGATCTCAGTCGATGCGACCGCCGACGACTGGAAGGCCTCATGTAAAACTTGTCCATCGACGTTCAGGGCCGACTCCTAAGCCTAGGCAAACGCTGGCAAATCGACGGTCTCTTTGCCGGACGCTTGGAAGCCATCGTAGAATCTCTGGAATCCACTCTGACCCATGGCAGTGCGGAAGAACAGGCTCGCATGGATGCGGCAGGTAGATGGCTTATCCTGCAGGATGAACCCGAGGTGATTTCCCTCATTCTCCATCAAATCGAACCACTGGGCTCACCCACTCTCTAGGCTGGCATATTGACAGCCCTTCAGAAGAGCCAGGACCTGGGCATTGGTGCTCCTGGATGACATTTCCGAAGGCTCCATGCAACGCTCGGATGTTTCTCCTGAATACTGGTCCCAGTTGAGACAACACCCCAGCCGAAGAGTCGCAGGCTTCGCCCGTCGTCTGGCCGATGCCGACGCCCAGGTTTATTCAAATCGCCAGCAAATCGTCGAGGCCTTCCTTCCCCTGGCCCAGGAAAAGAGCAATGCCCAAAAAGGCCAGGAAGTGTTTGAAAGCAGCTGTGCCATCTGCCACAAGATCGATGGCAAGGGCGGAGCCGTCGGCCCGGAGCTCACCGCATCGGTTCGAGAGACCGTGCTGACATCCTGCTCGAGATCATGAATCCCAATCGCTCGGTCGAAGCCAATTACCGACTGTGGAGCGTTTCGACCAAAGACGGCAACAGCTACTCCGGACGCCTGGAAGCCGAAACACGTACGACGGTGGAAATCCTTGACCTCACGGTTCAGAAACACGTGATCCAGCGCAAGGAGATTGAGACGCTAGAGGGTTCGAACCTGTCGATCATGCCCGTCGGATTCGAGCCCCTTCCCAAGGAGGACATCAAGGCCTTGCTTGAATACCTGGCCTCCTCTCACTGGTGCCAATGAAGGCCTGACATGGGCCACCTGAGCTCAAGGCTAGGGAGAAGCACTCACCTCGGAGGCGTCCTCTGCAGGGCCATCGAAGTGCTCACCTGCATCCCAGAAAGTTTGTTCCACAATCTGGCCTTGCTCAAGGATCACCCGTGCCTTGAGGCTCCCATCATCATGCCAGCCCATGGCTGTTCCATGGGCCATGCCCCGCTCATAGGGCACAACTTCCGAGAGCTTCCCATTGGGATGCCACTTTCGGGTTTCTCCATGCAGCAAACCATCGACGATCGATTCCTCCGAAGCCAATGTATCCTTGGCATGATAGCGCTTGCGCAGTCCGTGCGAGACACCTCGCACAAAAGTCTCCTCAACCTCCACCCATCCTTCCATGGCAAAACCAAGCGATAAACCATGGAGCTTTCCCTGATCCATGGCTGAGCGCGATCGCCGCACCTCACCACCCGGGTAGAAGTCGATCACCCACCCGGAAAAAGGTTCCTGCGTATCGGGATCCATGAGTTGATCCCCGATTTTAATCAAATCCTCCAGGCCCCTTTCCGGCCGCACCTCAGGAGAGGAAGAGTCACAACCCAGGAGGAGGAGGATCGAAGCAAAACCCATCCAGTGCCAAGAGCCGGAGGCATGCAGGAAACTTCGGACACCAGTCATGGGTGAACCCTTCATTGCAATGGTTGTGTTCCTTCGGTCGAAAGTCGGTAGAAGCCCAGCTGATTCTCGGGAATCCGATAGGGGCTGGTGGCATCCGGGACAGGCGTGAAGATCTCGGTCAAGCTGCGTGCATGAGTCAGCGTCCCATCGCCCGACCACTGGATCACCCAATGTCCGGAATCGTGGCGAAGGATGCGCAAGTCGTTCACCCGCGCTGAGGCCACGCTCCCCTGCTCCTCACTTCGGTCCTGCCGGGCACTCAAGGTTTGATTCGGTGTTTCCTCGATCGCAGATGACGTGATCATGATCACCCTTACCACCGGGATCGCCTGGTTACCCGCGCTGTCCTTGGCGGTATAGGTCAAGGCGTAGAAACCCTCCAGATCCCACTGCACCTCACCCAGCACCTCAACCACCAGTTCTCCATCCACATCGTCTAGAGCAGTGGCACCCGAGTCCTCGTACGCGTCGGGGCTCGGAGCAATGATCACAAACGTCTCACCCTGCAGGGTAATGACTGGAGGGGTGGTATCGAGAGGAGCAACGACCTCGACAATGCGAGTGACCGGAGTGGCTTTGTTACCTGCCTGGTCCGTGGCAGAGTAGGTCAGGGTATAGGTCCCGACTTCCTGGGTGTTGACCGACCCGGAAACCTCGGCCGCTTGGGGCGGATCGATATTGTCCTCCACCTCAGCCCCCGGATCTTCAAAGGTGCTTCCCTGAGTGATGCTGAAGAAACTCTCTCCCTGTAGATAGATGGTCGGAGGTTCGACATCTCGAATACCGGTCACCACAACCACACGGGTCAGGGGTGCGGCCTGATTGCCCGCGGCGTCCGAGGCGGTGTAGGTCAGCACATAGACACCTTCCTGATCTCTATCCACCCGACCACTGATCAAAACTTCGACGACTTCATCGAAATCATCGCTCGCAGACACACCAGGATCGACAAACACCCCTCCGACTTCCAACTCGATGTTGGCATTACCAAGCATTACAAGGGTGGGTGGTGTCGTATCCTTGGGTAACTCCACGACCACGAGACGATGGAGTGGCTCGGACACGTTGCCGGCGGCATCGGTGGCGCTGTAGGTGATCACATAGAGACCTTCCACCTCAGGGTCCACCGACCCTGTAACCCCCACCTCCAGGGCACCATCCACATCGTCGAGAGCCTCCGCCCCGGCGTCGGTGTAGGCCTCGCCATAAGGCCAGGTGATCAGGGAGTCACCGATCAGGGTCACCAACGGTGGGGTGGTATCCCGAGGCATCTCAACCTGAACGATTCGCACCACTCTGCGGGCACGGTTTCCGGCAGCGTCGGTGGCCGTGTAGGTCAGGGAGTAGAAACCCGGCTCTTGGGTCTCGACCTGCCCCACGCGCTTGAGCTCGACGGTCGCATCGATATTGTCGGAGACAAGCGCTCCAGGATCTTCAAAACCCTCTCCTACCGTCAAAACCACATACGCTTCCCCCAAAAGGGTAATGATGGGAGGCGTCATGTCTTCGACGACAATCAAACGCGTCACGGGCTGTGCCCTCTTGCCACCACTGTCCACCGCGGTATAGGTCAACACGTAGTTTCCTGATTGATTGGCATCCACCTCTCCGAGCACCACAACCTCGACCAGATCGTCCCGGTCATCCACGACGGAGGCTCCGGGGTCGACAAAAGGGTCCCCCACTTCCAGATACACCTCAGGGCTGCCATTGAGGGTGATGACCGGAGGCGTGTCGGACACCACACGAACGACTCTTGTCACGGGTTTGGCCCGGTTACCCGAGGCATCCCTGGCCGTGAAGGTGAGAACCTGGATACCGACAATGGAAGTGTCGATGGTGCCCCTGGATTCAACCTCCACCTGGCCATCGACGGCATCCACGGCCGTCGCACCTGCATCGACATACGTTCGATCCTGAAGCACGTCCACACGGGAAAGGCCGTTGAGCTGAATTACCGGAGGCTGGGTATCCTGGACGAGCAGGGTGCGCACCAAGGCAGGGCTTTGATTGCCGGAGGCATCCACGGCCACATAGGTTAGCGCATAAGCGCCCGGAGAGGTCGTGTCGACTTCGCCAAAGATCCGAACCTGCGGATCGGGGTCCACGTTATCCTGAACAAGGAACCCCGGATCCTCAAAAGTGGCCCCCACCTCCAACACCCACAACGCTTCCCCGACCAAACTCAGTGAGGGAGCGGTTTGATCCGCGACTTGCACCAGCCGGATCACCGGTTTGGCCGCGTTGCCAGCTTCATCCCGAGCCGTGTAGGTCAGCGTGTAAACCCCAGGGGCTGACGTATTGACCAGGCCGCGCACGGTGGTGCTCAGATTCCCATCCACATTATCGGTTACAAGAGCCCCGGGCTCTTCAAAAGCTTCACCCACGGCGAGGAGCAGGCTCGCTTCGCCCAGCAGTTCAATCACCGGAGCCTGCGTGTCTCGCGGCGCTTCGACGATCACCAGGCGCACCACCGGCAGCGAAACATTTCCGGAAAAATCCCTCGCTGAATAGGTCAGAATGTATGTGCCGGGCGTCGCGGTATCGACAGTCCCTTCCACCTGAATGGCAAGGGCTCCATCCACCTCATCCAAAGCCAATCCACCCGGGTCCTCGAAAACATTGCCGGCGGTCATACGAATCTCACTCAAGCCACTGAGTAACACCACCGGAGCCTGGGTATCTCTGACAATGACATTGCGGATCAAGGCCGAAGACTGATTGCCCGAAGAATCCTTCGCGCTGTAGGTCAAGGCATAAGACCCCACCTTAGCGGTATCCACCACGCCGACCACCTGGGCCTGCAACACGCCATCCGCGTCGTCCACCGCTCGAGCCCCCGGATCCTTGTAAAGCGTCCCGGCTTCGACGAAGACCATAGCGTCTCCAATGAGCGTAAGAGCGGGTGGCTGCTCGTCACTCACCACGACGGTGCGCACCAGGGTTGCCGATCGGTTGCCAGAGTCATCTTCGGCCACATACCGGAGCACGTAGGTATCTAGGCGCCGGACATTCACCCATCCACTGACTCTAACGCGGACATTGGTGTCGAAGGAATCCGCTGCGACCGATCCCGGTTCCTCAAAAGGCACGCCATACTCCTGGGGGACCAGTAGCTCACCCAGCAGGGACAACTCTGGAGGAGTCGTGTCCTGAACACGAACAATTCTCACCTGGGCAATCGCCTCGTTGCCTTGACTGTCGGTAGCGGTGTAGAGGACTTCCTGCTCGCCCAGCTGCCACACATCGACTTGCCCGAAGGTGGTCACCTCCAGGTTTCCATCCTCAGGGTCCTCAGCTAGAGCCCCCGGATCCTGGAAGGATATCCCAGCTTCGTGGACGATCAACGACTCGCCCAGTAGGGTGATCACCGGAAGGGCATCCTGCCCCTGCCCGTCATCCGGGATCACGGAAATGCGAACCACGGCGATGCCCGATTCCAGGAGACCATCGCTCACCAGAAACTGGAAGGAATCCTCCCCTTCAAAGCCTGGATCCGGGGTGTAACTCCATGCATCGTTTTCCCCTGTCAGACTTCCATGCTCGGGCGTGGAAGTCAGATTCCATGACAAGGTGTCTTCTGAATCCGCATCCTCTCCCTCCAACATGATGGCGATGGACTGACCGGCAAAGGTGGTCAGCTGCGAAGCCACAGCAAAAGGTCGGTCATTGACGGGTTGGATGCGCAAAAGCAACTGGCCAATGGAGGCGTTGCCCTCCAGATCATTGACTTTGAAAAGCACGCGATCCTCTCCGAAAAAATCCGGATCCGGCACATAGCTCACCTCGCGGTCTGACAAAACAGCCTTGCCATGGCTGCCTGCTTCCAGCAGCTCGAACTGAAGGTCGCTCTGCGAGCCATCGTAAAGGGCGCTCAAGACGGTAGAAAGAGAGGTGTCTTCCTCAAGACTCAGCTCCTGATCCTGGGCTTCCAGACTGGATTCAGGAGAACCGATGTAAACCGTAATCGTGCGCGTGGCACTTTGCAGAGTCCCATCTTCAGCCCGATAAGTAAAGATATCCACCGCAGCACTGGTGAGGGAAGTCGAATAAACATATTCGTTGCCCACATTGCTCAGGGTGCCGTACTGAGGCTCCTCAAGCATCACATAGGTAACGGCGTCTCCGTCCACATCCTCCTCATCAAGAAAGAATACAGCCGGTTGTTCAGCCGAGGCTTGCAGGAAGAGGTCCCTGGCCTCAGGGGCATCATTCACACTGGCGATCTCCAGCCTGACCTCACCCGGAACGGGGTCAAAGAACCCATCACTGACCTCGAACGACAATCGATCGCTGCCAAAATAATCCGCATCGGGTAGGTAAGTGACACTGGGCAGCTTGCCGACGAGGCGACCGTGTTGGGGGCTCTGGGTCAGTTGGAAGACAAGCGCTCCACTATTGGCCTCACGATCGGGATCGGAGGCCTCCAGCACAAAGGAAATGGATTGATCTTCGGGAAGAGACAGCTCCATGTCGGCTGTCACAGGCGGGTCATCCACTGGTTTGACGATCAGGAGGACCGTATTGGGATCGGAAACCTGATCCCCATCCGAGACGGTAAAACCGAAGGTGTCGTTGCCGAAATAATCCGCGTCCGGGGTGTAGACCACTAAAGGTAAGGTGCCGGACAAAGTACCATGCTCAGGCAACCTCACCACCTCAAAGCTCAGAGGGTCCCCGTCAGGGTCGATCCCCGCGAGCGGAAAGGAAATCTCCTGATCTTCATTCAGCTCCCACCGGGCAGGTGTGGCACTCGGTGAATCATTCACGGGAAGCACCCTGAAGATGACGGAAAAGACCGTCTGCCCACCACTGGCATCCCGCACCACCAGGGATGCCGCTTCATCGCCGAAAAAATCCTTGAGCGGCGCATAGGCAATGGTGAGCCCTTCCAAGGTAGCACTTCCACGACCCAAGGGTTCCAGCCAATCCAGGGTCAAGCTCTCTCCCTCCACATCCACCGCCGAAACCGTAATTACCTCCTGAGTGTCTTCGTTGAGGGTGAAGATCACCTCCTCCACTTGCGGAGGATCATTCACCGGTCGAATCTCCACAAACACCTGCCCCTCGGAGGAGGCTCCCAGAGCATCGGTGACACGGTAAGCAAAGCCATCATCTCCAAAAAAGTCGGCTTCAGGAACGTAGCGCAGGAGGGGGAGCACCCCCTCAAGATTTCCATTTTCCGGCAGAGTTATCAGCTCGTAGGTCAGCGCATCCCCATCCACATCCACGCCGAGCAGCTCGCCCTCGGCGGGCGTATCTTCATCCAGCGTCAAATAAAGATCGTTGGCAATGGGAGCGCGGTTCATTTGCTCCAGGAACAAGGTCACGACAAAGGTTGTGAATGCTCCAGCGGAGTCCGTTGCCTTGAAGGAGATTTCATCCGATCGGCTGGCTGCTGAGAGAAAAGAATAGAAAAAGGCATCCTCCTCGAAAGTCAAAACGCCATACTGGGGCGATTCCAGCACCTCCAGGGTGATGGCGTCTCCCTCGACATCACTGACCGGCAGATCCAGTTCGAGCACATCGGTCGCCGTGGCCACCGGGAGGGTAATGTCACTCGCTCGGGGGGCATCGTTGACGGCAAGAACACTTACAAAAACCTCGACCACCTCCGAGGTGAGAGATCCGTCGCTTGCCACCACTTCAAACACATCCGATCCAAAGAAATCATCCTCCGGTACATATCGAAGAACCCCTTCTTGAACGGTCACCGCCCCATGCTGGGCCTGGGTGATCAGCTCAAAAAACACCGGGTCATCCTCCGGATCGGAAGCAAGCAAGGGGACCCAGACAGCGACGTCTTCCGGGGTTTTGACCGTGGCACCCTGCAGCAGAGGAGCAGAGTTCTGTGGGGTAATCAGGAGACTGATGTCATACACCTCGGAGACGCGACTCCCGGCCCTGACGCGATAGCTGAACCGGTCGGTGCCGTTGAAGTTTAACTCGGGAACATAGGTCAGAAGAGGCGGTGCACCCGTAAGAACACCGTGGGCAGGAGCCTCCACCGTCTCAAAAGTGAGACTATCGCCGTCAGGATCTTCTCCATACAGCTCAATCAACTGCGGTTCATTTTCAAGCAGTTCCACCACCTGGGGTAGCCCCGCGGGGCGATCGGTCACGGGTGTGACCTCTACCAGCACCGTGGCAGCCTCACTGGTTTCCTGACCGTCAAAAACACGGAAAGACCAGGTGTCTTCTCCAAAATAATCTTTATAGGGACGATAAAAGACCTCCGGCAAATTGCCATCAAGCTCACCGTGAGAAGGTCCCTCCACGAGCTGAAAAGTGAGCATGTCGTCTTCCAGATCACGACCAGAAACCTCCACCAATAGGCTACCGTCCTCTTCGACCACCCATTCTGAAGCCAAGGCCTCGGGCACGTCATTGACCGGCTCCACGGTCAATTGGATCACGGCCTTCTGCGAGGTGATACCAGACTGAACCACTCTGAATTCCAAGGCATCATCGCCATAAAAATCTACCTTGGGCACATACACCAAGTCCGGCGGATCGCCCAGAACGCGCCCGTGAGTGGGCGGCGTGAGCAATTGGAAAAAGAAGGGATCGTCGATGTCAGAGGCGCCCGTCAAGGTCAGCGAAATTTGGTCATCCTCCTGAAGAACGTAGGCGGCCGGCAGCGCCTTGAGACCGTTGGGAGTTTCCGCTACAAAAAGAGTGGCAACGGCTGTAGTGGAAACCTGATCCCCATCGGACACTTGGAATTCAAACGTATCCAATCCGACGTAGCCTTCGTCTGGAGTGTAACGCATTTCAGGGGGCTCGCCGGTGAGAACACCGTGATTCGGTGCAGAGAGCAATAAGAAACTCAAGGCGTCCCCTTCGACATCGATGGCAGCAAGCAACAGATCGAGAGGGTTATCCACAATGGCTTCGTAGGTTTTGGCAATCGCCACCGGGGCGTCGTTCACCGGCTGAAGGGTCAGCGTCACGCTCACTGCGGCACTCAACAGTTCTCCATCAAACACCGTGTAGGTGAAGCTGTCGGTGCCATGGTAGTTCAACTCCGGAGTGTAGGTCCTCTGC
>Ga0163109_10001451_pt1 | contig 18757 bp, 15 predicted proteins | sample CRUFie1St13metaG_FD_108704 | JGI IMG/M metagenome (GOLD analysis project Ga0163109, IMG submission 108704) | Marine microbial communities from the Costa Rica Dome - CRUD Field 142mm St13 metaG | ecosystem: Environmental > Aquatic > Marine > Oceanic > Photic zone | place: Costa Rica: the Eastern... | reverse complement strand
TCCACAAAACGCTTAAAAGAGGAGGAATAACTTCGGGTAAGTATCAAATACTTTATCAAAGTTATTCCTCCTCTTTTAAGCGTTTTGTGGAGTTCATCAATAATAGACTCAATACTTTCTTGGAGGAAATAGAGGCCAATGCTGAGTTTCCGATTTTAGTGACGAATGCGAATGATAGTGTGCTTACTTATCATGGCTTTAGTACTAATGAAACTAAAGATTTAAACGCTCTCCGAGAAAAACTCCAAAAAATAAACGAGCCTATACCCATTCATTTGAGTAATGAAGATCTGCTAATCTTTTACGATAACAGCCTTACCTATAAGCAATTTGCTAAGCTTATCGCAGATATTGAGAGGAGTGCTGACTTTCCAATCATTGTCCTGGATGACATGGGTGTGGCAGTTTCTGCACATGAATATGAAACCTCAAGTTTAACGGGGCAAGGACTTGATGAGGAATTAGCGAATTTAGCCGAGAAAAATACTCCTATAGAGGTCACTTTTGGAGGATCAGCTTATCTGATATATTACGACAACTCCTCGACTTATCAGCAACTTAGATATTTTCCCGTATTCTTTTATCTCGCGATTCTAGCGTTTGTCGCTGTCGGCTATTTTGTGTTTAATTCATCACGAAAAGCCGAGCAAAATAGAGTTTGGATAGGTATGGCTAAGGAGACGGCTCATCAGCTTGGGACTCCGATATCGGCATTAGATGCCTGGGTAGCTATGATGAATGATGAAGAAGTTGAACATCCCGGCAAGTTCGGTATGTTGCCTGAGATCACTAAGGACATCAATAGACTCCAATTAATTTCAGATCGCTTTTCCAAGATTGGTTCTAAACCGGATTTATCCAAAGAAAATCTAGAGGTAATTCTTGAAAAAACAATGAATTACTTGAGATTAAGGTCTTCGGAGCGTGTTTCATTTTATGGTAATTATGAAGAGAACTTACCTCTTGTAAATATCAATGTTCCCCTCTTTGAGTGGGTCATCGAAAATATTATGAAAAATGCCTTAGATGCCATGCAAGGTGATGGCGAATTGAATGTCAGGGCTTTTCCCAAAGGTAAATTTGTTTACATTGATATTGAAGATACTGGAGGAGGGATTCCACGTTCGGCGTATCGTAAAATTTTTAAACCTGGATATACTACCAAAACAAGAGGATGGGGATTAGGGCTTTCTCTAGCAAAGCGTATTATTGAAGAATATCACAAAGGAAAAGTTTACGTAAAATCTTCCTCCAAAAAAGGAACAATTATGCAAATTAGGCTCCGTGTATGACAAAACTAGTTTAGGCTATTTCTTATGATAAAAAACCTTCGATTTTTTTTACTTCTCTGCTTGACTTCTCTCGTTTACCATGATGTTCACGGACAGGATACCTATGCGGATTTATGGACTACTCAACAGCTTCACATGCCTATTTCGTCATCCTTGAGGCTATCCAATGAATTTCATTGGAGAATGACTGAGTTTGCCGGGGCACCCCTCCAGCTTTTAATCAGGCCCAAGGTGGAATGGAAGGCCAAGGAAAATTTCACTTTTACGGGAGGGTACACCCATATTCGAAATTGGCCTTACCGAGAGGGACAGGCAGATATTGTTTCTACCGAGCACAACCTTTGGGAGGATTTCGCTTTCCATCATCCTTTGTTTAAAGGAAATCTAACTCATGCATTGCGTTTGGAGCATCGATTTATCAGCAACATCGTCACGAATTCATTAGGAGAATCCTCAAGAGATGGTTACGACTTTCGCAATAGAATTCGTCACCGAATTACCTATGTAGAGCATCTGAGTGACGAAGTGTATCTGCGGTGTTTTAATGAGGTGTTTGTACAGATGCCGACAGGTGAAAACAATCCGGTAGCTCAGTTTCAACAAAACTGGTTATATGCAGGACTTGGATGGAAGGCTATAGACAATTTTGTTTTTGAGGCTGGTTTTCATCACCAGTATATCGTGAGATCACTTGAAGCAGAACGTCATTTTGGTTTGTGGATGGCGATCAATTACAGTCTCCCTACCCAGAAAAAGTAGATTATACGAGGATTTCGGCAAGTTTTTTCCGAATCCAGCTTATTTGAAGTCCCATAATGGCTTGATAGTCTCCTTCAATTCTCTGAATGAATTTTTTGCCAAAATCATCCTGAATACCATATCCGCCCGCCTTATCCATGGGACTTCCTGAATCGATATACTTTCGTATATCCTCTGATGGTATTTTGTCAAATCGAACTCTATTTATTGATGTGTCTATGAGCATATTCCCCTCATAGGAAATGCATGCAGCCGTAATAACTTCATGCCATGAATCGGATAATTTGTTGAGAAAATCTGCTGCTTCAGCGGCAGATCGTGGCTTTTCTAATAAAGTTCCTTCGTACAAAACAGTTGTGTCAGCTGTGATGATTACGAAATTTGAATCCCACTTTTTTCGGGCAACTTCCGCTTTTTTTTGCGCTAGAAAGGAAGCTACTTCTTCAGTAGATATTGTCTCTGGAAACGATTCATCTATGTCTAAAGAAACACTAGAGAAATAATCAACGATTAGAGAGAGGAGGGCTTGGCGACGCGGAGACCCCGAGGCAAGTACGATCTTAGGTGTGTCAGAGCTCATAGCATGGGCGTATGTAATGTTAAGATTCTAAGCATAACTCCGAGACCAATAAATCCTTTCCATAAAATTTGCATCTTTCGCCAGTCTTGCCTACGCCAATTTACCATTCTTGCCAGGATAATATAAGTTATCAATAAGAGGATAACCCATGGAGGCCACTCAAAGAAAATATAGCCACAAACAACCAAGGCCATAAGGATGAATTCCAACGCTATGACATAAAATTTAAAGCTTTCTCCTAGTAACAGGGGCAGAGTTTGACGTCCAAGCAATTGATCTCCCTTCAGATCTTCAGCGTCCTTTACTACTTCTCGAAGGTATACTGCAGAGAATAAGAGCCCTAGAAAAGGGGTTAAGTTGCTCCAATAGGATGGAGGCACGAAATCGCGCGATAATCCTGGCATGGTGAGCGAAAGACAACATAGGAATGCAATAAGAACATTACCTATGGTTTTGTAGTTGCTTAAAAATCTAGCATATACATGCAATAAAATGATCGGTATACCTAGCAATAGACAAAAGATAGCTGCAGATGCTTTGGTGAGTTCTGAATCAAAAATCATCAAGCTGGCAAGACCCGTTAAAAAACTTAAGGAGTATATAAAATAGATCCATCTTGAGCCGATCACAAGTCTTGATTTTTGGTTGACACGATCAATAGCCACATCTGATCTATCATTATCTAAATATCCACCCAGGGCGATACCCATTGTGGCAATAATGAGGAAAAAACCTGCTAATGATTGTGATGTATCGTAATCTCTGAGATAGGTCGTTTCGCTAAACATGGTTATACCTATAAAGAGGATATTCAATAGACGTGAACGCATTAGAATTCCAATTTAACGAGGGTTCAGCTGTTGAATGCTCTTGCTTAAAAGTTCATAGATTAAGGCAGTTGACTTCTTGTTTTCAAGCTGATCTAGGTGGACTTTCATTGTCCTGTGGTCACCTCTTAGAGCGGGACCTGTTTGTGCTGAATCTGGCCCAATTTCCATTACTTTGAGCATGGTCTCTTGCAACAATGCATGAGTAAGCTTGGGGTTGATGTTATTTTCCTTTAAATGATTCTCGGCTAAATGGATAAGATGATTAGTGAAATTATTGACAAATACTCCAGCGAGGTGTAAGGATTTACGTTGAACCAAGCTCATCACCTCATACTTTTCGCTAAGACTTCCTGCTAGCTGCAGAAGGCTTTTCTCCAGGTAGGGGGAATTGGACTCTACAATAATGGGTATTTCTTTCCAAATTACTTCTCGACCAATAGTCATGGTTTGAAATGGGTAGAACACTCCAAAGTGATTAAACTCCTTTAAGCTTTCCATTGGAGTTGAGGCAGAGGTGTGTGCAATCGGAATATGTTTTTTCACCTCTTCACTGAATTGATGACTTACGGTTTCAATGGCTTCGTCCGAGACGGCCAAAAGAATAAGGTCCACATCAAAATCTTCAAGCTGTACACCTTCAATATCAATCGATTGCGCACTGATATTTTTGGCGAGCTCTTGTGCTTTTTTTGAGGGCCGAGCAATCAAATGGCTTATTCGATGGTTCGCCTGGAGTAAACCTTTGCTGAGGTTGTGGGCCATTCTACCTGAGCCTACGAGCGCTATCCGTTTACTTTCCATTACCAATAAATGTAATGTTTACTTAGGTCTCTGAGCAAAACGGGAACCAGCACTTAGTAACAGCCCACCCATCATAAGGATTCCTCCTAGCCAAATCAACTTGATTTGCGGGAAAGCAATGGCCTCTAGGCGTACTGTTTCAGGTTGATAGAGTGCCGTTTCTATGACATTATTCTCTGGGTGGTAAGTAAAACGTCGAAACTTACCTTCCTTGTTTTGCGTCGTGTATTCCTCAATGTTTACCCTGTCGAAGGTGTCAATCTTTGCGGAATTTCTTAGTACAACATCTGTGGAATAAATAATGGAGTTGGAGGGAGATTTTCTTAATACAACAAGATTTTGTTCCCTTTGAAGAATTATTGGAGTATCAGCTTTCCAATCAAATTTCAATATCTTTTCGTAAGATCCATTCAACGGCAGGTAAAGGGTGAGAGAATCATCTAGAGATTTTTCCCAAATTAGACGGCCATTATTGAGTTGTAAGGTGTCACTTTTCTTGGAGTTAGCGGTATCTGATACGGTGCCCTCTACATCATTGATTAAGTAGATTTCGTCGTTAAAGCTCCAGTTAATCAAGACTTGATTATTTTCCATTTCTTGTATCAAACCAGGACCGATCTGAGATACATTGCTTACTTCTTCAGGGGTAAATCCTCCGACGGTGGTAAAGACATCTTTCATAAGAAAATGTTCGGTTCCTGGATTACTCGCAGGATTCCCCATCTCATCCATTTTTTGCCAATAGGGTTCTACGGTAAATGAATGCTGAGTCTTGGGGTTGGTAAACTCAAATTCAAAAAATCTCTTGTCAATACCATCTTCATAATTTCCAAGATATTTCACCTCATATTCTTTGAGATTTTTGGATTGATTTTTTTCGAGAGAAATGGTAGTAACAAAGAAATCCCTCCACTGACTCTGTTCTTCGACGTCGGTGATATTCTTTTCAAAGAAATATGCTTGAAGGGAATCTTCTGATAGTTGACTTTTTGTCAGTACTTTCTGCTTGTACTGGCTAATGATTATTCCCACGAGCAATACGCCGAATCCAATGTGACTCAGGGAGCTCCCCCATGTTTTCCACCGATGTTTTTGGAGCGCGAGTATGTAGTAAAAGTTCGTCAGGGATACTAAAATACCTGCCCAAAGAAGGAGCCAATATCCTGAAAAGAAATTTCCCCAAGTGTATGACATGATGATATTGATGGAATACACTCTTCCAATGAGGACACTGAGTAAAATTGAAATGGGAAGGAGAACAAATACCACAGTGCGTATCTGTTGGATAGGCCGTCCTACTTTATACACTAAAAATTGGCTAAATGCTGCAAGAATTGCCATTAAAATTCCGAGCATAATATGAGAATTGTTATACCATTCTTCGGGATCTGTTATTGAATATTCAGTGCCCAGAATTTTATTGATAACAGGAAAAGATGTCGTAATGGCAATCACTGCAGCGGACAGAGAGAATAAGATGCTCCCCACAAACAGCCAAAATTCTCGTGAGAGTAAATCTTCTTCGCCGTTTACTTTCGGACTCTTCATCCAACCATAAACAACCAAACCAAGACTAGGGAGGATGATTAGCGCTAGGAAAACAATAAGCTGTTGATTGAGGCCTGCACTAACAAAAGAGTGCACGGATGTATCGGTTAGCACCCCACTTCTCGTGAGGTAAGTAGAATAAGCTACGAGAATAAACCCTAGACTTAAGAGCAGGTAGGTTAATCCAATCTGTCGTCCTGTATAGCGAGCAATAAGTAATGTGTGCAGTCCTGCTATGATGAATAACCAAGGGACTAATGAAGCATTTTCTACGGGGTCCCACGCCCAAAATCCGCCAAAACTTAAGGATTCGTAGGCCCATGCTCCACCCATAAAAATACCCGTACCAAGTGCACCTGCAGAAAAAAGTGTCCAAGGTAGGGCGGCAGGAATCCAGGCTTTTTGGTCCCCTCTCCAAATAGCTCCTAGGACAAAAGCAAAGGGAACGACTGTAGAGGCAAATCCCAAGAAAAGGACGGGGGGGTGTATAACCATCCAATAGTTTTGAAGTAATGCATTGAGACCCTTTCCATCAGACACAAATTCCAAGTAGTTTTCGTTAAGTATTAGGTCTTTTTCTCGGAGTAATAAGAAAGGATTAATCCCAACTTTGGTACTCCCTACATGAATTCCTAAAACCATACTCAGAAGAAGCGCCTGAGCAATGCTTACAATCAACATCGTAGGAGCCTCCCAGTTTCTCGCCCAACGAATAAGACAAAGGCCTAAAACTCCATGCCAAAATATCCAAAGTAGGAAAGAACCCTCTTGACCTTCCCAAAAAGCTGATATCACATATTTAAGGGGTAGCGTCGAGGAGGAGTGCTGGTAGACATAATCATATTCATAATATTGTCCGATAATCATGTAGAGTAAGAGTCCGAAAGTGCTTATTACACTGACGGTGTGGAGGATGAAGGCTAGCCTTCCTTGTCGGGTCCAAATGGCATGGTTTGTTCCCTTTTTGCGATGTCGTTCCGCCAGAATATAAAAAACGATGGAAGCGATAGCTAGGATAAAGGCTGAGATAATTAACAATTGTCCCAAACGACCTATCCATGAACTCTCCCCCGCATATTCTTCGGGTACTTGTTGGAAGTTAAAATAGGTACTTAAGAGTATACTTTGAAACATGCCAATTTCATTTACAATTCATCAGCTCCCTCATATTTTGAGGGACACTTTGTGAGAATTTTTGAGGCTTTGAACAAACTATCATTTATAAAGGATCCCGTGACAGTTACCTTTTCCGAATTCATTAAGTCATTAGGCATCGAGCCCAAGTACATTACCTGAACAGTCTCCGAATTGTTATCGGTAAGATAAAATTCGATATGCTCCTCCGTCGTAAGCACTTCATGATTTGGACTTAACTCTCCAATAACTGTTTGTGTCTTTCCCGATTGTCGAGCTTCAGCAAATGTGGGGTATGTGGCTACATCTAGTGTGTTCGTCGCAATGTAGTACATTCCAAAAGCTATGCCTATAAGACCGAGAATGAGGATAAGTTTTTTCCCTTGCATATTCCTACATTCAAAAGTAATATCCGGCGCTAAATATTTCCTTAGTCTTCTAGCGTAAAAGCAAAATCATAGGTGGAAAATGACGCAAATTTATTTTTTCGTTTATCTTTAGCTTCCTTTCAACTTGAAGACAGTTATAATCTGTTAATAAAGTCACAGAGGGCGCTTAGCTCAGTTGGTTCAGAGCATCTGGTTTACACCCAGGGGGTCGGGAGTTCGAATCTCTCAGCGCCCACAACCTTTTCCTGGTAACAGGGCCTCCAAGACACAAGGAGGCATCAAAGCTTGCTTTGGATGACGAACGAAGTGGTGGAGGCATAATGCAACGCATAAAAAGGTTGTACTCCTCCATTCAGCATTTTAGAGATGTACGAAGTCAATCTCTCAGCGCCCACAACCTTTTCCTGGTAACTATCATGAGCCTTCGGAGAGGGAGTTTAGTGAAATTTGGCAAGACGAATAACGAATGAGGATTACCAGGTCCGAGATAACCTGCTCTTTGGCAGGCTTTTTGTAAATTATCCTTCTCATCAATACGTTTACTTATGCATTACCGACTGCTAATTCTTCTACTAATACAAGGTTTTTTATTCCAAGGCGTTCAAGCTGGACAGAGTACATTTTCAAACTATCCGCTTGTTCATGCTTCAAGCCCCATGGCAAAATGGGTCTTTTTAGGTTCAAAAACAGTGGACTTCGGCCTAGATCGAGATGTGATTCAAGTAGGATACCGAGATGGTTCTTTTAAAAAAATCAAAATAGTCGTGCGCGGGGGAGGCCTCAATATGCATCGTTGTATTGTGCATTTTGAAAATGGTAGTAAGGAGGAGATTGATCTTCGCCACGACTTCTCTAAGAACTCTGCAACAAGAATCATTGATCTTCCAGGAAATCGCCGGTTTATCGATCGCATTGTTTTTGTGTATGATTCAAAAAACAACCAAACAAGAAAATCAAAAGTCATGGTATTTGGGTGGCAGTAATTCCAACCCTAGACAACAAAAAAGGACCTGATATCAGGTCCTTTTTTTATGCTTAACACTTAATCCTTTGAGAGAAAAGGATATCGATAGTCTTTTGGCGAGACAGCAACTTCTTTTATCGTCCTTATGGATACCCATCGCATCAAATTCCATTTGGATCCGGCCTTATCGTTGGTTCCAGACGCTCTTCCGCCACCAAACGGTTGTTGTCCTACAATGGCTCCCGTGGGTTTATCATTGACATAAAAGTTTCCAGCAGCATTTTCCAAGCGTCCTGTCATGTATTCAATGTCTGCGCGATCTCGAGCGAAAATTGCCCCGGTAAGCGCATACTCACAGTCATCGACCAAATCAAAGACAGACTCAAAATCTTGGTCTTCGTAGACATAGATGGTAAGGACTGGGCCAAAAATTTCTTCAACCATGGTTCGGTACTTTGGATCCTTAGTCACCAATATGGTGGGTTCTACAAAGTAGCCTTTCGATTTATCACAACCTCCGCCGATTAGCACGTCAATGTTATCCTTTTTTGCTTGATCAATATATCCTTTGATTTTATCAAAAGAGCGCTCATCAATTACTGCATTGATAAAATTGCTGAAGTCGTCGGTCGGTCCCATTTTCATGGTCTTTACGGTGTCGACAAGCATGGTTTTGAGCTGTGGCCAAATCGATTGAGGGATGTAGGCTCTTGAAGCGGCAGAACATTTTTGTCCTTGATATTCAAATGCCCCACGGCACAAGGCGACATTGAGTCCTTCAACATCGCAATCAGGATGAGCAAACACAAAATCTTTACCGCCTGTTTCTCCTACGATTCGAGGGTAGCTTTTGTAATGGGCAATGTTTTCTCCAATGGTCTTCCACATGTACTGAAAGGTTTTGGTAGATCCTGTAAAGTGCACGCCTCCAAGATCACGGTGCTTTAAGGCGACTTCTCCTGCTTCGGGGCCATCGCAGTATACAAGATTGATTACTCCATCAGGGAGCCCAGCTTCTCGCAAGATTTGCATGGTCATCCATGCGGAATATACTTGGGTGTCACTTGGCTTCCATACAACCGTATTGCCCATCATAGCAGCTGAAGCGGGAAGGTTTGCGGCAATGGCTGTGAAGTTGAATGGTGTAACGGCAAAGACGAAACCTTCTAATGGACGATAATCTACTCGATTCCAGACTCCAGGCACAGATTCAGGTTGTTCGGCATAAATCTCCGTGATGTATTGAGCATTATAACGAAAGAAGTCTGCAAGCTCAGCTACCGCTTCAATTTCTGCCTGATAGACGTTTTTTGATTGGCAGAGCATGGTGGCTGCATTCATGGCATATCGGTGCGGACCGGTCACCAAATCAGCTGCCTTTAAAAAAATAGCCACTCGGTCTTGCCAAGGCATAGCCGCCCAAGCATCACGAGCATGCATTGCGGCATCAATAGCATCGGAAACATGGTTCGCATTACCCATATGAAAATGGCCTAACAAATGGCTCGTTTCAGCCGGAGGATGAATCGATATTAGATCATCGGTACGAATTTCTTGACCATCAATCATCATAGGGATGTCCATGGTTTGGCCTTTGAGATGAGCAAGAGCTTCTCTCAATTTTGTTCGGTCTGAACTGCCTGGAGCATAGCTTCGAATTTCTTCATTGTAGGCAACAGGTACTTCGTGGTGAGCGTTAGACATAGTAAAAATTTAGCTTAAAATTAATTGTATCCCAAAGCACTGCCAAACCGCGTAAATCACTAGGATATGAATTTTGTGTGGATTACTTAGTCTTTCCGTTACAATTCATGCATTATGCACGGCTTGGTGTTGGAAAGAAGCGTGTAAAAAGTGCATGAGTACGACGAAATTTAAGCGAGCTATGGCTAAAAAGAAGAAACAAAAGCGAAAGTCAGGCAAAATTATTGCAGTTATTAAGGGTTGGTTCGCACCTGAACGCCTCAAGGCCTATAGACAAGGTTTAGGGGTTACACTGCTCATTGGTGGTCTCTTTATGCTGGCTGCATTTACTTCTTCTTTGTACAATTATTCCAATGACCATTCCGTAGTAACCTCTGAAGCACCGGATTTCTCGCAGGTACAAAATATTATGGGAGGGATAGGGGCGAAGCTCAGTTACTACTTTATTGAAATGCGTTTTGGGATTGGAGGGGCTTTTGCACTTGCATTTTGTATGGCAATATTTGGATTGAACTTTGTACAGGAAACTCCAAGATTTTCTTACCAAAAGGTTGGTAAGGAAGTCATTCTCTTCATGATATTTTCGATGATTACTACAGGGGTTTTAAGGGGCCATTTTGTCGAAATTGATTATCCGTTAGATGGGAGAATAAGTGCATCTCTTTTTGGCCAAAAGGGATTTTTTACGCATTTAATTGGCTTTGGTGGTGTGGTAGGGTTGGCCTCGTTCTTCACGCTAGGATATGCTGCACATTGTATTGGATTTAGCGTTATAAGGCTCATTGATCAGTTCTTCAGTTTTCAGTGGTGGCCCTTTAAAAAGGCAGTTGTAGAAGACGTTGATGCTGAAGTTACCTATGCCGAAACAGCTTTTGAGCGGGACGGAATCGAGTTAACAACAGAAGAAAATTCATCGGAAGAGGTAAATAGTGGAAATATTGATACAGTACCGGTGCTCGAGGGCAATGATGCATCAGATCTGTCGTCTACGGGTAAGTTAGATCAGGTAGGGAAGGAAGTGAAGGATGCAGATACTTCTTCAGAAGATGCTACGGATTTTGAAATTATTCAGCAAGAAAAAGAAAAGCAAAGTTTATCCAATACGGCCATAACCAAGACTACGGTATCCGGTGACGAGTTTGATCCCAAGAAAGACTTATCGAAGTTTAAATTCCCAACCTTGGATTTGCTGGCTGATCATGGCTCAGGAGATGTACGTGTCGATGAAGGAGAGTTAGTCAAGAAAAAGGAGCAGATCGTAGAGACATTAAGAGACTATAAAATTGAGATTGATTCCATACGCGCTACAGTCGGTCCTACGGTTACACTTTATGAAATTGTCCCCGCAAAAGGCGTCAGAATATCAAAAATCAAAAACCTTGAAGACGATATTGCCCTGAGTTTAGCCGCCCTGGGAATTCGGATTATAGCCCCTATTCCTGGAAAGGGAACCATTGGAATTGAGGTGCCTAATGCCAAAAAAGAAGTGGTCTCGATGAGATCTGTAATAGCCTCTGAATTGTTTAAAAATTCCAAGGCAGCTCTTCCTGTGGGACTTGGTAAAAATATTGCTGGTGAGTATGTTGTAGCTGACCTTACCAAGATGCCGCACTTGCTAATGGCAGGGGCAACGGGACAAGGAAAGTCTGTGGGTATCAATGCTTTGCTTGTCTCTCTTTTGTATAAGCTACATCCTTCCGAACTCAAATTCGTGTTAGTCGATCCTAAGAAAGTTGAGTTATCCTTGTTTAATTCTATTAAACACCACTACTTAGCTGTTTTGCCGGGAGAGGAAGAGCCTATCATTACCGACGTTAAAAAAGTAGTGAGTACGGTTAATGCATTATGTCTTGAAATGGATAATCGCTATGATTTGCTGAAAAAGGGACGTGCAAGAAATATTAAGGAATACAACGCGAAGTTCAAGAAGAGACAACTGAATCCTGAAAATGGTCATAGGTTCTTGCCTTACATTGTTCTCGTAATCGATGAGTTTGCAGATTTAATCATGACCGCCGGTAAGGAGGTTGAAACTCCTATAGCCCGATTAGCTCAGTTGGCACGTGCTATTGGTATTCATCTCATTTTAGCTACTCAGCGTCCTTCGGTTAATATCATAACCGGTATTATCAAAGCAAATTTTCCGGCTAGAATTTCATTCAAAGTAACTTCAAAAGTCGATTCTCGAACCATTTTAGATGCAGGAGGAGCGGACCAGCTTATTGGTCGTGGAGATTTGTTGTTCTCCATGGGTAGTGATATGGTAAGAATTCAATGCGCCTTTGTGGATACACCAGAAGTAGATGACATTTGTCGTTTCATAGGTGAACAGCAGGGTTATGGTCAAATTTTTGAGCTACCTGAGTTTAAAGATAAAAGTGAAGGAGGGGGTAAGGGAAGCCTGTCTTCTGACGATATGGACCCTTTGCTCGAGGAGGCGGCTCATATTGTGGTAGGTAATCAGAGTGGCTCAACATCTATGATTCAGCGCAGATTAAAGTTAGGTTACAACAGAGCTGGACGAATCATGGATCAATTAGAGGAATTGGGTATTGTTGGTCCTAATATGGGGAGTAAACCAAGAGAAGTTATGTATTCGAGTGAACAAGAGTTGGAACAATATTTGTTACATCGGAAACAATAGACAATATGCGATACTTTTTTCTTCTTTTTTCAGCCTTTTTAGCAACGTCTTTGCATGGACAAGTCTCTAATTCCAGCTTTGCAGAAAGCGAGGTATTACTGGAAAAAGTCATGGATAAATATGGGGATTTAGATAAGCTCAGTGTCACCCTTCAATGGACAATGGATATCCCGGGTAATGGCAGTATACAGGATGTTATAGAAGCAAGTCGCAATGGCTCGGCGTTCCAGTTTGAGAATAAGGATATGTATGTCACTTCAGATGGCATTAAAGTATGGACTTACATGAAGGATTACAATGAGGCGCAGGTTATGTGGTATAAAGACATGGACCCTGCCATGAATCCTATGGAATTATTCAATGTATACGAGGACAAATCCTATGAGATTATTTCAGCGACTATATCAGAGGATATTCAAACCATTGTACTAAAACCACGCACAGCAAATCCCGATATTGAGAAAGTAACGCTTAAAATCTCCATGAAAGATCTCGAATTAGTGGAGACAACCATGGTACTTACCGATGGGTTAAAGAACAAATTCACCTTTGATCGTTTCGAATTAGATCAAGCACCAGGAATGGATACTTATCGTTTTTCCAAGTCAAGCTATCCTGGGGTGACGATTGTGGACCTTACAAAGTAGTGTCATCTCCAAAGATTGAGCTATAGTATTTTTTCTAGAGATTATTTTTTGACGTTAGGCAAGGCTATTACATCTTGATCTGTCTTGTCTTTTGGTGACTAAGAATTGTATTTTTGTATAAAATATAACCGATGAAACAATATGATATTCTTGTGATTGGTGCTGGTCCTGGTGGTTATGTAGCAGCTATTCGTGCTTCTCAACTGGGGTTTAAAGTAGGTGTTATTGAGCGCGAAGCGTTGGGAGGCATCTGTTTAAACTGGGGGTGTATTCCAACGAAAGCCCTCTTGAAAAGTGCTCAGGTTTTCGAATATATAAGCCATAGTGAAGATTACGGAATTAAGACCAAGGGGGCAGAGGTTGAATTCGATGCCATCATCAAGCGCAGTCGAGATGTGGCAGGGGGCATGAGTAAAGGGGTTCAGTTTTTATTTAAAAAGAATAAAATTGATGCCATTATGGGTTCTGCGCACATCAAAGCCAATCGTATTGTGGAGGTAACCGACGCTGATGGTAAAGTGGAGACCTATACAGCCAAGCATGTTATTCTTGCTACGGGTGCACGCTCAAGACAACTCCCAGGCATTGAGCAAGATGGAAAGCATATTATCGGTTATCGTGAAGCGATGACGCTTAAGACACAGCCCAAGTCAATGGTGGTAGTGGGCAGTGGTGCTATTGGTGTGGAATTCGCTTATCTCTATGCGGCTATCGGAACAGAGGTAACCATCGTGGAATATCAAGATCGTATTCTTCCTCGTGAGGACAAAGATGTGTCCAAAGAGATGGCTAAGATTTTTAAAAAGAAAGGCATTAAACTGCTTACTGAATCTCAAGTTCTTGGTGTAAAGACATCGAAAGGGGGGTGTTCGGTAGAAGTTAAGGACTTGAAAAAAGGAAGTACTTCAACGCTAAAGGCTGACATCGTTTTATCCGCGGTAGGGGTTACGCCAAACACAGATAATCTCGGTTTAGAGGAAGCGGGAATCAAGGTAGAGCGAGGTATCGTTCAGGTTGATGATTATTATCAAACTTCAGCTCAAGGCGTTTATGCCATAGGTGATATTGTAAAAGGTCCTGCTTTAGCACACGTAGCTAGTGCAGAAGGAATTCTTTGTGTTGAAAAGATCGCGGGTCATGATGTTGAGCCGCTCGACTATGGCAATCTTCCAAATTGCACCTACAGTGTGCCTGAAGTAGCTTCTGTGGGTATGACGGAGGATGAAGCTAAAGAAGCCGGCTATGCGTTGAAAATTGGGAAGTTTCCCTTCTCCGCGTCAGGCAAGGCGAGTGCGGCGGGTGCCAAAGAGGGATTTGTGAAAGTAATCTTTGATGCAAAGTACGGTGAATGGCTAGGCGCACACTTTATAGGGGCGAATGTTACAGAGATGATAGCAGAGGTCGTTACAGCCCGAAAACTCGAGACAACAGGACATGAAATTATCAAAGCGGTCCACCCGCACCCAACAATGAGTGAAGCGGTTATGGAAGCAGCTGCAGCTGCCTACGATGAGGTAATTCACCTCTAAACGATATTTGGCCTTTGTCGTTGCGCATTCTTGATAAAGTTTGCGTACATTTGCCGTCCCTAAGTAAGCATGGCAAACTCACCAGCACATATTCTGTATGGAGAAAACTCCGAGGTAATAGCAAAGGCTATTGCTGAGAGTTACTGCGCGCTTGCTCATGAAGGGCGACAAAGTCTCACGCCTAAAGAAGTACTTGCGGACTTCGAAGTTCAGCGCTTTAGCGATGGAGAGTTTAAGCCAATAATTCATGATTCGATTCGTGGTTCGTATTGTTTCGTGGTTCAATCCACCAATCCTCCTTCCGATAATTTGATGGAGATGCTGATGATGATCGATGCATGCCGGCGCGCCTCAGCTCAGTATATCACGGCTGTTATCCCTTACTATGGGTTTGCGCGCCAGGACCGCAAAGACCGCCCAAGAGTTTCAATTGGGGCTAAGCTTGTAGCTAACCTTCTTACTGCAGCAGGAGCAGATCGTGTGATGACGCTTGATCTTCATGCAGGCCAGATTCAAGGTTTCTTTGATATCCCAGTGGATCACCTTGAAGGTGCACCCATCTTTATACCTCACATTAAAAGCTTAGGGTTAGAAAACTTAATGTTTGCTTCTCCAGATGTAGGAAGTACGAAGAGAACAAGAATGTATAGCCAAGTATTTAACACGGATTTTGTGATCTGTGATAAGCATCGCAGCGAAGCCAATCAGATTGGTGAGATGCGTCTTATTGGTAATGTGGAAGACAAAAACGTCATTTTAGTGGATGATATGATTGATACAGCGGGCACGATGTGTCGAGCGGCTGACCTTCTCATGGAAAGTGGTGCACGGAGTGTTCGAGCGATATGTACGCATCCTGTGTTGAGTGGTCCAGCCTACGACCGTATCAATTCCACAGAAGCTTTAACGGAAATGATTGTTACCGATAGTATTCCACTTAAACAACAATCAAGTAAAATACGTGTGCTGTCCACAGCGGAGCTTTTTGCCACGGCAATTCGCAATGCACATGAACATCGATCGATTAACTCGTTATTTATAAATCAATACAATAAAGAAGAATAATGAACACTTTAGAATTGACAAGCCAAGCTCGTGAACAAGTTGGAGCAAGAAGTGCTGACATCGCTAGAAATGAAGGTTTGATTCCTGCTGTAATCTACGGAGGTGAGGGCAACCACCACATTACTGTGGATGCTATTGAAGCGGGGAAAGCAATATTTACGGATAAGTTCTATCAGGTAAATATCACCGTTGATGGGAAGGTAGTTCCTTGTATTGTAAAAGACCTTGATTTACACCCTGTAACCAGCAAAATTATTCATATTGACTTTCAGGAATTGGTGCCTGGGAAGAAAGTGAAAATTAATGTACCCGTAAGAACTTATGGTACAGCCAAAGGGGTATTAGCAGGGGGTAAATTAGAGATTACCCTAAGAAAGTTAACTGTAAAAATAGATGCCGGAAAACTCATTGATGAGGTTACAGTGAATATCGAAAACCTTGAAATGGGTAAATCTGTCAAGGTAAGAGACATTGATGCCATCGATGGCGTAGAAATCATGAATTCTCTAGGCAACCCAATCGCTCAAGTTATCGTTCCGCGTTCTATGCGTTCTGCAGCTTCTAAGTCAGATGATTTGGGAACTACTGCAGAATCTGAAGAAGCTTCAACTGAGGAAGCACAAGAAGCTGAGGCGGACGCCTAAGCTTTTCTTTTTACCTTGGCAGTGCATGAAGTACCTCATTGTCGGATTAGGTAATATTGGAGATGCCTACAAGAATACTAGGCATAATATAGGTTTTGATGTTGTTGACTGCTTAGCGAAACGCTGGTCTGTCGAATATGAGGCTAGCAAGCTCGCTGATGTAGCAGAAAGCACGTATCGAGGACGCCAAGTCACGCTTATCAAGCCCACCACACTAATGAATCGAAGTGGAAGGGCAGTTGCTCACTGGATGCAGCAAAAGAAAGTCTCTTTAGACAAAGTTTTGGTTATCGTAGATGATTTGGCTTTAGATCTTGGCGTATTGCGCTTAAGAGGAAAGGGAAGTGATGGAGGCCACAACGGGATAGCGAATATCAATGCGATACTCAATACCCCTCGCTATGCTCGTCTACGTTTCGGTATTGGTAGCAATTTTGGCCGAGGTAGGCAGGTGGATTTTGTCTTAGGAAAATGGGATAAACAAGAAGAGGAAGACGTTTCTTTTGGAATAGAGCGAGCAGCAGATGCTACAGAATCTTTTATTTTCAGAGGGTTGGCTAACACCATGAATGTCTTTAATACAAAGCCTAGCTCATGAAGATTTTCTGTATCGGAAGAAATTACGCAGCGCATGCGGAAGAATTAGGCAATGAAGTTCCAAGTAGGCCAGTGATTTTTATGAAGCCGAGAACAGCGCTTCTACAGGATAACAAACCCTTTTTTCTTCCAAACTTTGACTCAAGCATTCACTACGAATGTGAACTTGTCTTGCGCATTGGAAAAAATGGAAAGGCCATTCCTGAGCGTGTTGCTCATAGCTTTATTCATAGTATAGGCCTAGGGATTGATTTTACGGCAAGGGACTTGCAAAGTGAACTCAAAGAGAAAGGTCATCCTTGGGAGATTGCTAAAGCTTTTGATAAGTCTGCCCTCCTAGGAGATTTAAAACCCGCGGATTCATTTGATTTAACCAAGCCCATTCAGTTTTCATTGCATAAAAATGGGGAGGTTGTTCAACAAGGGGATACAAGCCTTATGCTTTTTAACTTTTCGCGAATCATTGCCGAAGTAAGTAAGTACTTTACACTACAACAGGGGGATTTGATTTACACAGGAACACCGGCAGGAGTGGGTCCCATTGAGATCGGGGATAAATTGCAGGGATTCCTCACTGAATCCTCGAACTTTACCTGTGAAATTCTCTAGAAGTATTACTTTGGTTTAAAATATATCAATGCCGTATTTATTTACTTCTGAATCTGTCTCTGAGGGACATCCAGATAAGGTTGCTGACCAAATATCAGATGCTTTAATTGATCATTTTCTAGCCTTTGACCCACAGTCTAAAGTGGCTTGTGAGACTTTGGTGACTACAGGCCAAGTTATTCTTGCAGGAGAAGTGAAATCATCGGTTTATCTGGACGTTCCAAACATCGCAAGGGATGTAATTCGAAAGATTGGCTATACAAAAAGTGAATATATGTTTGAGGCGGATAGCTGCGGAGTGCTATCGGCTATTCACGAACAGTCTCCTGACATTAATCAAGGAGTTGATCGCGCAAATCCGGAAGATCAGGGCGCCGGAGACCAGGGTATAATGTTTGGGTATGCCTCTTCTGAAACTCAGGAGTATATGCCTCTTGCGCTGGCCCTTTCCCATAAGCTTCTTGAAGAGTTAGCACTTATCCGAAAGGAAGGTCACCCAACAATGCATTATTTACGCCCAGATTCTAAAGCTCAGGTGACAATAGAGTATAGCGATGATCATAAACCATTGCGTATAAACACCATCGTACTCTCTACCCAGCATGATGAATTTGACGGAGATGATGCGGTTATGCTTCGGCGTATCCTACAAGATGTCAAGGAAATTTTAATTCCGAGAACCATGGCATATTTTGGTGAAGAGATTCGTGCCTTACTAGATGATGAGGTTATCTACCATGTGAATCCAACAGGAAAGTTTGTCATTGGTGGTCCTCACGGAGACACAGGATTGACGGGTCGAAAGATTATTGTGGACACCTATGGGGGTAAAGGAGGCCATGGAGGAGGAGCCTTTTCGGGAAAAGATCCATCCAAGGTTGACCGCTCCGCAGCCTACGCAGCGCGGCATCTTGCTAAGAATTTAGTGGCTTCAGGTCTGTGTGAAGAAGTGTTGGTGCAGGTGGCCTACGCCATTGGAGTCGCTGATCCGGTAAGTTTATTTATCAATACCTATGGGACG
>Ga0163109_10001450_pt1 | contig 18760 bp, 16 predicted proteins | sample CRUFie1St13metaG_FD_108704 | JGI IMG/M metagenome (GOLD analysis project Ga0163109, IMG submission 108704) | Marine microbial communities from the Costa Rica Dome - CRUD Field 142mm St13 metaG | ecosystem: Environmental > Aquatic > Marine > Oceanic > Photic zone | place: Costa Rica: the Eastern... | reverse complement strand
GTGAACCACCAACAGACACACCGGCAGACGCACCGGCAGACGCACCAGCACCGGCACCGGCACCAGCACCAGCACCGGCAGACGCACCAGCACCAGCACCAGCACCAGCACCAGCACCAGCACCAGCACCAGCGGTATCTGTAGAAAAGGCAATGACTGATGAAACAAAGAAAATGTTAAAAGAGAATCATGAAAGATTAATGAAAATTCTTCGCTTGTTTGGCATAGAAGATATAAAACAGGGAAATAAGGGGATATTAGGTTTAGTTGACTCAGTTTCGAAACATACTCTTATTCTAAAAAAGATTATTGAAATGTTGGATTCAAGAAAAATTGTAGATGATGGGATTAAAAAACAAATAGAGGAGTTACGAACTTTATTAGAAACATTGACAAAGAAAGTTGATAAATTAAAAGCAAGTGAAACAACAACCCTTGAAAGAATTCAAACCGCATTTAAAACGCCGTTTTTTAAATCACCCATAAAAGGGAAAGAAATCACTATCAAGAATCACACATTCGTTATCACCACTAAATATACCACACTTTCTGAATATACATCCCATTTACAATCCTTTATTAAAGGAGATTTTAAGATTGAGATTGACGGTGTCACACGGGACGACAAACTTGAGATTGTATCTATGGAACCAAAAATGATGCACGACAACTATTCAGAAATCATGACAGATATTTTTGAACAGGGATATATTGATTTTAAAAACAAATCCCCTTCAGAATATGTATTTGAAATGATGAAACGTCTATCTAAAATGGTTCCCGTTGATACTCCGAAAAAGGAAAATGCAGATTCAAAAAAATACAAATCTGACTATGAAACATATCTTCGTCTCGTGAATGAAGAATGTCTTTTTAAAATGAATAAACTCTTCCAAGATGAGTCAACTATGGAAGGACATAGGCGGATATTTGTTCTCCCTGTGTCATATATTAAACGCGCCATTCCAACTCAAAAAGAGCACGACTCTTTCTATACAAAATATATATCAAACTTTAGAAATCAAATCTTACGAATTATACCAGATACATCTGTTACAATTCAAATAAATGATGAAAATATAGGAAAAAAAGGCATTGATCCCAAAGAGGCGTCTTCTTTAGAAAAGGGTATTTACATGCTCGTATCTTCGTCTGTCAAAATTTTAACAGGAAATGACGTTCATTCTAATAAACTTAGTTATCTTCGTTACCTTTTCGCTGAAGGGGAAATACAAGAAATTCCAAAATTTATATTCACAAAAAATCTACGAAATAGAGAAAATATGTTTACAGAAAATTTGAAAAATATGAAAAATAATATAAATGAGACATATAAGGATATTTTAGAAGAAAGCAAATTTGTCCCCCTAGGAAGTAATAAAGCTACTATAATGGCAAGATCCGAAGATTTTATTTATATTCATAATGGGAAGAGAGCAACTGGGTATAAAGAGTTTATTGAAGGACTTCTTGTAAATATGGAAGTTATATATGAGTTTGTAAAAAATATAGAAAAACTACCAACAGAATTTTTTGTGAATAACTTAAAAGAAACATTTATTTCATCAGAAAAAGATATGGTATATGTATTGTCAGATATAAAAACATTTAATGATAAGAGAAAGAAATCACTAGTAAATAAAAGAGTAATAAAGAATGGTATTAAACTCGCAGAAATAATATATAAATTATATCAAACATTTGAGTCTCTTGTATCGTATGTAAAATATAAAATACAACGTGATTCATTTTTAACTCAAGAAGAATCTAAAAAATTAGGCGTTTTATTGAAAACACTACGAGAAAATGTTACAGATTACGACAACGAAAGCAAAATAAAGGAACTACTAAAAGACAAAAAAGAAGATATAAAACTTCCAATGATGATTATGCCTTACGTATACACACGTGGACCCGGTGCAAAATATCTTAAAGTGAGATAACTTATTAGGTTATTTTACGAACTGCATACAGTGCAGGGAGACGTTCCCCTCTTTGGATTCCGTTTTCATAATGTTTCAAGAAGATATCCCCCGTAACATACGGTGATTCTCTTCTTAGTGTGGAAAGATGTAATACTACATTCATATACGGTGCCAGACCAGGTGTCAAGGTAAATCTTTCTCGCTGGTCTTGACGTAACATATCCCTGGTTGGTTTTGTGATGTTGGTTTCCGGTGCTTTGCGTTTTCCTTTCATCACTGCGGGGGCGGACATTCTAGTTTGCCCCCAGACTTTTATATTTTCATTTAAAATAGTATGCCTGGGTCTCTTCTTGCCCTTGTAGCAAAATCTGATGAAGATAGACATATTACTGGAAATCCACAAATTACGTTTTGGAGATCGTCTCATAAGCGCCATTCCAATTTTGCTTTACAGAGATATCAAATTACCAGACCAACAAGTCGTCTTATGTCAGCAACTGTCGAGTTCAAGATTGAAAGTGTGGGAGATCTTCTTCGGGGATTAACTCTTGAAATGGACCTCCCGAGTATTTCCGGTGATGGTGTATATACTGATGATGTAGGCTGTGCTGCCATAGAAAGGATTGAATTCGCAATTGGAGGAAATGTGATACAGACATTGTGGGGAGAATGGATAAGTATCTATCAACAACTCACAAGCGAATATGGGAAACAGGAGGCTCTCAATCAACTTCGGGGTGGAAACCTTGTAACCTCTCGCGGAAACTCAGGGACCCTGGTGTCCGGCGTGGATACAGCCCAAACGGTTCGCATTCCTCTGCCATTCTGGTTTACCCGTGATAGTGGAACTGCTCTTCCTCTTGTTGGCCTGAAACACTCGGATGTCAGGGCTCGTGTATTCCTTCGTCCATTTGATCAACTTATTTATCGTGAAACGGACCCGACTTCCAGGATTAATAAGTTCTATGGCTCGGTTCAACTTTACGCCGATGTTGTTCATCTTGATCGGGAAGAAAGGGCTACATTTGTAAGCACACCCCTTGAATATCTTATTGAGACTGTTCAGCGCAATAGCAAGGTTCTTACTGGTGCTCGTAATCAACTTCGGTCTCAAACTTCAAAGCCTCTTGGGTTTGTGGACCCCCCTACAGTTGTTGAATCTGTCCCCCTCCATCTCAGCCTTCCTGTTAAAGAACTTGTCTGGGTCCTCGAACCAGAACCGGCTACAGCAGTATGCACTAATATGAGTCGCAACAGATGGCTTGAATTCCCAGTTAATGAATATACCCCAAGTGGGGACGCATATGTTGACCTTATCCAGGACGCCACACTTAGAGTGGGTGGTCAATCGTTATTTGAAACGGAACCGGCAAACTGGTTCCGCCTTGAACAACCGATCCGTTATCACAAAAATGTTCCAGTTATTATTCCTAATACTGATTACAAGGGCGTATACGTTCATTCATTTGCTATCAAACCAGAGAATTACCAACCGTCAGGAACCCTTAACTTCAGTGCAATCGATAAAACAGAACTATTAGTATCTCTTACCCGCCCGACTAAAAATTACAACCTTGTTGTATTCGCATGGGGCTACAACATTCTTCGTGTAGATAAGGGGCTCGGCGGTCTTGTTTACTCTTACTGATTAGATGTGCGACCCCGCAAACCCTATTGCTGGTGGAGCTTGTCCTGTGAAAAACACAGGACCACCTTCAGTTACCTACCCATTAATAGACGCAATTAAAACACCCTCTCAACTTGGTTCTGGAACACAAGGTTCTTGGCAGGCTATAGGAAAAAATGTAAAAGCCATTGATTATTATGTAAAAACATTGGGAAGTGGGCCACAATATAATGGATATGGAAAACGTGTTGTCTATGATACTGGTGTAAAGTGTAATAATATGCCTGGGAATGCCCATCGTCTTGCTGATGGAACATCTTCTGGCGCAGGGGGACATGGTCTTGTTCCTAGAATGATTGGCGGTATAGCCGCCTTCGCACCCAACGACATTGTAAATATGGCCAAAGACAGCGTTCCATGTAGACAAATGCGCATTCATTACAACACGCCTTCACAAATCCGTGCAATGGACGAAAGAGCCACAGCGGGTGTCCCACCACAAAATAAAATTAAAATATCAAACAGTTCTGGAGTGAATTATCCATTAGTAGACCGTCTTTGTAGAGAAGGGCGACTGCGCCCTTGTATAGAAAAACCCATATCCACAAACGACATCAAAGAAGGGTTTGCAACAAGATATTCTTCTAGACAGAATATGGGGTCATTGCCTCTTCTCAAACGTTTGGAACCATATTTATATACAATCGTGTCAATTGGTGTTTTAGGGGGGATTGGCGTAATGTTTATAACTAAGAAAGGATGAGGATAAAATAGAAGATGGAGAGAATCCTACCCAATGGGATGCGTTATTATCCAAAGGATATAAAAGCATCACTTGCAAAAGTTGTGTTGATTGTTCCAGTGGGAGAAAACCACGAAGACGAAATGAGTTCTGAATGCGCACATGCGTCAGAACATTTTGCCAGTGCTTTCAATGGTGGATTTGCGGATCCATATGGATTTTTAGATCTAAGAAATCAGTATGGTATTCGTTTTAACATCAAGACTTATGAAGACTATACTCTGTTTCAGATAAATAACATAAAAACAGAGGCAATACCTCTTGTGTGTAAATTCGTATCCGGTGTATTTAATTTAAACATCCCCTCTACGGACGTAGCAAAACGCGAGATTGACATCGTGAAGGCAGAACTTGAATCGGGCGATCCAATATCTAAGATATATTATGCTTTCACATACTGGGTTCGGCAACAATCAGGAAAGCCAACAGATGACGTTCTTGTTCATAATGGTTCGTTAGGTCTTAATCCAGAAAAGGTATATCATTTTCATTCTAAATATTATCAACCTTCATCATCTGTTCTCCGCGTATGTAGGTCTCCTAAAGATGGGATTATCTGGGATAGACATCTTTCAGAAACAATGAGCCGAAGATTTGTAACACAAGTTGATATAAGAAGAACACTCCCAAATGTCTCCCATAGATCAATGATTAGGGGGTCTTGGATTATACCTTCAAAAGAAGCGTGGGGTGTTATTGGGGTGTTTTACGAAGGTACGCCAGATAGAAGTGAGATCTTATCAAAAACACTGATTGCTTCAACAGGGAGACTCACGGGAAATGGAACTAATAGCCTAGTAGATTATCTACGAAAAGAAAAAGGTATCGCATATTCTGTTCATGGGAGATGGATACGATTTCAACAAGGATATACACCGGGAACTCTTGCGATCATATTATTCACATTATCTAGACATCTCACACGGGAAGAAATAAACAAATGTAATGCTATTGTGGGAGCGTGTTCAGGAAGACTCCCTTCTCGGGGAGATATATCAAGTATGGTCGCAAGACACGCAACTGTATCCCCTCCAGAAGATATCGCATTTCTTCTGAATCGAGTAAAAATACCAATGGTTCAAACATTATCTTGGACTAAAATTTATAACGCACACAAAACACATAACCCAGAATATGATACAATAGGTTCTGTATTCTCTTGTTCATCATAGTTATGCATAGTTGCGCAAGATGCGGAAGAAGATTCGCCAGAGCAGAAAATTTAAGAAAACATATGTCCAAAAAGAAACCGTGTTTAGAAATATTGCCAAGTATGAATCACGTTACAGAATGCTGGGACCCTATACCAGATACTGTCCCACACTATGATAAATTAGAATGTCCTTTTTGTAAAAAAGCAATGAGTTCTAAGTCTAATAGAGACCGACACATAAGACACTATTGTGAACGAGCAAAACAGGTGTTTATTAATGATTATGTAAATACAAAAATGAAAGAATATAAAACAAATGTAATAGATTATTTAAAATCCTTGCCACCTGAAACAACTGTTGCAGATGTTATCGCTGGGCAAAACATCATTACAAATAGAGAACATGGCGACAGAAGGCCGTGAAATTACCAAATCTTCATTTTCAACACATCTGATGTCATTAGGAATTACAGGATTAGTAACTGCGGTCCTTGTCTCTGGATTCTTAATCCTTCATTCTACATCCCCAGATATTCGTCCAATGCCAGGAAGTGAAATTCTTTCAGGATTGTCTCTGTTTTTACTGATTATTGGGGCGGCGTTGATACTCCGCGCGAGATATAATATAACAAGTGGCGTGGGTTATACAGGATTCATTCTTGTATTATGTTCCATTTCATTCTTCATATGTTCTGTTACGGTTATGTCTCTCAATTTAACCAATAATCCTGGGACAACATTTGGGGCAATCTCATTGAGTCTTGTTCTGACAATGATTCTGTTCGGAATATACTATGGTTCTACAGGAAAAGGACCGTTGCAAAGAACCGTATTCTATATATCCATAATATGCCTGATCATATACGCGATTCTATATACAATGGTATTTGGAAATCCGCTTGGAGTGTCTTCTACAGCGGGTGAACTTGGAAAAACTGATTCTGTAAAATATTCATTGATTTACAAAGATTCGGCATCACAAAAGGGGGCGTTCAAACGAACACTCTACGATCAGGTTTATTTGTCAGTTGCATATCCAACACTTTCTCCTACGGACACTCCTCCGGAACACAATACGCAGGAAATATCAGGAATACACTCTCTTTCTAACTATGGAAACTGCCTGAGACTAGGGGCAAATGCGTATCTATTTGATATATTCTATGAGAAGAACCCTTCGTCCCCTAACAAAAATACATGGAGAGTCGGAACTCTTAATACACAAACAGGACAATCGCAAAATTATCAAACCATCAGTCTCGCAAGTGTTCTGTATGCTACAAATCAGGCCGTAGAGTTATCTGGAACATCAAATGGTGGAAGAGTTATCTATCTTTTCCTTAATCCCAGATATACTACAGACCAACTCAAACAAGATACAAACTCCAAACTTGAAGACAATCTTGCCAATCTTATTCAGGAACAAATAACTTATATGACATTGCCAACATTAAGCGTTTCTATGCCCCAGAGCACGGGTATGAATACCCGGATTGAAGACCAAACTTTGGATCAAGCAAAACAGCAGGTTGTCATTTTCTTGGGAGGCGCCAAGCCGGTTTCAAGAATATCACCAAAACTCAAAAATGTAATCCACGGCGTTGTGAATCTTACGGATTGCTACATTAATACCAAAAACTCCCAACCTTTTAACGCTATCGCATATGATCCCGCACAAAAAGGGTCAAGAGTGGCATTAGGACTCGGTTCGTTCCCCGCATCGAATGAAAATAGACTATCAGATCTTGTTCCAATACCTAAAGGAGGATTACAAACATCATTCTTAGCAACTCTCCCTGATGTCTCCTCCCCAGTCGCTTATACAAATGAAGTCCCCTCTTATATCACTCACAGCACGTGCTTCCCATTTGTTTATCCAAAGAGTCTCCTACCCTCCTCCTATGATGGAGCAGTCAATGACCCTAATAAACTCTTTTTCCAAGGGTTTGCCCCGGTTGTATCACCGAAAGGAATCGTTTCTATGATTTTCACAAATGAAGACGGTGATACTGGACCTGCAAGACAACGAATTAATGACGACCTTCGTTGTAAAGAGGCGTATAATGGACAACGAGTATTAAACCCAGAAGAAGATACACAATGGCCTCTTCTTATTTATAGACCTACATCCAACAAACTTCAAACTAAAAACTGGTGTTCAAACTACACTGGTCAAAACACCGGCTTATCTGAAACAATACTTGAAGATCCGGGTGTTGGTGCCCTGGTATTACACGACCCAATACATAAAAACTATAGTGGTGGTATGATTCCAAAACCAACATTAGTTCAGACAAGAGATGGGGTAGTATATCAGTTACGGAAGGTTGTAAATCAAATAGAAGTTGAGGGAAAGTTATAAGAACGTATTTTCATTTTAATTCAGGTTCTGGATTAGTATGAAATTCTTTCATTTATTATATTGTAGTAGATGCCTTACCGTGGGTTAGGTGAACGTTCTATTGAAGAATATGTTCAAATTGCGAGTCAAACTTCTGATAAAATTATTAAAAACTTAACCAGAGAAAGTATTTATGATCCAAACATTATTAGTGCTCTTAGCGTAGTATCAGATACTATAAAAAATAAGAAATCAGTTGTTTACGGAGGAACCGCATTGAACGCGGTGTTGCCTGAAAGATTACAGTTTTATGACCCCGAATATGATTTACCCGATTGGGATTTTTTTTGCTCTGACCCTATAAAAATAGCATTAGACATTGCAGATAAGGTATATGAACTTACGGGAGAGGAAACATCAGTAACTACGGCAGCCCATGAAGGAACCTACAAGGTCTTCACTGCCGGTGAGGCCATTGCAGATATTACATATGTTCCAGAAGATGTTCTTAATATTCTTCGTGAAACCTCAATCGTGATTGATAAAATACATTATGCCGGTCCTAATTATTTGAGAATGGCAGCCTATATGGAACTAAGTAGGCCTCTTGGACAACCAGATAGATGGGAAAAAGTCATACGGAGAATATCTCTTTTGAATATTGCCTATCCTATTGAGTCTCCTAAACATAAGGGAGACTTCAAGGGAGACACGTCATCTGTCTTAAATGAGCGAAAGAATCTAATCGCAGAACTGGTTTCAAAACAGAACACGACAACGATTAGGGAGAACGGGGAGGGAGACATATTTGCGTTTGTTGGTCCCGAGGTGTTTTCGGTGATACGTTCTATAACATATAAACGAGGAACTACAAAAATCAAGCCTTCTCAAAATCCAACAGGAATAATGCTTATGTCCCCTAATATTCATAAAACCGCGAAACTCGTATCTAGTTTGTGTAAAGATGCTGTGATTGATACTCTTTCAGAGACAGGAGAAATATTAGGAGAACAGGTTATTATATATTCTGGTAAGAAGGAACCAGGAAGGGAATTGTGTACGATTATTGAAACGCGCGATGCTTGTCAGGGAGTATATACTGTTAAAGTTCGTTCTGAGAAAAAGATAGAAAAAATCCGTATTGGTTCTATTGAATCAATGTTGTATATATATTCGTCTCTTACACTTTCAAAACATTCATTGTCACTAGACGAATCACAGATACTTCGTGCGATAGATTCTTTAATCCGTCTTCACATTACAATACTTAAACGACAGAAAAAACCACTACTACCATTTACCGATGAATGTATTGGGAAACAGACTACAATTAAAGACATGCGTTCGGATAAAAAATCGCGTATTAAAAAAATAATCACACAGAAAGGAAAAACGAATGCCAAGTATTTCAGACTCAATCTTCGTTATGACGCAGGTGATAAGAACCTCCGCAGTATCATTCTTAATGCTTTAGAAAGAGAGGCGAAGAAACTCGCCAAGAATAAATGATAAATGTAGTATTTTTTATTCAGTAACATATTCATTATAGCACTCATCAGTATTTCGTCTTACGTATACCCGAACGTATTCAGCGGAAGCCTCTTTTTGGTATCTACCCATATAGAAATATGTTGGATGTTTTTGATAATGTAGTAAGAAACTATCATTAGTTTCTTCTTGTCTTTTCAAGTTGCGAAACCTTATTGGGGAATCATAGTATGAATCACTAACAAATCCTACAAATATATCATACACATTTTTTATAGTGCTAATTTTCATAGATTCACAACGATATTTATTCAAATCTGTAATATGCACTAAATATATAAATTTGTCGTTTTCTTTTATAATTTTGTACTTTGTACTTCTTTGTAAACTATCGTGTAGATATTCAGTTGTTTCATCTTCATATATAACAGGTGGTTCCTTAATACTTAACCCAAGTATATTGGATACATCCTGTATTATTTTGTATATATCCATACTGCTCTTTATATTATAAAAATAAAATAATCAATTAACTATAAATCTTTCTTATTATTTTGAGTAATCAGTGATACCATATATTCTTTTGTATTTTCGAAATATTTTCCCGATGTGTTCAATAGATACTTTAAAAAAATTCTCTATTTGAATCAAGTCTATATTCTTTTAAATCCTTATGAATACATTTCTCAATATACATAGGGTCGTTCACTTTTATTACAATATCAGCAACAAATAGTGTTGGTACTGACCATGTTCCTCCTTTATTTGCTTCATTTAATCTGTAATGGATTGGTCGTCTTGTAAAACCAATTTTGTAAATTCCAGGCAATGACTCGTTGGAAAAACAATAAACATATCCAATGGTATTCTTACGATCATAATCAGTTACCTCAATTGGTAAATCACTTTTTGTAGTTGTATCGTCCATTTTTAAAATATCCATACAATATTCTATAAATTTAAAATAAGGAACTACTTTTACTGTAGGTTGTGATACTAAATAGAACACATATAATGGATCGTGTATTCTGATATATTTATACGTTTTTCCTTTCCATTTACCTCTATCCATTATAGTGTCATCCATTACGTATATATCCAGAACCTTGCTTTAATACGTCTAAAACCACGCAGTCCATTTTGTTCTGCCCGTTGTCATCTCATTCAGCAACTTCTTGTATGTCAAATCCAGTAATAACTACAAATCTTATGTTTCAGATGTTTTCTCTAGAATATTTTCAATGTGTTTTTTCCAAATTGGATGCCCTACTTCTTTTGTCATGGATCCATCACAAACAAATACGTTTGAAAGACCACGTAACCATTCGTCATGCGTATTCCCACAATGTTCTAGATAGTCATATGGAATATCAGATTCTCCATCACGGGAACGAATCGCAATCCTTTCAGTACACACGTGAGCATTTGCTTGAATGTAGATATGATAAGAAGGCGTCAGTTCTTTGTTAAACGCATCAAACCAGCGTAAGTATATTTGATAATCTACCTCACGAATCTTACCTTCATCGTATAGCATTTTAGCAAATACATTTTTATCTGTTTCAAGACAGCGTTCTGTGATAATAATTTTTGCTTCTGGATTTTCTTTGATTGCCTTTTTTAAAGATTCGAGTCTTGAGATATAAGCCATCATCTGGAACGAGAAAGCATTGCGCATTTGATCTTCATAAAAATACATTAGCATTGATTTACCATCTTTATCCCGAATGTTTTCCCACTCATTAACTGGTTCGGGCACAAGTACAACCTCTTTTGTATCAAATACATTCTTAAGATATTTAATAAATGTGCTCTTTCCAGAACCAATGTTACCTTCGATACTAATAATCGTAGGCATAGTTTCTTGTATATTTACAATATTAAATAAATTGGTTCAATTTTGATGTATTGTATTTGTGTAATTGAATAGAAAATAAGAGTATTATAATCAATATTATAATAATATGGAAGCCGAGAAAAAGGATAAATATTCTACAATTCGTCATAAAGGTATAATGTATCTCGTAAGAAAAAACGAGGATATATTTGAAATTTGTACTTTTGATATGGAAGGTCCTGTAAAGGTTGGTACCTGGACAAAAAAAGATGGTGTTATATTTGATTCAAAAGATATAGAAAAAGCGTTGTCTGTTTCCAAGACTCGCAAAGAGTTGATAGAAAAATGTGAGTGTGAGTAGAAATGATTGAAGGATTCTTTGTTGATGCCGCTCATGCGTTTGCAAGTGTTAACTCTGAAGAACAAAAGCCTGAGGGCGAAATGCATTGCACGGGGGAAGGCGCGATGGAACACGAGAACACAGAAGAGAGCTTTGCGACTCGCGGATATCCCCTTGGGGCTGGACAGCGCGATCTTGCTGGAATGATTGCCCGTGTTATCTCCTTGGTGTTAGTTTTACTTCTTGTCTCATTCTTTGGTCAGTATTTCTGGAACACGTATGTTACAAAGATTATCACGATTGCGAAACCCGCTACGAGCGTGATGCAGATTCTTGGACTCTTTGTGTTCCTTCGCTTGATGTTCCCATGAAAAACTAACTAAATTACTTATAAACACATAACAATTTATAAAATTGTTACGTGTCTTTTTTTGAATAATACATTTCTTAGAACGTAGAATAACCTAGACCACCTGTATTTCCACCACCACCCATCATACTACCTTCATCCAATGATACTGGCGTTTGTTCTGCCAAAGTATTGCTTACTTTTTCCATATCCCGTATGTCCTGGCTATGCGATTCGCCATTTCTTGTAGATTCACTTCTTGTTTGTGAAAACGGATTCGTCTCGGGACCATAATGGTTCATTCCAATCGCCGGGGCAGTCGTTGCTGGAGGGTCTTGAACTGGCATACGAGGCGGGGGTGAAGCCTGTTTCGCGGGCTGAGTTTTTGGCTGTTCTACTTCTGGTTCTGAGTCTTCAAATCCTTCAGGGGAATCATCAAAGAAAAGGGAAAGAATATTGCCCCCTGTCTTTTTTGAAGATTGAGCCATCGTGGCGCCTACATTTTGAATGTCATGAATTGCGTAAAGAAGGAAACCAATCATAAACGCGAGAATACCAAATACGACAACGGGAGACAGGGAGAACATTTCATCAACGGTAACACCTGCGTAATAAGCAATGATATCACGAATCATAAGAACAACATATGCTCCTGCACCAAGGAGAAGAATCCTAACTACTGGGAGACGTCCAGAACTCACACCTGTCCCTGAAGCAACTGAGAACACAACATATTCAAGAACTATCAATAGTGCCGTAGCAAGACCCCATCCAAGGAGAACGCGCGATTCACCGGGACTTGGGAACACTTTTTTAAGCGAGTTTCCAAAATCAGCCATCTATAAAGTAAAAAATATAATCTTTTTATGTTTTTGTAATTCCGGGTATTTCTTCTGTATCTAAATCTGTTGTCTGTATTTCTGCTTGTAACGCATTCTTGAATACACGCATCCATCTTTCGGAACTTTCACCAGGGGCAATATTTGTAACACATATTTCTTCAACGCTATCAATGAATTCCTTATCTGGATTTGCCTCTGTTGCGAGTTGAAGGAGGGCTTTTTTTGAAAAGACATTTGCAATCCCAATATTTATCATTCGTGTTGGATTTGTAACCGAAGGTGTTTTAATGGATTCTAGTTGGGTGATTGTATCACCTGAGACTGAATACACGTCAATAGTTTTGTTTGTTCCAATTCCTCGTATTAAGTTCCCAAGATCCGTAAGTTGGTCCGCAATAGATATCTTATGTCGCATCATAAATGAACCATCGTATTTGTTAATATGGATGGGTTCAATAATCTTGTGGTAGTCTACGTATGTAATAGCCCCCATACGATTATCAGGGAGAACGAGATCATATGTGGGTCTTTTGGCGATTCTAATAATTTCCAAAGAGTTATCGTCATTTTTGATTAATGAAACTTTTCTAAAACCAATCTCCGGTGATTTTAGTTCAGTATTTTCTTTTTTGAATCCTGTTGGAATAATGCCTCCTACGTCTTCTTCTGGGAAAACAACCTCTGTGTTCCTTGGAATGAAAATAATAGTATTCTCCATCTATCATACACAACTGGTTTCTCAAGCCGTAATCATCTTAGGAACAATCCCAATGGTTTCAATTTCCTGCATTAGAAGTTTCATAGCAGCAGGCATCTCCAGCCTTGAGAAATCTCGTCCGTCGTCCTCGAGATTTTTATAGGTAGATGTTCTGTGATCCTCAATCGCGATTCTTCCAGAAGTTTTACTTACGGTAAGAGGGAACTTATCGCTGACGTCTAACATTCTTTCTTTGAGGAAGGCACTTGTTCCATGAGAAATCATACAATCGCGTTCCATCTCTCCAAATCTATGTCCGCCATCGCGCGACCTTCCTTCCGCGGGCTGGCGTGTTAGCATTACAATGGGTCCTGAAGATCTACTGTGAATCTTATCGGCTACCATATGCTTCAGTCTTTGATAGAATGTGGGTCCCATAAAGATTTGACATTTCATTTGTTCCCCAGTAATACCGCTCATGAGATATTCATTTCCCCAACGCTCCATTCCTTGTTGTTCAAGAGCATCTCCAATCTTTTGAATATCAAACTCTTCAAATGGTGTTCCGTCTCCAAATGAACCTGCCATAGCACCTGCTTTACCAAGAACACATTCAATAACCTGTGCGATAGTCATTCTTCCTGGGATAGCATGAGGGTTTATGATAATATCTGGGCGAATACCTTCTTTGCTGAAGGGCATATCCGCCGCTGGGATAATCATACCGCACGTCCCTTTTTGTCCGTGGCGACTACTGAATTTGTCTCCAATTGTTGGTATTCTTTCGGATCTAACGCCGATCTTCATAACGTAATATCCATCACCATTGATATCTCTATATACTTTATCTACGTATCCACTCTCATTTGCCCTCAATGTTTTACTTAGGTCTCTATACGTAACAGTATCATCTACAATTTTAGATTTTCTGCTTCGGCTACCGCTCTTTCTAATAGGCGAAACTTTGCCCATAATAACGTCGTTTCCAGTAACCCACGTGTTTACTGGAACATATCCATCCTCATTTAGTTTACTATAAGTTCCGTGTCTCATTCCTTCTGTTTTAGTCCTGTCGGGTCTACAAAACTTCTCTTCTTCTCCAGTCATCGCGTTTTTCTTTTCTTCGTCTCGGTATGTCCGATAGAAGAACGAGCGGAACAATCCACGGTCAACGGCATCTTTATTAAGAAGAACAGAATCCTCTTGATTGTATCCAGTGAAACACATAATCGCAACGACTGCATTTAGTCCGTTTGGAAGGTCCGTATTGCTGAAATACTTATCAGATTTATTATACACAAGTGGCTTTTGCGGATAACACAATACATTTGCAGCAGTATCCATTCTTTCTTGGAAGTTCGTGGCGTAGATTCCCATTGCTTGTTTACCCATAGCAGCCTGATATGTATTTCTGGGTGCTTGGTTATGATCTGGGAAGGGAATCAAACTTGCCATTGTACCAAGGATAGTACAAGGGTGAATTTCCATATGTGTATATCTAACCCCTGGTTTTCCCATTGAAGGACCGAGAAGAACCATTGAACTGTTTAGTTCATTTGGATCAACATATTCAATCCAAGATTCTTTTCTAGAATGCGTGGGATCACGAATAAGGTCATTCCAAACCATCTTGTCAAATGCTTTTTGAGGAATGCGAAGACTTCCATCTTTATTCAGTCTCAAAAGAGGACGAAGAACCCTTCCTTGGTCTGTATCTATCCTTAGATCATCGTTCTTGAGATAAATCGTAGTCATAGGATGAATCCTCCCAGAAGAACGCATTCCACGCAGTTCTTTCATAAGTGTAAGACTATCTTCCACAAACCCAAACAGGTCTCCGTTAATCCACACTCTAGTATATGAACTTGTGATATGACTTTCTTTTATAGAAATATCTTCAGTGAGTCTAACCTTACTTGAAATGATTGAACGGATTGGAATACTACTTACACCATTTGTAATAACCGACATTAATGATAAGTTTTTAACAACACCTACTGACTCACCCTCTGGTGTTTCAGAGGGACACACAACTCCCCATGAAGACGGATGAAGTTTGCGTGGGGCAACCAGTTTTCCACTCTTTTCAACGGGTGTCGTTAAACGCCGAAGATGTGAAATGGTTCCGTTGCGGTTGAGTCGTGTTAAAACTTGCGAAACACCAGTTTTGCCGATGGTATTTTTCATTCCAAAGTTTCCTGTCGCAAGGGAATATTTCAATCCCGCATCAATCGTTGTTGTTTTGATGATTTTGAAGATGTTTGTAGCATTGACAATCTGGGTATAACTTCTTGAGGCTCTCCAAGCACCTGAAGTAAGCTCTTTTTGAACAGATGAACGAATATCTCTTGAAATCTTTGAAGACCAATACTGATAAAATAGTCGTGTCATTAATCCCCCTGCGAGTTCTGCCCTCTTGTTTTCATAAGAATCACGGTCGTCATATCCATCTAGACCGACCATACAACGAAGGATTCTATTACAGGCATATCCCAGAAACCATCCTTTTTTGATTGGACTATCTCCAAGATGAGGTAGGAAATCGTCGCGAAGAACCTTTCGAACGAAAGCCATTCGTTCTGGGAGAAGAATCTTCGGGGATAAAGATGTATTTTCGGACAATTTTTCAACTGCTTGTTCTTTTGTATGAATGTCACCATCTCCATATTCACCGCTGCATTCTTGAAGAGTAGGTTTAAGAATTTTCCAAAATGCGTCGGCATACCGCCCGTCAAGATCTCCAATACACATTCTTACGATTTCTTCGTCCGTTACAAAGCCAATTGCGCGGAATAAAACCGCAAGTGGAATATCCATACGAATTTTTGGGATATTTACGCGAATTACGTTCCCTTTTTCTTTAGTTTTCATAATTTTAATCGCAAATCCCCGAACAAACCCTTGTTTTCGCTCGGGTGCAGACTTTAGTTCGCCAAGATAAATATATTTACTCCCCCTTCCTCCCTGAAACACAAACATCTTGTTTTCAGTAATCATTTCTTGGCTTACAATCGCACGTTCACCACCGTTAATGATGAAATATCCTCCCTGGTCAAAAGTACATTCTCCCTTTTCACGCTTTTCTGAATCACTCAGTCCATATAGAGAACACGCACAAGACCCAATCATAATTGGGATGTTCCCAATACTGACTCTAGTAAGGACGTTTTCATAACACGCTGTATCACCTCCCTTTTCGGGTGGAGAGGTAACAAATGTCTTGATGATAACGTTTGTCTCCGTCTTCGCACTGTATGTGTCATTGCGGAGACGAGCCTCATTTGGATACATTGGACGAACAAACCCGCTTTTTAGAGTAATCTGTGGTTTCTTGAGTCTTACGGAGTCCAATGTAATCTCTACTCGTAGTTTAGTTCCATCGTCCTCTGTGTGTTCCTGAACTATAGGAGAACAAGAACGAATTACTTGATCGATTCCTTCGCGCAGAAATTTATCATATGATGATATTTGATGACGGATTAGAGAATGAGAACCTTCGCCGTCTCTATTCATAAATTTATCAATGAGTTGCCACGCATGTTTTGTAGTATAGTCTTTCTGTTCCATAATTGATGATATACGAACGGACATAACTCCGGGACGTAAATCAATTTATATCATTATATTTAGACCATAATTGGATTATACTTTTCATAACATTTTCGACACACAGGCTGGTATGTATCACACCCCCCTACTTGAATTCTATCTTTGTTTCCACCAATTTTCATACTGTAAATTGCCGGTGTTCCGTCTTTACAGAAGGAACAAAGCGCCGTAGTTTTAATAAGTTTGTCCGCGTCGTGAACAAGTGAGATAATTTCAGTAAATGGTTCGCGTTTATAATCACTGTCTAGACCTGCTACAACCACGTTTATTCCATAACTAATACATTTTAGTGTAAATGTTCTCAAATTTGTAAAGAATTGTCCCTCATTGATTCCAATGAGTTTTATTTCCTTTTCACGTATTTCATCTAACAAATCTAATGTAAGACACGGTACTTCATACTCTACTCGTCTAGATATTCCTGAATGAGTCTTCACAGTAGATGAACCACTTCTTTCACTATCGTGCGAATGGTTAATCACGACCGCCTTTCTACCGATTGCCTCCTCTCGTTCTACGAGACGAAGCAGTTCAGTTGTTTTTCCGCTAAACATACATCCGATTATCAATGTTAGCGACATTTTCTATACAAATATACAAATACAATTTTATCAATTATGTCTCACAATAACCTCTGGCGGGTTGGTAAATAATTTGACACATATTACTTATAATATCATACGATGTATCGTCTTCGAGTTCTACGTTTTCAGCACCTTTGAGAGCGATATTGAATCTATTCTCAATCCAAATGACAAACTGGTCATTTTGTTCTGCGTGAGCAATGCGAACTACCGAGCAGTGCTCGTTTATTATATTAGATTGATCCATGGAATATCCCTTTATAATCTTTCCATCCGGATTCATATGGTATAACGTAATTTTTGCAGTAACACTGGTTGAGAGTGTTTTACACGCAATCCGCACATCATATGCTCCAGCATTTGGACACACATATTTTCCATCTTCATAACCGTTTTTATTATCGCATGTAATTTTCCATTCTTCGCCCTCCAAAAGGAGGTTTGGTTCTCCACCAATAACAATTTTATCAGTATAAAGTTCAGCAGAAAACATTGGGACCTCCATAAGACGATGTTTATCCATTTTATGTTCATCTAAGTCGCTTCTTCTAGGAATAGGTGTTGGCGTTATTGACCGCGAACGCGAAGAACGAGGGACTGGCGGTGCTGGTGATCTCGACGAAGACGATGAAGGACGGGGTCTTGGAACTGATGTAGACCTTGTGTTTTTAGATATTTCTTCTATTTTCTTTTTAATTTCGCGTTCATATTCTGCTTGTCCATTTTTAATCGTTCTTCGCAATTGGTCGCCTGACTTTTCAATCTTATTTTCTATATCTGGAATCTGTGTTTCAACGCGTTTTGTTCTTTGTTGTAAATCTGTAATTACTTTTTTAACATTTGTTAAATCTTTATTATCCCCAGTTTCTGATTTATTTTTACTTTCAATCCCCTTTATTTTATCCGCCAGAGTTCTCATATTTTTTTGAATGCGAACAATATCATCTATGTTTTCTTTCCCCGAGGGTTTCTTTTCAATGCCTTGTATCTTTGAATGAAGTTCTTTGATTTGTTCTGCAATCGTTTGTGTATCTTTATCTTTCTCAATCGCGGTGATTTTACCCTGAAGGTCTTTGATTTGTTTCACAATTGGTGATAAATCTGCCTGTTTTTGTTCTTTAGGAACAGGTCGCTTTTCAATCGCGGTGATTTTACCCTGAAGGTCT
>Ga0163109_10001449_pt1 | contig 18767 bp, 15 predicted proteins | sample CRUFie1St13metaG_FD_108704 | JGI IMG/M metagenome (GOLD analysis project Ga0163109, IMG submission 108704) | Marine microbial communities from the Costa Rica Dome - CRUD Field 142mm St13 metaG | ecosystem: Environmental > Aquatic > Marine > Oceanic > Photic zone | place: Costa Rica: the Eastern... | reverse complement strand
TGGCTGATGCACAGGAGATGAATTCCGAGGCGCTGGAGGCCGCGACTCAGGAACAGATGGCCAAGTTTGACGAGGCGCTGGAAGAGCAACAGGCGCTGGAGCAGTGGTTGCGCCGTGTACCGGATGATCCGGGTGGCTTGTTGCGCCGCAAATTCCGATACCAGACGATGCAGAGACTCAGAGATGGCGAGGAACCTGATGAATCGATTCGTTGGTAACCCTTTTGTCTGGTCAGTCTGCGTCGCCATGATGCTGTGGGGCAATCTGTCCTGGGCAGAGCTCTCGGCAACAGCAGACCGGCGCACTATCGCCATGGGTGAAACCCTGCGCCTGACACTACTGGGCGATGCCGGCGAACAGCCCGCCGAGATAGACCTCACGCCGCTGAATCGCGACTGGGAAATTCTGTCGCGCTCCAGCGCCACCAATGCGCGCTTCATCAACGGACAAAACCAAGTCACTCGCACGCTGGAGATGGAGCTGGCCCCCCTGCGCGAGGGTACGCTCACCATTCCATCACTCACCGCGGGTGGGCGCAGCACCACTTCGCTGGCCATCCGTGTGAACCCCGAACCAATCGTGGCGCCTGGAGATGAACTGGTGCTCTTTGAGGCGAGCGTGGATGACAGCAGCGTCTACGTGCAGTCGGAGGTCATCCTCACCGTGACCCTGCAACAGGCAATCAATCTGGATGGCGGCGAGATTTCGAGCTTCGACATACCCGATGCCGTTGTGGAAAACCTCGAGCGACGGTCTTTTCAGCGACGTGTCGGTAACCGGACCTGGTTGGTCACGGAACTGCGGTATGCCGTGTACCCACAAAAAAGTGGCTCAGTGAGGATTCCGGCCATCGGGTTTACGGCTCGCGAGGTGCAGCCGGGGCGCTCCCTGCTTGGCGCTCGCCTCGGCAGACGATTGCGCATGGCGTCTGAGCCACTGGAAATTGACGTCAAGAGCGTGCCCACCAGCTTCCCTGGTGAGGTCTGGCTGCCCGCCCGCGCGCTCACGCTCGAAGAAAACTGGTCCATCGACCCGGCGTCGCTGAATGTGGGCGACTCCACAACACGCACTCTGACTCTGACCGCCCGAGGGCTGCAGGGCAGTCAGCTCCCGCCGCTGAGTAGCGTTCAAGGCGCCATCAACATCCCCGAACTGCGGTTTTATCCTGATCAGGAATCGATTGACCAGAGTGAGCTGGCTGAGGGATTGCAGGGCCGACGCGTGCAAAGCGAAGCGTTGGTTGCACGATCTGGCGGCACCTGGACCCTGCCCGAGATCCGCGTGCCTTGGTGGAATATCGAAACAGACCGTCTGGAGTTCGCCACGCTACCTTCCCGAAAAGTCATCGTGACCGCCATCCAGAGTGCCGATCAAACCACTGACCCGACCATCGCACCGAGCACCTCTCCCACGAGCACCACCCTACCGCTCTGGCTGTGGGCCGTTAGCGCGGCGGGCTGGTTAGTGTCGCTCGCGCTCGGCATGCTGCTCTGGTTGAGTCGCCGTCACACCGCTGGCCACTCGCCAACACCGGGCAGCGCCACTGCCAAATCCGGCTCAGTCCGACAAGCGTTGGTCGAAATCAGAAGGGCCGCAGCACAGGAAGATGCTGCGCTCCTCAGAAAGGCGATTCTGCAGTGGGCAGATCTCCATCACGAGCGGGGCTTTTCGTCACTCGAAGCCCTCGCTCGCGTCAGCACTGAATCGCTCGCGACGCGTCTCCGCGCCGTAGATCGGTCACTTTATGGCGATGGTGAATTGGCCTTGGCGCTGGACGGACTGATCGACACGCTACGCGGGGAACCCGCCCCTCAGGATCGGGGTACCGGTGCCAATATCTTGTCTCTCTATCCCTCATAGGTAGATCATAGTGAGGCTCTCTAGAGCCGACCCCGCTCCAACACCGTCAGCCGACCATCACAATGACCATGAGCCCCAAACCCTGACTCGGCGTCTACGATGGCTCCTCTAGCGCCTTGTTCACCACTTCAAACACATCTTTCGGCAGTGGATCAATCGCCGCGAGCCGCTCGAGCTCTGCCCGCATGGCCTCCTGTCCGACCGCATAGCGGCGCCAGCGCGTCATGGGCGCGAGCATGCGGGCCGCGATCTGAGGATTGCTCGCCTGTAGGCGCTCGATCACCTCGCTCATCAGCCGGTAACCGGCACCGTCCTCGCGATGAAAGGCGATCGGGTTAGCTCCCGCAAAGGCGCTAATCAGTGCTCGCAATTTGTTCGGGTTGCGCCAGTCGAAGGCCGGGTGAGTCATGAGCGCTCTCACACTGTCGACACAGTCCACATCGGGCCGGGTGGCCTGTACCGTCAGCCACTGATTTACCACGAGCGCTTCGTGTTGCCACCGCGAATAAAAGTCCGCCAGCACTGCCTCTCGCTTCTCAACCGCCTCATAATGAGTGATCCAACGCAACGCCGCGAGGCGGTCCGTCAGATTGTCCGCACGCTCGTAAAGGCTTTGCGCGGCATCGAGGTGCACAGCAGGATTCGCTGCCAGCAAATAATCCTGCGCTAAATGTCGCAGCGCCCGCAGACCAATATCAGCAGCGTGGGGCGCATAGGCTTGCGGCGCAGGATTATCAGATAGCACCCGCTCCCAGACCGCCTCCAAAGCACTGCCCAGTGATGCTTTTACCTGTTGTCGCTGATCATGAATCTGACTGACATTGACCAGACCCCGCTGTGCGGCCCGATCCGCAAGGTACTCTTCACTCGGCAAAGCCAAAGTGAGCGCCTTCATGGCCGGGTCTATTGAACCTATCAGTACCTGCTCGCAGGCGGCCAATAATCCCTTAGGCAATGCCGCGTCCGCAGCCTCAATCGCTCTCGCCAATAGTGTTTGCGCCGCATCCCAAGCGACAAAGGCGTCGTCGTCCCCGGCCATGAGTGTCAACAAATCCGCCTCGGGATGATCTACCGTGGCACGGACCGGTGCTGAAAAACCACGCAGGCACGAGAGCACCGGCTTCGAGGGCACATCGTCAAAGGTGAATGTCTGCTCACGCTCGGTCAGTTCCAGCACGCGCGTGGTCCCGTCATCCAGAGGAAGGGGCTGGCCGTCGACCAACAGACCTGTAGCAACGGGAATGACCAGCGGCTCGCTTTCCTGCTCCGCAGAGGCAGTTGGATTGTGCTGCTGCAGGGTCAATTGATAAAGCCGGGTGTCGGGGTCGTAATGTTCACTGAAGATTACCTCGGGCGTGCCCGCCTGCTCGTACCAGCGCCTGAATTGCGTCAAATCGCGCCCCGACGCCTCCGCCAGACAGTCCACAAAGTCATCGCAGGTCACCGCCTGCCCATCGAACCGCTCGAAATACAGCGCGGTGCCACGATGAAATGCCTCAGCCCCAAGCAGCGTATGCAGCATGCGCACCACTTCGGCACCCTTTTCGTAAACCGTGAGGGTGTAGAAATTCGATATGTCGACAAAGGCGTCCGGGCGCACAGGATGCGCCAGCGGGCCTGCATCTTCAGCAAACTGGTGCGTGCGCAAAAACAGCGCGTCCTCTACCCGCTTGACCCCCCGAGAGTTCATGTCGGCGGAGAACTCGCTGTCACGAAAGACCGTAAAGCCCTCTTTCAGGCTGAGCTGAAACCAGTCCCGGCAGGTGACCCGGTTCCCCGAGTAGTTGTGAAAGTATTCATGGGCCACGACCGCTTCGACACGCTGAAAACCCATATCCGTGGTGATATCGGGATGGGCGAGCACGCAAGAGGTGTTGAAGACATTGAGCCCTTTGTTCTCCATGGCGCCCATGTTGAAATCATCTACCGCGACGATGTTGTAGAGGTCGAGGTCGTACTCAAGGCCGTACACCTGCTCGTCCCATTGCATCGCCGCTTTGAGGGCGCTCATGGCGTAATCACAGTAACCAAGATCTTTCTCTTCCACCCAGATATTGAGATCCGCCACCCTGCCCGAGGAGGTGGTAAAGACGTCACTTACCGGTTTCAGGTCGCCGGCGACCATGGCGAACAAATATGAGGGTTTGGGGAAGGGGTCGTGCCACACCACGCGGTGCCGGCCGTTATCCAGATCCTCCTCGCTAACTTTATTACCATTGCTGAGCAGCACCGGGCACTCGGCGCGGTCCGCTTCGAGTGTGACGGTGTAGATCGCCAGCACGTCGGGGCGATCGGGGAAGTAGGTGATCTTTCTAAACCCTTCCGCCTCGCACTGGGTGCAATAGGCGCTCTGGGAGCGGTAGAAGCCCTCTAAAGAGGTATTTTCCTCGGGGCAGATCGATACACAGGTGCGCAGAGAGAATCGATTGGGTACTGAGGCCACGACCAGATCGGTGTCGCCAACCGCGTACTCGTTTTCGGTCAGGCGCTCACCATCCAGCTCAATCCACTGCAGTGACAGCTGCTCTCCATCCAGCCTGAGACCGCCCTGCCCGCTACCCTGCCTCACCATCTCAAGGGTTGCCGTGACCTCGGTGCGCCCTTTAGAGATCTGCACCAGTAAATCGACCGTGGTCACCGCGAACTCCGGCGCGGTGTAGTCCTTGCGGTAAATCGTTGCGGGTACACCGTCTCGTAACCCCATCACGCTGCCACCTCTATTTCGACCTCGTAGCCACCAAATTTGCGCATGTTTAACACGCCCGTGTCGAGCATCAGATACTGCCCCTTGATTCCCATCAGCGTGCCTTCGACGACCGCCTGTGTATCGAAATTGTGTGCCTTCACCTTCTCGGGCCAGCTCAGCACCGGGTAGGTAATTCGGGTCTCCGGGGCGTCCTCCAGCAGCTCAAAGGCCACCTCGCCATGCTGCAACTGCAGATCGGCTATCCCCTGCGCGCAAATGCTCATCAACTGCTGGCGGATGTGTTCCAGATCCTGATCCGCGCCGTTGCCCTTCAGCATGGTCTGCCAGGCCGTGCGGTCACCGACTTCCTTGGCCAGCAGCACTTCCAGTAGCCCCGAGAAATACCGTGTCTGCACCCGCGCAATGGGTTTCGCTTGCGTTGCGCCCTGATCGATCCAACGCGTGGGCAGCTGGGTTTCCCGCGTGATACCTACCTTCACGCTGGAGGTATTGGCCAGATACACGATGTGGGGCACCTGACAGTGACTCTCTGCCCAGTCGGGCTCGCGGCAGGTGCCCTCGGCAAGGTGACACTTTTCCGGGCTGACAATGCAGCTATCGCAGGCCGCCAGCTTGCGAAAACACGGAAAGCAATAACCCTGATTAAAACTTTTCTTGGTCAGACGATCGCAGGCAACACACTCAATTCGGCCCGTGAATGCTAGGCGCAGAGGTTGCCCGAGCTGATCATTCAGGCAGAGCCCACCTTTGTCGGGAAACACGGTATAGCGAACTGTCTCCGCGAGCTCGGTGTGCATTTTTCTCAGGCAGCCTTGCCAATCACTCATATGTCTAGTCCTTCCACGCCAGCGGCTGGGGGTCGTCACAACTGTCCCCGGCTTTTGTGCCCTTGTCGATGAAGCCCACCCGCTCCTCTGGTGGCAGATGGATTTCGCCCCAGGTTATGACTGCCTGCATGGCATGCCGACGCTGATCGTCGGTCAATGTTCTGCCGTCCGGCCAGCGGCTAGTCGACAGCGACGTCACCAACTGCTCGTATACCTGACGGTCCATTTGCTTAACCGATTCACGATAGTCATCCGCCACGCTTACCGACTCCCGAATAATGTGGGCAAGCCACTGATCACGACACCCAATATCCAACCGGCGAGTAGGCCGCCAACGTGGGCCCCGTTGGCAATCGCGCCCACACCAATAAACTCCATACTCCCGATCATCCCGATCACCAGCCAGATCATCATGAAGGCAAAGATAGCCATCGGCGGCGGCGCTATCCAACCGGGTCTACGCCACTGTGTCGCCATGATCAGGCCCATGAAGGCATATACCACCCCGGACATGCCGCCAAATACTGACGGCCCCTCCCACCAGTACTGGCTGTAATTACTCAGCATCGCACTCACCGCATACAGACCTAGTAGATTGACTGCGCCCAGCCGATGCTCGATCCGCTGGCCAAACTCCCAAAGCCACAGACAATTAAAGACCACGTGTAACCAGCCAAAGTGAATCAACGTAGGGGTTACCAGACGCCACCAGTCACCCCACTCTCCAAATGCCACGTAGCCGCCCGCGGCACGAAACGGTACAAAATTGAACAACTCCAGCATGCCCACCCAGTGCAGCGGGTAAAAAAGCAGGAAGCAGACACTGGTCACCACCACCAGCGAGAAGGTGGCGGGTGCGCGCTGAATCGCCAAAGGCGCGCTATTTAACGAGGGCATCTGACCAGCGGAGTTTGTCTCGGCAGCTGGCGTAAAAGCTGTACCCGGGCGGATGCAACAAGGTCAGCTCGCGGGCCTTTTTACGAATGCGAACAGAATCACCTGGCAATGCTGTGATTGAGATCTGCCCATCGCAGGTGATCGGCGGGTGAATGTCGTTGCGCGACACCACATCAATGCGAATTTCACTCTGGCCGCTCACCGCAATCGGGCGGCTGGTCAGCGAATGTGGGAACATGGGTACCAGCACCAAAGCATCGAGACCGGGGTACATAATCGGGCCACCCGCAGACAGTGAGTACGCGGTTGAGCCTGTGGGGGTCGCCACCAACAGACCGTCGGCGTTGAGGCGATACACGAACTCGCCATCGATACTAAGTTCAAATTCGATCATCTGCGCCGAGGCGCCGGAGTTAACCACGATGTCATTCAAGGCCTCACCGCGGCCAATCACCTGCTCGCCCCGCCAGACCTCAGTATCCAATAGAAACCGTTGCTCGCTGATGAAGTCACCGTCTAGCACCGCGCTGACTTGATCAATCAGTTCGTCGGGACTGACGTCCGTCAGGAACCCGAGGCGTCCGCGATTGACCCCGATCACTGGTGTGTCGTGCTTGACCAGCGTCCGCGCCGCACTCAGCAGACTGCCGTCCCCGCCAATCACAATTGCCAGGTCCACCATAGCGCCAATTTGGTCGCGGGACTCCATTTCCCGCTTTTCAAAGTGCGACAAGGTCGCCAAGCGGTCCTCGATCGTGACCTGCAGCCCGCGATCATCGAGCAGATTGAGGAGCCCGGACACGATTTCCTCGACGCCGGGATGCTCCCTTCGCCCGAGCAGGCCCACATGCTTAAAGGCCATGGGCGACACCAGGGGGCTTGATCGCTGTATTCATCTCCTCACCCCTCCTCTGATACACGTAACAATGCGCGGCGCAGATCGTGCGCCACCTCGAAGTCCGCCAATTGTAACGCCGCGGTCCGGGTTGCGGCACTGGCGTGAGGCTGCCACAAGGACCTCGTCATTCATGAGCTGATGCACGGTAATGGACATCTGTTCCGGACTCGCGGTGGCCAGCACGCCCTCGCCCAGTTCGGCATGTGCGCGTCGCATCCCCACCAGAGTGGTGACGACAGGCAGCCCCTGAGACCTGGCGCCGACATCTCAGCTCAGCCCGAGACCAACGTTGTTGTGCTCAAGTACTCGCTCCGCGCGATAGCTGGAACGCACAAAGACACCTGAGACTACCTCAAGGAAACCACGCTCTAGCCCCCACTCACGGTACTGTTCAAACTCGTCCGGGGTCACAAAGCGCTCGACAGGCAGGTGGTTTTGGGTCGGTTGCAGGTACTGCCCAAGGGTCAACACGTCAATATTGTGGCGTCTCAGGTCATCCATGCAGGTCTGGATTTCATCGTCGCGCTCACCCAGACCCAGCATCAAAGAGGTCTTTGTCAGGACATCGGGTCGACAAGCCTTGCCCATCGCCAGGACATCCAATGTCTGCTGGTAGCCAGCTCGAGGATCACGCACCGGATGAGTCAGCCGCTCCACCGTCTCAACATTCTGTGCAAAGACCTCAATCCCTGAGTCGAGCAGGGTCTCGACCGCAGACCGATCACCGAGGAAGTCAGGTGTCAGGGCCTCGACCGCGGTCTCTGGATTCAGCGCTTTGGTGGCACGCACCACCTCAGCGTAATGACTCGCCCCCCCATCGGGCAGATCGTCGCGATTGACCGAAGTCAGCACCACGTATTTCAAACTCATCAACTGGACGGCTTCCGCCGTATTCTGAGGCTCCTCCGGATCCAGCCAGCCCCTGGGGTTACCTGTATTGACCGAGCAGAATCGGCAGGCGCGGGTGCAGACATCGCCCATCAACATGATGGTCGCGGTGCCTGCACTCCAACATTCACCGATATTGGGACATTTGGCCTCCTCACAGACTGTGGCCAACCCGTGCTCGTGGACGATGCTCCGCACCGCATCAAGTTTCGGGCTGCTCTGCACGCGCATTCGCAACCAGTCCGGCTTGGCCAGTCGATCCGTGCCACTTGAAGACGCCTTGATGCCGTCCTTGATCACCGACATGCCGCGCTCATTGGTAAATTTATGGCCGCTGTCAATCTGGGTTGTGGGTATGCGTTTGCCGCCCATCACATTGCCTCGAGCGCCTCAGGCTGCGGCCGCGCTGAGCCGCACGGAAACACCATTGACCGCCGCGTTGCCGGATAACTGATCCACAAATCGCTCATCGGTGATGTCATTGCAACTGACCCCCGCATGTCGGCTCGCTACCTCACCTCGCGTGCCGGCCAGGCCATGACCGTAACCGTGCGGCAAGCTGACCACGCCCGGCATCATTTCCTCTGACGCTGCCAACTCGGCATCAATCGCACCCACCCGGCTTTCAATAGTGACCACCATGCCTGACTGCCACCCCTCCTTGGCAACGTCATCGGGGTGCATGAGCAGTTGACAGCGCGGTTTGCCCTTCATCAACCGGTGATGGTTGTGCATCCAAGAATTGTTGTCCCGCACATGCCGGCGCCCGATGAGGCGGTAGTGATCACCTGCGACGTCGGTGTCTTTGATAAAGCGTTGGATATCAGCCAGTACCTCGGGTATCGCCAGCTGAATGCGCTGATTGGGCGTTTGAAGACGCTCGGGGCAGGACGGCTCCAATGGACCCAGGTCTATGCCCGAGGGATGGGCTTTTAGCTTCTCGATGCTCAGCTGCCAGTCCGTATGCTCCCCATAGGGGCCGCTTTTCAGTGCCGCATCGACCATGCGATCCGGGGGATAACTTGGCATGGGCTCCAGGTTGAGTCGCGCCGCCACGCGCGCGCCCAGTTCGCTGAAGATCTCCCAGTCGTGCAGCGCGCCCTCGGGCTTGTCGAACACAGCGGGGCTGTAGCGCGCCGTATTGCGAATCGCCAGATTGTGAAAGGCGATGTCGTAGTGATCGTGCTCCAGCGGCGATGTGGGTGGCAGAATCACGTCGGCATGTCGTGTCGTTTCGTTAAGCGCGGGGTCGACAGAGATCATGAAATCCACTTCTTCCAGTGCCTCATCCAGCGCCCGACCATTGGGCGTCGATAGCACCGGGTTGCCCGCCCCGGTGAACATCAGACGGATCTGACCCTCTCCCTTGGTGCGGATCTCGTCCACCATGGAAGCGGCAGGGAGCTCGTAATTGAACTCTGGCAGGCCCCGCCCACGGGAGGCAAAGCGGCCAAAACCTCCGGGGTTGGTATTAACGACCTGATCCATCGCAGGACGCGTGAACAGACTGCCACCCTGCTTGTCGAGGTGCCCGGTTGCCACATTAATCACCTGAATCGCCCACTGACACAGTGCGCCGTAGGCCTGGGTGCTCACCCCCATCCGGCCGTAGCAGATGCCGGACTCGGCCGCTGCCAGTTCATGGGCAATGCGCACGATATCGTCAGCCGCGATGCCGGTCAGGGGCGCCGCCCAGTCAGGCTTCAACTCGCTAACCGCTTCCGCCACCTCGTCCAAACCGTCGGTGAAGTCGGCCAGAGGCCCGGGTCCGACCAGATCGTCGCGAAACAGCACATGAATCATCGCCAGCAGAAACGCCGCGTCGGAACCCGGTCGGATAAACAAATGCTCGCTCGCCAATTCAGCGGTCTCGGTGCGGCGCGGATCGATAACAACCAGCTTGCCGCCACGAGATTTGAGATCCTTCAGTCGCTGACGCACATCAGGCACCGTCCAGATACTGCCATTCGACGCTAGGGGGTTGGCGCCCAACATCAGAAAGTAGTGGGTGCGGTCCACATCGGGGATGGGGTGCAGCAGCATGTGCCCGAAACACCACAGCGACACCAAATGGTGCGGCAGCTGGTCCACTGACGTTGCAGAGAAGCGATTGCGCGTACGGATATGCCGAAACAGGTTCCGTTGGTGCGTCAGCATGCCGTAGTTGTGGACCGAGGGATTACCAAAGTAGGCACCGATAGCGTCAACGCCCCGCTTTTCGATCGTTGAGGCCAATGCATCCGCAGCTAAATCCAGCGCCTCAAACCACTCAATTTCCACGTGCTGGTATTCGCCGGGTGCCGTGCGGATGCGTTTCATCGGCTTGCGCAGGCGATCCGGGTCCTCGTGAATATCCTGGAGCGCAACCGCTTTGGGGCAAACATGGCCGCGGCTCAGCGGATCGTCCTTGTCACCCCGGATGTCCGTGACCTTGTCGCCCTCGGTTTGAATCACCAATCCGCACATGGCCTCGCACAGGTGGCAGACCCGGTGATGGGTCCGGGTGCTGATGTCGCTCATAGCTTGCTCACTTAAAATTGCTTCAGAAAGAGATCAGGGGCTGTCCGGGTAGGCCGCCACCCGGCCTTCCATTTGTGACATGACCGCCTCGACCTGATTGGGTTTGCCGATGATCTCGGTCTGCTCCGCTGACTCGGCCAGCAACAGCGCCTCGTCCGTACTGTCTGCCAGCGCGTTGGAAAGACGCTTGGCCGCGCGAATCGCGTGAGGATTTTTGCCGGCAATTTCCTCAGCCAGTGCCATGGCCCGAGCGAGGGGATCCTTGGCGGTTTCCGTGGCGAAGCCCAGCTCGCAGGCCTCTGCGCCGCTGAACTCCGCATTGGTGTAGACCAATTTACGCAAGACATCGTCGCGCACATTGCCCCGCCAAAGCGGATAACCGGCCATGTCGGGCACCAGGCCCCAGCGCATCTCCATCACCGCGCACCGCGTCTCCGGGTGGACGATGCGGATGTCGGCACCGGAAATAATATTCAGCCCGCCCCCTATCGCGACCCCATGGGCCGCTGCAATCACCGGCACGGGGAGCGTTCGCCAACCCCAAGCGATTTGCTGCGGCATGTTGGCGAATCCATGGGTCCGGGGCATCAGATCCATGGGCTCGGCGTCGCCACCAAAGTTTGAGAGGTCAAGTCCGGCGCAGAAGCCTCGGCCCTCACCGGAGACCACCACGGCGCGGAGATCAGGCATAGCACTCAGTTCGGCAATCGCGCCGCAGATGGCCTCGAACATCGCCGGGTCCAGCGCATTCATTTTATCGGCGCGCGTCAGCATCATATGGGCGACATGCGACGAAACAGTAATGGCAACTCGATCAGACATCCTTCACTCCGGCTTATGGCAGTTGCGTAGTAGCACTTGGGTCGCCAACAGACCAGATTTTCACCGGTGAGGCAGGCATAACCCAGCAGCGTGGAGTATAGCGGCTGCACCCTGCGGCCGCCCAGCGCACACTGGCGTGCAAACGCACTCTCGTTTTGCGTTGCGATCCGTCGAATCGCGAGCTCAGAGAGAAAGCAATGAGAGCGGGTCGGTCACTTCTGGCAACGTGGGCGTGACTGACTCCACAAAAAACCGGTGCCACAAGGCAAACTGTAGCAACGTCATGAGTTGCCTTCCCGCGCGCTGGGACCTGCGCTGGTCTGCGAGCAACGCCTGCACTCCCTCGGGCTTGAACCATTCTCGTATCGCCTCGTTACTGGTCAGCACGCGCCCCAGCGCCTCGAGTCGGTCTCCGCGCCACCAATCATTGACTGGAACATAGAAGCCCCGTTTCTTCGCGGCGAAATGCTCCGCGGGCATAAAGCCCCCCGCCCAGGCCTTCAAGATCTTTTTACCCTCGCGGCGATCGCACTTCAGTGCATCAGCCGCACCCAAACCCCAGGACACCACCCGTCGGTCGACGAAGGGCATTCTCCCCTCTACGCCATGTGCCATGAGCATCCGATCGGCTTTGACCAACAGGTTATCAGGCAGGGCATGCTGCAGATCCAGCGCCTGCATCTTTTGTAGCGATGTCCACGCGGCGGGATACGACTGCCAACTCTCTATCAGTTCGGCTCGCCAGGCTCGATCAACCTGCATCAACTTGTCGCCGAGAAGCTGTCGCGCCGCACCACCGCGGAGATCCCCCCGGGAACGAAAGCCGCCAGTACCCGGGAACGCGAGATTTTTTAAAAAACGCTCTACCGCCCCGGTGCGATAGCGGCCATAGCCCGCAAAGCTCTCATCGCCACCCTCGCCCGAGAACACCACCTTCATCGACTGACTGGCCTCTTCAGCCAACAGCAGAGTCGGCAGACTCGCAGGGTCTTGCATCAGATCATCCGCCGCCCAAACGACCTGTGGCAGTCGCGACAGCATGTCATCCGCCCCGGGCGTGATCACCCGGTGATGGGTACCGAAATGCGTCGCCAAACGGGTCGCGACGTCCAACTCATCCCCCACCGATGAATCGGGGAAGCCCAGTGAAAAAGTGTGGATGTCCTGCATGCCGTATCGGCGCATCAAACCCAGCAGGATCGTAGAGTCGACGCCGCCCGACAGAAACAGTCCGATCGGGACGTCGGATCGCTGATGCTGGGTGAACACGGTGTCTATTAAACGATCGAGCTCCGATACGGGGTCCGACTCACGGACCGTCTCGACCTGCTCCACGCGCCAGTGACGCCATTGCTCGGTGACGCAGCCATGCCGAATCAGTGCGGCCTCGCCCGCCAGCACGCGCTTGACTCCTAAAAACGGGGTGTTGTGAGACAGCGGGTGTTGCGCCTCAATATATTGGCGTATGGCCAACGGATTAAGATCCGGTGTCGAGGGCAACAGCGCCAGCAGCGCCTTCAGCTCAGAGGCGAAGCGCACGCCATCCGCTGATTCGCTCCAGTAGAGAGGCTTCATGCCTAGCGGGTCCCGCGCGAGTAACACCTCGCCCTGGTGAATGTCCTGCAGTGCGAAGGCATACATGCCTTCAATGCGCTGCAGCACATCCCGGCCCCAGAGCGCGTAGCCCTGCAGGATCACCTCACAATCTGAGCCCGTCAGGAACTGGGCACCAAGTGCCGAGAGTTCCTGCCGAAGTTCCACATGGTTATAGATTTCGCCGTTGGCGACGAGCACATAGCGACCGCAAGGAGAGCGCAACGGCTGCGCGCCACCCTCAAGATCGATAATCGACAGGCGTGTGTGCCCAAGCGCGACCTGCCCTTCAATTGACTCACCCTGCCCATCCGGCCCGCGGTGCTGTAGCGCCGCCATGGCGAAGGGGAGCCGGTCAGCCTGCAGCTGTCCGCGGGCAGCAAATCCGGCGATGCCGCACATTTAAAAGAACCCTCCCGGATCCAGGCTAATGACCACCGATAACCTCTCCTGCCCATCTCGGCAGATCGCAGTGTAAGCGCGCGGCCCTGACTCACCAAACCGTTCCAGCGGCCCCATCGACTGTGCCATACACCGGCGCTGCGGATCCTATGACCGCGTCGTCATGAAAGGCCTCTGTGCTAATCTGCGGCGATCTGGGTACTGGCGATGCAGCGTGACACGGCCAAAACTGGCGATTCTGGTTTCCTTCTCCGGGCAAGGTGGCGTCGAACGGATGATCGCCAATCTCTGTCAGGCGCTGGTGGACGCACCCATCGACCTCGACGTGCTGTTAATCAAGGCTCGGGGACCCTACGTCGACAGACTCCCCGATTCAGCCAATATCATCTCCTTGCGCGCTCGGCATTCACTGACCAGCATTTGGGAGGTGTCTCGTTACCTAAAAAAAGAACGCCCCGACGCGCTACTGGCCATTAAGCATCGCGGCATTTTGGCCGCGCTCAGGGCACGGCAGCTCGCTAGAACCGATACACCCATATCGGGCCGCATTGGCACGACCGTCTCGGCGGCACTCGCGACTAAATCATCGCGGCGGCGCCAGCGCTGGTACAGAGCCATGCGCAAACACTATCCCGCACTCGAGCAGCTGGTCGCGGTGTCGCAGGGCGTGGCAGACGACGTGCTGGACATTACCGGCATGAGCGAGTCCCGTGTCTCGGTGGTGCGCAACCCCACCATCACCCCGGAGATGCTCGCGGCCGCCAACGCGCCCGTGGACCACCCCTGGTTATCGGCAGAGGGAAGCATCCCTGTGATCATGGGGGTTGGCCGGCTGACTGAGCAAAAAGATTTCGCCACGCTGATCGCGGCGTTCGCCCGGGTCCGTTCACAGCGCGAGGCGCGGCTGATCATCCTCGGTGACGGCGGGCTCCGTGATGAACTGATTGCGCAGGCCACCACATTGGGCGTTGAAGCGCACATCGTACTGCCGGGCTTCCAAAGTAATCCCTGGGCGTGGATGAGCAAGGCTGCGGTTTTTGCCCTGTCGTCGCGTTGGGAGGGCTCTCCCAATACCTTGACCGAGGCCATGGCGCTGGGCATTCCGGTTGTCAGCACCGATTGCCCGAGCGGGCCAACGGAACTGCTCGATGGCGGACGCATCGCACCGCTGGTAGAGATGGGCGACATTGATGCGCTGGCCTCGGCCCTGCTGTCGGTATTGGCAGCAGCGCCTCGATCAGAGGAGCTCACTGAGGCAGTCAGCGCCTATCATTGGGACGTAAGCGCCGCTGCTTACATAAAAACACTGGGTTTATCCACTTAGTCCAACCGATACCACTTCACTTGCGCACCGGGCTCGATGTCCACACAATCCTTGACGAGTGCAGTGCACCGACAAAACCCATGAAAAGGAAAAACAACACTATGTCTGCCATCCGAACCCCACTTCTAGCCGCCCTCTTGGCCACAGCCTTAGCCATGACCTCGCTGCTCTCACCGGTTAGCCACGCCGGCAGCGATCATGGAGAAATACTGGCGCTGTATCAGGGATGGATCCGCGCGGTGGAAGGCAGTGATATCGACGGCTACGTCGGCGGCCTCCACCAAGACGTCAGCCTGCGGCCCCCGGGCGTGCCGGGTCTGGACGGGCGAGATAATTATCGTGAGTTTCTGGGGCCAGTCTTTGACACAGCCCGATACGAAATCACCATCGATACCCCGCACAGCATCACCATGATGGGTGACGCGGCAGTGGTTGAGTACGACTACACGATTCGTCGCATCGTCAATGCCAGTGCGGACACGGACCTGCCAGAGGGTGCGCTGGAAGGCGAGTCAACGACCTCTCACTACATCGACGTGGTGGCCAAGGACGATGACGGCGCCTGGAAGATCCGGCTCCACAGCTGGTCGATGACACTTTAAACAGCACCAGCGGGCCGACAGCACCCTTGTCTATAACCACTTCTGCACCAAATTGAGCACCGATGAACGAGGTGACAGCACGCAATGAATATGCCCTGATCACCGGCGCCTCGGCCGGATTGGGCGCCGAGTTTGCACGGCAACTGGCCGCAGCCCGACACAATCTCATTTTGGTGGCCCGGCGGAAGGATCGGCTCAGCGCACTCGCTGAAGAACTTCGTGCGGCGCACAAGATCGATTGTCAGCTCATCGTGGCAGACCTGAACGAGCCGGGCGCGGGCGCCCAGATCTGGAGCACCTGCATGTCGTCTGGCTGGCAGGTCAGCTGGCTCGTCAACAATGCTGGCGTTGCCGGCCCGGATTTACTCAAAGACCGCTACTGGGCGGCGCAGCAGACCTTCTTCCAGCTAATGATGTTATCGGTGGCGGACCTTTGCCATCGCATGATTCCGGACATGGTGGAGCGGGGCTACGGCCGCGTCATCAATGTGGCGTCAGTGGCAGCGCGGGTGCCGCGATCCGGGGGCTGCAACTACGGACCCGCAAAAGCCTATCTGGTAGCGCTGTCGGAGGAGCTCAACCTGACCGTCGCCACGCAGGGTGTGCATGTGTCGGCACTGTGTCCCGGATTCACCCACACCGACTTTCATGAGACCGCAGGCCTCATGGACATGAAAAACAACATGGCCAAATGGCTCTGGTACAACGCTGACGTCGTGGTCCGCGATGCCATCAAGGGCGTCGAGGCCGGAAAACCAGTGGTGGTATCGGGGCGGCTTTACCGCTGGCTGGACCCTATTTTCCAATCGGTCTGGACGCGACGCTTACTGCGCATCAAGGCCAGACCCGAGGAAACCGCCTAAAACCCGGTCGTCGATCTCAATTAGCAACTGAGTTCGCTCGCCAGTACTCACCGATCTCTGCTGCAACGGCCCTGGAACTGGACGTTTTTTTGAGGCCTATCTTTGACAGGTCCGTTATATTACCGGCGCCATGACTACTGCCCCTAATCGCCCCGCGTTGCGCGGCTCCCTCGATGCCCTGCCGTTATTTATTCCGGCACTGCCGTTTGCCTTCGTATTCGGCGTTGTGGTGGCAGAGGCCGGTATTCCCCAATGGCTCGGCTGGTCATCCTCACCCGTCATTTTCGGCGGCGCGATTCAGGTGACCCTACTTACGCTCATTGGCGAAGGAGCATCCGTCGTGGCAGCGGTGAGCGCCGCGCTGATTGTGGGCGCGCGCCACATGCTTTACTCCGTCACGCTCGCGCCCCAGTTCCAAAACCAACCTGGCTGGTTCCGCTGGGTGGGGGCGTACGTGCTGATAGATCAAGTATTTGTGCTCAGCCAGATTAAACGCATCGACGATCCTGTGGCTTTCCGGCGTTACTTCCTGGGCGCCGGCTTTACGTTTTGGACGCTGTGGATGATTTTCACCGCGCTGGGGGTTGTACTGGGACCCGCGATTCCCCCCGAGTGGGGTGTGGAGTTTGCAGCGCCCGTGCTCTTTGTCAGCTTGATGATGGCGGCGAGTGACCGACGGGATAAATTAGCCGCAGCGGGAATCGCCATGAGTGTGACCTACCTGTTGGCGTCATTGCCCAACCGTGCGGGCATCTTGATCGCGGTAATCGCCAGCGTCTGCATCATGTTGTTGGCCACCCGGAGGCAATCGACATGATTGCGTTGGCTATTGTCCTCACCGGTATCGGCTCTTACGCCATGCGCGCTTTCTTTATTTTTGCGCTGGCCCGCTATGCTTTTCCGCCGCTAATGCTGCGCGCACTGGAATACGTCGCCCCCACCGTGATGGCGGCATTGGTCATCTCGATGTTAACAACGCCCGAAGGAGAGCTCGCCGCAGGCCTGCCTGAAGTGCTGGGACTGGTTTGCGCGGCATTCGCCGCCCAGACCACGGGCAACCATATTCTTGCCCTGATCGCCGGTATGGGGACTTTCTGGCTGATCGGCGCAATAATTTAGATCCCGCCCTGATTGGGCTGCGCCGCCTGAGGATTCATCCTGTCACACTACCCCCCAAAAGTTGCTGCGGCTGTGGTTATCGCCAATATGATCGGCACCGGGGTGTTTACCAGCCTCGGTTTTCAGCTGATCGATATTCAATCAACGCCGGTGATCATGATGCTCTGGCTGGTGGGTGGCGTCTCGGCACTCTGCGGCGCACTGAGCTATGCCGAACTGGGCGCCGCGTTACCCCGTTCCGGTGGTGAGTATCATTTTCTCACCGAGATCTACCATCCCAGCGCAGGGTTCATCTCCGGCTGGGTGTCTGCGACGGTGGGTTTCGCTGCCCCCACCGCATTGGCTGCGCTGACTTTCGGCAGCTACCTCAACTCAAGTGGTGTGGGCGTGGACCCGCTATGGCTGGCCACTATTGCCATCGTCGCGTTGACCGCGGCTCACTGCAGTACCCATCGCCACAGCGGCGGCACACAGACAGGCTTCACTCTGCTCAAGCTGACGCTCATCTTGCTTTTCTCCGCGGCCGCGCTCACATTCGGCCCTGCAGAGCAGCAAACCCGCTTCGTCTGGGACAGTGAAGCGAGCGTATTACTCGGCAGCGGCGCCTTTGCTGTGTCGCTGATTTATGTGAACTACGCCTACTCCGGATGGAATGCCGCCACCTACATCAGCGGTGAGCTCGCAGCCCCCCAGCAAAGCTTGCCCTGGGTATTAGGTATCAGCACAGCGGTCGTCGCCACCCTGTATTGCCTGCTGAACTTCGTCTTTCTCTCCGTCGCCCCGGTGGAGGCCATGGTGGGCAAGGTCGAAGTGGGGGTCATTGCGGCAGAGTTCGCATTTGGCCCTCGTCTGGGTACGCTCATGGGTCTCTTGCTGGCGCTGCTGCTCATTTCGACCATCAGCGCCATGATTTTGGCCGGTCCCCGTGTATTGCACCGTATCGGACAAGACTACCCGCGTTTTGCACCTCTCGCTCGGGAGAACCGCGATGGCATTCCGGTCACCGCCATCCTGCTCCAGTCATGCACCGCACTGGCCTTTCTTTGGACGGCCTCCTTCGAACAAATTCTGGTTTTCTCTGGTGCAACGATGGCGCTCAATACCTTCGCCACGGTACTGGGGTTGTTCATCCTTCGATGGCGGCAACCCCAGCTACCCCGACCCTTTCGCGTCACGTTTTATCCCATCACCCCGCTGATCTTCCTCAGCATCACCGGCTGGACGCTGATCTATGTGGTGTTGCAACGCCCTATCGAGGCGCTGATTTCTACCGCCATCGTCGCCAGCGGTGGCGTCTTCTACTGGCTGGTCAGGCCCTAAAAGCACCCGAATCTGTAACGGTCTCACTCAGCCGTTCCATTCTGCTGCGCCGAACCGTCACCGCAGGCCAAACACACCCAACACCACTAAAAATCCGCACGCCGCAACCATGAGCGTGACGTAAG
>Ga0163109_10001447_pt1 | contig 18770 bp, 38 predicted proteins | sample CRUFie1St13metaG_FD_108704 | JGI IMG/M metagenome (GOLD analysis project Ga0163109, IMG submission 108704) | Marine microbial communities from the Costa Rica Dome - CRUD Field 142mm St13 metaG | ecosystem: Environmental > Aquatic > Marine > Oceanic > Photic zone | place: Costa Rica: the Eastern... | reverse complement strand
GAATCAAATAAAGAACTTAATCTTGTAATTAATACATATAATAACACAAAAGTTAGAGAAGGACAAAGAATAACAAATACTAAATCTCATGCAACTGGTTTAGTAATGTGGGTAAGTAATAGATACCAAAAGGAAATAGATAAAAGAAGTACACCAAAAGGTAAAGGTGCTCAGATAGCAAAACGTGATGCATTATTATCATTTTTCAGTAAAGATAACATAAAAAATTTAAAATTAATCTTCGATTTACAGAATTTAGTCATCGATAGCAAATTAATTATTATAAATAAATTAAACAAACTATCTAAAATTGATACGTTTGTAAAAACTAAAAATGGGTTTAAGGTCACCGGCGTTGAAGGTTTTGTGGCAATAGACCGATTAGAAGGTGGTGCTGTTAAGCTTGTAGATAGAATGGAATTTTCTACTAACAACTTTAGCAAAGATATTATAAAAGGTTGGGATAACCCCAACTAAATGGGATACCGAGGAAATACATGTCAGTTAAATCATTTAGCGATTTTTTAACAGAGTCAACAAAGGAAGTTACTTTCGTTTTTGGAAGATTTAATCCACCAACGATTGGACATCAAAAATTGTTCGAACATCTGAAAAAAGTCAGTCGTGGCGGAGCATATAGAATCTATGCTTCAAAATCAGTGGACAGCAAAAAGAATCCATTATTATTCAAAGATAAAATCAAATTTCTCAGAAAAATGTTTCCGAAACATGCACGAAGTGTCATGTCGGATAAAGATGTAAGAACTGTTTTAGATATAGCAGTTAAACTATATGACCAAGGATTTACAAAAGTAACTATGGTTGCTGGGTCAGATAGAGTAAAAGAATTTGATATTCTACTAAACAAATACAACGGTGTCAAAGCAAGACACGGTTTTTACGAATTCCAAGGTGCTATAAATATAGTTAGTGCTGGAGAAAGAGATCCGGATGCAGATGGCGCAGTCGGTATGTCAGCTTCAAAGATGCGAATGGCCGCTCAACAAAATGATCTTGAAGGCTTTTCTAAAGGATTGCCTTCAGGATACCAACCTAATGATTTATTTAATGCGGTCAGAAAAGGAATGGGTTTAAAAGAAAAGACATCTTTTAGAAAGCATATACAATTATCTCCAGTATCAGAAACAAGAGAAGAGTATATAGAAGGAAGTTTATATTCAAATGGTGATTTAATTCGTATAAAAGAAAGCAACGAAAAAGGTACTATAGTTTATTGTGGTGCAAATTATGTTATCGTGGAATCAAATGATATTAAGAAAAGATATTGGTTAGATTCCGTAGAAAAGGTCAATGAGTATAACGAAATTGGTACTAAGAAAACACTTAAGAATTATTTAAAAGCAACACCATTTTCAGAAGTTAAAGTCAAACAAGACCCTGATATAAAAGATAGAAAAGGATCACAACCTGCAGGGTATTATAAAGGTTTAAAAACAAAATCAACAAAACAAGCTAGAGCTAGACATTTTGCTAAGAAGTCTAAAATGGACGATGATAATCCAAAGGCATATACACCAGCTCCTGGCGATGCTACTGCAAAAACAAAACCATCAAAACATACGAAGAAGTTTAAACAAATGTATGGTGAAATGGCAGAGCATTTAACATTTGAAGATTTTACAGTATCAGAACAAGATACTAAAAAGGCATTAAGAAAAAAGGCTGATAAGTCAGGAATGCCATACGGTATTTTGAAAAAAGTTTTTGATAGAGGAGTAGCTGCTTGGAGAACAGGACATAGACCAGGTACTACACCTGTACAATGGGGATTAGCAAGAGTTAACTCTTTTGTTACTAAAAGTAAAGGTACATGGGGAGGCGCCGATAAAGACCTTGCCGCTAAAGTTTAAGGAATAAAAATGAAAAATTTTGTAGAAATAAGAAGAGAACTTAAAGAGGCTGCTAAAGGACTTACACTTATTGTTCAAGTAAAAGGATTTAAAGGCAAACTCAGAAGTTATGACGAAGAAAGAATGAGTGACGGTGATTTCGGATTAGGAGGTCTGTTAGGTATTGAAACAGATGCAACTGAATATAAAAAGTATGGAAGAGATGTAGTATCATATCAATTTCCATCAGGTTATGAAGAGGATGTAAAAGAAATGTTTAGAATGGCAAAGAAAAGTGCGTCTGATATGAGTAAGTATTCGAAATATACTGCAGATATGATTAAAAAGAATCCGGATAAAGATCCATCAGATTTTCCTGGTAATAAACCACTAGATGATTTTTATATCGGAGCTTATTATAGTAAAATGATAACACCAGGTAAACCTTTTGTTTATTCTGTTAAAATTAAGTAGAGGAAAAAATGAAATTTAAAGAACTAAGAGAAAAATATAGAAGTAAGTTCCCAGCGTCTCTAGTTGCTGCTGCCGTTAAGATTGCTCTTGACATGGGTGGTAATATGACTGGTGCTTATAAGAAAATTGAAAAAATGAAACGTGGGTTAGGGGACGACCCAATGGTTAAAGATGCATTAAGATTAGCTAATGAATCAGTAGAAGATATGAAAGAAGATAAAGATATACCATTTGGTTATACATTCTTTGATATGGGTGACGTAAGAAAATTCACAGGACTAATTAAAAGCCTAAAAGGTTTAGAGTTAGTAAGTAGTGAAAAAATGAAAGGCGGACAATTCATAGTAAGAGTTAAAGGACCAAGAAAGGTTGTAGCAAAAGCTAATGCTCTCGCAATTAGAGTAATGTCAGAATTTGTAACAGAAAATATATCTGAAGTAACTATTTCTATTGACGAAAAAACTAGATTAAAATCTGGGAAAGGTAAAGGTAAAGCTGATATAGATTATATTGGTTCTACAGATTTATCAAAAAAATTAGAAAAGAAATACAAAATTAAAATTAAACCAACTGGTCAAACAATGGCTGATGTAATGGGTGATAAGAAAAACCTATTAAACTTTTTATCTGACTATATGATGTTAGATGATGAGGATATTGAAGACCTATATCCAGAAATTTTATCATAATGAAAACATTTAAACAAATTAGAGAAGATAAGTTTCAGTTAGTAGACATGGATGCTGATACAGCAAGAGTTGCAGTTCAACTCGCTAAGAAAGCTGGTTTACAACCAAAAAGTTATAAATCAAGAAGCGGTGGTTTAGATATATCAGTAGAAGGACCTAAGAAAAAGGTAGCCAAGTTTATAATGTCATTACCGGAGTCAACGAGGAAGAATGAAAACCTTTAAAGAATTCAGAAAACAAGAAGTAGTTAAAAAACTAAAAAAGTTAAAAGGTATTACTAAAGACCAAATGGCTGCTTTAAGTACTATGAATCCTGTAACATTACAAACAGTAATAAATCAACTTTCCACATTAGTAAATGGTGGTAATATTGATGAAAGGTCTGCATTAGTAATGGATATACCAAACATTATTAAAACAATGCTTAAAGATGTACAGACTAAATTAGAAAAAGAACTCAAAAGAGGACAAACAGAATTAGCAAATAATATAGGTCGTATTGTAGGACTTAGAGTTACCACAAAGGGTCAAGCTAAAAATAAAGCTTTCCTATATGATTTAGAGAAAGGATTTAGAAAAACAAATCCTAGAGGGTCAAGTAGAGGTAAGTAATGATAGGTTTTAGAACATTTTATGCAATGGCAACCGATGAAGATATACAAGAAAAAGGAAAAGGTCTTTGGCATAATATACATCAAAAACGTAAACGTGGTGAACGTATGCGTAAGAAGGGCGAAAAAGGAGCTCCTACGCAACAAGCTATGGATAGAGCTAAAGCTGCTTCTGAAGGAACAGGTAAAAAGAAAGGTGAATCTTGGGAAGATGGATTTAAAAGAAGAGTTGTAAAAACAACTAAACCAGAGCATAAAGAAAAAGGTTATAATTGGAGAATAAAAGGTAAAGAAAGAGATGAAATATCTATTAAACTCTATAAAACTAAACCAGATTATGGTGAATTTAAAAAACAAATGAAGAGGGTAGCAGGACATGAGTTCGGAGGTTAAAACATTTACTGAATGGAAAAAAAGGTTTGACCTTTATGAAGGTAAATATGTACCTTTAGAAATGCCTATGGTAGAAGCACCCGAATTAAATAAACCTAAAAGATCTTCGGGTCCAAGTAAATATGTTGTATATGTAAAGGATCCGAAAACAGGTAACGTTAAAAAAATAAATTTTGGTGATGCAAAAGGCGGTTTAGCTGCCAAGATAAATGATCGAGACGCAGCAAGGAATTTTGCTTCAAGACATAACTGTGATACTAAAACAGATAAAATGAAAGCAGGATACTGGGCATGTAGATTACCAAAATTTGCTAAAGAATTAGGAATGAAAGGTGGCGGCAACTATTTCTGGTAAACTAAATTTTCCTTTTGTGGAAGAAGTAGATATCGGTGGAGTTATTCGTACTTTTTATCCTACAAAAGATGATTCTGAATATGTATGGCATAGGGACTTAGAGGACCGTGAGATTGAAGTACTTGAAGGAGAAGGTTGGCAATTTCAATATGATAATTGTTTACCTTATTTACTAGAAGAGGGTATGATCTTTGAAATTAAAAAAGGTGAATACCATAGATTAATCAGAGGGGTAACCCCTCTTAAATGTAGGGTTATATTCAGAAATGAGTGAAGAAAGAAAACAAGTTTATACTATACAATCTCAAAGATTGGATAGGATAGAAGAAAAGATTGACCAAATGGGTGAGGCTATTGTAATGTTAGCTAGAGCTGAAGAGAAAATACATACTCTTACAAGTTTTAGTAAACAACAGTCAGAACAGATACAAAATCTTATAAATAGAATAGACAGAGTTGAAAACTTGGCAACAGGTAATTCTAGCACTGTCGCATTAATTAACAAAGTTTTTTGGTTAATTGTTGCTGGTTTAATTGCAGCATTTACCTGGGAAATGGTTATACACAGTGGTTACTTTAACGGAGGATAACGAAATGAAACTAACTGATAAAGAAGGCCTAGAGATTGCATCCGTCGTCAAAGATGTGTTGGAAGGAAAGGCTGTTAAAAAAGAAATGATGAAAAAGAAAAAAGAAGTCAAAGAGGTCGAAGAACCAAGACCTGCTGGCGAAAAAGAGTTTAAGAAAAAGCATGTGATTAAAAAATCAGGTGAAAATCCAGATGGTTCAGTTACTAAAGAAGCTGCAACTCCTGAAGAAAAAGCTCAATTAGCTCTTAAACAGGCTAAAGAAAAAGAACAACTTAAGAAGAAACAAGATATGGAAAAAGAAAAATTGAATTCTGAAGAAGTTGAAAAAGAAGTTGAAGAAGAAGTAAAAGCAGAATCTAAAAAAGAAAAATATCAAAAATTCTTTCAAGCTGCTCTGAAAAAGTTTGGTGTTAAATCACCTGCTGAATTAGAAGGCGATAAGAAAAAAGAATTCTTTGATTACGTGGATAAAAACTACGAAGCTGATAACGAAAGCGACTAATATAAAGTTATATATAATTTTATAATATGAAAAACTTTGATAAATTGACACATAGGAATTTTAAGCTTTATGCAGCTAAGCACTATGATAACCCAGAGTGTTTAGACATAGAAGAGTTTAAACAAGACCTTAGCAGATTTAAGTACCTCAAGAGATTACTCAAGAGGTATGAATTAACTGGTGATTTACAAGTAAGATTAATACTTAATCATATTATAGTTTTATATAATGTGTTTGGTATTAAGCCATGTAATAAAATGATGTGGTTTAAAATCAATGATGAACATTGGCATGTAATTAAACCATTCTTAGTTTATTTGCATTACTTACCTGAAGAAGAAAAGGTTGAAATACCAATGGATCCATATATAGTAGATGTATTAAGGAAACTATGACAAGAACAGTATTAATTAGAGAATCATTAAAAGCAGTTGCTGACTTTGCTTATGCTATAAGGTTTCTTAAATTACTAGTTACACCTTTTGATAAAACAGATGCTTTTAAACTTGGTGTCATTGATGATAAAGGTAAAGTATTAAAGAAAGGTAAAGAAAGAAAAACAAGAGAAGAAAAAGATTCTTATACTGTATTCCATAGATTAGTATTTAATCTCAAAAAGATTATTCCATTAGGTAAATTAGGTTCTTACGCTTCAGCACTATTTCTCATTAGAGAACATACAGGTATGACTGATGAAGAAATAGAAAATGCATTGAATAAAGCGGAACTAACACTAGACGATTTCATACATGAAAGTAGTCACTACGTAACAGATTTTGAAGAATTAAAAATAGGTACATACATTCTTAAAGATGATTTATGTCACGAAGAAACAGGCGAAGACATATTTAAAAAAGGTACTAAAATAAGAGTAGATGAACATACCATTCCTGTTGGTAACATTTTAAATATAAATATATTTAAAGCTAAACATATTAATACAGGTATGGACATACATGTTTCACAGTATAACATAGAGAGATAATATGGCAACAAAATATACAAAATCATTTAATGAATACATAAAGCAATGGGAAGATGCTGCTGCCAATTCTGTCAGCGGTGGTGGTGTATCTTTACCAGCTGATGCTATGGGTAGTAAAGCTTTACTTAAGAGAAAGAAAAGAGTTTATGATGGCAGAACTAAAGAGGGCAAGAAGTTTATAGAACGAATGCTCGCTAGGAGAGCACAACGTGAAGCAAATAAGAAAACTGATTAATTGGGTAATAAATTTATTTACCACACGTTATACTATTCACATATCCTATGATAGTGAATGGGGTAATGCAGACGATAGAATGTTTAAAAACGTTCGAAAGATTAGTAAACAAACATTTAAAGAATTAAGGTTTATTGACGAAAATAAAAAAAGTATTAATATAAAAAGTGAAAGTGGATTAAGATATAGAATAGAGGAACAATAATGTATCAATTTTTAATAGGAATTATAATAGTATTAGGACTTGGTGGTTATTGGTTATATGATGAAAATCAAACGCTAAAAGGTAATAATATAAAGCTTGAAGCGGCTGTTGAAGAACAGAAAGAAACTATAAATTCAATCAAAGAATCATACGAATTACAAGGTAAAGAATTATCTAATCTTGCTCGTAAGAATGCTCAGATTGAAGCAGATAAGGATAAATATTTAAGTATATTATCTAAACATAATTTTGAAAAACTGGCTATTGCTAAACCTGGTTTAATGGAAATCAGATTTAACAAAGGTACAGAAGAAGTGATAAAGGAGATTGAAAATGACACTAAAAACATTAGTGACCTTGACAATGGTAGTTCTGATTAGTGGTTGTTCACTATTAGGAGAAAAGAAAATAGAGGTTGTATCCAAACCAGTAGAGTTACAAATCATACAACCAACCCTACCTAGGGAAGTCTCTTTAAACACTCCAAAATGGTATGTAGTATCCGAAGCAAGAATTGCTAATCCTTGTAAAAAAATAGAAGGCGAAACAAAAAGGCCAAAGACATGTTCTCTAGAAGATAGAGAAAATCCAACATGGCCAGAAGGGTATACTTATCTCGATAGATTTCTTGATGAAATGAAAGCTCAAAATAATGGTGACGTTGTTTTTGTAGCTACGACTGTTGGTGATTATAAACAAATGACAGTTAACAATCAAGAGATTCGAAGATATATTAGAGAATTAGGTGAAGTTGTAGTTTATTATAGAAATGTAACTTTACCAAATGGTGAAGAAGGCGTTGGAATTGAAGTAGAGAAACAATAATGTGGGGTTTAATATTAAAAGTATTAAAACTTATATTTTCTCTAGCTTCAAAAAATATTGCTTTTAAACCACTACATCCGTGGTTGTTAAAATTAGATGCATGGTGCGAAAAGAAACTTGGTATTGATATAATCAAACAAGAGAAAAAGTTTCACGAAAAGTACCCAGGCATATCAAAAAGAATCGCTGTTTTAGAACGAGATTCTCACCCTCCTATCTGCTTGAAAGATTTTGATGGATACCAAGAATTGGTAAAAAGAATAGAAAAATTAGAAAAAAAGTAGTTTACATTTAGAGTAAACTGTGGTATAATATATAATATTATGAATGGGATAAACACAATGAACGTTACAAAAAGAGACGGAAGCATTCAGCCTTTCGATTTAGATAAAGTACATAAAGTTTTAGAATGGGCAGTAGAAGATATCACTGGCGTATCTATATCTGAAATAGAGCTAAAAGCAAATATTCAACTATTCGATAAAATCCCAGCATATGATATACATGAACTATTAATTAAATCTGCGGCTGAACTCATTTCAGACGCAACTCCAAACTATCAATTTGTCGCGGCAAGGCTTATTAGTTACAAATTAAGAAAAGAAGTTTATGGTCAATACGAACCATTTCATTTAAAAAAATTAATAAAGAATAATATAGAGCGCGGCGTATATGATAAAGCTATATTAGATAATTATAGTGAAGAAGAAATTAATGAATTAAACGAATACATTAAACATGATAGAGACGACACGTTTACTTATGCTGGAATGGAACAGTTCCGTGGTAAATATTTAGTTCAAGATAGAAGAACAAAAGAACATTATGAAACACCTCAAATGTTATACATGATGGTATCAGCAACACTATTTAGTGCGTATAAAGAAAATAGATTAAAATATGTAAAGGATTATTATGATGCGATTTCTCAATTTTATATTTCATTACCTACGCCGATTATGGCAGGAGTTCGAACTCCTACTAGACAATTTAGTTCTTGTGTGCTTATTGAATCCGGGGATAGCCTTGATAGTATTAACGCTACTGCTACTAGCATCGTTAAGTATATAAGTAAAAAAGCAGGAATAGGAATTGGAGCTGGAGCTATAAGAGCTGAAGGTGCGAAAGTTGGTGATGGTTCTGTAGTTCATACAGGACTAATACCATTCTTAAAGTATTTCCAATCAGCAGTAAAATCTTGCTCACAAGGTGGAGTTAGAGGTGGTGCAGCTACCGTATATTTACCTTTATGGCATTATGAGTTTGAAGACTTAGTAGTATTAAAAAATAATAAAGGTACTGAAGAAACTAGAGTCAGACATATGGATTATGCATTTCAGTTTAATAAATTAATGTATGAAAGATTATTAACAGGTAGTCACATAACGTTTTTTGACCCTAATGATGTACCTGGTTTATATGAAGCATTTTTTGCTGACCAAGATGAGTTTAAAGAGCTGTATGAAAAATACGAGAGAGCTACAAGTATACGTAAAAAGAAATTACCAGCACTTGAAGTCTTTTCACAATTCTTAACTGAAAGAAAAGATACTGGAAGATTATATGTAATGAATGTTGACCATGCAAATGATCATGGAGCATTTAATCCAACTCGTGCACCAATACACATGAGTAATTTATGTTGTGAAATAGATTTACCAACTAAACCAATGGACGTTGATAGTGAAGGTGAAATATCGCTATGTACACTATCTGCAATCAACTGGGGTTTAATAAATGAACCACATGAATTTGAAAAGTATTGTGATTTATCTGTTAGAGCACTTGATGAATTACTAGACTATCAAGATTATCCTGTAGCTGCTGCAGAAAAAGGTACTATGGGTAGAAGGCCATTAGGTGTGGGTATTATTAATTTAGCATACTTCTTGGCAAAACGTGGATTAAAATATGATGAATCAGCATATGAAATAGTAGATGAATATGCAGAAGCATGGTCGTATTATTTAATTAAAGCGTCAGCAAACCTAGCTCTTGAAAAAGGAAAAGTAATATATAATAATGATACGAAATATTCCGAAGGGATACTTCCTATTGATACTTATAAGAGAGCGATAGATAATTTAATCGAGTTCAGAGAACGTCTACCGTGGGAAGAATTGCGAGAGCAACTCAGAGAAACTGGTATTCGAAACTCTACTCTCATGGCATTAATGCCTGCTGAAACAAGTGCTCAGATAAGTAATAGTACAAATGGTATTGAACCTCCTAGAGCTTTAGTATCATATAAACAAAGTAAGGACGGAGTGATGGCTCAGGTTGTACCTGGATATCACCACCTAAAAAATAAGTACGATTTACTCTGGGACCAGAAATCTCCAGCAGGGTATCTTGGCATCTGTGGTATATTACAAAAATATATCGACCAAGGAATCAGCGTAAACACATCTTATAATCCTGAACACTTTGAGGATAATAAGATACCTATGTCAGTAATGATACAGGATTTAGTAACAGCATACAAATACGGATTAAAACAATTATACTATTTTAATACGTATGATGGTGCTGGAGAAATGGAAGATGAATATCATACATATGATAGTGGTACCTCACCGGATATAAATGACGAAGAAGAAGACTGCGACTCCTGCAAAATCTGAAGAAGACTTCTGGGATATGATGCCAGATGTAGAAGACTTAGAGAAAATAGTAGAACGCGAATTAAAAAAGCTAAAGGATTGGGAAAATGGCAATATTAACAAAAAATAAAAAATCTCATCTATTAAAGAATATGTTTTTAGATGAATCAGTAGATATACAAAGATTTGATTTAGTAAAGTATCCTCAGTTAGAAAAAATAACAGAAAAGCAACTTGGATTCTTTTGGAGACCCGAAGAGGTAGATATTTCAAAAGATAAGAAAGACTTTGATGCTCTTACTGAACATGAAAAACATATCTTTACATCAAATTTAAAAAGACAAATATTATTAGATAGTGTACAAGGAAGAGCACCAAACCTTGCATTCTTACCTATAGCATCTTTACCAGAAGTAGAGAATTGGGTAGAGACATGGTCATTCTTTGAAACTATTCATAGTAGAAGTTATACACATATTATACGAAATGTATATCCTGACCCAGCAGTTGTATTTGACACAATGTTAGATGTAAAAGAAATACTTGACTGTGGTAACGATATCGCAATGTATTATGATGATCTTATTGATTGTAATAACTCACCAACAAATTTATATGACCACAAGAAAGCTTTATACATGTGTATGCTTTCAGCGAATGCCTTAGAAGGAATTCGTTTTTATGTTTCCTTTGCCTGCAGTTGGGCATTTGCTGAACTTAAGAAGATGGAAGGTAATGCAAAAATTATTAAATTTATTGCCCGTGATGAAAATACACATTTAGCTGGTACTACAACTATCTTAAAGAAAATGTTATTAGAAGATAAAGATATGCAAAAAATTGCAAAAGAAATGGAACCACAAGCGACAGAATTATTTGTTAAAGTTATAGAACAAGAAAAAGAGTGGGCTGAATATTTATTCGCCAATGGCTCTATGATTGGTCTTAATGAGACAATATTAAAAGAGTATGTTGAATGGATAGGATGTAAACGAATGAGAGCCATTGGTTTAACTTGTCCATACACTGTACCACAAATGAACCCACTGCCATGGACAGAAAAATGGATTGCTGGAAGTAGTGTACAAGTTGCACCACAAGAAACAGAAATCACATCTTATGTTACTGGTGGTGTTAAACAAGATGTTGATGACAACACATTAAAAGGATTAAGTTTATAATGGAAGCTATATTAGATGCTCATGACTACGCTGAGTTTAAAAAAAGAGTAGATATTTTAAAAGAAAGAGGTATTGACCTAAATCATCGTGTAAACGAACAAGGTAGTAAGTATCATGTAATTGTTGATACATATTATACTAAAGAAGAATTGGATGCATTAACAGAATGACTTGGTTTGATTTATTTTTAAATGATGTGAAGAATGTAGCCGAGGGCCATAAGTATAGAATATTTCATGGTAAGTTAATGTGGCTATGGCCATATTATATACTTGAAGATTCATCAAAAAGCTCTGTAAGACAAGGCGTAGAATATGATGTTAAATTGACTACATATTTTTTTAAAACATTAAATCAAGTAAAAAAGCTAGGTGATAATTTAACTGACAGAATAGGACACAAACAGATATGAGAAACGAAACTTTTTATTTAGTTATTGCAATATGTAGTGTGATGTATGCTATAATAACTCATACGTATTCTAATTTAGAATATAAAGGTTATTCAAGAGTAACTTCATGTACAGGAGAATGTTATGAAGAATATGTTAGAGAAAATGGTACAGTGGTTGAACAACTTCAAGCTAAAGCAGAAGAGGCCGCGTCAGATCCATTTAGTTCAATTAGAGGACTTTGGTCGGGATGCGCAGCGTGTCATGGACAAGATGGCCAGGGAATCGGTATGTTCCCAAAACTCGCCGGACAGAGTTCTGAATCAATTATTGAAAAACTTACGACATATAAGAACAGAGGAGAGATAGGTAATATGAGTTCAACTATGTGGGCTCAAGCTAGTGTACTCTCAGAACAAGACATAGAAACCCTGGGTCAATTTATCCAGGAGACTATGGATGAATAAATTTAAAGCACCGCCAAATATAGCGACATTCTTTTTAAGAATACCATTGTCTGCTATGTTTTTACAACAAGGGTTAAGTAAATTACCTGTTGATGGTGCAGTAGCAGAAGCATGGGGATTACCATATATTGTATGGTGGTTTGTAACATGGGGAGAGATTGGCGCAGCTATAGGATTAATTGCTGGTGGTATTTTAGGGTTAATACCCTGGAATGCAAGACATTTCTTTCTAGCTAGATTAGGTAGAAGTTATCCAAACTTTAGATGGATTACAGAAGAGTTTGGAGATTTAATAACTAGATTTAGTGGTATAACAATGACCTGTATAGCTACTGGAGTAATATGGATATTACAACCAGCAAGCTTATGGGATGTAATTTATAAAGATTATTTACATATTAGTTTATATGTTGGTGGTCTTTATTTCGCTTTAAGAGGTAATGTAAGATGATATTAATATATGGTAAAGATAACTGTCCATACTGTGATATGGCAAAACAACTATGTGAAAGAGAAAAACAAGAACATGTATATTTAAAATTAGGTGAAGATTTTGATAGACTATTTTTAATGGAAGAATTTCCAGGTGCTAGAACATTTCCACAAATTAATTTCCATGGAGATAAAATTGGTGGATATACAGAATTGGTTGAAAAGTTAAAATGATATTAGAATGCGAATATTGTTACAATAAAATGGTAATTAAACCAGATGATAGAGATATGCGCATAAACTTTTGTCCGCATTGTGGTGAAGAATTAGATGACGATATGGACGAATTAAATTTTAATGAGTAATTGCTTATTTATTTTCTTTTATAAATAAGAGTATGGAATGGCAATATCAAGGCAAAACATACGAACTGCCAGAAGACTACGATCACAAAGACGTATATGGTTTTGTTTATCTAATAACAAACAGAGCGACAGGACGAATGTATGTAGGAAAGAAGTTCTTTTGGAGCAAGAAAACATTACCAATAACAAAGACAAGAAAACGTAGAAAAAGATTACTTGTCGAATCAGATTGGAAAAAATATTACGGGAGTAATATACATCTCAAAGAAGAAGTAGAAACACAAGGCAATGAAATGTTCCACAGAGAAATACTTCACCTTTGCAAGACAAAAGGAGAGTGTGCTTATATGGAAGCTAAAGAACAATTCGATAGAGATGTTCTTATTAATGATAAATATTATAATGGTATTATCAATTGTCGGATTGGTGGAAACGCAGTAAAAAACTTAAAATAACCCTTTACATTTAATGCAAACTGTGGTATAATATAATAATATTATGGCAAAAATACTAAAGTTTCCTACAGGTGAGGAAATCAAACCAGACATAAATCCGTTAGATGCAATATCTGACGAATGTGTTAATACATCTCAATTTCTAATGGAAGTATTAGAAGAATTCATAAACACTGGTCAAGCTTCAGAATATGAGCAGTTTATGGATATGAATTTTAGAGATGAAACACAACCAGAATCTAGAGATATGTTTGTGATTGTAAATATGATAAATGCAATGCTGAATAGATATATGGGTATACCTCATAGATTACATCGTACTTTTGATAGAGCTTATATTGAAATTAAAGCATTGTTAGCCGCAAATGAACAAGGTAGAGAAGAATTAGCAAAACTTCTAGACCAACTTGAGGAAGAAGATAATGATACTACTTGATTATTCACAAATTGCATTAAGCAATATTATTGTGCAAAAACTAAACGACGAACAGATGATTAGACATATGATACTAAATAGTATTCGTATGTATAATAAAAAGTATAGAGATGAGTATGGCCAAATGGTTATATGTGCAGATGGCATGAATACCTGGCGTAGAGATTATTATCCCTATTATAAAGCAAATAGAAAAAAAGGTAGAGATGAGTCAACTCAAGATTGGACAGAAATATTTAGAATATTACATTTAGTCAGAGAAGAAATAGCAGAGAATTTACCATATAAAGTAATACATATTGACGGCTGTGAAGCAGATGATATTATTGCTACATTAGTAATGGAAACTCAAGAATTTGGTAAGGATGAACCATGTATGATTGTTTCAAGTGATAAAGATTTTATACAATTACAAAAATACAATAATGTTAAACAGTTCAGTCCAATTCAGAAAAAGATGGTTACTGACAGTAATCCAAGAACATACGCGTTTAATCATATTATGCGCGGTGATGGTGGTGATGGTGTACCAAACGTTTTATCAGCAGACGATACTTTTGTAACTGATAAATCTCAAACACCATTGAGGCAAACTAGAATTGATGAATGGTTAGAAAAATCAGATAAGTTAAGAGAAGTTATGCCTGAAGAAATATATAGGAATTATCAGCGTAATAAAAAACTCATTGATTTGACAGAAATACCTGATGATGTCCAAACAACTATTATAAATACTTATACGGAACAAAAGGTTCCAATGAAAATGAAAGTATTAAATTATTTAATTAAAAAGAGATGTAATCTCTTAATAGAAGTCGTGGAGGAATTTTACAATGGCTAAACCATTAATTAGTGAAATATTACAAGGTCTTACTGAAGTTGAAGGAAAAGAACTACATAAGGCTAGAGTAGCATATTTACAAAAACATAACAAATTTCCAGCACTGAAGGCAGTGTTGAGAATTAATTTCGATGAAGCAGTAGTTTCAGATTTACCTAAAGGTGAACCACCTTATAGAAAAGATGATGCACCAGCTGGTATGGAATATATAACTTTACATAAAGGATTTAAAAGACTTAGACATTTCTTTAATGGCAATTCAAATATTATGCAAGCCAAAAGAGAAAAGTTATTTGTAGATTTATTAGAATCTTTAAATCATGAAGAGGCTAAAGTTCTTTTATTAGCAAAAGAACGTAATTTATACGATGAGTATAAAGGTCTTACATTAAAAGTAGTGCAAGATGCTTTCCCTGGATTAATAGTAAAAGTAAAAGAGAAAAAAGCACCAGTTAAGAAAGCTCCTGCAAAAAAAGCAGTTAAAAAAACAACAAAGAAAAAATAGTTTACATTTAAGTAAAACTATGGTATAATATATATTATGAAAGAAAAATTTTTAAAACTTATTACATGGGTCATAGACTGCTGGAGAGTAGTTATGGACCATAGATTTAATCCGCTCAGGTTTATACCAGAACCAAGCTTACAGATGTATTTCACAATGGTACTATTTACCATGTGGTCAGTATACTTTGGAATGGTTGCAATTTATTACATGGGTTGGATGGGATATGATATAATAACAAGTATCATAGTTCACTTTATGGTATTAGTACCTTTATTCTTTACTAACGCAATATTCCTAGATGCAGAAAGAAATGGTGCTAGATGGTTAAAGAAAATTAGAAAAGAACAAAAATGAATATATTCATATTAGATAATGATCCAGTGAAAGCGGCTCAAATGTTATGCGATAAGCATGTGCCTAAAATGATTGTAGAGTCTGGGCAGATGTTATCCACCGCTCACCGCATGCTTGATGGTACTCCGGAAAGAAGAAGATCTAAGTCAGGTAAAACAATGCAACAGTATTATACCTTTGGTGATGATAGAGATAGTCTTTATTATCTTGCTGTTCATAAGTATCACCCATGCACTACATGGACTATGGCATCTAAAGCAAACTATGAATGGCATTATACTCATTTTAATGCAATGGCTGAAGAATATAATTACCGTAGAAATAAACATCATGCAACATTTGTAAAGATTGGTAAATTACTCAAAACAGCACCAAAGAATATACCAGATATAGGATTAACAGAATTTCCACAAGCAATGAATCATTACCCACAATGTAAAGTACCAGGTGATGCAGTTCAAGCATATCGTAATTATTATCACGAAGCTAAACCGTTTGCAAAATGGGAATGGGGTAGACAAGCACCTGATTGGTGGAGAGGATATCAAAATGCCACTGTATGAATTTAAAAATAAAGATACAGGTGAAGTAGAAGAACACATGATGAAGTTTTCTGATAAAGAACAATTCTTAGAAGATAATCCTCATTTACAGTCTGGTACATTTACAGCACCTAAGTTTAGTTATAATGGATTTAAATCTAAAGAGACTAGAGCTGGTGACGGTTGGAAAGAAGTACAAGATAGAATTAAAAGTGGTATGCCACCAAGGGACCGACATAGAATTAAACAAAAATAAACTTATTTATTTTTTAGAATATATAACTATAAGTTATAAACTATTATATATAATATTGATATGTCAAATAGGATAATATAATGAAAAAGAAAATTTTGGATTCTTGGAAAAGACCTGCAGAGATTGAAGTGTTTGATACAGGTAGAATTCCACAGCAGACAGAATTACAATTAAATGCGACAAGAGAAGCAACACCCGAGGAACATAAAGAGTGGATTGAAAAAGAGCTCTTACCTCTAGGTGATATACAAATAAAGTTTGTAGCGATGATGTCGATAATACAAATTGCAACTCTTGGCTTTATGTTATTATCCTTTTGGACTATCGGTCAATTTACAGGAGATTAAAATGAAAAAACTATTAAGCATGTCAGTTTTTTTACTTTTTATGTCAGATGCTTTTGCTGATGATTGGAGAATGAGAAAATTTGATTTCAATGAAGATAATGTAATAAGTGAAGCTGAGTTAGTTCAGGGCGGTTGTAAAAGAATTGGAAAAATGTTTGACCACGCAGATAAGAACGGCGATGGTAAATTAAATAAAAGAGAAGCAAAGAATGCTACTTGGATTATATTTAAAAACAGAAAAAGATGTCCAATTATTGTTGCACCAAAAGCACCTGCTGATATCAGAGGCTAATTAATTATATATGAATTTTATACATGAAGAAATTGATTTAGGTTATAAGGACTTAAGTTCGGAAACTAAAGAAAAGGGTAGACACTATGTAGACCCAGACGGTAATATATATCCGAGTATCACAACAGTTTTATCAATACTGTCTCGTGAAGCTATCCAAAAGTGGAGGGAGAGAGTTGGAGAAGAAGAGGCTAATCGTATCAGCCGAGTGGCCTCTTCGCGTGGTACTAAAATCCACAACATAATCGAAAAGTATATTGCAAATGATCCTGAGTATTTATCAGGTGAAATGCCACATAACATACAAACATTTAAAGACATACAACCTTTTGTTGACAAAAACTTATCAAAAGTATATTCAATAGAAGCTCCATTATATTCTCATCATTTAGGTGTTGCCGGAAGAGTTGACTGTGTTGGTGTATGGAATGGTAAAGATTCTATAATCGACTGGAAAACATCACGTAAGGAAAAGAAAAAAGAATGGATATCTAATTATTTTATGCAAGCTGCAGCATATGCAATCATGTGGGAAGAAAGAACAGGTAGGCCAATTAAGCAATTAGTAGTAGCAATTGCTGGAGATATGGGACCACAAATATTTGTAGAAGATAGAGATAATTGGACAGAAGAATTAATAAATACTATTACTAAGTATAAAAGAGAAAAGTTTTGGGAGGAAACAAGATGAACTTTATGTTAGACGCTTTAGTGCAGAAATTGGAAGGTGAAGTTGCTATTGCAAAAGCTAATATATTAGTGTATGTTAGAAGTTCCACAGGTATTGGTGAACATCCAGAAGTGGTAGAAGCAATAGAAACTCAGGTTACTAAAATAGCAGAAGCACAAGATAAAATAAACACAATAAAAGACTTAAAATTATAAATAGATATTTACAAAACACTAAAAGTGTGGTATAATATACTATTATGAAAAAGTTTAACGAGTTTTTAACTGAAAAATCTGGCAAAGGATTAACAATATTTGACATAGATGATACTATGTTTGTATCAAAAGCTAGAGTAAAGGTTAAAAATAAAAACACTGGTAAAATCAAAGAGCTCTCACCTCAGCAATATAATTCATATAAATTAGGAAAGCAAGAGGAATGGGATTACGGCGAATTTAAATCAGCTAAACTATTTTATAAAACTGCAACACCTATCGCAAGAATGATAGAAAAAGCTAAAGCAATCATTAAGAATGCTACAGCTAGAGGAAGTAAAGTTATTATTGTAACAGCAAGAGCTGATATGGATAATAAGGATGTATTTATTAAAACATTCGAAGCTCATGGTATACCAATGAAGAATGTATATGTTGAGCGTGCAGGAAATGTAGGTGGCAAAAATAGTGCAGCAAATAAAACTGTTGTATTTAAAAAGTATTTAGATACAAATAAGTATGCTAGAGTTCGCTTATTTGATGATCACATGGATAACCTAAAAGCTTTATTGGATTTACAAAGAGAATATCCAGAAGTAGAGTTTTTTGCTTATTTGGCTGATTTGAAAGGAAGTGTGAAAAGAATAAAATAATGTATAATAGAATGAGAAGCGCCATGTATGGAGAAGGAAGAAAATATT
>Ga0163109_10001446_pt1 | contig 18770 bp, 19 predicted proteins | sample CRUFie1St13metaG_FD_108704 | JGI IMG/M metagenome (GOLD analysis project Ga0163109, IMG submission 108704) | Marine microbial communities from the Costa Rica Dome - CRUD Field 142mm St13 metaG | ecosystem: Environmental > Aquatic > Marine > Oceanic > Photic zone | place: Costa Rica: the Eastern... | reverse complement strand
CTGTACCCCTGGAGCAGAAATCAACACACCTCTCCTTTCATTTACATCGGGTCCGTGAGAATTACCCTGCCACAAACTCTCATTTTCCTCTTGGTTGCTTGCAACCACAGAAACCACATTGTATGCATTAGAAGGCTCTAACATAGTATTTCCAGTGTTTCCCGGAGCAACAAAAACAAGAGACCATGGGTTCTCATTAGTCCATTTATCTATCATTTTACTTCTTTCTGTGTAATTTATGGTGTTATCTCCCCAAGACCACGAATTTATCACAGCACCAAACCTTGTAGATTCAGCAAGTAGAGTTGTAACATCCTCTGGTGGCTGCCAACCGTTCTCGTTAACAATATCTTGAACAACCAATTTCGCCCCATTTGAAATAGACGAGATATCACTTTTATCGAATGAATCGCAAGCTAGGATACCAGCAATGTGAGTTCCATGTCTAAATTGCTGGTGTCCAATATTATCCCAATCATCAATTGAATCATTCAAATGTATAACCTTTCTATGAAATAAGTTAGGCTCACCAACCTCGCTAGTTGTGTTTCTAAAACATGAGTGATCCATATCTATCCCAGTGTCAGCAACGGCAATTATGATACCACTTCCATCCAAGTAGGAGAGTTCCGATTCAACCCCCACATCCATAACATTTTCAGAGGATACAAATTGTGTAAAGTAGCAGGTTAGAAGCATCAAAGCCAAACCTACACCTACTCGCATAGAGACACTGAAATCACTCTTACGGTTGAAGATTTATACACACTGAGTCGCGCCAGCGCGTTTAATACTCATTCACAGGTCGGGCGGAACATGCAAGCCTTCCGTATTTCCGGCACAGCCCCATTCGGCAGCCAACGACAGAAGTTCAACATGGATATTGTTGCGAGTTCTGCAGACGATGCAGAACACCGCTGTTACTCAATAATCGGCTCTCGTCACAAAGCAAGCAGAAGAATGATTCACATCGAATCAATTTCAGAGATAGACCCTCGCACATCCACCGAACCTATGGTATTGCATGCTTTCAGAGACCAAATAGCGGCAGCAGGAGGAGTAATAGCTCCTACAGAAGAAGAATAATCAAATTATTTTTGATAATCTCTCTAACCAATTAAAACTGGTGAAATGAATGGTTGATTCAATTGAATTACAACGCTTAGCGAAACTTGTCGATATGAATCGTAGCAGGTTAGATGAAATAAATCAACAGATTGAGAGAATTGAGGCAGTTCAACTCGAACACGATGATACGCGAAGAGCATTGAAAGCACTATCTGATGGTAAGAGCGGACATATACCACTGGGCGCTGGGGTGATGATTCCAATCCCGAAGCAAGTCACAACAATTGTTGATTTGGGAACGGGTATTTTTGGTGAAAGAACAGTAGAAAATGCTGAAGATTTGGTTACTAGAAGATTAGAGGACTTAAGTGAACTAAGGACTCAATTTGAAGCCGAAGCATCATTATTGAGAAAGAGGATAGAAGAACTGGCTACAAATTTTGAAGAAGCAGCCAAGAATTATTCTTCCAATGATAATGAATCAGAACCTACTAAAACTAAAGTTGAAGAAAAACCACAACGTCGCAGAAGAAAGAGCATGGGTGGAGAATTAACCCTTGATGATTAGGTGATTGAATGGGCCTTTTTGACAAATTTCGAAAAAAAGTTCGAAAAGCCGCTGAAGAAGTAGACACAGAATCACTGTCCGCTGAAGAAGGTAGTAAAGATGCCCAACAGGCATTGTCTCAACATGAAGAATTTTCCAAACTAAGAACACATGTTCCTGCTTACAAAACACAACCCGTCTTTGATGAAGAGGATGATGAGTGGGAAGATTTTGATGATGATGAAGAATTAGAATTACCAAAAAATTCTGAGGATGAGTGGGACGAATGGGAGGAAGATGAGTCCTACACCTTACCGACCAAACTAACTCGCAAAGAAAGGAAAATTATTGCTAAAGAAGCGAAAAAAGAAGCATCGAGAAAAAAAGCCCAACAAAAAGAGATGAAAAAACGAGGGGCAATAGAAGTCAAAAGATTGGCAGGTTCAAAAATTGATCTTCACATGATGAGAACCACTACAGGGAGACAATTAGTTGAAGTTAAATCATCTCCTTCTGGCGGTATTGGTATTATAGAAGATGATGGAATAAGCATCGACTTGGGTGGAGGGGTTGTTGAATCTGGGGGCCGTGTAATCAAAGAAAGCGACGCTCTCAATAATTTGATGGAAGAGCTAGAATGGATTATGCTGGAGTCAGACATTTCCTCTGACGCTGTAACTGCTGTTATGACGGCTTTGAAGAGGAATTTAATCGGCCAACGTCTCAGAAGAGGCGCTGATTTGTCCAAAGTTCTTGAAGCAAGCCTAAAAAGAGCATTAAGAGGCATTCTTAATGCTGGATATTGGGATTTTTATGCATCAATTGACAGTTTCATAGAGAAAGGAGACTCTCCTGTCGTGATCATGTTCGTCGGCGTCAACGGTACAGGGAAAACAACAACAGTCGCTAAAGTCGCACACAACCTCCAAAACAAAGGCCACTCTGTAATCGCGGCTGCAGGAGATACATTTAGAGCAGGAGCAATCGAACAATTAGAGACTCATTGTGATAGATTGGGAATTAGGTGTGTTAGTTCTCAGCGCGGTGGCGATAGTGCAGCAATTGCTCGTGACGCGGTAGAATCAGCCAAAGCGAAAAAAATCGATGTCGTACTTGTTGATACAGCAGGGCGTATGCAGAATAAATCCAATTTAATGGCAGAATTAGAGAAAGTTAGGAGGGTTGCAAACCCACATCTTACGCTGTTTGTAGGAGATGCACTTGCTGGAAATGATGCCGTTGACCAGGCAAAAAATTTCCAACAAATGTTGAAATTTGATGGGGCTGTATTGACCAAGTTGGATACTGATGCTAAAGGAGGTGCAGGATTGTCAATAGCCCATGCTACAGGACAACCAATCGTACTATGCGGTGTAGGACAAGAGTATGATGACCTCATTCAGTTCGATCCAGATTGGTTATTGGAACAATTATTTGAGTGAGGGATATAATGTCACAGGAATTTTTCGATGACGATGATAGTATACATTTGTTTCAATTAGTGCATATGTTACAACGAAGTGCCATGATGCATATGGGCCTGCTACAAGATAGCGAGGGAAGGGTCCATTACAACTTAGGTGAAACTAAGGCTGCCATAGATACATTATCTATGCTAAAAACGAAAATGAAAGGGAACCTCTCGTCTAAAGAGGGAACTATGTTGAATGGAATTATCTCGGAATTACAACTTCAATTTGTAAAAGCCCCTTCGAGGCAAAGAGCACTTGAAGACCAGGTTTCTGAATCCGAGGCTGTCAGGGAAACCTTCACCAATCCAAAAGAAGGCCCTTCGGAAATAATCGCTGACGAGGAAGAATGAATTCTTTTTGTAAAATTAAGCGGTTGATTCATGAGTATGAAGTACTTCACATACATGTTATCCATGGTCAGAGTTACCGATGTTAGTGACGAAGAAGCACCAACTGTTCTTCTTGTTGATAATAATCAAATGTCCTTACACAGGCTATCAAATATATTCCGTCAGCGGGATTTCAACGTCGAGACTTGTGAAGATGGAGATAGAGCTGTGGATGAATATATAAGGCTCGACCCCGAATTAGTTGTGCTAGCCCTAGATATCCCTTCTTTGGACGGCCATTTGGCAGCACTGGAAATGAGGGAACACGGGAATGATTGCAGGATATTATTTTCTGCCCCGAAGAGGCAAGCGCAATTAGCTACCGATGCGACTCATTCAGCAGGAGCAATAGGGTGGATAGAGAAACCAATTACATCTTCTTCAATAGAAGCAATTTGGCATCTAGTACTAGGCCCAATACCTGAAGCACCAGGGTTGGAAGATCTTGATACAATTCATCCTGTTGAAGGTATGATACAAGTCGAAAAGGACGAAGATCCAGTACCTCAACCAGACCCTAATATCCTCACAGAAACATTACCTATTAATCCACTTCCAATCGAACAGAGGACTCCCCAAAAGAAGAAATCTAGTAAAGCAAAAAGATTGCTTATAGTTTTGATTTTATTTACTCTGTTGGGGGTTGCTGGATGGTATGTGTGGTCGAATGGACTGATCTAATTTCTTGAACCATCTCGATAGGTATCAATGCAGTACGACCATCTGGTAATTTCTGTCTTACGTATCCCCCTTCATTTATTTGGGTATTATGTGGTGCTATCTTCTCTACTCTACTGCCAGCGGGTGCTCTGATTACTTCGGACACCTTGTAATTCGTAGATGATAAAAGCTCAACATCTCCCATCTCTAGTTTGTGATCTAAAACCCTGTTACTATTCCATGCATTCCAGACCAACCAACCAATGCCAACACCCAAGGGGGTCCCTACTAATAACGCAACAAGAAGTGTCATAATTCTCTCTCTAGTAAGGCATTCCAAGACGCTGAAGCATATTTTTTTGCGGCTTCAACAGGGTTTTCAGATTGGTGTATACCACTCCCCACAATAATACAATCAGATCCAGAGATTATAGCACTCCTAGGGTCGCCATACCTCTGTCCCATTTCACCATCTCCCGTTTGTAAATTTACACCAGGCGTCCAAATCATTTTTTCGTCCCCGACCATGTTTCTCAGTTCGGTAATCTCTGATGGCTTTGAACCATTACCAATAAATCCGAAAACCCCAGCGTGCTTTCTTCCTTCGCTAACTACTCTCTCTGTGTATTCTGGTGTCAATAAATTACCCCTGCTCGACATCTGGGCTAACAATAAAACCCCTCCATCTCGGTTTACATCACTCCAACCTGTTTGTAAACCATCAACAACATCTGGCCCACTTATCAAGTGCGAGGTGACCAAATCAGCCCACGAACGAATATCATAAATCCCTGCCATTTGATTACGACTTATTTTACCGATATCTGCGAATTTTCTATCCTCAAAAATCAACAGGTCTGCATTATTAGCAGCGTCACAAAATTTCTCCCAGATTTCCTTATTCCAATCTTCAACTAAGTCGACATGTGTCTTGAGGGCAGCAACGTAAGGTCCGACAAGTTCGATTAATTCAAACAAACCACTCATCGTATTTCGGTCAGCGGCTAGACAAACTAGAGACTTTTTTCTTGCTGCAACTTCCATATATTTCCGCGCTATAACCGAGGTTGAACTACTCCATCGACTACCCCAAACCTCGCTCGCCATTATCAGTGGGATTCTACGGGACCGGTTCAATCTTACGCCCTTATAGAATTAATAGAGTCTACAATAGTCCTCTCAAAATCGTAATTTGGTAAGTCAAGAACTTCAAAAGAATCTTCTACATCATATGAAACATATCTTTCCAGATTTCCTTTCAATCTTTTGATAGACAATTTTGGGTGGAAAAAAGCGAGCACGTATGCAAGAAATCTCGGCAACCTTTTTGTAGCAAACTTTCCTTTTAGATTTAGATTCAGAATCTGACCAATTTCATTCATCCAAAGCCCTTTCTTGTGAATTATATACCTGCCCTTATCCTCTCCACGTTCTAGTGCATTAACATGAGCGACAGCAACATCTCTTACATCTACAAAATTAACATGAATATCCAATACAAAAGGGATTTTTCCGCAGAAGTGTTTCAGGTATGCCATAGAACCTTCTGTATGCCGCCTGTGAAGTATGGGGCCGAACACAATTGAGGGGTGAATAGTTACCAATCTAACATCTCTTTCAGAGGCCCACTTCCTTATCTCCTTCTCAGCCTCAGCCTTTGCAAATCCATAGGGGTTATTCAACTCATCAGCATCTTCGCACCAATCTCGCTTGGTAAACACTTTACCATTTTCAAATGTTGAAGAACGTATTGCTGCTACAGAAGAGGTGTGAACAATCCTTCTTACATTACCCATTACTTCGCAGAGGTTTTTTGTTCCTATTACAGACGGATCTACAACCTCTTTTTTGACATCCTTAGCCCCGATATATAGTGACGCTGCGCAGTGAATTACATCATCACAATTTTGTATAGCTAGTTTGAGAGAATCGATATCAAACAAGTTTGCCTGAACAATCTCCAACCTATCATTCTCTTGGAAAATTTCAGATAATGAACTATCTCTAATCATCGCTTTAACAGAATAACCCCTTGAAAGTAATTCTCTTACAACATGCGACCCGATGAAACCACTTGCTCCCGTAACCAATACAGGCATATTGGTCCTAATCACAACAGGGTCATCTTCTTGCCGCATGGGTGATACGCACCCAATAATGCGCCCTGCAATCCTGTTGGCTATTTTGGTGTTGATGGCACCTTTAGCGGGCTGCTTTGGTTTGGATGAATCCCCGGCCGCAAAAGAACCCGGAGACCCATTTTATCCTAGCATCACCGACCGTCAATTCTTAGAATGGGATTGGAATGGTACATATGCAATGGTTCTCGAAAAAGGGCCTTATTCTGCTCTTGATGTTCAGGAAGCAACCTTCGAGGTAGACACTTCTGATATTTGGGAAACAGGACCACCCACCTCCAATGTCCATTTATCCTACTGGCTACCAAATAACACACTATCCGGCGAAAGAGTACCTGTGATAGCAGTGGTTAGTCCATATTTCTCATACGGACAACCAGGCTCAGAATCCGGTGCTACTAATGTTGTTGGTGTCGGTAGAGGCGAATTTATTTTTGATAATTTCATTCCACACGGCTATGCATTCGCGCAAGTGTCGGTATTCGGAACTGAAGAATCTAGCGGCTGTTTTGATTATCGCGGCGCAGGAGAAGGGTTAGGGATACATTCAGCTGTAGAATGGCTCGGACAGCAGAATTGGTCCAATGGCAATGTTGGACTATACGGCAAGTCGTATGAGGGGGCTACACAATGGGAGGCAGCTGCTCTTGCTAGTGAACACCTCAAAACAATTGTTCCAATATCTGGAACCACTGCATTACACCCTCTTCTTTACAAAAACGGCAGCGCAGAAGCAAGAAGCCAAATCATGCATATGAATTATTTCGGAAGCACCGTGGATTACAATGGAGACGACTTAGACAACATCTGTCCAGATATAATTGAAGGTATATTCGCCGGTCCCGTAACTTATGGATTGGGGGAACTCGACCCTTATATGGAAAATTATTACGACGAGCGAAGTCATATCGATAAAGCGTTTCAAAATTGGAACGGTTCAATCTACTGGATACAAGGTATGCAGGATTGGAATGTCGACCCTCATCAAGTATTTGGAGGCCCAAGCGGGGTTAATTGGTATCTCGATTATTCGAATGCGGGATATAACGTAAGAGGAATGCTCGGCCAGTGGGAGCACAATTATCCCGATCAATGGACAAAACACAACAATCAAGATTCAGGATACGGGGGCGAAGCAATCCACAACATGACTCGATGGGACTGGGGACAGGATTTGTTTGAATGGTTTGAATATTATCTCAAAGGAGTTGGCCCAAAACCCGACAACCATGACAAATTCAGCGTAATGATGGCCAATGGCGAATAGAAGAATTATGGCCTCCACAAGACGCAACATGGGAATCTATCGATATCTCAACCTGCGACCAGCAAGGTAACAACGTCGGCGGCGTTTCTGTTATAGGCGGCGGCATTCAAAGCGTTTCAATAACTTGCGATGGTTTTACTCAAGACACACACATAGCAGGACTTCCCACTTTACACCTTGATGTAACAGCATCATTTGATGGCGGCCAAATATTCGCTGAATTACAAGATGCAGAAACCGGGTTAAGATTGGGACATGCGACTATGGACATCCGTTATCATGCGGGTGGATACGATCCTCAAACTGTATTTCCAGGACAAAATTTGGTTATGTTGATGGAATTCCAAGCAATGGATGTAATTCTTCCTGCAGGACATGGAATTAAATTAGTGCTCACTGAAACCGGGGAGGATTACCTTGCTCCAGCATGTGGAAACTCTTGCCCAGTTTCTGTAAATGGCGGCACATTCTCTTTCCCTCAAATATCTAGAGACGGTAGCACAGTATTTGTCACTCCGCAAAGTGAAAATGCTGCTAACAACTAAATTTTTGTTAAATGTTCAAATTAACATTCGAAAGAGCTCTGCGCAAGCATTTGAATAAAGCGTGGCATCAAATATAGGTTAATAAATAATCATTTGAACAATATATATAATTTAAACTCGAAATTTGCTTCAAAAAACACCGTCAAAAATGGGCGATTGTATAATATACCCCACTCGTATCGGGCACTTTGATACCCATGTGGGCAAAACTAGAATACATCTGGCTTGATGGAAAAGAGCCGACACAAAGCATGAGAAGCAAGACGATGGTAAGAAAAGACTTCAGCGGCAGTTTAGAAGAGTGCCCTCTGTGGAACTTTGACGGGTCGTCAACGAACCAAGCGGATGGAAGTTCATCCGACTGTGTTCTGAAGCCTGTAGCAATCTTCCCTGATCCTGATAGAAATTCTGGATATCTTGTAATGTGCGAAGTCCTGAACGCTGATGGAACTCCTCATGCCACTAATGGAAGAGCAACGATAGAAGAGGACGACGACGACTTTTGGTTCGGATTCGAACAAGAGTATTTCCTTTGGGACCCAGAGACAAACCTTCCCTTTGGATTCCCTAGAGACCAGACGCCACAAGGACAATTTTACTGCTCTGTTGGGGCAAAGAATGCATTCGGTAGGGATTGCATAGAGGACCATCTTGATCAGTGCCTAGAAGCAGGCTTGAATGTTGAAGGAATCAATGCAGAGGTTGCTTGTGGCCAGTGGGAGTACCAGATATTCGCAAAGGGCGCAAAAGATGCAGGAGACCAAATCTGGGTATCTCGATATCTGGCAGAGCGTAACGCAGAGAAATATGGATTGCATATTGAATGGCATCCCAAACCCCTGGGCGCTACAGATTGGAATGGTAGTGGAATGCATGCAAATTTCTCAGACACAAGAATGCGCGAAGAAGGCGGTGAAGAATTAATGACAAAGATATGCGAAGCGTTTGGAAAGAACATCAAGAAACACATCGATGTCTATGGAGCGCACAATGAACAGCGACTAACAGGTCTCCATGAGACACAGTCAATTCACGAATTCTCATACGGAGTCTCGGACCGTGGAGCATCCATCCGAATACCAGTTACAACAAAAGAAGACGGTTGGATTGGAAGATTAGAGGACCGTAGACCAGCGTCTAATGGCGACCCATACAAGATTGCTGCAGCGATAATTACGACAACAAAGTCAGCTTATTGATCGCTACTTCTTAGGCGCATCACGCCTATTATGACCGCGAAAATTGCTGCTAACGTCATTACGTTAGCAATGATCATAGAGATTGAATCAATCAGTATGCCGTAAATTAACCATAAAGACAGAGCTATTGTAACTACACCGAATGTTGCAAGTGAAACACCGTCGTGACGTTTGTTCACCCAAACCTCTCTGATTTGTGGAATCCACGCTACAATGCCTAGAACACCAGCAACCAATCCTATTGACTCAATCCAAGCTTCGGCCATATTCTATTGGGCAGCGAGACTTCGTTTCAAACCTTTCAATCATAGAACTAGGTGGAAATTGTTTAATCCTAATTTAAGGTGCGTCTAGCATGGCAACTAAAGAAGCCTTGGTTAAACTAAGGGATTTAATGAAAGATAGCGGAAAGTCGGTGGAAGATCTGTTCAAAGAAATCGACACCGATGGAGATGGAACAATAAACGGCCCAGAATTGTATAAAGGTATCAAAAATTTAGTTGGCGACGCCCTGTCTCCTAGTCAAATCTCCCTCATTATTACAGCGCTTGATACTAACGGCGATAATAGGATAGATGCCTTGGAATTGCGGAATGCATTATCATAAATTCAAAATGCATAAAAATAAATTATTAACTAAAACGCTTACTGAGGCCTAACACAAGGTCAGCCCCATTCTCGCTTGGGGTTGCTAAACTCTATTTTCGCAATAGTAGCAAATGGAATCAACCTGGCCCCATCTTCCCCAACAACTGAAACAAATGGCCCAGATTGATCTTTGACAACTTGTCCAGTCGATAACGAGCTTTTCGGGCCGGTTATTAAACCCATAAGACCTGTATGAGTTATTGTACAATCTTCTTTCGCAAATGGGTATTCTAGAATGTCCCCGTGAAGTGTTTTGCCACCATTGAGGTGTATTGTGTCCCATGTTCCGAAGCCAAGCAGTGTCTCTTTCAACAACTCATCAGGAGCACCCTTTTCCATATTTTCCACCATCTCGACGAATCCCAGTTCGTCGTATGCTTCTGCAGGTGTCCCCTCTGGTAATGGGTCCCATTCTAGATTTTTATTTGAAAATACAAGAACGACCTTACTACTTGGAGCTTTAACTCCGGTTCTTCTCTCATGCAAATCGCATAATAACTCACCCTTTCTGAATGTCCAAGCCACAATATCTTTGTGCAAAAGAGTACCACCATTCTTTCTTTTCTGGAAAAACCGCCCTTCTTCTGTTATTGTGAAAGAGCCAGACCAATGTTTTTGCTCAATAAATAAAATTTCATTTTTGGTAGCGATAACCATATCGATCTCTCTTCTTCCCCCCTCATCAGGGTCTGGGATTCTTATTCCTTCCAGGACCAACGCATCTTTTGCGACTGCTCTGGTTAGTTTCATCAATCTAAATTCAGCTAATCTTCCTGAAACAACGTGACCTTCGGGTTCGAATTTTTTCCTTCTAGAGAGAAATTCGTTAATTCTCCCCAAAATCTCACCTCAGTAGTTCATCGACTGAATCAACAACAACATTCACTTTGCCACCGTCCCAAACTGCGTAATCCTCTAGTGTGGCCTCGCCGGAAAGTACCAAGACAGATACGCACCCCGCTTGTATAGCCATCTCCATGTCTGTGTAGAGCCTATCACCAACCATTGCGCATTCCTCAGGTTTGTATCCTAACTCTTCTATCTTATGCAGAATCATTCCCGGATTTGGTTTTCCTGTTATGTGTACCGGGTCTTTTCCAGTAGTCACCTTCAACATAGCTAGATAGGCGCCAACATCGGGAAGCCCCCCTTCAGGGGAAGGGCATACTTTGTCTGGATGGCTTGCGACTAATGGAACTCCTCTGTGTATATGTATTGAGGCGGTAGAAATTTTCTCGTAATTGATTTCAGTATCATAGCCCAAAACAACGTATTCTGGATCTCCATCCCTGGTTGTTATGCCCGCAGCCTCCATCATTTCACACATACCGCTCGTCGCAATAGCCCACGTCCTGCTGACCCCTTCATTTCTAAGCCATGAAAGGAGGTCGTGAGTTGACAATAAGACATCATCATTGCTACATGGTATGTTCATATTCTGTAATTTTGTAACATACTGAGAAACGGACCTAGATGAGTTATTTGACAAGAAGTAGCGTTGTACGCCATTGCTTTCACATCTATCTAAAAAATCGATTGCCCCAGGAATCAACTCTCCTCCAAGATATATTGTTCCATCCAGATCTAAGAAGACTGCCTTTATTCCTTCTAATTTGGAATTCATGTAATCACATCAGAATAGTAAGGTTTTGACTAGGAACCACTTTGAGTGGAGATTTTCTTGAGCTTCTTTACTTGCAATCATCTCCGTCATCATTTCTTGAATAACTGGTTTTTTGCTGGCTTTACCTACGAACCAGTTCAATAACCACTTCCTCCTGCTCATCTTTTGCATTTTGAATGAGTTTGTTAGTTCTGGGCCTAGTGCTGCCCATAATTCATCTTGATATTCACTTCCTCCTTTGTTTTGGATAACATGTCTTGCTGCCATTTCTCCGCTAACTAATGCGTTACCTACGCCTTCTCCTGAAAATGGATCTACCAAACTGGCTGAATCTCCAACAAGCAATGCTCCTGGAGCATAGGCTCTTCTTGGTTGGTTTTTCTCTCCCTTTCTTGGACTGCCAAAAGGCAACTGCCAGCCTTTGCCAGTGCCTGCAATTAGTTCTGCGTCTGCAAACCTGTCTTTGAAAGAAGGGTGATTAGCAATTACATCTGCCTGTAGGGCTTTGAGTTTCTTCTCTTGTTTATCCAACAACCCCATGACCATACCTATTCCAACATTAACCCTGCCTCCCCCTATCGGGAATAGCCAAAAGTAACCAGGAACTACAGTATCTACAAAGTGGATTTCAATATTGCCAGCATCGCCTTCACAGCCTTTTACGTTAGACCAATACTCTCGATAACCGTCGCAATAGTGCATTCTGTCAACCAGTTCTTCTTGCGCTAGATCTTTCACAATTTTTCTGGCCACTGGGCACCTATAGCCAGCAGCACCGATAGTCCAAGGCGCAGTATACACCCTTTTCTCTCCCATTTTCCCACCAATTCCAATTTCGACTCCAGTTATCTTACCATCATCATCGAAGACTTTCGTTACCATTGCTCCTTGAATTACAGCCCCGCCGTTTTCCAGTACCAATTCTGTGGCTTTATCGAATAACAACCAGTCGAACTGTTGCCGAGGAAGGGAGTACCCCGCCTCCATTTTTGCAACATCTTCTTCAGGAAGGGGAACGGTAACATCACTACCATTTGGTGATGAAAAAACAATTCCAGTGACACGAAAATGAGGTGTGGATTCAAGCGTTGCTTTAACACCTAGAGCTTTAACGTGACTCAGAGATTTTCCGCCCACAGCGTCTCCACAAACCTTGTCACGCGGCCAAACACGTTTTTCAATTAACAAAACTTTTTTTCCATCCATCGCCAAATATGATGCTGCAGAAGCCCCACCCGGGCCACCTCCAACAACAATACAGTCGAAATTAGTTTCAGAGTCGGGAATAGGCCCAGTTTCGATGGGCTCATCCCAGAACCTCCCGCTCCCCATGTTATAGACACAATACATCAAGCACAAGAGGGTACTGATGGATAAGCAATAATCCGTTAAAAAATACTTACTTAACCGCCAGCATCAAAAGCAATCACTACGGCCACGAAGTATGCCCTCAAAGCGACGACAAGCCGCACTTGGCCTATTCTTCGTAACCCTGTTGTGGGGGGGTACCTTCGTCTGGATGAAATTAGTAATGAATTCTTTAGATAGTGAAATTGATGAGTACTCTAGACCAGGCGTGGTGGGCATAATTGTCTCGGCCCGATTTTTCATTGCGTTCGCTTTACTTCTACCGTTTTCTGTTCAGGCCAGGTCAGCACTCAAGTCAAAAGAGGACTGGAAAGGAGGGTTAATTCTTGGGAGCTTGATGCTTCCTGGTTTTGTGTTGCAAATGATTGGTTTGGATACGGTTAGCCCAGCCGTTTCTGCGTTTTTGACGTCTCTATACGTTGTATTTACAGCTATATTTTCCGTTAAAATTAGCGATAGAAAGCCGACGAGAATGATGATTGTAGGAGTAGCACTCGCAACTATTGGCGCAGGCTTCATCGATGGCGTGCCCCATATTGAATGGGGCAAAGGAGAAATCCTTACAGTGATGTGCGCTATTTTCTTTGCATTACACATAATTTACACAGATAAAATCACAAAGCAACTCAATCCAATTGCTGTGACCTCGACATCATTCTTGGTGGTGGTTTTAGGCGCATTCATTATCGGTCTTATAGCATCAAGCGACATCAGGGTTCTCGAATCTGTTTGGCAAGAAGGAGTGATAATCCCACTACTATGTTTGGGCATATTCGGTTCATTAGCGTGTATCTTATTACTGAATTTACTTCAACGGCACCTCAACCCTACACATGCTGCTATAATTTACTCCTTCGAGCCAGTTTGGGCTACTTTGTATGGCTGGCAGCAGGGCCTAGTGGAAATTAAAATCTGGCTTGCTATGGGCTTACTCCTGTTATTGGGGAATATCTTAGTTGAATTAGACGAATCAGGTTCTAGCAATCATCTAAGCGATGAGGCCGGGCCAGAATAATCGTAGAAAGAAACCATCGTTTGTGTTCCAGCGATTCCTCCTACTTTCGAGATCCCGTCGAGTATAGCATCTCCTAGAGAATCCATTGACGGGCTCACAACCTCGATCAATAAATCCCAGTCTCCTGCAATTACATTGCATCTAACTACATAAGACAATTTACAGATCTTTTGCGCTACATCCCTACGGTCAACATTTCCCCTATCACATCGAGCAAAAATGAATGCTCTCAAATCATATCCCCAGGATTTTGCATCGATGTCAACGGTGTATCTTCTGATAATCCCTTCTCGTTTGAGTCTGACCATCCTATCGTGGGTTGTAACCCTTGCAATACCCATTGATTCGGCCAAAGACGTCACAGATGAGCGAGAATCTTGCTTTAGTAATTCAATCAGTTTAAGGTCGATATTGTCGAGTTTCATGCTAAGTCGAATAGACGTTAGATTTTCAATGATTCCGTCATATTGTCGGAAATTATTGAATAAACACGGGTATTTTCCGACATTCATGATTAAATTTAGCCGAATTGTTGATGTGTTTTAGTCTCATAACCCAAATTGGGGACGGACATGGCCGACAAAAGAAAATTTTCAACAAATGCAGTACACGCTGGAACGCAGCACATTGAGGGAGCAGTCAATACCCCCATTTTCCAATCATCAACCTATCACCTTACTGACGAAAGATACGCTGGTTGGGCTGCAGGTGCTCAGCACACACTTCTCTATGCTAGACTATCTAGTGTAAATTCTGAGGCTGTTGTAGAAAAAATATGCGCTCTTGAGGGAGCTGAAGACGGAGAGTTATTTGCAAGCGGAATGGCGGCTATATCAACGACTTTGATGGGATTGCTTTCACAGGGCGACCACATTGTAGCAAGCTCGGATGTTTATGGTGGCACATACGGTTTAATGACCGAAGAACTGCCCCGTTTTGGAATTTCAACAACAATGGCAGACATGCAAGATCCATCATCTTACGAGGCAGCAATTCAGGAAAATACCAAAATGCTGTACATTGAAACAATTACGAATCCTGTAATCAAAATATGCGACATAGAAGCAATGTCTTCAATTGCAAAAAAGCATGGGCTGCTATTAGTTATCGACAACACGTTTGCATCACCATGGGGCTGTCAACCAATTACTATGGGCGCCGACTTAGTAATTCACTCCACTACTAAGTATCTTGGTGGGCACTCAGACATTGTTGGCGGAGCTGTGGTTGGAAGGGCAGATCTGATAGCATCGATGTTCATCAAAAAAGTACATTTCGGGGGGTCCCCAGATCCTCACAACTGCTACCTTCTAGAAAGGGGAATTAGAACATTGGCAGCTCGTATGCCAATTCATTGTTCAAATGCAGCAGAAATTGCAAAGCGACTAGAAATGCATGATTTGATAGAGGTAGTTCATCATCCATCACTGGAATCACACAAGGATTATGAATTAGCGAAGAGGATAATACCCAAAGGAACAGGCATGATTGCGTTTACAGTAAAGGGAGGCGATGAGGCAGCCTTGAAATTTATGCGCAAATTAGACTTAATTTTTGAAGCAACAAGCCTTGGTGGAGTAGAGAGTTTAGTAGAGTGCCCATTCAACTCATCACACATGTTCATACCAGAAGATGTTAGGATTGCTGCAGGACTTGGCCGAGGATTCGTTAGAATGTCGATAGGAATCGAGGACATAGAAGATCTGTGGGAGGACATTTCAAATGCTCTGTCTGCTCTTTAGTCAAGGCAGCTCATCGATTTGTCCGCATGCCTTTCTAAGGTTTTCAAGACATTCTTTGTAATCGACATTTTCCCCGTCGACGAGTGATTTCCCTGCATTCCATACTTCGCTTGCAGCATGACTCCAAGCGCTCCCTTTCTCTCTAGCGTTCGTCGAAAATTGCCACTCCTGTCCTCTAGATTTTCCTGAAGCCATAAGCCATGCCCATGATGCAGCTTCATCATCTATGTTCGATTTCTTTGCTAACGCGGTTTTCTCGGCTTTTCCCATCCCTTCTGTTAATCCTGTCAAAGTCAAATCATGGATTAGACCCACTGGGCCAGTAATCTTTCCTTTGCGATAAGGGAATTTTTTTGTTATATTTGCTCTGGACCTTTGAGACTGGATATCTTTTAGGAACTTACCAAAGGCCCTTTTCTTCTTGCACTGGTTTGACCATAAATCGTAAGCCTCATCCTCGTCTATACCAATTCCAATCAATCCAGCCAAGCCATGATCTTCCCATAGCCCAGATAGCACATCGTTGCACGAGGTTGCAGCGATTTCCAGAGCATTACCGCTCCTCTCAATAACCTCCCCTCCTTTCGAAATTCTGATACCTGAGCCGGCCGCTTCTTGCAAGAGCTTCAATGCTAATTCCTTTTCAGGCGCAGATCCGTTTAATTCTTCAATAGCCACCTCTGCGTTATTAAACCACTTTTCTCCCACAATGAAACCGTCATCAAGGTGGTGCAGAACAGCCATTTTGACTCTTTTTGAAATCGAGCCCTCGTTTAATGTCAAGCCCATCCATGCATCCAAGACTCTCTCTAGAGATTCTTCAGAACCCTCTCTTGTAGCTCCATTTGGACACCAAACCGCATCCGGCGTCATCACAGTAGAGAGATTTGGTGGGAGCATTGAAAGAGCCAAATCATGAATAAAAGAGGATTTACTTTTCTCGCTTTCTAATTTATCGAAACCAATTGCAACCTTGCTACCATCTATGAAGTTAAGAAGCAGATACCCTTCATGATCCATATCATCTTCAGCAACTGCTTCAAAATCAAGCCCTTCAGTTACCCATATATTTCCTTGGTTCGCAAAATTAAATCTTGACCTAGACAGGACATCGTCTAACCATCCAGATGGAATATTTGGTTCAGGCCCAGTGCAAACAAAACCTCCTCTCCATGAAAAGAAAAAATATCCCCTTTTTGCATGGTCTTCCCAAGGCAACATGCGCAAAGTGGTCATGTGGTGATTCTGTATTCCCGCCTGGTACGCAACCTTGCCATCCCCTCTTCTAACATAGGATGCTTTTCCAAATGATTGGTGACTATAATTACCAACCAGTGAGATATCTTCGTCGTGGGCTGCCATTAGACTTCCAGCGAGAGCCTTTCCGACATCATCTCCTCGTTTAGCCATCATTCTTTTTGCGAGCCATTTTCTGTCATTGCGTTTAGATAGGATTTTTCTCAATTCTCGAAGTGTTTTTGTCACAGGGTCTGTTTTTCCCCACTTTAATTTCCCATTCCAAGTCATAGCGGGAAGAAGGGTTTCCCCCTCCTCAAGTAATTTATCTAAATTTTTACGCAACCGCTTTTGTGTGTCTATGTTGGCCTGCTTTGTACCACGCATACGCATGCGTTGCCGTTTTTGGCCGGGAAATTCCACCTGTGCGGGCCTCGCCATCACAATGCCCGAGAGGTCGCCCCCTGTTCACTCCTTCCCCCATCTTCTCAATGCCGCATCCTCTGTTTCACTTAGTTTTGCAGGGAAAATTAAACAATGTAACCTGCCAGTATTTGCATGTTTAAGATCGCTAACAGTCAGGTAAGTGATGCATTGTTCTTTTGTGCCCATATCACTACAGAGTACTACTTTCATCTGAGTGACGCTTTCACAAATATCCTTGCAGGCCTCATACTTCAAATCTGCAAGGGTAGAGCCTCTTTCCATTTCGGTAAGAGACTTAGAAATTTTTTCAGCCATAAGTCCAATAGCATCACGTGCGTCTTTGGGCTGCATTGGAACCTGCTTTCCTACACCCTCTCCAGTAGGGTCCAAGTCTAAAAGCGCCAAGGTATGTAATCCTTGGATTTTATTTATCGCTATAACCTCAAGAGGAGAGGTTGCTACCCACCCTTTGTATGGGTAAGTTAGCGTTGTTTGGCGTCCAAATTTGTAGTTAGATAGGCCTACTGCCCCGGTTACAAGGCCGGTAATAGAAATACCATGTATAACACTACATTCAACCCCCGCATCAAGAGCACGTAATTGTAGGTCGACATGGGTTGTGGCTTGTAGTGGGTCGCCGACTATCAGTAATGCCACCTTCTGTTTTTTTGCTAATTCCAAAATCAGTATTGGATTTTCAATATCAGGGCGCATAACCCTTTCTATGCTGCCAATTTCCGATTCAAGTACTTGTAAATCATAGTCATCCCATAGTGCGGTGTAGCCCTCATACTTTCGACAATCAGCAGATTTTGCAGCTTCAATCGCCTCTACAGTCATCCCAGCAATTCCCCCTGGACCAATACCAATTAGAACTAATCCAGCCGCCATCCTAAAACCCCATGCTCCTGTGGGACTGGCGAGGAGCATGCGACATTTGATAGTGCCGAGCAGAGAAACCTCAAACTGGAGGGAGAAACTGTCTCAAAAAAATTGGCTATCTAATGGAAACGGAATCCATAACTTGGGAGATTACCGCGGCATTCCTCTCAGTCAAAATGCCCCCTCAAAAATAGATGATTTAGAGATTAGAGAAATGGAACCCATAAGGCCAGGCCCCCAAAACTGGACAGAAAGGCTCGACCAACAAATATTCCAGTCGTATGAAAAATACTGGCCTATGAGCCATGACCGAATAGGCGATTTGATTATAGTAAAATTGCCTAAACAAATATCTCAGTTTTCAGAAGAAATAGGAAATGCGATGCTTTCTCAATATCCCTCTGCAAGGGTTATATGCGCGGATAAGGGGGTTATTGGCCAATTCCGCGTTCGTGACTTGGATATTATTGGTACAACGGGAGACAAGGCAACTAAAACTAAAGTAAAGGAAAACGGAAATGAATTTTGGACAGATCCTGCGTTG
>Ga0163109_10001445_pt1 | contig 18773 bp, 16 predicted proteins | sample CRUFie1St13metaG_FD_108704 | JGI IMG/M metagenome (GOLD analysis project Ga0163109, IMG submission 108704) | Marine microbial communities from the Costa Rica Dome - CRUD Field 142mm St13 metaG | ecosystem: Environmental > Aquatic > Marine > Oceanic > Photic zone | place: Costa Rica: the Eastern... | reverse complement strand
TCACTCGTATTACCCACTTCCTCGAGTTTGCCTCGATACAGCACGGCTACACGGTCGGCAATTTGCCGAATGACAGCAAGATCGTGCGAAACGAACAGCATGGTGAGTCCGTACTCGTCCTTCAGGTCTTTCAGCAAGTCCAGGATCTGTGCCTGAATGGTTACATCGAGTGCCGAGACCGGCTCGTCCGCGACAATAAATTCGGGTTTGGTTGCCAGTGCTCGACCAATGGCAATACGCTGCCGTTGACCACCAGAGAATTCGTGAGGATATTTTTTGGTAAATCCTCGCGCCAGGCCCACGTTGTCCATGAGTTCTCTAATGGCCACATCAAGACCCGTACGATCGACAATGTTGTGGAGCAGTAATGGCTCAGCTAGCGTGTCGTGGACGGTCATACGCGGATTTAGCGATGCATAGGGATCCTGGAAAATCATCTGCATGCGTCGTCTAAGTGCTTTGAGATTATTGCGATCGAGTTTGCCGACGTCAGTACCATCAAAGCTCACATGACCATCGGTAATGGGTGTCAATCGTAGCAGCGATCGACCGAAGGTCGACTTGCCACTGCCTGACTCACCAACCAGTCCCAACACTTCGCCCCGTTGTATCGATAGCGACACGTCATCAACGGCCTTAATGGGCTCATCGCTATTTTCAGACATGAAGTAGGTTTTCAGGTTGGTAGTTGTAATCAGCGTCTCTCGCCCGCTGTCGGGCTCGGGCGGTGCGCCGCTCGGAATAGCGGCCAACAATTTTTGCGTGTAGGGGTGTTGTGCATTGGTGAAGATGTCAGCGGGCGCGCCTTGCTCAACGACCAGCCCCTTTTCCATGACGACAATACGATCAGCAATATCGGATACCACTGCAAGATCGTGACTGATGAACAAAACGCCAATGTCGCGCTTTTCCTGTAGCGACTTAATCAAGCGAAGAATCTGAGCCTGAATGGTGACGTCCAAAGCTGTGGTCGGCTCATCGGCAATCAGGAGTTTAGGCTCAGTGATGAGGGCCATGGCAATCATGACGCGCTGTCGCATACCGCCCGAGAACTCGAATGGATAGGCCTTCATGGCCGATTCAGGGTTATGAATACCCACTTCATCGAGCAGCTCTATGGCTCTGCGCGTCGCGGTCTCCTTGTCCGCCACACCGTGCACGAGAAGAGGCTCAATCAGTTGCTCGCCAATTCGCATGTAAGGGTTGAGGCATGTCATCGGATCCTGAAAGATCATGGCAATGTCAGAGCCCCGAATGCCCCTCAGATCTCGCTCGGACAGTGCGAGCAAATCTTGGCCGTTAAATTCGGCAGTCCCAGAGTCAATCCGTCCTGGGGGCTGCGGAATCAGGCCCAAGAGTGCGTAACAGGAGACGGATTTACCCGAACCACTCTCGCCGATAACGGCTGTGATGGACTTGGCTTCAACTGAGAAACTGACGTTTTTGACGGCTTCCGTTGTTCCGTTGCGGGTAACGAAGCTGACGCTTAAATCATTAACGTTGAGCAGACTCATGGATTAATCCTTTGAACCGCGAACATCGAGCGCGTCACGAAGACCATCACCCAGGAAGTTTAGAGAGAACAGCGTAATCGTCAGTGCCAAACCTGGGAAAATAAGGAGCCAAGGGTACTCCTCCATGGTCTCTGCGCCGTAGCTGATGAGCAGTCCCCAGCTGGTTTGTGGTGGCTGAATGCCCAGGCCCAAGAAGCTGAGGAAGGCCTCGAGCAACATCACGCTCGGAATCGTCAGTGTTGTGTAGACAATGATTGGACCGAGGGCGTTGGGGATGATGTGCTTGAAAATGATGGCTGAGGGTGGCAGTCCCAACGATACGGCCGCCTCGACAAATTCCTGCTGACGCAAGGCTTGCACCTGAGTTCGCATGATTCTGGCCATGGTAAGCCATTCAACTGCACCAATCGCTAGGAAGAGGAGCAGAATATTTCGACCGAAGACCACCATCAGCAGGATGATAAAGATCATGAAGGGCAGGGCGTAGAGGATGTCAACAAATCGCATCATCACTGAGTCGATACGGCCACCGACATAGCCGGCAACGGCTCCCCAAGTCACACCGATAACCAACGCCACGGCTGTAGCGATGAAACCAACCGCCAGTGAAATCCGGCCACCGTAGAGAATCTGAGTGAGCAGGTCTCTCCCAAAAATGTCAGTACCCAGCCAGTGCGCTGCCGAGGGCGGAGTCGCGCCAAGGTCCAGATTTTGAGCCTCGTAACCGTAAGGCGCGATCCAGGGCGTCAAAACTGCCAGGACGACCATAATGGCAAGCACCACTCCGCCGGTCACAGCGGCTCGGTTCTTCTTGAGTCGGAGCCAGGCATCGTGCCAAAGTGATGCGCCGTCCTCTGCTTCCATGAGAAGTGCCGTTTCTTCAGTACTCATCAGGCACTTCCTTTGAACTGCGCTCGCAGACGCGGGTTTAGCCACGCAGCAATCACGTCACTGATCAGGTTGAAAAACACGATCAATGTCGACAAGAACACCGTTGTACCCAGGATCATCGTGTAGTCGCGGTTAAACGCAGCCTGAACGTAGAAACGCCCCAGTCCCGGTATTTGGAAGATGGTCTCGACAACGAACGAGCCGGCAAGTAAGCCCGCAAAGGCTGGCCCTAAAAAAGCGATGACAGGTATGAGGCCTCCGCGCAAGGCGTGCTGAATCACCACGCGCCACTCGGGAAGTCCTTTGGCTCTGGCTGTCCTTATGTAGTCCTGCGACAAGATTTCGAGCATTCCAGCTCGGCTGAGTCGCGCGATATAGGCCGCGTAGGCGCTACCCAGCGTAACCGATGGCAGTATCTTGTCTCCCGGAAGGTCTCCCCATCCAGCAATAGGTAGCCAATCGAGATAGATACCAAAAATGAGGACCAGTAACGGCCCTAATAGGAAGGACGGCATACAAATGCCGATCATCGCCATACCCATCGGTATGTAGTCTTGTCGCGTGTTGGGCCTTAGTGCGGCGAACACGCCGGCTAGAACGCCAATAAGAAGCGCAAAGCTCAGGGCGTACAGGCCCAGCTCAGCCGTAACCGGAAGCCCGCTACCTAAAATTTCGTTAACGCTGCGGCCCGGATACTTAAACGAGGGACCCAGATCGCCATTGGTCAGATCGCCTAAATAGGCGAGGTATTGCTCGTGGAGCGGCAAATCGAGTTTGTATTGCGCCTCGAGCGCGCGCTTGACTTCGGGTAGCACCGCTTTCTCACTGTCGAATGGACCGCCGGGTGCGGAGCGGACGAGAAAAAATGTCGCCGTGATTACGACGAAGATCACCGGGATTGCTTGAAGAAGTCGCCAAAAGATAAATTTCAGCACCTTAGTTTGCCTCCCCATAGAGACTGCGCCCGGCGTGCAGTTTCACGTATTTCAAATTGAGTGAGTCCATGAGGTTTGGGTGGATGCCTTCGACACTTGGGTGCACTAAGTGCTTACTGGTATAGGTATAGATTGGGATGATGGGCATCTCGTTCATCATCATGGTTTCAGCTTTATAGAACAGACCATAACGCTCATCACGCGTCTTAGCCCTTGGCGCTAAGTTAAGGATGATGTCGTCAAACTCGTCACTAGCGTAGCCTGTGTTGTTGTTGCCCCCATCAGTAATGAAGAGGTCCAAAAAGTTATTGGCGTCGACGTAGTCGCCAATCCAGCCGCGCCGTGCGACTTGGAAGTCTCGTTGCGATACCGAGTTGAGATATACCTTCCATTCTTGGTTGGAGATGGTGATATCGATGTTGAGCTCTTTTTTCCACATTTGCTGAACAGCCACTGCAATTTTTCGATGCGCTTCCTGCGTGTTGTAGATTATTTCCAGCCCGGGCCATCCCTCGCCATTGGGGTACCCTGCCTCTGCCAGTAGCTCGCGGGCTTTCGCAGGGTCGTAATCAAAAAGCTTGGGTGGGTTATAACCCAAGGTGTTGGGCGGTGTGATGCTGTAGGCCGGAATAGCGGTTTCTTGCAGTACGGTTCGTGTCAGCGTGTCTCGATCCAGCGCATATGAGAGGGCTCGGCGGACCATTACATTGTCCACTGGCGGTCTATCTGTGTTTATTAGGTAGTAGTAGGTTCCAAGATAGGCGGCCTGGACATAGGACGTATTACCTTGCTTTCGGTACTCGGGAATTTTATCCAGAGGCACCACCTGGGTGTAATGGAGTTGCTCCGCACGGAACATGCGCTCTTCGCTCACTACATTCTCGGTCGGATAAAAATAGACGCCGTTTAGCGCGACGTTGTCACGATCCCAGTAATGCTCGCTTTTCTTAATGATGATCCGTCGATTGAGTGACCATTCATCGAGGGTGAACGCGCCGTTGCTGACAATGTTGCCGACGCGGGTCCACGGTGTGAACCGTTCGGTCATTTTGCCGTACTTGAGCAATGTTTCAGGATGCACCGCGAAGCTACTGTAGTGATCCATCAACTGTAAAAAATAGGGTGTGGGCGCGTTCAAGGTGACCTGCAGCGTCAGATCGTCGAGTGCCTTGACACCCACTTGATCAAAGTCGGTGATTTCACGCTTTGAATACGCTTCCGAATTAACTATCGGATAGAGCATGTAGGCATAGAGAGAACCCGTATCGGGATGGAGCGCTCGGTTCCAGGACCAGACGTAATCCGATGCGGTCATCGGTTCTCCATTACTCCATTTTGCTTCTGGGTTGATGTAGAAGGTGTAGACCCTTCCGTCCTCGGAAATATCCCATCGTTCAGCAACACCGGGCTCAGGCTCAAGGGTTATAGGATTTTTGACCGCTAAACCCTCAAATAACGCGCGGATAATGTGGTTTTCGGGAACGCCCGTTACCACATGAGGGTCGAGACCCTGCGGCTCGGCTCCGTTACCGTAATGAAGGAAGCCGTCGCGGTTTCCCGACTCCACGTTGCTCTCGCCACCGGCACAGGCAGTCAGCATCCCTACGATAACGCAGGCAGGTAAAATGAAACGAAACAAACGCATGATTCTTCTTGCTCTTGGCTTTGTCGCATCCTATCCAATTTTCGTTGCGCGGTGTACGCAAAGTACCGAATAGTGACGTTTAAAAGCCAAGTTTCTGCCTCTGTCTCAATCCGTCTTCTGATAAACTCGAGTTCTCAGCAGAGTTTGCATACAAGAGCATCCAATGACCGTAAGAACCCGCGTCGCACCATCACCCACTGGTGATCCTCACGTTGGAACCGCCTATATGGCGCTGTTCAATCGGTGTTTTGCTCACGCGCATGGTGGCCAGTTCATTTTACGTATCGAAGATACGGATCAAGCGCGAAGCACAGCTGTAGCGGAGCAGATGATACTCGATTCGCTGCGATGGCTGGGTCTTGATTGGGATGAAGGCCCTGATATCGGTGGCGAGCATGGGCCATACCGTCAAAGTGAACGTCGTGATATTTACGGTCATTACGCTTGGCAGCTAGTAGAGCAGGGCAATGCTTTCGTTTGTTACCGAACGCCTAAGGAGCTCGATGCGTTGCGTGAGGCACGGCGCGAGGCGGGGAAGTCGACGGCCCTCAAGCCTAAGGATTTGGAGTTATCTGTCGAGGAGCAGGCTACTCGTAAAAGTGCTGATGCACCTTTTGTTATTCGTATGCAGGTCCCCGATGAGGCAGGAGTCTGTCTTGTGAAGGATCGTTTAAGGGGCGCTATCGAGTTGGATTGGGGCATGGTTGATGCACAGATTCTCCTGAAATCAGACGGTATGCCGACCTATCACCTGGCCAATGTGGTGGACGACCACCTGATGGGCATTACGCATGTGATACGTGGTGAGGAGTGGCTCAACTCAGCGCCTAAGCACCAGCTCCTGTATCAGTACTTTGGTTGGGACATGCCAGAGCTCTGCCACATGCCGCTTTTGAGAAATCCCGACAAATCAAAGCTCAGTAAGCGGAAGAACCCTACGAGTATATTGTACTACGAGCGTATGGGCTTCCTGCCCGAGGCTTTGGTGAATTACTTGGGTCGAATGGGTTGGTCTATGCCGGATGAGCGGGAAAAGTTTTCGCTCGATGCTATGCAGGCGGCATTTGATATCGATCGTATATCGCTTGGCGGTCCCATCTTCGATGTAGAAAAGCTCAAGTGGTTAAACGGACTCTGGCTGCGCGAAAATTTTGATAGCGAGCAGCTGAAAGAGCGTTTGAAATCATGGCTTTGGAATGATGCAACATTAGACAAATTATTGCCCCACGCGCAAGGTCGCATGGAGGTGCTTTCTGACTTTGTACCCATGTCATCGTATCTCTTGTCAGGGGAGGTCGCTGTCGATCCTGAGGCTTTTGAAGGTGCTGCGGAAACAAGAGAAGAAGTCGTTAGACGTTTGCAGTTCGTTCTATGGTGCCTCGAAGCTCAGGAGGACTGGGCGCGTGGTGCGCTGTTTGAAAGTCTGAAGCAGCTCGCTGAGTCGCTCGAACTAAAGCCTAAAGCCTTGTTTGCGCCGCTGTTTGTCGCTATTTCGGGGAAGAGCAGTGCGTATTCGATTCCCGATTCCATGTCGATTCTGGGACCTGACTTGACTCGCGCGCGCTTGCGCAACGCTATTGATGTTTTGGGTGGTGTGTCCAAGAAAGCGGCGAAAAGACTCGAGAAAGAGTACGCTGCACTGAGCTGAGGCTCAGCGAGGGCGGTTAAGAAGTGCAATCAGCGCCAGCACCGAGACAGCGACTTCAAAGCCCAAGACACCCCATGTGTAGCCTGTAAAGCTCGAGGTCATCTCGATATCCACCTGGCTACCAGCCACCTGAAATTTTGAGTCGAGTTCACGAAACACAGTGAAGGCACGGGCCGCGCCGATGTAGCTGATGATGACGAACAGGAGCCAGAGTCCTGCCTTGAGATATTCCTTGATAAAGGCTGAGGCGAGGAGAATGGAGCCAATAGCGATCTCTAGACCACCATACATTGCCGCGATCTCCGCGTAGGCATCTTGAGAGGCAATGAAAATACCGGACCAGCCGGCGGGTATTTCAGGGTCATAGACACTAACAACTCCCAGCGCAAAGAAAATTGCACCTGTGAAACCTAGTAGCAGTTGTCCAAACACAAACACCCCTCCCTAACCGACACGAACGATAGCAAGCGCTTGATAAACGTCCGGACTATCGAAAGTCCGGACGTACGATTTCTACCTTTGATCCACGGATCACTCGTATCGAGCGCGGACCGCTTCTTGGATTAATGGCAATGCAGTGCGCAGAATTGCACTACCTTGACCAGCAGCATTCTGGGAATAGTCGTCAATCGCAATAAATCCACCAATACCCGTATTTAAATCAAGAAAACTTGTCGCACCAAATGCGCCAGCGTCGGTATATATCCCTGGCTCTTCGCTGGAAATCCACCAACCCATTCCGTAGGGTGTTGGATTGAAAGTCAAGCTGCCTCTGTCTTGACGCATGGATGCCAAGGACGCCTCGGTGAGTACCTGTGTTTCGCCGCAGTATCCGCCGTTCAGATGAACTTGTAATAATTTTGCATAATCACTCAGATTCGTTATCCCGCCTCCCTCTACCTGCGGATTGTGTTGCCCAGGCAGGCTGGCAACCGTCGCTCCATCAAATGATGTGTAAGTAAAATTAGTGTAAAAGAGCTCTTCCCATGGATTTCCGAAAGTAAAAACCTCTAGCTCACAAGGCTCTGCGATGTACTCATCAAAGAGCTGATTCCAGCTAGAGTTATTCACAATTGCCGCAGTCATACCGGCGATTTGCCACTGACTTCCACCGTAATCAAAGACAGATCCAGCTGGATTAGAGGTTGGTAGCTCGTTCTGAACTAACAATTGTCCACATATCTCGAAGTTGACAAAAGGATTCCCCAGCAGCTGACATAAGTGGTTGAAGTCCGCTAACGTTTGTCCAAAAAAATTGCCGTATTGATCCAAAAGTCGCAGGCCTGGAATGCCCGATGTGTTACTCACCATCTGCTCTACCGTTCGGTCGGCATACACGCCATCGAAGGGAAGATAGGTACTCACTGGCTCACTGATTGAAAACTCGACATCAGGGTCTTCGTCCAACGCCATGATGGCCATCACGGCAGGAACTTTACTGGTGGATGCCAGCATGGTTATGAGGTCTTCTGTGTGATCACCAAATACCGCCTGATGGGTCGTCCCCTCTTTATCTACTAGGACGTAGCTAATCCCATCAAGCACGTCATGGTTATCAAGAAAGTCCTGGAAAGCTGCGTCTACCGCAGAGTAGTCTGCAGGTGGGAAAGGGATTGCGGTCGGTGCCGCTATTGACGGCGCAGTGTACTCACCGCTTCCACCGCCGCCTCCACATGCGGCGAGGACGACGGGTAAAAAAGCCGCCGTCCAACCTCGTTTAAAATCCGTTCGTGTTAGGAATGAATTAAGAAATACAGCATGGTGCTTTATGAACATAGTGCTTTCCTTTTTATATAATTATTGAGCTACATTCTTGACAGATTTGATCTTGTAAGCCCTTGGTCTATACCCTACCGCCCGGTCTCTGGCGAATCAATAGAAGATAGTTGTCTAGCCTGAGCGTTGTATATCTTGTTAACGAAAGAATTTGGCGGGTATAAATATTTATCGATATACTGCGCCACTCTTGCAAGACTAGTTAGACTTTCGGGGCTATAGCTCAGCTGGGAGAGCGCAACACTGGCAGTGTTGAGGTCGGCGGTTCGATCCCGCCTAGCTCCACCAAACCTCTGTTCCATAAAGGTTTGCGGTTCATGTTCATCTGAATTTCTGGGGTGTAAACATAGGTCTCTCCTAAACTCGTAGCTGAAATGACCCTCGTTGCCACACTCGATTCTCACAACTTTATACTCGCGGTTTTTGTCGTACCGTAGCCGGACTTGTTGTCTCCCTTAGGAATCGAATTAGTTTGCAGCTACTTGCCTACGCAGATGCTTAGACATAGGCTCAAAGAGCAATCTAAAACTAGGTGGATCTCCTCTCGTGTTTACATACTTTGTTCGTGGTTTTTCGATATTATTCTCTTCGTTACTTTTCTCATGTGGCGGAGGGGGCGGCGGTAATAGCGGCAGTGAAGGTAGCGGTAACCTCCAGCCCAGTCCAGGTAACAGTGCAGGACCTGGTGTTGCTAATCCTTCAGCGGGCTGCAATGCCAACTCAGGATTACTGACTGACAGTGACGCCTATACGTTTCAATTCAATAATATTGAGCGTTCTTACCGAGTTTATGTGCCCGATACCTATACAACGACCTCCGCCAGCCCGCTGGTAATGTTGTTTCACGGATGGGGAGGCGGTCAGAATGACTTCATTGGTGACGCAACGGTCACCAACGAGGCAGATCAACAGGGTTTCATTCTAGTTGCGCCAGTGGGCCTAGGCTCGGGCGAGCCCGACAACTCCCTCAACTCATGGACCTTCAGTGGATCCACAAATGGGCTTGACGGTGATGGCGGCGATGGTATCGAAGGCGCCATTTGTGATTTTAACAACACGCCTAATTACATGTATGCCTCATGTGATGGTATCGCGGAGAATAGCTGCTCTTGGACGCAGTGCCAGCAAGATGACGTTGCATTCACCGCCGCGTTGCTTGAGCACATTGGTAACCGCATGTGCGTGGATACAGATAATGTCTTCGCCAGCGGTGGTTCAAATGGCGGCATGTTTGCCTGGGAATTGGGACAGAACCCGATGACAGCGCCGTTGTTTAGAGCGATAGCACCTATTATTGGGTTACCACACCGAGGCTATCTGGATGGGAAGGGTAAGAATGAGGACATGCCTGCGCTGCTCATTACTGGTCTCAATGACACCACTGTTCCTCCGGGCAACTGGGAAGATGATAACTTCACCACCACAAGCAATGGCGAATCCTTTTACTACACGGGCGCTACTGGGATTATGAAAAGCTGGGCAGAGTCGCATGGTTGTGATGTGACGAATAGTGCCGTTGTCTTTGAAACTGGTACCAGCGAAGCCGATTGTCGCACTTATTGCTCGAGCGACTCAGGCTGGCCTCTAGTTCTGGATTGTCGCTCTGATATGGGGCATACATACCAATTCAGCTGGACTTGGCCACTTGTCTTAGAATTTTTTAGCGCGCATTCGCTCTAGGTGGGCCAGTTAAAGGGATCAGCCTCGACTGCTGGCCACATAATAGGCCCAAGTTGGGCATGAACCTCAATTTCTAAGATGTTGTTTAGACGAAATATGCTCACAAAGTGTTTCAGAGCTAGCGATTGCGTCACCTTTAAGCACCTCAATGATGCTAGAAAGCTTACACCTGGCAGTATTGAGGTCGAAGGTTCGAGCCTGTCTAACTCCTCCAATCAAGCCATCAGCTTCCTAGCTTTTCAATCGCTCTTGGTATAGTGGAATGGATACAGCATGTCGATTGGCGCGTATTGGTAATCCAATGCATCGAGGCGCGTTGTGCCAAACCAGTCCCCAGGAGCATCGACTACCATGATGGTTTTTGCATAACCCGTCTCATCAAAACCTCGCCGAAAATGAACGCGGGACTTCACGACGAATACATCGTATTCGTCGGGATTAAGGCCTTGAATATGCAGTGGTGATAGCGTTCTGATTTGGGTGTAGGTGGGAACAAGGAACAGTAGATTGTTGTCCCCAAATTCAATCATTGCTATCTCGTCGTAACCCCAGCCTTTGCCAAAATATTTGACCGTTCCTTCAATGTGGACAGGCTCACCAGCTTGCTCACCGGTAAAACCCCCGACAGACATATCGAAGGAATCCCCTGGCCTCGCCTTTGTTGCCCTCAATGCAGTTAGCGCACGTTCATCGCGTAATGCGGCGTACATCATGTTGCTGACGCCCTCTTCCATCAACGCTTTTAGAATCCAGGTGGCATCCCCGGGCCTATCAGAATAGTCACCTAGAACCACAGGTGTTTCGCCTTGTTTCATTGCCTCCATCGTCAGGCTCGCGGCCTCTTTGGGCATAGGGAATTCGCCGTTGGCAAAGGACTCTCGCACGCGCCAGATGAACTCTGCCATGTCGTCAGCAATCGCGTTGGCTAAGTCCTGATCATTATTGGTCATCACGTGCACGGTAGCTCCGACGTCAGGAACGTCTGACCAGGGAAACCCATAAAATACGCTGACATAGACATCAGCCTCCCGCGCTTCCCATCGGCGGGCCCGCTCCATGATATCCATCGAAGGAGTCTGTCCGGTCCATTGAAGAACGCTAGCGGTGATTACGGGCGGTTTTCGTGTGGCCGTCGTGGCGTTGTATAGACCCTTTAAACTTCGGTAGAGGAACCGCGCCGATCGCTCACCTTGCAGTGCCGCGTCGTAATGCGGGTAGCGTTTTGTTACGAAGGCAGCGTTGGCCCACTGAAGGAATTGTTCGTCTTCATTGCCATGCAAGTCGAAAGAACCGGCGATCGGGATGTTGGGCCCAACGATTTCCCGAATGCGTCGTGCTATCTCAGCTTCGGGTCGCGGAATGTCTCGCACCGCCATGGCGCCGTGCAGTGCAAGATAAACGCCGTCAACGGGAAGATTGGCTTTGAGGTCATCAGTGATGATCGACATGAAATGCTCAAAGCTTTCGCTACTTTCCCAGCTTCGCGAGGAGCCACCATAAACTTCATCAGGCGAGTTAATGCCGATCACCCGAACATCGGGGTACTCGCTTATGGCATGTACAAAGCCCCCGATGAAACCTCCCTGTCGGTCAATGAGGTCATTGCCGTTTACAAAGGGAACGCGCCAGGCTCGGTCTTTAATTTGGGTATCACCTCCCGGACAGAACGTGCAGGTTTCTTGCATATATGAGATTACTGCCAGTTTGTGGTGCTCAGCACTCGCCGCGGGTAAAGCCACTATGAAAATCATCGCTGAGAAGACTGCTAGTGAGCAGTGCAAGACTGCGTAACATCGGTTCATAATGACTACGCTCCTTTCATTCGGTACTTTTTTAGCGTACCCGTCCGTTCTAAGTTTCCCTACGAGCCTTATAGTAGCTCAGTCGCGATCTCGCGTTCTTAGTCAAAATATTGGTTGCTTCATATAAAAATTTTTCACCGCCCCAGTAAACGGCTTTTGCATCCTCTTACTTTGCCTTACCCCTGTGTGCTAATCCTAACTGCCATGCTGAATACTCGACTGCAGGAACGGTCATAAATAGCGATGATGCTATGTGTCATCTCTGATTTTGGGAGCCCTTCAGATTGTGAAAGAAGAATTTTTGCCTCTAAAGGCCAATAGCACGCATAGCAGTGCGCCAATGGGGAATAGCCACGGCCAGGCGAGGAGCGACGTGCTTGCTGTCGTCGGAAGAAGCCAGTGAAATAGCTCCGGCTCGTTGATCATGAGTACGCCCAGCATGCTGAAAAAAATAGCGGGTGCGAAACCTCCGAATTTGAACCGCGAGCTCAAGATACTCATCACAAATAGGCCAAGCATGGGACCCAAGGTGTAGGTGGTCATGGAGAATGCGAGGGTAATTAGATCGCCGTTGTGTTGTGAGAATTGCCATGCGGTGAAACCCAATACGACGCCCCAAATGATGACTAGGCCCTTAGATACCTTAAGGTAATGCCGATCATCACGGTGAGGTCGAAAAAAAGGCTTGTAGAACATGGTGACTGAAATCTGTGCGAGGGCCGCGAGAATAGAGTCGAGACTGGAGATGGCAGCACTGAGAATGCCTGCGATGAGTAATCCGCGAATTCCAACTGGCATTTCGTTGATAATAAACACTGGAAAGATGCGATCGCTTTTTTCCTCCACCAGTAATGCGAGCTCTGGCGAAAGAGGATTGAGCGTGTAAAAAGCGTATAAGCCGATACCGACGAGTAGCATCAACGCCGGGATCGTCTCGCCGACTATACTCCACAAGAGCGCTTTCTTTGCCTCGCCTTCGTTCTTGCAACACATTAGGCGTTGAGTGAACAGGTGGTCGGTTCCATAAACCGAAATACCCTGAAATGGCAGTGCTATCAGAGCTGCCCAGAACGTAAATGCCACGCGCGGGTCACTATTGAAATCGATAACCTGAAACTTCTCTGCACTGCGGCCAAGTTCCGAAAGTGTATGCCAGCCATCGGGTAGTGATCCGGTCATTACCACCAGCGCAGCAAGCGCGCCGGCGATCAAAACGAAGAACTGAACGACGTCGGTCCAGATGACGGTTGCAACGCCGCCCATCCACGTCCATAAAATGGCGAACAGCGCGATCATTGTGATGCTCTCGGCCATACTCCAGCCAGTGAGCAGTTCAAACACCAGTGCCGTGGCATACACGCGAACACTTTGGCCAAGTATGCCGCCAACGATAAACAGACCAGCTGTTAATCGACCAATACTCGCGCCGAGCCGGTCGCTCATGTAGTCATAGGGGCTGTAATATTCGCGCTGGTAATAGCGGGGAATAAGGAAATGGGCGATCAGAAGACGCGCGATCACACCACCAATGGCTAGCTGTAGGTAGGTAAAGTTACCTCCACTGGCAAATGCGATTGCAGGGACGCCAATAAAGGTAACGGCACTAATGGTCGTGGCAATGACAGAGGCGCTAACCGCATACCAGGGGATCTGCCGACCCGCCAAGAAGAAGTCACGCGTTGTTTCTTGTTTCCCTTTTAGCCGGTGACCAATCCACGTTGTGATTGCGACATACGTCGCTACGATGAACCAGTCGATGACACTAAACATGGTGAATCGTCAGTTTGCGACATGCGCCCTCGCCTGGATACACACGGCTGTTTGCGCCTGGGTATGCATAACCATTAATAAAAACGCGTCTGTAGCATTTCGACGTATTTTCAAAGCTTGCATGCACGGTATACGGACCAAAAAACAGTGTGTCGCCAGCCTTGGCCTCAATGGTGACCGCGGTACTTGCGTCGAAGGGTAAGGTGGAATCTCGTTCATCTGCCGACTCGTAATCGGTATCTTTTAACATCAAGTTACCCCATGAAGCACTGTTTGGAATGAACTTCAGAGGGCCGCTATTTGGCGTCATATCGTCGACGGCGATAAGGGTTTGAACGAAGCTCCCCTGACCATTCACGTCGTGCCATGTGTCCTGGCCTTTGTCTCGATGCTGGATGTCCTGATGCCAGCCAAAAGTCACTCCATCACCGGGGCGCTTGAAATGCGCTTGACTGAGAAGCTGCTCGATGACCGGCGTGTCGAGTAACTCGCTGGCGACCGCGGTGAGCCGCGGATCGGAGCCGATGGATAACAGAAATGGCTGTGAACCGCCTGCCCAAACAACGCGCTTAATGATCTGTTCACCGTTCTTTGTTTCTAAGACAAAATAGGATCCAGAGTTGTCGCCTGTCTCCGACATGGCAGCTGCTCTAGCCTCAAGGCTCTGGAAGCAATCGCGAATTTTTCTGATCTCATCAGCATCAAAGAGCTGAGGTTTGACGAACCAACCCCGAGTAAAAAAAGCCTCTTTGTCTCTGCTTGTCAGCACGCTACTGCTTTTCTTTTTAGCATCCCGCTATGGTATAACAAAAGTAGGTTTCACAGCATTATAGGGACGAGACTATTGAGCGGTTACGACGCGTTGCAGGTAAAGATTTCTTGCAAACCGAAACACGTGTTCAGGTTGGTGGAATCCATATGATAGCGATAAAAACAGGTACGAAGATTGCTTTGCTTGCTGCTGTGATTGCAGCGGCAACTGCCCGCTATTGGTTTTATCTGGCGGCAGAGGTGGCGCTCCCCGCCGATCGCACGGGCTTTGTCATTGTCTTTTTGGGCGCTGCGGCGCTGGGTGTTTATGCTCTAATCAAGCGAACCACTTGGCTGGGCGCTATTCCCGCGATCTTCGCCATCGTCGTAGGCGCTTTCTTACCTTTTACAGTGTCGATTAGCACACAAATCGTCGAGCGCGATTCCGTGATCAAAGTGGGTGATGCGATGCCGCAGTTCACGTCGATCGACGGGAATGGACAAGCTTTCGATTCTTTGTCGTTAACCGACCACTTGGTGCTCATCAAGTTCTTCAGAGCACACTGGTGACCCTACTGTGTCGGCGAGTTACGTCGATTAGAAGAACTGCGCGCAGAGTTTGACAAGCGCGGCGTCAAAGTCCTCACCGTGAGTGTCGATTTGCCGGAGGTCATTGCAGATCGGCGCCATCTCCATGGTTTACAGGCGACCATGCTGTCTGATCAGCAACTCACCGTTACAGATAAGTTTGGACTGCGAAACGAGGGATTTCATTCAGCGCCGGGTAGTGAGGAGGCTGAAGCGTTGCCGGTGCCAGCAACACTACTGATTAATAAGTTAGGCAAAGTCGTCTGGATGGACCTCTCAGCGGACTACCAACGACGCTCCGACCCCTCGGTCGTCCTGGCTGCCATGGAGGCGCACTTCGATATCACAGACGATTAACTGGCGCGTTTAGATCGACGTTCTATTGGTTTCCGATTCCAGATGAACTGCAAAAGCCTAAGCGGGTTTTTTCTGACTTTCCGCCAGACAAGCCGCCTCATGGCGGGTGTGCCACTCTTTTTTCTCGCGGCCTACTGCTACGCAGTTCAGATTTACTGGGTAGATAACAAAGGGCTTTGGAGCTGAGTTGCACGTATCGAGGCAGGCCCGGGTACTAATAGTGCTACTTAGTGTCCGGCGAAAATATTTCCTCGATGGGCATTCCAAATACAGCCGCAATCTTGAATGCGAGTGGCAAACTCGGATCGTATTTGCCTTTTTCAATCGCGTTGATGGTTTGTCGTGTGACGTGCAGCCGATCTGCAAGATCCGCCTGCGTCCAATCGCGATCTGCCCTCAGTGCCTTGAGCCTATTTTTCATTCACGTGTCCGCCGCAACCACAGGGTTATTACTGACAGAATGTAAGACATACCGATGACGAATAAGACGTTGGCCGGTTGGGCGCTAGCCACTACCTTCGCTTGCGGGAGGGCACCATAGATAACGGTTAGCACCATGGTTATCCCCAAGGTTAATGCCATGGCCTCAAGATGCGTTTGTCGCTGAAGTTCATCCATGTTTTTTAAGTGTCGAAAAAAGCTGTAAAGCATTAAGACGCCCAATATTAGATTTGCAACGATGGCTAAGAAGGTGATCGCTGTATCAAAGTCCCAAAACGCGCTTGGACCAAACGACATGAGGGCAGTACTCCCCACCCAGGCAGCCACTGCAAGGAATAGTTTAACAGTGGATTTTTTTAGGTCTGCCTGCGGCGAAGTGTGTGAGCGTGTGTTACTCATATACTGTTACCTTTACAAAATGTTAAGTATGCTTTACATTTTGCGCAGAACTTTTTGAGAAGTAAAGGAAGCTTTACATATTATATTTTCGGGAGATGGTTACTCAGAGAAGCCCAAAAAAGTGGCTGCCTCATCAACAGTCTTGCGCTCTGATACGACCGCGTTGGCTGGGAATGAGTCATCAGGCCAGCCGAGCGCTACCGCCTTCATGATGACCTGATCATGGGGAATATTGGCGTGCTCTCGGACGACTGGGGACTGCATGATGCCTTGGCTATTGATTACTGCTCCCAGACCTCTGGACCAGGCGGCGTTGACTAACGCCGTGGTGACCGCGCCGCAGTCAAAGGGCGTGTCGTCGCTGTCCGCCAGAACAGCGTCATAGGTGATGATGATGCAAACGGGTGCATCGAACTGGCGAAACCCGCGTAGTACCCAATCCTGGCGTTTTTCCGCGTCTTCACGGGCAATATCCATTGCGGCGAATAACTGTTTTGCTACACCTACTTGTCGATCTCTATGGTGCCCCGCAAAAGGAGATCCAATCCGAAATTCCCGCGAGTGAGGAATACCTGCTAAGTTGCGCTCGGTATTACCCTTGCGGATACGATCTAGCACTTCGCCTGTTACTACGGTGAAGTTCCAAGGTTGAGTATTCATTGAGGAGGGCGAGCGCATGGCCAGTGCCAAGACTTCTTTTATTAGGGACTCTGGAACTGGGTCCGGCTTGTAACCCCGAATACTCCGCCGGCCTAAAACTACCTCGTCGTAATGCACTATTTTTCTCCTTTACCATTCACCACAATCAAACTAAAACAAACTGGTTGTAAACGGTATAAACATCGTATTGTTATTCTTGCGCCTGCTCTACGAGCGCAGTTGGTAACTTGTACCCACTGCGAGGTTTCATTGCTGTATTCAGGAAATCTATTAGGCTGATCCGAGTCTTTTGATCTCAAATTGCGTCAATAGCTACAGAGTCCGTAACTGTTCCCCTCGGTAACGGCTAAGAAGTGCGAACAAAATTGCCGAGGTTTCAGCGTCAATTTCACCGTCCACTTTATGCGAGCGGAAATGCAGTTGAAAAGCTTCAAGTGCAGCCCTTGTTTGATCATCCCAGACAGTACTTGCTTCAACGCGGTATCCATAAATCGATAAGGCTCTTTGAACGGTCTCAACGGTAGGCAGATCAGCGGAAAAATGGCTCCAAAAATTTGCCGCGACCGTTTCATCGTACCAGGCGCCAATTCCCGCCTGATGTAACCTCTGCCAGGGAAATCTCGGGCCTGGGTCGACCTTACGACCCGGTGCAATGTCGCTGTGGCCAACAATATTGGTAGGGTCTATATCCGGATGCCTCGATAATATTTGCTTGATTAACACAATGAGTTGGTCAATTTGATCATCAGCATATGTGGGAAACGAACACAGGGCGTTCCGGCTAAGCAACTTATGAGCGTCAGACTTTTTCTGTTGTAAACAACGGCCTAAATTGACGACTTCGATACCAATAGATTGATCATTTAGACCACTTTTACCGCGCCAGAAACTCTGTCCCGCATGCCATGCCCGCCTGTTCTCATCGACAAGCTGATAGGTTTTCAGCTTCCCATGCGGGTACGAGCTATCGTCAGATTCTGGAAGCAAATAATGAGAACTCACGGGATTTGATGTGCGCTTCGTTAGTAACTCCAGAGAGTCTGCAAAGTTCTCGGAGGTATAGTGAATTACGATCATTCTGACTCTACTGTTCTGATTTTCGGACTCTATAAAAGTTTCGTTCGACCCTGTGATGCAACCTGTCAGGCTGGCCAACATGACCAGAAAAATGAGTCTGAAATTCATAAAAGTAGGATCCTGTTTGTCATAGGGTCGTGTCGTATTGCTCAATCCAAAGGTATTCCCGTTAAAGTCTTGAAGGAAAGAATGTACCGCAACACTAGGCTCTTGCTACGACTTGAACGCCAGTACGGCACTCATCAGACGTTTCTGCGTTGTTTATCCCGGCTACTAGCGCTCATGTTTGGCAGTGTTGATTGTATTTGAAGATCTGTTGCGGCAGACGACGAGGCAATTGACGCTTGCAAACAGATCAACGCCATATGTGCGCATTATAGTCTCCCAAGTACCTCGCAAAGATCGCATGCGTTGTAAGGTTTTGCAGATGATCAAAGGTTCTAGGGTATGCAGTCTCCGCGTCGTGGCTTATGCATTGAAGGTCGACGGAGTCAAGTCTGTTTTGCATCAATTTCTCTCGCAGGAATTGGCTTAAATCACAGGCAAACGCTATGTCGGCAAGCGTGATTTCGTCGCCTACTAAAAATTTATTGTGCGCGAGGGTTTGCTCGATTCCGGCCAAAAAAAACTCGAATGCTTTGGTCATGCGCTCGTGTTGATATTTAGTCATTTCATTCATCGCGAGCAGATACTCTTGAGCTTCGCGACTGAAAACCAGGATGCTGTCGAGAAAGCTGTCAACGCGTGATGATTCCATGACATTTCGGCCATAAAGCCCAATACTGTGGTCTCCCAGTCGGGCGACAGCGCGCAGTATGCTGTTAGACTCAAAGACACCTA
>Ga0163109_10001444_pt1 | contig 18789 bp, 9 predicted proteins | sample CRUFie1St13metaG_FD_108704 | JGI IMG/M metagenome (GOLD analysis project Ga0163109, IMG submission 108704) | Marine microbial communities from the Costa Rica Dome - CRUD Field 142mm St13 metaG | ecosystem: Environmental > Aquatic > Marine > Oceanic > Photic zone | place: Costa Rica: the Eastern... | reverse complement strand
ACAGTTCCGTCGCTAGGATCTGTGCTCTTCATTGTAATGTTATTGAAGAGCGTACCAAACGCCACAATGTTCTTGCGAACAATCTGATTGTAAAAATGTGAACCTAACATTAGATACTACCTGTAAAATTACCAAACTCACCAAATGGATTTGTCTCAGACCAATCCACTATGTTATCAGCATCATTTTCAATTGCTCTGTTTTGATCGTATGTGCTGCTCGTATTATTTAGAGTGTCAAATGTCTCAGGAGACCACTTAGCACCAGAAGTTAGACCAGTAATTACTTCAGCAGTAGTGAAGGTTCCTGTTCTGTTGATGACTTCGAGAGCTCTGGTTGTGCTGTCCCAAGACTTGACTTCTGCCCTGTTGTCTTTGGGTGAATAATCAATTGTGATAGTAGGGTTAGAAGTATAACCTGACCCACCGCTAGTGATAGTAATACCATTAACGATGCCTGTGCTACTAACCGTAGCAGTTGCTGTCGCACCTGTACCACCTCCTCCAGAAATAGTTACGGACGGTGGTGTAGCAACTTTATAGTGTGCTCCACCATCTGTAATAGTTATACCTGAAACAGCATCACCTGTAATAGTTGACGTTGCTTTTGCTAGGAATTCATCACCTACAACTTCTTCACCTACAGTAAAGTCACCAGTGCCACCAGGATCCATGAAGAGTTTGATAGCATTGTCGAAGAGTTGTTCTACTGCATCAATCTCTGCAACACCTGTATCGAAGTCGTCCTGACCGACTTCATAGATCTCAGCAGTGATAGCGAAGAATTGGATCTTACCAAACTGATAGAATGGTTCTTCTTTACCTACAAATTTAATTTCGTAGATATCTTTTGTTAGTGGGAAGTACAGTAGGTCACCTTCATTAGGTCTGCTCTCTACTGTTAGAGTAGGACTATGCTCTGCTACTTCTTGTTCCCAGCGTCTCGTGGATACACGAAACACAATTTCATCTGTAATTCTTAAACCAAACTTGGAGATGAACTCAGCATTGTCACCAAAACCCATGACGTTCTGCAATAGCATTTCAATCTGGAATTGTTCTTGATACTTTGAGTATCTGACTTCATCCAGTGTGCTATCTTGTAGAACTATCCTAGGGATATAGTATATGTCTGTACCAAACAGTTTGATTTGCTCATCCACAAGATCCTGAACGAGACCTTGTTCGCCACTGTGACCTGCGTAGTAAGTTGGAAAGTAAGGACTGGTAGGCATTTTATCCGATCATATCCATTGGTGGGATTGCATACTTGCTGAGAACTTCGCTTTCGATTTTCTCAATTTCTGCTAGTGCGTCTGTGTAGATCTCTCTACCGTTGAGAGTAACACCGCCAGGTAACTGAACGTTGTTATACTTGATCAAGTTCTGACCCCACTGCTTCTTCATGAGAGCAGTAGCATATTTTTTAACAAAGGGATCATTGTTCATCTCTGTTGCATCTGTAGGATCAAGCATACGATGACACTCAATCAGGATGTTAGATCCATTCTTGAGGAAATCTTTGTCAAGATCCATGTAAAGACGATCGCGACGCGCTGTAAATCTGAACTGCTGGAATGAACCATTGTTCAGAACCATATCCAGAGTTTCTAGATATTGCTTGGTCATATAATAGTTGAGAATATCAAGTGACCCGAATGCATACAAATCATTCAAGAACAACTGATACTCAACGCCAAAAAGATTTGAACGGATTGAATTGCTGACAAGACCAAATACTTTACTGATACCAGTAACATGAGATGGAATTGGAATATAATTTGTTGTTTCTTTCCAATCAGTTGTGCCAGTTGTAGTTGTTACACTAGCAGCAAACCTTGTCTTATCATCAGCAGTGATTTCGTGGAATAGATAGCATCTCTCCATGCCGTTATAACAGTTCTCTTGGAAGAACTGAAACGTGTCGTCGATAACGTTATTGACCTGCTCGTCATCAATATTTACTTGCAAGACAGGTTCTCCAAGTTGCCTCTTACAATATGTGATGAGTTCAGCTCTTGAATTTGGAGATGCCATTACACACAAAAAATCCCTTCATACCTATTTAGGAAGAAGGGATTTAGTATTTATTCAGTTGGTGGAGTAGGTTCACCCTCAGGTGCTGCTCCTTCTCCTTCCAGTAGTCCCAGTGTTTCTAGACCACCAGTTAGTTTAATTTTATATTCTTTTGCTTTTGTGAGGTTTTCCTCTAGTTCTTTGATTTGCTTATCAGTAGTAGCGATTTGCTCCTCAAAGTTTGCCTTCAGGGTTGCGGGATCCATAGTTTTGAATGATGTAGTATGATGTAATTATATCAGAACTCGAAGAGTTCAGATGGTTGAAAAACTTCTTTGAGTGTAATTGGATAGTGATGATCTGCTGGAGGAGTTGGCCAGTTTACAGATGTTCTATCAATTCTCTTATAGTCGTCGTCGCGGAACCTGATATCTTCCCAGTTTGTTTGCTGTGGCAGATCTCTCAGTGCCTGCATGTAATCCTTCCAATCTTGTGGAAGTTCTTCACCAGTACCCATTGCCTTGATTACACGCCAGTTGCACATATCAAGTTCTTTATCACGCTCTCTTCTAAGAAGACGCATTGGTTCTTCCTTAGATCTTTCGATGCACCAAGCTTCAAGATCTGCTTCATTAGGACGTGGAGAAGGATCGTCCCAATGTAGGATTTGCTTATCATCCTTGTCCATTTCTACCTGCCACATTTTGCCAGGATGCATTACCTGCAAAGCATGTGACCAGTCATAGTGCATTACTAGTGCCATTGATCAATAACTCCTTTATTGTTTCTATTTATTAGCGAGTAATTTCCATTGCTGTCATGACAGTACAACCGTTTTCATAACTGTCGCTACCACCACCACGAGATACGCATCTATTTAGGTAGAAGGTATAACCAGAAGTATTGGTTGTTCCTACGGCAAGAGAGTACGTGTTTTCCACACCTGCTTCAGTTTCCGTATCAAATGCATTAATATACCAGTTTGACATTGTAGAAGATTGGTTTCTATCATACCAACCGTTTACATAGACACCCCATCTAGATGTTGTTTGAGTTGTACTCTTCCACAGAGTACCATTCTTATAAATTCTAAATCCAACGTCTTGGTGAACCTCTCCACTACACATCCATTTCAGTACGATCATGGAACCGTCAAACTTGGGTGTGATAGAAATAGCAGTCTGGGACATCTCATTCTGTCCATTGTTGGGAGCAGAAAATGTTGTCCTAGTGTCAGTTCTTGCTACTTGCATTTGAACTGGTGATCCTTTAATACCACCAAAAGCACTAGTGGAAAGACCCAATGCAGTGCCAGATGCTAAACTGATTTGACTACCCGTTCTTGGGGTAATTTTCATTACTCTTAAAGTGCTCATGGTGCGATCTCCATTACATATCCTGTTGATACCATATTTTCGTAAGCATTTTGTCCGATACGTGAATCGGTTCTGTTAATCCAGAATGTTCTATTACCAGTATTAGATGATCTAGTACCAACCGTATAACCAATTGTAGAACCTACTGGGAAAGTGGAGTTACTTGGTGAACTGTCATACCAAACACCACTCATGTTATATGGCGTACTATTGTTATCACGGTCATACCAACCATGATTTACACCACTCCACCTGTTGGCTCCAGCATCTGTGTTGTAACCAATCAAAGACCATCCACCACCATTAACTCTTCTATGAATGGTAAGACCATGGTCATGTGAAGTGCATTCCCCGTTGATCATGAATACTACGTGGAACGAAGATCCAGCAACCTTTCTCTGAATTTCGATCTCCATCTGTGGGATTGTAATGAAAGCGTTGTTAGGACATGAGGTTCCTGTTCTACCGTCATACTCTACATATGCAAAGTTAACAACAGAACCAGGCAGGATCAAACTACCATCACTACCGAAGTCTAGCTGAGTTCCATCTGCAATCTGCAGTGTCCCATTATCTGACTGAATTGTATCTACGATGATTTCCATTATTCCTCTATTTCGTACATGATAATGCTAGAGACACCGCATTCATAACTATTTTGACCATTACTAGATCCACATCTATTAATATAGTTACCATTCTGACCAGTGTTTCCATTCCTAGCAACAATCCTATATGTATTATTGCTGGTATTTCCTGGTTTATAATATACCATAATGTATGTTTCACCAGGAGTAGATGAATTATTATCTGCTCCATCATATGCAGCGCAAGTCAAACCAGACCAGCGGTTTGCACCTTCATCATCGTTGTAAGAATCGTATGCTGCATTGGTAATTTTATTACCATTAACAGTATATCTAAAAACTGTGTTGTGGTGAACATCACCCATAACACGTGCTTCCATAATCACCAATGAATTTGAAAATTTGCATTGAAAATCAATGTTCATATTAGGCACATTAGCAGATACACTACCAGTGTTACTACTTGGATTAGTCCACGAAGTTCTGGTGTGAATTAATTTATGCTTCATCTGAACAATTCTACCAGGATATGAAATACTGGTGGTATCATTAATAGTGAGACCACCAACCAATTCCAAGTTCCCTGTAGGACTTTCCAGTTTTCTTACAATGATTTTACTCATCTTATCAAGTCTTGGTATACTTCTTATTTATTAGACTACCGCCCATGCTCCACCGTTAGAAATGGTAACGGTGACGCCATTGTTAATTTCAATTGGACCAGCAGACATACAACGATCAGAAGATGCAACAGTTACATTCTCAGTTACCTGAGCTCTGTTTCTCTTGAATACGCCGTATCTATCGATGTATTGCTTATCACCATTGACTTTCAGTGTATTGGTAACTTGTCCACCAGACTGAGAGTTGCCTTGGATATCAAGATTTGCTCCGTTGATGTATACTCTGTTGGTAGAAGATGTACCAACATATAGAGTTCCATCTAGTTCAGAGTTACCAGCAACCTTGAAGGAACCATTTTCAGAACCATATGTACCAACCTGTAGGGTGTAGGTTGGGTTTTGCTGTGCAATACCAACCTTAGATAGTCTGTAGATATCAAGTTGGTTAGTTGCTTCAGTCCATCTGGATGTGACAAACTCACCGTTGTTCTGGAATAGAGTACCATTGAAGTTGACATCACCGTTGATATTCAGAGTGTAAGTTCTTGCGGTATTGTCTTCTGGATCATTACCACCGAACTGGTTAGTTGCAATTGCAACTCTCTGGTCATCGCGGATGAGTAGAGCAGGAGTGCTGTCATAAGCATCTCCGCCATTTGCTGTACTTCTGCTGATTTCAAAACAACGATCATGACTAATTTGGTTACCAATTCTGAAGTTTCTTCTAGTAGAAGAACCTAGGAAATGAATTGGAGCACCACCATTTCCAGATGCTTGCTTAAGTCTAAGAGTTCCATTGACACGACCATCACCTTGAACATCGAGAGGATATCCAGGCGTGTTTGTTTGAACACCAAGTCTGTTGGTGACATTCATCGTACCAGGAGACGATGCAGAACCAACCTTGAACATCAAGGAAGATTCCGTGCTATCCAAGAAGAAGTAGTTGGCAAAGCTGGTGCCAGATACAGATCCATCAGAGTGCTTGTAAACTAGGAAACCTTTCTGTCCGAAAGATCCACCAGCGTGATCGCTGAATGATATTCTTGCACCACCAGTTGCATCATCAGAACCAAGAGATCCGTTGCCTCCATTTGTAATTGCATAGATACCGAGACCATCATCACCACGAAGTTCTAGTTGATAATCAGGTTCGGTGCCTGCGTTAATACCAACCTTATCAGCAGATACATCGACGAACAATGTATCACTATCAACTGCAAGATCATTGGTTAGAGTTGTTGTTCCAGTAATAGCAGCATTACCAGAGACATTCAAGTTAGAACCAGCACCAGTGATGTTCAGCGTACCAGTCATGCTGTCGCCAGCCTTAAGTACGTTGAGTGATGCAGCACCAGTTAGAGATGCTGTAATCGTAGAAGCAGAGAAGTTGCCAGATGCATCACGAATAACAGCGGTGTTAGCAATGTTAGCGGAGTTAAACTGTACGTTACCTTCGTTCCAGATCTTCTGACCTAGAATTGTCATCGCATCAGCGTTAGCAACCTGTACGTTCAGAGCACCAGAACCGTCAGTTCCAGTACCACCTGTTGCAACCATTGCAACGTTGAAGTTTGCTGCCAATACAGAACTGTTGAAGAAAATACCAGGAGAAGATGCAACACCATCTTTTCTACCTAGATTTAGTTTTGCGGTTCCGCTATCACTCTCAAGTTCTGCAATTGTGCTAGTGTTGCTATCTTCTAGACTAAAGGAATCGAAGTTAACTCTGTTGCTTGCAGTACCAATTTGAACTGCACTGGCAACAGTAGTCAAGTTACCAGAAATCAGACGACCAACCAGGATAGTATAATCTTCTGTGTTATCATTAGTATCATCGTTAATGATGATATTGTTTAGAACAAAGTCACCAGCAGCCTGAGACTGATCATCATAGAATTTAACAGTGCTACTTGGAGTAAATGGTGTGGTGTTTAGAATAGCACCAGAGATGTAGACTGTTAGAACTAGATCTCCATTGTATGATTTGACTGATAGATTATCTCTAAAACCAGTGCTCTCAATAAATCTTGGTAGTCTTCTTTCAGAGAGAGTACCATATCTCATATTGAGAGCATTTTGATACCAACCACCTTCTCTGCTATCCAATCTGTCAGCGTCTAGACCAGAGAATGCACCATGATTAAGTGATGTCCAGACCTTCTGCCAAGTACCCCAGGTAGTAACCGCAGTACCAGAACCACGGAGCCACATGTTGTCATTGTCTGTGAATGCAAGTTGTCTCGCACCACCGTAAGTAGCGTCAAAGTCAACACCACCATTTCTTAGGGTCATTACTAGGTGACGTGTGCCACCGTCAAATAGACCGTCTGCTTGGTTGTTAATGGTGTTGGAGACAATACCATCAACGAAGTTATTTGGTGTTGGAGAAGAAACTGGGTTGTTAGTACCAGTGATCAGTCTCAAGGTGTTGGTAGAAGAACCAACGATATTGATGTTGTAACTACCAGCAAGACGATCAGATGGTAGAGTACCAGCGTTTTGATTACCTGAATTCAGGTAGAATGCACCTTGTACACCGTCGAGTAGGTCAGCGTCAAGACCACTGTCTGCACCAGTCTTCAGTTCGATAGAACCATTGCCCTCTTGACCAATGTTGAACTGAGATTTTTTGTATCTAGCAACACCAATCGTACCATAGTCATCAGCAGAAATGGTTAGATCAGATGCTCTCTGAACGTCGAGAGAGACGTTTGCATACTGTCTATTAACAGTAGAAACTTTTGCTTCTAGAACAAGACCAGAACCACCACCAATTACTCCAGGAGCAACTGTGATTGTAAAGTCTGCACTATATCCACTACCACCATCAGTAACAGTTACATCAGTTACTTGGTTGCCAGCAACAATAACATTTGCTTTTAGACCAGTACCAGATCCACCAGTTAGAGGAACATCGAAGTATTGACCATTTGTAAATCCAGAACCACCAACAGAGATGATAACGTCATCAACGAAGTTACCTTGAGTGAAGGATGATTCAAAGATCATTGGAGATTCGCCACGCTCGAACTCAATGATCGTTCCAGTTGGAATTGTGCTAGTTAGTGGATTATTGAGTGAGATAGTGGTTAGACCACCAACAGTTACAACACCTGTGATATTTGTATTTGCTTGAATACCAACAACAGTAGGTTGAACTTCATGTCCGACAAGTACATCAGAGTTGGTTGTGAATACCAACTGAGAAGAACCAGAACTTGCAGAACTATAAAGTTGAGCGAAGTACCTTGTTTCAGAACCTTTGATAGACTGAACTGCGAGTGCGAATGAACTGTCACCTCTTAAGAAGGTGAAGGAGTTTGCAGCGCCACTATTTGCAAGTCTGTCTGTGTTGATAGTACCTGATGTAATATCTGTTGCAGCAATCTGGTTAGAAGATAGAGATACCCAGTTATTGCTATTATCAGCAGATGTGTTAACAACACGGTTGATATTAACCGTTACTGCAGGTACATCACTGCTGTCGATAGTATCAGTATCTTCGATAGCAATGTTGTTAACAATGTCACCATATAGTCTGCTCTCAATCAAGCAGTTACCTGTTGCTTGAGTACCAGATCCAGCAGGAGCAGAGAAGGTAACGGTAGGAGCAGAAGTGTATCCCAAACCACCCTTATAACCATTGAAAGCGATGATTGTTACAGTAACAACCTCACCATTAGCAATGGTACATTCCGCAGCTGCTGCAACAGCACCTAGACCAGGAGATCCACCAGAGAAACTGACAGTTGGTGGTTGAGTATATCCAGAACCACCATCAGTAATATTGATTTGATAAACAACACCAGTTCTATACTCGGTTGCCTGAATACGACCACCAGATACACTACCAGTGAAGATATCATTTAGAGTAAATTGGATTGTTGGATCAGGAGCAAATCCTAGGAACAAACTATCCAAATCATTGTTTAGAATGAAGGAAGATTGGATATCCTGTTGGATCGCAATATCACCAGCAAGTGCGCCTTCGATAGCAAGTCTCTCTGCCTGATCAGCAACAGTGAAGACTTGGAACGGACGTAGAGCAGGGATCTGATCAAGAGAGATCTTACCACTATCAGTAAGTTCAACCAGTGCTCTAGGAACTGCGTTCGTGGAGTATGGTTTGTTGATGTAAGGTCCAAGGTTGTTAGTGATGAAGTCCTTAACCGCCTTCTGGGTTGGGATCTTACTGTCAGAAGAGTTAGCGCCACCCAGTGTGTTGGATGCGTCGAAACCAGTAACAACAACGTCGCCACCCTTCAGTTTCAAGAATTCAACTTCAGAGATGGTAACAGTACCAGTAAAGGTAATAGCACCAGTTCTGTTTTCGATCTTAGCGAATGTACCAACCTTGAAGTCACCTAGTTCGTCAGTACCAGAGACATAAACACGACCATAAAGTTCAGATACTTGTTCGTTTGCCTCAACCTTAGTACCACCGTTTTCAGGTAGTGCTAGGTAATTAGTACCAGAACCTGCGAATTCCCAAGTGTGGGAAGAGGAGTTAACAATAGATGGTCTGTGTAGTTTAATAGTCTTGCCTTGTAGAGCAGACGTAGAAACTGCATTTCCAGTTGATAGATCTGTGAGATCCATAGGATCTCCAGTGCCATTATCAAATGTAAGTTGTGCAGCGAAAGGAGGACCAACAGTAACACCAGTGATTGCATCAATGAAGTATTCAATGTCTTCGTTGGTGTTTCTATATCCATCAATCTTAGCAATGTAGTGCTCAAGAGGTTCTCTACCAAGACCACTAACTGTTAGAATAGTTCTACCAGTTGGTGTAGAAGAAACATTGGTGATGGTTGCTTGGTCAAAGCTGTAGCATTCTTCTCTATATCCATTTGCTCTAAGTGCAAACTGACCGAAGTTAGTAGCAGAGTTGGTAATAGATGCATAACCACCACTTTCACAGAAGACACCATCAGCACAGAAGATAACGAAGACCGAAACCAACTGGGTGTAACCATCGTTGATAACCTTATAACCTGTACCACCAAAGGAGACGATCGTGAATGCCGCAGCAACCATCGACTTACCTTGGTTCGGGAACGATGCTGTTCCGTCTAGTTCTAGACCAGGGAAAGGACAGTTAGGTTGCTTGACCTTAGAACCATCAATTAGAGCACCGCCACCACCTAGGAAGGAGATAACAGAAGCGTTCTGAGTGTATGGTGATGCCTCAATAATTGGATAATCATCAAAGTCACCACGAATAGCAACTCTCTGATTATTTTGATCATAAGCAAAACTATCAGGATATGTTCTAATCTCAGTGGTATCGAATAGAGTACCGTAGTTGTAAGTTGTAGATCCAGGTTCTGTACCATTTGTAGGATCAGTAGCATACTGAAGGATGCTGTCAAGCAGATCCATTTCAGTATCAATGGTAGCAGCAACGTTTGCACATGCAGGAGCACCACCAATGGATGCATATGCTGCAACTGAATTGTCGTCAGTACGCTTGAATGTATGTGCAGATTGTGGAAGATGCTTGACTGAGTTTGCTAGAGAACCTTGGTATACATGAGCAGACTGTGGTTCATGCTTGATTGCATTAGCAGTAGCACTCACAAAGGTGTGAGCAGAAGTATCTGAAGATGTACCAACTTGGAGTGTGAAGGTTCCATCTTGACGCTTGACACTACCAGCAGCAGCGGAAACAAATGTATGTGCAGATGTATCTCTAGCAATTGGGAGACCAGTAATCTTGAAAGTATCAGTGGTTACATCAGAGATAGCAAACCATCTACCACTTGCATATTCGTAATTACGTGGATATGTATGCTGAGTTGCATTGTTGTCTAAGGTGCAAGTAAATGTCAGAGCACCATCGTCAATCTTGATATAATCACCATTAGACCATCCATGACCTGCTAGAGTAAAGGTGATCTCTCCTAGAGCAGGATCGTAATCCGCATCAGTGATAGTATGAGATGTAGAACCAACACTTTGGATAGCAATAGACTTACCAGCAAATGGATCCTGTCCAGGACGTGGATATGTCTTAGGATCGCTAGGATCAGTTAGGCAAGTGAATGTAAAGGAGTTGTCTTCTAGAACAACACCACGTCCAACACCCAAACCATGCTGTCCAACTGTGACTTCCATGATACCAGTTGTTGGATCATAGGTAGCACCTGTTGGTGTGAAATACTTGTTAGGACCAGACTTACCTACGTTCAGAGTAATTGTCGTATCTGTTCTAGATACGATTGGCATAGATCTTCCAGAGTATGGATCAATACCAGAACGAGGATAAGACTTGACTGCATCAAAGTTATCCATTGCACAGGTGAAGCTCAATGCACCGTCAGATAGAACGATACCCTCGCCAACACCTAGATTATGTGTACCAATTGTGATGTCCAGCAAACCAGTTGCAGGATCATATGATGCATTAGTTGGTGTAAATTGCTGATCAGCAGCAGATGCACCAACGTTTACTGTAATAGTATTTGTTGTAGTTCCAGTGATAGCAAGAGTATTGCCATATGCTGGTTGTCCAACCGCAGGTAGATAATGCTCAGACCTGTTGCTGTCCATTGCACAGGTGAATACAAACGATTCTGGTGCAAGTCTTAGTGCTTCGTTTGTAGACAATCCATGAGCAGTTGCTGTAGTGATTGTGAAATCACCGTTTGCAGGGTTGTATGTTGCGTCAGTTGGAGTGATTAGTTGTAGAGGAGCAGAACCAGGATCTACTAGGATGTTCCAATCAACAAACTTAGGAATGTCAGATGTTGTATCTACAGTGTCATAAATGATGATTGTTCCATCAGTCTTTGCACTTACAAAAGAGTGAGCAGACTGTGCTGTTCCGCCAGTTGGAACTGTGCAAGTTACTGTAGTGCTACCACCAGCAGTATTTACGTTTGTGATAGCATAGTCTTTACCGAAGTTAGAATCAAATCTTTCTGGAGATGCGTGACTACCGCCACCATTGTCAGTACAACTGAAGGTTAGAGCACCTTCGGTAAATGCAATTCTGTCATTGGTAGTAGGTGCGCCCTGAGTTGGAGTTGGGAACGTTACAGTTACCGTACCATTTGCAGGATCATATGTTGCAGTAGTTGGTGTTAGGTCAATGTAGTTACCCGTTGTCCAGTTACGCATTGCAGCGGTTGCATAACGTGCAACTTGAGTAAATGCATATCTTGTAGCACCAATCTCGCCAGCAGGAATACCAGTTAGTGCAGCACCACTGTAGTATGCTTCTGCTTGTGTTAGAATACCAGCGTTACCACCAAGTGCCAAGTCTCTTGTTAGACCCTTGAGGATGTAACAAATATCTCTACGACACTTTCTCTCATCAATATTGTTTAGACCTAGAGAAGGATATGCTGCGACAGCATCCTTGTATGCCTGATCCGCAATAAGATCTTTGTTTCTTGCAATCAAGTATGCAGCATCTAGATATGTTCCAGATGTGTTATTTGCAACAACATCAATAAACAAGTATGTCAGTGTATTGATTGCACTTTCTACGTTTGCACAAGCAACACCAGTTTGTGGATCTGGAGCAGTAGAAGTAATTACACTATCGTCAAAGTATCTGGTAATTTGAGAATACTCTGGAGTGTAAATTGGTTCGGTAGGAATTCTAGTTCCAGTTCTCCAGTTACACATTGCGAAGACTGCTAGTTCTCTAGCATATTCCATCGCACGAACGGTTTGAATGATCTCGTTATCTACAAGACCAATCTTTGCACCAACAATATACTTCTCACCTGCTTCAATAATGTTGTGGTTAGATCCAAATTCTAGGTCTCTAGTTAGAGCATTCAAGAAGTGAACAATATCTTGACGACATTGATCGTCGTCTACTGGAATACTAAAACTTGGATATAGTTTCTGACCGTTGGAACATTCTACCAGAATGTTATCTAGTCTTACTGTTTCATCTTCTACAGCAGGAATTGCAATAGCTGTAGTAATGGTTGCTACACCAGTTACGACGTTATCATATTCAAAGTTAGTGATGTTATATGCAATACCACCATATGTTACTGTACCACCACTTACATAAGTATGCTCGAAAGTGGATGCACCAAGGTATATCTTGAAAGTTTTTGCAGCACTGTCTAGATCATAGACAGAATAGTAATACTTAGCAAACTCTGCATTTACTTTTCCTACAACTTCATCAGCAATGAAGTCTCTGTTGTTACGGATGAAAGTAACAGCATCCTGGTATCTTCTATCAACAGGAGAAGAAATTGGGAATTTGTTTGGAGAGTTGAGTAGCGATAGAGTAACAGTCTTTGTATAAGACTTTGCTACTGCAAACTGACCTGGGTCATAGTTAGCATTCGTTAAAGAAGGTGCCTTCTTTGGAATAACAAATCTTCTAGAACGACCATCAGCATCTTCAATAACTTTATAAATTCTCTGCTTACCCATCAAGAATGATAGGTCAGGAGAAACAGTAGAAAGACCAGTGATTTCAATCTCTTGACCTTCTTTAAAGTTGTGAGTGTTTTGTCTACCAACTAGTTCGTTGGTGTAGAATACAATACCACCAAGATCTTCTGCGTTACCAAACTGTGCATTTTGGAAACCACCAGTAGCAACTGATGCTTGACCTTGCTGTGAGAAGTCAATTCTTACAATAGGTACAGTTGTAGTAACATCTTCATCAACAGATACAACTTCACCTTCTGCTCTGATCGACTTAAGATCGGTACTGTCAAATGTGAACTCAGTAACAGATGATGAGTAAATGTTATATGATGTTCCAGATCCATTTTCTGGAATTTCTGGACTATTCAGAATTGGTACAAGTACAACATCCCAATAAGTAGGAGAGTTATCACTATTGATAGATGCAACTTCGTAGAAACCAATAGAAACACCACCAGTAGTTGCGATTTCAATTTTTGTGCCAGGTGGAATTTCAGTTAGAGGACTTTGATACGCTCTAATTGTATTAGCATCTGTAGAACCAGTAACCTGAGACGCACCATTACCAACATCACCACCAATATCAGAACCTCTAGAAGCAGAAGTGATATATCTAAATTGTTCACCAGCAACGAAAGAACCACTGGATAGTCTTACATCAATAGTACCACTAATGTATGCACTAGCACCAGTAGTCTCAGCAAATACTACATCAACAATATTTGCTCTAGCACCAGTGTTAACACCAACAACTGTTAGACCACTAACAAGTCCTTGTAAACCTGTGTTCTGTTGGAATGTAACACGGAACTGTTCTGGTCCAAAGATTTGATGACCAATTGGGAATGTAGTTCCGAAATCACCATTAGCATCATAGTCAACTTGGATTTGCTGTTTGTCGTCAAAGACCATAGCAAAGTCCCAAGTGGAAACTGCGTCTCCATTGGAATCAATCTTATCTCTGTAGGTAACACCAGTAACGTAGTTCTTATCACCGAACTTAAAGATGTGCTTACCTGGGTTATTAGGTCTGATAATTACCAGACGAAGGTTGTCACCAACAACAGATGCATCAGGTGGTAGCGAGATTGGGTTATCTTCTACATAATCACCACCAGAGACAATCAGTGTTTCTTTAACACCAGGAGTTGCCCACGCTAACTGCGCTGCTTTCTTAATCGTTCTAACTGGGTTAACTGCCGAACGACCATCGTTCAAGTCAGAACCAATCTGAGACGAAACATAAATTCTACCACCAACGTCATTCGTTGCTAGGTTTAGAACATATTCTGTGGTTGCAATCTTATCAGATCTATCACCTAGTAGTGGTGTAATAGATCTTGGGAATACACCAGAATCTCCAGTATCGTTATATCTGAATGCATTTGGATCTTCTACTCTGAAACCAATATGCTTAAAGTTAACCTCTCCATTGAGGACTACGCCATCTTTATGTTCAGGAGCAGTGTCACCTGTTTGTCCGCTGTTTAGCGCCTGATACATGTTGTTACCGAAATAACGGTAACTATCTTTTTGAAGAATAACGTTTGAAGACCACGGAATACCCGTGTTATTCGCATATGTTTTGAGGTTTGGACCTCTAAAGTTTGCGTCTGGAGTAACAAAGTTGTCAATATCCAGGTTTAGAATTCTCGCCGTGTCGGAAATAATCGACGTAGAGGTTCTAATAGCACCGTTAATATCAAGTTCAAAGTCAACCGTGTCAAGAACTGCAGTACCTTCTGCACCACTACCATTACCACCAGTAATTGTAACTAGTGGTGCTGAGCTATATCCACTACCAGGATCATTAACTGCAATACTTACAACTCTGCCATTGAAAATAAAAGCAGATGCTAGTGCTTGTGTGCCACCAACTAATTGTGGTGGTCCAACCGTTACAGAAGGTGGTGTAGTATAACCAGTACCACCTGTGACAACATCAATGTTGTTGATCCTTTCGCCCGTTCTGTTAATACCAACACGGGGCAAATTTGTAGCACCGTCTAGTTGAGTTCGTAGAACTTCTCGTTCATCCGCACCCGCGCCGCTACGAATTGTGAATTCATTTTCACCGATAAAAGCGGGTTTTCCACCCTTGATAAACTCTTTATCGGAATTAATCTGAAAACTCATGGTGTTCCCGTGCCCTTGACTTTTTTCCTATCTTATATTTAGCATCAAGCCCAGTCGATACTTATAACTTGAGTTTGTGCAATCCACTTAATTGTGTTGGTTGTACCTGCTCTGGTAGTATTATAGCTAAATGTGTTTGTACCGCCAAGAGGATCGATATTCCAAGTTTGTCCATTGGGAATATCATCTTTGATAACAGTAGACATCGTTGATAGCAGTGATGTTGCTCCAGATGCATTACAGAACAATGCTGTTTCCAATTTAGCATTGTAAATCTGACCGAGAGGATTTACTGCAATAATATTTCCAGTGATAAAATTAATTGTGTTGTTACCAATATCAATCAACGTACCATTATTGTCCAACTGAAGGACAGCGGTGTTAATACCCCTTAATATGTACTGTGTACAAGAGCTATCGGTAAACGATGAATTTTTAAGTTCAAAGCTGTTAAAATCTTTTCCGTTTCGCAACTCATCGACAACCGTAGTTTTATCGATAGAAAAACCACCAACGGAATCAAAATTTTCTATTGTAGTTGCCATTTTTACTTCTTAGTTACGTGGGAAACAAATGTGAATGTAACAGTGTTGGTATCAGGAACATCTGTACTTAGAACAGTATTAATCCTTACCTCATTTGTAGCGGGAACATACTCAACAGTAGCATCAAATAGTTTGATACCTGTTCTGAGGTTACCATATTCTGTATGATACACATCAGTGCCATCGTCAGTCATAGCGAATTCAATGAATTCTCTATCTCCGCTGTTGGTATTTATTGCACAGACTGTTGTCTTAGCAGCACATGATGTTGTGCTGGAGTAAATAACAGAATTTCCTTGATCTGTTGTTCCTTTGACTAGACTATAATCTTGAGATCTAATAATACAATCTTCCAGTTCAACAGTCTTAAGATCATTCTTAAGTAGAGTTAGTCCTGTGAAATTACCTCCACCAAATCCAGTGTTAAATCCAACATCACCATCACTAGTAAGTCTGATAACTGGATCAATTGTAATACCAGCAGAGATACCAATATCAAACTTTGCTTTACTTGAATGTAGGAAAGTAGTATCTGCTACAGTATTGTCAAGAGTAGTTGCAGCACTATCAATTGTGAGTAGAGAAGCGGTAACTTCTAATTCATCAGATGTTACTGATCTGATAGTATCAACGCTGTAGAAATCCAATGCCTGCGTTGTGAGCTGCATTGTGTTGTTGCCATCATTATAGAAGAACAGAACGTTCTCATTGGCACCAGGAGCAGTCTCGGGAATAATGTAGGTATTTTGATCAACGTCTTTGACACCACCAAGAGAACCCCAGTTATTTCCATCATATCCCTCAAACTGACTATCAGTTGAGTTAAATCTAATAGCACCTTGTGCTTCAGCACCTCTATCACTAGTACCACCAACAGGTAGAACAAGAGTAGATGTTGCATCAATTTCAACTCTCTTTCCAGCGTTAGGTCTGATAAGTAAATCGTTAACGTCTGTAGAGATTACATTGTTGCTCATACGGAGTTCACCGTTGACAACAAAATCTGTAAGACCTAGAGGATCAATTCTAAATTCAGATGTTTCTTCAACAGTGATTGCATCTACTGCTGTGTATACCCAACGTAGAGTTGCAGATCCGTTGGTAAAGTTATTTCCAGAAGTATCTCCTGGTTCAGAACCAGAAGTTGCGGTAACACCTGCTACCATTACTTCATAGATGTCATTCTTCCACTTGAGATATGCACCTACTAGTACAGGTGTATTAGCAGTCCAAGGAACATATGCTGGTGCAGCAACGTTATTGGAACGCATCTTCTTAACGTTCTGGAACTCCATGTGGAATGGAGAGAACTTCATTGTATTAACAGCGTTGTTGTAGAACCACAACGTGTTATCGTTTGCACCAACAGTTTGTTCTGCTAGGATATATGTGTTACCGTCTAGGTCACGAACACCACCCAAGGAAGACCAGGACTGGTTAGCACCACTGTAACCCTCATATTGATTAGTCTCAGTGTTGAAACGAATAGCACCATTACCATCAGTTGCAACAGGGAAGTTGGGTCTTGCTGCACTATCACCTGAAGGAATAATAATAGATGTTGCAGCATCAACTCTTACGTTTTGACTTGTCGATGCATCAGGAGTAAGAGTTAGTTCTTCACCATTAATAGAAGAAATAACATTTTCAGAAATTCTTGTCTTCTCATTAACTTCAATCAGAGAAGTTGTCTTGATATAACCAGTGCTATCTAGATTACCATCAGTATCAATGGTAATATCATCATTAATCGCAAGGTCAGTGCCACCAAGAGTTAGACTACCAGTAGCGGTGATAGTTAGGTTTGGTGCGGTTGCAAGAGTTGCAATTTGCGATGCATTAATATTGCTGCCATTAATAGTTGTTGCTGTAAGAGCACCAGCAGCAGCAAGAGTAACATTTGTTGCGTTAATCGTAGTGCTCGTTAGAGTTGGAATAGTAACAAGATCAGTTGCAACATCAGTCTCAATCAAATTTAATGTTTGTACTGAAGTTACGGAAATAGAAGCACCAGAACCAAATACTCTTGGGTTATTTGGATCGATAGTGATAACTGCTTCATTATTATCTTCGCCGCCCATATCAGGGTGGATCGTACAATAATAGTAAAGAGGAGATGCTGTAGTTTCTGTTACTTTGAATTCTGCAGAGTTACCTGTTCTCGTAACACCCTGTGTATATTCAGTACCACCAAAGTTTAGAATGGCACTACCAGCAGCAGTTGGTGCTGCACTAAGTTGAACAGAGGATGAGTTAGGAACTGCAATGACTGTGGTTCCTGCAGGAATTGCATCAGTTCCGCTTTGATAGAGAACTTGCATTCCAACCTGAATTCCAGTAGAACTAGAAACAGCAAGAATTGTATTACCAGAAGATAGAGTTGCTGTTACATTCTCCACCAAACTTGGAGAGAAAGAACCGTCTCTAAATTCACTTAGAGCAAATACATGACTTCCTTCATAATTGAAGACATATGTGTTACCAACATATAGTGTTAGGTTTGGAATATAAACTCCATCTAACAAGAATTTGAGATTACTTTCTGCAGCAGTTAGAGTTAGTGGATTTGTACTGTTATCAGTTCTCAGTACCTGACCTGCTGAGAAGTTATCATTAGCAGCAATAACACCAGTAATTTGAGATCCATCATCTAGAATTTCATAGATGATTTGATCTGTGCCAGCATCACTTACCTGCGATGCTGTAATAGTTGTGGTTCCAGATGTTCCAGGTACGTTTGCAGTGAGATTATCATTTGCAGTGTATCCATAACCTCCAGATGTAAAGCTAATTGCAGATACCTCACCTTGGTCATCGATGTCTACATCAGCAACAGCGCCAGATCCAGTACCACCAGAAAAAGAAACTCCATTTACTGTTCCTTCTGTTCCTCCAGTGCCTGCTGTTGTGACATCAGCAGCTTCAATAGCACCACCATAAGTTCTGATCGTATTCGATGTTGTGAAAGAACCCAATGGTGCTGTGAATGATAATTTAGCACCATCAATAGATGTTACCGCATATACAATATCTTGTACCAGATCTGCAGGATCAATTCCAAGAGTGTCACCTTCAAAGTAACCAACACCACCATT
>Ga0163109_10001443_pt1 | contig 18795 bp, 20 predicted proteins | sample CRUFie1St13metaG_FD_108704 | JGI IMG/M metagenome (GOLD analysis project Ga0163109, IMG submission 108704) | Marine microbial communities from the Costa Rica Dome - CRUD Field 142mm St13 metaG | ecosystem: Environmental > Aquatic > Marine > Oceanic > Photic zone | place: Costa Rica: the Eastern... | reverse complement strand
TCATCTGAATTATTTTTTATCGGGACTGTTGTAAAAGGACCTCCTGAATAATAAATTTCATTAGAAATATTATTATGTGACTTCTCATGCTGAATACCGAAAGTAAGAGCGTTTTGCCCAAGTGCTTTTGTAGTTGATTTAATATTCAGTTCATTTCTTATGAAAGAGTCTCTGCCATCTGAGCCAACAATAAGTTTGGCATTAAATTGTTTTTTATTGCTTAAACTAATTTCTACAAATTCATCATTAATTTCAAAAACTTCAATTGTCGTATTTGAAAATAATGATATATTTTTTTCCTTTTTCGCAACTTCAAATAAAGCCTTAATCATGTCATTATTTTTAATATTCCAACCAAGAGTATCAGAACTTTCATTAGAAAAGGTTTTGGATGCAGTAATTGTCAGATGATCATTTAATAATTTCGTATCTACCAATTTTAACGAATTCATAGGGCAAGAATATTTTTTGACTTCTGTCCATATACCAATTTCATCAAAAAATTTTTTTGAGGGTTCCAGAAAAGCAGTAGTACGATAACTCTTTTTGTTATTATCAATATGATTTTTGATATCCATCTTATCTATACAAACAACAGAAAACCCTTTTCTTGCAAAGGCAATAGAAGCAAGTAAACCAGCAAGACCTGCACCATTTATAAAAATTTCAATATTATTTTTTGTCATTGTTTATAATTCAAATATTTTATTCTAGACTTCATTTATGGATAAATTTTTATATTTCAATTCTTAAAAGATATTTATATATTATTTGCTAGAGGCTTTTATAGAGAACGGGCCAATTTTCTAACACTGTTCATATGAATATTAAATTCACTTTCTGTCATGGTTGGTAAGACAGAATAAAACCTTAAATATTTCGTTTTTAATCCACCCAACTGGAAAATAGATTTTTTCAATCTTCTGTAGGGTATATTATCAAATAAAGAAAAATTAAAATAACTTATCATTGGCCCTCCATAAGTAATAGAAACAATACCTAATTTTCCTTTCATTGCTCCAGGAACGGGGTATCCATAATTTTTAAAGTATTTACTGTCTGGAAATATTGATCGATATGTGAAATACCAATCAGGGTGTAAAACCCAATCAATCCAATTTTCTAAGATTGAATTTAGCCGAAGATTATTACAAGAGCCTATTAAAAACATTACATCACATTTTTCTAGTCTCTCTCTGTATTCATAGATACATTTTGGAACTTGAGTAAAATTAGAGTTATAAAATGGAAGTTGCTCTTCTTCCTCAAATAAATTAATCAAATCAATTTCATGACCAAACTTTTTTGCTTCATCAATAAATGTATCCCTTACAGATGAATTAAATGAGTCTTTAGTATTGTGGTGGCCAAAAGCTATAAAAATTTTTTTCACTTTTGTATTTTGTATGATGAGATATTTTTGTCAATCAAACAAAAGAAATTTTATATTGGCTATTTTTGATCATATCAAAGTAGTTTTAATGCTGCAATTATTGCAACAGTATATAAAATCATCATTGCTAAAAGGCCATATACTGAAAAACCTTTAAAAAAAGTTGCTTTTGCCATTTGTGAAGCTTGAAAAATGAGATCTGGCCATGTGTAGGATACAAAATCCCCTTGTGTAAATATAACTTTAATTTTACCATCACCATCTACAACAGGAAGTCTTCTAAACCTATCGTTAGACATAATCCTTAGCCAATCAATAACGTTGTCATCTTCATTTGCCACACGTGGGTTTTCAGTCATGATTTTTTCAAGCGTAGTAGTTTTTGAAGATAGATTTTTTAAAATAAGTCTTTTAACAATATCACGTTCTGTAACAATACCTATAACTTTCAATTTTTCATCTGTTACAACAACAGAGCCAAAATTATTTTTGGCCATAACTGATATAGCATCTATTACTTTATCATTTTTTAAAAATGTAACTGGTTTAGGCTTGTTATAAAATTCTGGCCGATCTTTTAGTCTTGTACCTATTCTTTCTTCCATATTGTTCCCTTATCTTAATATGGAACTAATATAGTACAGTTTATTTCAAAGTGAAGTTTTGAGATAATTAATGATTTTTATCATCATCATCTTGATAGTGGTAAGTACTGTTGGGTCTATACCTTACTGCTAAACAAGCAATAGCAATTATGAGTATTGCACCTGCTTCATATAATAATGTTGACGCATCCATTCCTTTGCCCTGCAAAATTATGAGACGTGCGATAGCTGTCATTGCAATAAATAGGGGCAAGGTTATAGGTATTCTATTACTAGTGTAAAATACACCAATCATTCCTAAAACTTCTGTGTAAATGAACAAAAGTAATAAATCAGCAAGATTAACTTCACCTATTTCATAAATCTTCAATATTTCCTGAAGAGTAGCAACAATCGTTAATATTGCTATTATAGCTAAGAGTGATTTTTCAATGAATTTTATAAATTTTCCAGCACTGAATTCAAACATAATAGTAATAAACAATTTTTTTATATTTATTGCAAATTAATTTTAATCCCTGCAACAGTATATATTTTATAATATTCATCTTATAAAAATTAGAAAATAGAAAAGTGAATTTAGACTAAAGTTTATGAGTAACCTTATTCAAAAATCGTTTGGTGAGATTGATATTGAGTTTAATAAAAATTCTTTATCTAAATTTTACCAAAAAGGAGCTTCAAAAGCATTACTGCCAAATAATTATCGAGAATATGAAGAGTTAGTATTAATTAATACTTCAGGTGGTATTACGAGTGGTGATGAATACTTATATAAATTAAATTTAATCGATTCCAGAGTTTCTATTTCGACACAAGCTGCTGAAAAGATTTATAGCGGATTAGGAAAATGTGCAAATTTAAACATAGATATTAACATTGTTAAGAGCGATGTTTTATGGCTGCCACAAGAAATAATTCTTTTTAATAATTGTAATTTTGCTCGGAGAATAAATCTAAACTTAGATATTTTTTCAAACTTGGTTATGTGTGAAACAACAATTTTTGGTAGAACATCTATGCAAGAAACTGTCGAGAGAGGATATTTTAGTGATTTATGGAAAATTAACTTAGATGAAAAAATTATACATGCAGAAGCAATTAATTTTTCAGGAGATATTAAAGAGGCTTTAACGAATAAAACAAACCTAAATGATAAATATGCTGTCAATACTATTTTAATCACTGGCAAGGAATTTATAAATAAAGCTGAATTGCTAGATATAAATAAATACGAAAATAAGAATGTTAAAATTGCAATTTCACAATGGGATAATAAGATATTAATTAGAAGTATTGGCAAAAATAGTTACTATCTAAAATTTGCAATAATTAAAATTTTAACTTATTTTTTAGGTGATAATTTACCTAATGTTTGGAACTCGTAGTTATGAAATTAACACCAAGAGAGAAAGATAAAATGTTTGTAAGTCTTGCAGCAATTGTTGCAAGAAATAGATTAAAAAGAGGAGTAAAGTTGAATTATCCTGAGGCTATAGCGATCATAACTGACTTCGTAATTGAAGGAGCTAGAGATGGTAAATCAGTTGCATATCTTATGGAGGAAGGGGCTCAAGTAATAAGCAAATCAGACTGTATGTCAGGTATTCCTGATTTAATTAAAGAGGTTCAAGTTGAGGCAACTTTTCCTGATGGAACAAAATTAGTAACAGTCCATCATCCAATTCGATAAGAGGTAAAAATGAAGCTTGGAGAAATAATTACTAAAGAAGGTAATATTAAAATCAATGAAGATTTAAAAGTATTTACATTAACTGTATCAAATACAGGTGACAGACCTGTCCAGGTTGGTAGTCATTATCACTTTGCAGAGGCAAATGAAAAACTAGATTTTGATAGAAATATTGCTTATGGGAAAAGGCTAAATATCCCATCAGGTACTGCTGTAAGATTCGAGCCGGGTCAAACCAGAGATGTGGACCTAATAGAAATACAAGGTAAAAGAAAAATATTTGGATTTAACAAAAAAATTATGGGTTCTCTCTAATGAAAGAAATTTCAAGAAAATCTTATTCTGATATGTATGGGCCTACTGTTGGAGATCAAATTAGGCTAGCTGATACTGATTTAATCATCGAAGTTGAGAAAGATTTCACCAACTATGGAGAGGAAGTTAAATTTGGCGGCGGTAAAGTAATCAGGGATGGCATGGGTCAATCTCAAATACCTAGATCACAGGGTGCAGTTGATACAGTTATTACTAATGCTTTAGTTGTTGATGTTAAAGGTATTTTTAAAGCCGATGTTGGTATTAAAGATGGTAAAATATGTGAACTTGGCAAGGCAGGGAACCCTGATACTCAAAATAACGTCAATATAATAATTGGGCCTGGAACTGAAATTATTGCTGGTGAGGGAAAAATAATTACAGCTGGAGGTTTTGATAGTCATATACATTTTATATGTCCACAACAAATAGATGATGCTCTTCACTCTGGAATAACTACAATGTTGGGAGGTGGGACTGGTCCTGCTCACGGAACACTTGCAACAACCTGTACTCCTGGACCATGGCACATAAAAAGAATGATACAATCTGCAGATGCTTTTTCTATGAACCTTGCTTTTGCTGGAAAAGGAAATTCCTCTTTACCAGAAGGTTTAGAAGAGCAAATACTAGCTGGAGCATGCTCATTAAAACTACATGAAGATTGGGGAACCACACCAGGTGCAATCGATAATTGTTTGGATGTTGCAGATAAATTCGATGTTCAGGTTATGATTCACACTGACACATTAAATGAAAGTGGATTTGTAGAAAATACTATTAAAGCTATCAATAAAAGAACAATTCACGCTTTCCATACTGAAGGAGCTGGTGGAGGTCATGCCCCAGATATAATTAAAGTTTGTGGGGAAGAGTATGTTATACCATCATCGACAAACCCAACAATGCCTTACACAGTTAATACATTAGAAGAACATCTTGATATGTTGATGGTATGCCATCATCTTGATAAATCAATTCCAGAGGATGTAGCGTTTGCAGAAAGCAGAATTAGAAGAGAAACAATTGCAGCTGAAGATATTCTTCATGATATGGGTGCATTTTCAATTATAGCATCTGATAGTCAAGCTATGGGAAGAGTTGGTGAAGTGATTTCTAGAACATGGCAAACAGCTCATAAAATGAAAATCCAACGTGGTAGACTAAAAGAAGAACAAGGTCAAAATGATAACTTAAGGGTCAAAAGATATATTGCAAAGTATACAATTAATCCAGCAATTGCACATGGCGTATCTAACCATATTGGAACATTAGAAAAAAATAAGAGAGCAGATATTGTCATTTGGGACCCAGCTTTTTTTGGAGCAAAACCAGAAATGATTTTAGTTGGTGGAAGTATTGCATGCGCTCAAATGGGAGATCCTAACGCTTCAATACCAACGCCGCAACCAATCCATTCACGCCCAATGTTTTCTTCGTATGGTCGTTCGTTAGAAAGTTCATCAGTTACTTTTGTAAGCAATTATTCAATTCAAGAGGACACATTTAATGATCTTGAAATTAAAAAAGAACTGTTGCCTGTTGCTAATACCCGTAAAATTTCAAAAAAAGATATGGTATTAAATAATATATGTCCTGAAATAGAAGTGAACCCTGAAACATACGAGGTTAGAGCAGATGGAGAGTTATTAACTTGTGATCCTGCTTCAGAACTCCCTTTAGCACAAAGATATTTTCTATATTAAAAATGCTTAACTGTTTTAATATTATTGATAAAACTGATAACAAGAATATTAAAGATATAATCTCTTTAACTTACGATCAAAGATTTATTCGTAGAAAAAAAGTAAAGTCAGATAATGGAATAGAATTCTTAGTCAATTTGTCTGAAACAAAATCACTTAACCCTGGTCAAGCATTTGAATTGGATAATTTAGATTTGATAAAGGTCCATGCAAAAGTTGAAAAGCTTTTGGAGATTAAAGGCAATAACTTAATGCAACTAATATGGCATATAGGTAACAGACATATTCCATGTCAAATTGAAAAAGATAGAGTTTTAATACAATTTGATAAGGTTATTGGTGATATGATCTTAAGACTGGGTGGCAAAATTCATAAAGTAAAAGAAGCTTTTAATCCAGAAGGTGGAGCTTATGGTATGGGAAGAACCCATGGTCACAAACACTGACAAAAGTTTTGAAAGTGATAGTTTTAAAGAGCTTCAATTGCTTCAATCGTGGTTTTCACCTTCATTTCCTATCGGCTCTTATAGTTATTCACATGGTCTTGAATCACTTATAGAGGAAAAAATAATTCAAAATAAATCTGATGTAATCGAATATCTCACAGGTATTATTTTTAATGGAACATGTAAAAATGATGTTATTTTTATCAAATGCACTTATGAAGGTTTAGAGTTGAATGATTACATAATGGCACTATGTGCATCAAAAGAGAGAAAAATAGAAACACTTGCATTAGGAAACGCATTCGCAAAAAGTTTAAAAGATAGTTGGAAATTTGAAATACCAGGCAATGTTGCTTATCCTATTGCTGTAGCCAAAGCTGGTATAAATTTTAACATTTCGTTAAAAAATTTATCTCTATTTTATATTCAGTCATTTATTTCAAATTTAATTAATATTTGTGTTAAACATATCCCATTAGGTCAAAAGGTTGGTCAAGATTGTATAATTGAAACTTTGCCTAAAATTGAAAAACTTTTAAAAGATATGAAGCATTTTTCTATGGAGGACATTGGAGGAATTAACTTTGTTTCAGATATCCATAGTATTAAACATGAAAACTTAAGAACAAGGATTTATCTTACATGAGAAAAGTTAACGGTCCATTAAAAGTAGGTATTGGAGGACCAGTTGGGGCAGGAAAAACAAGTCTAACCGAAGCCCTTTGTAAACACCTGTTTCCAAAATTATCTATGGCTGTTATTTCAAATGACATATATACCATTGAGGATGCTGAGTATTTAATGAGAGCTCAAGCACTTCCCTTAGAAAGAATAAAAGGTGTTGAAACAGGTGGATGCCCACATACAGCAATTAGAGAAGATGCATCAATAAATCTATTGGCAGTTGAAGAAATGAAATCTAAATTTCCAGATTTAGATATAATTTTAATAGAGTCCGGAGGGGATAATTTAGCAGCTACATTCAGTCCAGAGCTAGTTGACCTTTCAATCTATGTTATCGATGTTGCAATGGGAAGTGACATACCGAGAAAAGGTGGTCCGGCAATTCAAAAATCAGATTTATTAATTATTAATAAAGCTGATCTTGCTCCTTATGTAGGGGTTGATTTGCAAGCCATGGAAAAAGATGTGAAAAATGCTCGAAGAGAATTGCCTTATGTTTTTGGCGAAATGAAAAACTTTAAAGGAATAGAGAATATATCGGATTTTCTTTTTTCAGAAGGTGGCCTTTAATTTATTCTGGAAGACCCGCAAGTTTCATTCCTTCAATAAGATTATTTGTTAAGGCTTCACTCATTTCAGGTGCTACTTTTCTGTAATCAGTTATTGTCTTAACTTCAGGACGTTCGTCTGTATATTTTTTTAGCCAGACTTTACTTTCTTCTATTTCACCCATAAGTGCTAGTACAGCTGCCTTGAACCCAAAAAGTCTATTATGTGGTGCATCTTGAATTGTTCTATTAATTGAGTTTAGAGCATTGTCTAAATCTTTTTTACTTATATAACAAAAAATCAGCCAACCTTCCCATTCCATTCTTCCAACTGGATCAATCTCAATTGCTTTTTTCACACAATCAATAGCTTCATCATACTTTTCTTGCCTCATAAGTGACATTGAAAACATTTGAAGTGAGCGAGGATGATTTGGATTTACGTCTATTGCTTTTTGCATTAATTCCATAAATCTTTCTATATCTTGCGTAAGATAATTTTGTATACCTTTTGCCATAATTGCATCAGGATTATCTGGATCTAGGGAATAGGCTTTGTCAGTATGCTTAAAAAACTTTTCCTGATTTTCTTTTCTTTCGGCATCTAATGATGGTTCGAATACTTTTTCCATTATACCCTGAGAAAGAACGATATGAGCTTCAGCTAGATTATCATCAAGTGAAATAGCTTTTTCTGCATGCTCAATAGCTTTCGAACACAATTCTAATTTTGATTTTAAATCCAAACCTTGCGTATAATTTGCTTGACTTAAATATGACTGAGCCTGAAGACTTTCATCCCATGCACTTAAATTAACTTTTTTCTTAATTTCTAATTGTTGTATTTCATTTGCCTTTAGTGCAGGTGATATAATTACAGCAACTTTTTGTGAAACTTCATCTTGGATTTCAAAAATATCTTCCAAAGATCTATCCCAATTTTGAGACCAAATCTGAGTATCTTTTTCAGCATCAATAAGTTTGGCGTTTATTCTTACTTTATTTCCACCTTTCCTAACACTTCCAACCACGAGATATCGAGCATTAAGTTCCTCAGATATTTTTTTAGAACTTTCTTTAGTATTTTTATAAGCAAAAGCCGAATTACTAGATATTACAGGGAAGGTCTTCCATTTTGATAAATGAGATATAATATCTTCTGTTATACCATCAGCGAAATAATCTTGTTCCGGATCATTACTTAAATTATTAAAGGGTAATACCGCAATCGTTGGAGCTTTGCTTCCTTCTTCACTATTTTGGATTTGATTATCTAAAGATCTTTTTTCTAATTCAGGATCAGCGAGGTCATATGCATGGACTGTTGTATTTTTAACCTTTTGTTCTCCTAGGTTATTAAATACAAGTTCAGTTTTCTTATTTACAAAATCTAATATGCTTTTGGAAAGGCATACTCCTCCTGGTTGTGATAATGCTTCCAGTCTAGCTGCTACATTAACACCTTCACCATAGAGGTTCTCTCCTTCAACAATCACATCACCCATGTTCAAACCAATTCGAAATTCCATAGCTGCATCTTCAGCAACATTTGCATTTCTTTCTCGAATAAGTTTCTGGAATTCTTTTGCACAAATAACTGCTGATACAGCGCTTTGAAATTCAGCTAAAACAGAATCTCCAGCTGTATTGAAAATACGCCCGCCATGCTCTTTAAAAAGATTATCCAAAATATCCCTGCATGAACGGAAACTGCGAAGAGTTTCATCTTCATTCTTTTCCATCATTTTACTAAAAGCCACAACATCTGTGACAAAAATAACGGCTATCTTTCTTTCAATATCTTTGGACATCTAATCCTGCTGTATCGATCTTATGTTAAAAATAAAACGACTAGTATAATGAAGCAGTAAACTAGAAAATAATATAAAAAAATCCACTTTTTAACCATATAACCACCTAATAAATCAAACTAATTTTAAAAGATTTAAGGTGTCAAACCTATCATCTAAAATTTTTTTAAAACTTATGTTATTATTATTACAAAAATCTAATTCATTTTCATAACAAAAAAAACATAGTTCTATTTCTCTTTTTTTATGAGAGATAAAGATTTTAGTTGGTATAGTTTCATTAAAATCTTTATGTGGATTTCTTGTTCTTTTACACCACATACATTTTGCATCTTTTTTGTTATATATAAATGACATACCAATGAAATGATATTTCTAATAATATAAATCAATATTTAATTTAGAGGTTACCAACCAGATCCTGATGTGCCTGGAAGTGGACCTTCTGACCAAAATCTAGGTGTTATCAAAGACATATCAACAATTTGTTTTAAGATCTTATTATCACTTTCAAGTGAAACCGCCTCAAGACATAAAATCAATCTTCCAGCTTTAGTTTTCTCCCAAAACCAAGTACCCAGATATTCAAAGTCATCTACTTTGTCTCGGTAAGTGATTGTTTCTGTGTAAAAAGCTTGTAAATCTTCAACAACTAATTTTAGTTGTGGTATAGGCCCAATACCTTTTCTTGGGCTTGGTGGAATATTACCTCTTACAAATTCTGAAATATAATTAGTGAATTCTGAAATTTGCATCTCACTAGCACCGACTGTTGTTCTTTTTCTGCCTGATACAGCAATTTCATAATCTTTTTTTAATGAATTAATTTCATCATTTACTTCTTTTACTAGTTTGTTGATATCACCAATTTCATTTTTTTTCAGAACTAGTTCCACAGGGAGTGCATAACCCATTCGTCCATCTTTAACGGGTATAATATCAGGAAAATCTTTTAAAACAGGTCCAGATCTTTCATTAAATAAATCAAAAGCTGATCTGATTATTTTTTTCTGGTATTCAGGGTCATTTGGTTTTCCGAGCGGGCGACCCATTGGAAAATCCAGCCAAAGTGCTCTTGGAGGTTGGATAGCTTCAATATGTTCTTTTACAAAACCAACTAAGACTGTTGAAAACCCATAAGATTCAAAAAAATGAGCAAGCACGCTCACGGCGCGCGTACAGAATGGTCATACAGGAACTAAAAAGACAGTGTCGACTGAATCATCTTTCATTCTTTCAGCAACTTCTTTTGCTGACCTTTCCATTTTGATAGGATCAGATGAACCAATAAATGAGTAATGTTCATTGGAAACAGAACCTATTTCATTATTCTTAGCCATTTCTTCTAATCTGTCTATCGGAAGAATTGTATTAATGTCTTGTTGCCAGGCAGTACGATCATATTCCACTGCAACATGTGTCATTACTAGATCGAGATTATCTTTTTCTATAACTCTGTGATTATTTGCAAGCCATGAAAATGGCTTATCACCTCTTTTAGAAATTGCTGCTGAAGAAACAATAGACACTCTGCGACTACTAGCCTCTTTAGGAACTGACCAAGCAGGATTATCAAAAGTATATTTTTCAAGACGAGAAATAAATCCCCTTCCAATAGCAGGCATTTCAGGAATTAAAACCATTCAAATCTTTCTTATAAGTTTAATATAATTGGTATATTTTATATTCATAATGTCAAATAATTTTATCAACTAATAATTTTCTAACTATGGGCAAGTCAGCTTCAGCCCAATCTAGGTCGGGAATATTTTTAAGGCTTAACCATTTACAGCTAATATGTTCTTTAAGGATTACATTTCTGCTTTTACAAGAACACAAATATACTCTCATATTTAATTCAAAGTCAGGGTATATATGATTAACTAACATATAAAAATCAGTAATATTTATCTTAAGAGAAAGTTCCTCAAGAATTTCTCTTTTTAAACATTGCTCATTTGTTTCGAATTCCTCAATTTTGCCACCAGGAAATTCAAATTTTTCAGAAATATAATTTAAATTATTTTGACATCTTTGAGCACAAAGAATTTTCTTTTCATTAATTATTACTCCGGCTACTACAGAAACTTTTTTCACAAATTGTCCTAAATTTGAATATCAATTGTAGTTATTGCAAAACAATTCTACGTTATCAACATTTTGGCGGAAGGAGCAGGAGTCGAACCCACCAGACACGTATATAACGCCTCTCGCTAGATTTGAAGTCTAGGCGCCTCACCGGAGACGATTTCCTTCCATATTATTTTTAAAATAATCATTGAGGAAATGGTATAAAAAATTCACTTTATTTAAAAATGTTTAGTGGATCACTTTTTACAATGCGTCCATTGCCTGTTCGTTCAGTAAATAGCTTTTTATCAAAAAATTCTAATAACTCAACTGAAACGTTTCGGCTAATTTTTGTTTCGTTTCTAAATAAACTTAAGTCAACTAAACCTTTATTATTTTCTGAAGCAATTTTCTCAACAATATTAGCACATTTTAATATCGTCTTTGGTAAGAAATAACGTTTTTCAGAAATTTTGCACAACTGTTTCAGAGAAACTAACTTATGAAAAATACTTTCTACTGTTTTTATATTTATACTTGTCTTTTCTGCAAATTCATTAATGGTTAGAGAATTAAAATGACTTTTATTTAGACTTGCGTTTATTTTTTTCCATAAAATTTTTTCATCAAAATTAAAGGAGTTTCCATTACTTGTAATACTAATTTTTTGGCCACTCGTAAAAATCTGTTTTTCTTCATTAAGTTCATTTAAAATTTGATCTATTAAAAAATCCTTTGCTTTATATGAAAATGCACTTAATAATTTTTCCTTGTTTAAATTCAAACCATTTTGACTTTGGACAATAGATTTGCCAATAAATTCAAACACAGTTCTCTTGCATAATCTCCAGTTCTGTTCAGATATTCCCCATAATTCTTCTTTGTGAATGATGATCTTTATTTGTAAGTTATTCAGAAGGCTCTTAAACTCTGCTTTTGAAAAGTTCCTTGAAATTGAGAATTTAATTAGATCTATGCCCCAAGTAGATTTTGAGACCAAAAACAATAATGCATCTTTAGAATTATTATTGATTTGAAAATTAAGTAATTCTATTCTATTTGCTTTTGACCTTCCCTTCACTGATGAATTGGGGTCAATAATTTGTCCTCCAGCAATAGTTTTTTTGGCTGATTGGTCTCTTAAAATAAAACGGTCTCCAAAAACTAATGACGTTTCTTTTTCAAGCTTTAACTGAACCAGCCCTTTTTTGCCTGGAAAAATTTCCCTGCTTTCTAAAATAACCACCCTGCAAATAATTTTAGCTGTCCCAACGTGCATATTTACTCGTGACCAGTTTTTTAAAGATTTGTGTAAAAAAGAAGAAACACTAATAATAGCATCTACGCACTTTGATGGGTTATTAATAAATTCTGATATTAGCCAGTCACCTCTTCGAATTTGGTCTTTGCTATTTTTTTGAACTTGAAGGTTAAGAGCACAACGTTGTCCTGAAATTCCAGTCTTGGCATTACGACTGTTAGAGTGAATTGTTTTTACTCTTGCTTTTAAGTTTTTTGGAGAAATTAGAAGTTTATCATCAATATTAACTTTTCCTGAAAAAGCAGAGCCAGTTACAACTAAACCTATGCCATTCAAAAAAAATTTCCTATCTATAGCTAGACGAAATCGGCCAGAACTATCTTTTTTGTTTTGATCTAAGGCTTTATTTTCAAGGAATTTTTGTAGATTTTGAATGCCATTTTTTTTAAGGCTCGATATTCGAAAAATTGGAGCCCTTGATAAAGAAGTTTCTTTTAAAATGCCTTTTAATTTACTTTCTAATTCCTCAATTTGCGTTTCATCAACTTTATCAATCTTAGTAATTACAATTGCCCCATCCTTAATGCCAAGCAAATTTAAAATTTCAAGATGTTCAAAAGTTTGAGTTTTTGGACCATCATCAGCAGCAATCACGTTAAGCACAAAATCTATGCCTGCAAGGCCTGCTATCATATTGTGAATAAAATTTTCATGACCTGGAACATCAACATAGCCTATGCTGATTTGGTCATTTATTTTTTTATATGCAAATCCAAGATCAATTGACATGCCCCGTTTCTTTTCATCAGGTAGTCGGTCGGTGTCTACTCCAGTGAGTTGTTTGACCAAAGAAGTCTTTCCGTGATCTACATGACCAGCCGTAGCAACAATCATTTAATTTCAAATATTTTTAAATTTAATTTCTTGAGTTGCGATAGAAATTGACTTTCATCCTCAAGGCACCGTAAATCAAATAAAATACTATTATCATGAATTCGACCAATTACAGGAATGGGTAACTTTCTAAACTCAGTGTAAAGTTTACTCAGATGCTTATTCGAGTTCATTCTTATCTTTATTGCACAGCTTGGAATTAATTCCACTGGTAATGAACCACTTCCTATTTGACTTTTACAATCTACAATTTCTACTTTTGCTATTTTTTTAAGTTGAGTATTTATGTCTTTAAAAACTCTTTTTGCTGTATCATATATTTCCTTTTTTTTCCTATTCAGCATTCTCAATGTTGGAATTTCTTTTACGGCTTTATCAGTGTCGTTATATAACTTAAGTATTGATGCAAATGCTGCGATTGTCATTTTGTCACATCTAAGTGCACGCTTTAGTGGGTTCTTATTAATTTTATCTATTAAATCTTTTTTCCCTAGAATAATTCCACATTGGGGGCCTCCAACGAGTTTATCCCCACTAAAAGTAATTATATCTGCTCCATTAGATAAAACTTCTTTTGGCATGCTCTCTCTGGGCAATCCTAAAAGTTTTAAGTCAATTAGTGAGCCACTTCCAAGATCAACCATAAAAGGGAGACCATGCCTTTTTGATAACTTTGCTAAATCTTTATGATTTATGTTTGAGGTAAACCCTTTAACAACAAAATTGCTTGTGTGTGCTTTTAGAATTAATCCAGTTTGTTTTTTAATTTCGCTTTCAAAATCTTCAATATGAGTTCTATTTGTAGTGCCAACTTCTTTAAGTTTACAATTAGCGCTTGTCATAATTTCAGGCAATCTAAACGAACCTCCAATTTCAATCAATTCACCTCTACTAACCAAAACCTCTTTTCTTTTTGCTAGGCTATTAAGTACGAGTATAACAGCAGCTGCATTATTATTAACAATTGTACATGCTTCCGCTCCTGTAATTTCACAGAGCATATCATTAATATGATCGTCTCTATTGCCCCTTTTTGTTTTTAAAACATCATACTCAAGATTAGAGGGATTTTCTGAAATTAACTTTACTTCTTGGATTGCTTTTAAAGGAAGGATTGATCGTCCAAAATTTGTATGTATAACAGTTCCAGTTAGATTAAAAACTGGCCTTAAAAGATCATTATCAATCTCAGAAATTTTATTTCGAAGTTTAGAAAGAAAAATATCAATATCTATTTTATAAAATTCATTTTCTGAAATTAAATTTTCCCTTAGTTCTTTCTGTACCTCTCTAATTTTTGATAATACTAATGAGTTACCTAGCCTGGATATCATATTTTGTACTTCAGGCAATTTTTGAATTTTATGCACGGCAGGCAATGAGCTTAGTAAAGATTTGTAAGAAAGGTTATTCATCTGATTTTTAATTTTAAATTAATTAAAAGTCTAAATAAAAATCAAGTTAACTTCAACTTTGCTCATGCATGTTTTTGAAATTATTTTCTTGTCATAAAAATTCATCGAAATATAAATATTCATATAAAATTAAAAGGGCATGCATATGGGAAATTTACAAGAAGAAAGTGATCTTCAAAATACAGTGCAAATAAGTGCAAGAAGATTTGAAGAGTCTCCATTTATTTCAAGAATAGATGATTCAAAAATGATTAGAGGTGTATATGCAGGAAGATACCATGCAATATATAATGGTGAAGATGTTTTGCATAAATATTGGACACTTAGAAAAAAAGCTTTAATTTACGATGTCCCTGAAAAACCTATAGAAATTTCAGGTCCTGATGCAACGGCCTTTTTAGACAAAGTTTTAACTAGAAAAATATCAGATCTTCAAGAAGGTAGAGGTTTATATGCTCTAGCTTGCACTCCACAAGGAGGGATATTCATGGACGGCGTAGTGTTTAAGTTTAGTAATAATAAATACTGGTATGTCCAGGCAGATGGTGACTTTGAAACTTGGCTTTTAGCTCACACAGAAGGCTTTGATGTGAGTATAAAAGACCCAAAATCCAGAGTTTTGCAAATTCAAGGTCCTTTATCAATGGACATAATGAAAGAATTAACAGATGGAAAACTGGATGAAACGCTTAAATATTATCGATCTGGTTTTTATGAAATTGATAATCAAAGAGTGTACATATCTAGAACTGGATTTACTGGAGAACTTGGTTATGAAATTTTTTGTTTTGGTCATGAAACAGATCACGTTTCACTTTGGGATAAAATAACTAGTGTAGGTAATAAATATGGAATGGAATTTTCATCAACTCGTTCAATCACTATAAGAAGGATTGAAGCAGGTATTTTAGGAAACTTAACCGATATTGATACCACAATAACTCCTTTTCAAGCTGGATTAGATAACATTGTTGACCTAGAGAAAGATTATTTTGTAGGTCAAAAAGCACTTTTAAATTCTGATAAAAGTACTTTATTATTTGGGTTCAAATGCAGTGAAAAAACTCCATCCTCAGGAAGTGTCATAACTCATAATAATGAAGATGTAGGTTACATAACAGCAGGTGTAGATTCTCCTACATTAAAATGTGGTATTGGGTATGTTAGATTTAGTGAAAAAGGTAAATGGATTGGCAAAAAACTAAATATAAAATTCAGGGATGGATCAATTTCAAGTGGAGAGGTTGTTGAGTTACCATTTTTTGATCGTGAAAAGCTACTTTTGAAAGGTATCAAAGATAAAGCTCTTGAAGGTTAGGTAAATTATTATTGACAGTTATAGATATTAATTGAAAATGTTAAGCAAGTTTAATTTTTGATAGGGAAGCTAAAATATGAAAAAATTATTTTTAGGTTTTTTAATTGGATTTTTTTCTCTGACACTGTCTATAAATTCCGCATTTTCTAGTAGTATACCAGAGTCACAGGATCCCATAAAAATTGTTATTAATGACTGGACTGGCCAGCACGTGTCAACAAAAATTGCAGGCGAGGTTCTTAAAAAAATGGGCTATAATGTAGAATATGTTTCTGCAGGAGCTTTGCCAATGCTTGCAGCAATTGCTGCTGGTGATTTAGATTTTGTCACTGAAGTTTGGACCAATAATGTTAACCAGTTTTATCATGATGGAATAGCTAGTGGAGACATCATATTAGTTGGAGAGCTAGGACTTTCACCTCAAGAAGGATGGATTTATCCTCCATATATGGAAGAAAAATGTCCAGGGCTACCAAATTATATGGCTCTTTATGACTGTGCAATGGCTTTTGGCAAGCCAGATACATTTCCAAATGGTAGGTTAATTACATATCCAGCAGATTGGGGAACAAGATCTAAAGATGTTGTTGCAGCAATTGACATGCCTTATATACCTATCGCAGGTGGAAGTGAAGGAGCTATGGTTGCTGAACTTGAAGGTGCAATTAAGAAAAATGAACCTGTTATTTCAATGTTCTGGCAACCGCATTGGATTTTTGCAAAACATGAATTTAATTGGGTGGAATGGAACCCTGTAGATGGTCCATGTGAAGAGGAAACTCAAAAGAAAGATACAGCATGTGGTTTTGAACAAGCTCAAGTTGTGAAAATTTCCTCAAAGCAGTTTAAGGAAAAATATCCTCATGCATTTAAATTCTTAGACGCTTATACATTAAATAATGACATCGAAAATTTAGGTATGTTAGAGATTGATGTAAATGGCAAAAAGCTAGAGGCTTGGGTTGATGAATGGATTGCCGGCAACGAGAGTGTTTGGCAAGCTTGGATTGATGCAGCAAAAAGCTAATCAAATATTAATTTAGTCTAAGGAGCGACAAGTTTATTGTCGCTCCTTACTTATTTTTGAATTAAAAAATCATGGCATCAAAAGAAATAAAATTATCATGTCGAAATGTTTGGAAAGTCTATGGGAAGAGACCAGATGATTTTTTCCACAACAATAATGGTAATGTTTCAGATCCCTCAAAATTAGCTCAGGAAATTTCCAGTAAAGAGCATATTGTTGCAAATGCTGATGTTAGCTTTGATGTCCATGTAGGTGAAATATTTGTAATAATGGGTCTTTCTGGCTCTGGAAAATCTACAATCATACGATGTCTGTCAAGATTAGTAGAGCCTACAGCAGGAGAAGTAATATTAGATAATGAAGACTTGCTTAAAAAATCTCCAAAAGAATTAACAGAAATTAGAAGACATAAAATGGGGATGGTATTTCAGAATTTTGGTCTTATTCCACATTTAAATGTTATTGAAAATATAGCTTTTCCTCTAAAAATACAAAACTTCAACAAAGACACTTGTTTTGAAAAAGCAAAAAAAGTTATTGAGCTAGTTGGCCTGGAAGGCAGGGAAGAAAATTATCCATCACAATTATCTGGCGGCCAACAACAACGAGTTGGTATTGCACGATCATTAATTGTTGAACCAGATGTTTGGTTTCTAGATGAACCATTTTCCGCATTAGATCCCCTAATTCGTAGGCAGATGCAAGATGAGTTTATGAAAATTCAATCAGTTTTAAATAAGTCGATAGTTTTTATTACTCATGATTTTGTAGAAGCTCTTCGAATTGCTGATAGGATGGCTATAATGAGAGATGGGTTTATAGTCCAATTTGGAAGGCCAATTGATATTGTTATGAATCCAGTTGATGAATACGTTAGAGACTTTACAGGAGATGTGCCGTTTGAGAGATTTTTAAAAGCTGAGGATTTGATTGAAAAGCCAAAAAGCAGCACTGATAAGTTGAAAATAATTTCAAGCACAACGCCAATCCAAGAGATACTCCCTCAGCTTGCTGATTCAAAAAATGGATTAGCTGTTGTTGATGATAAAAATAAAGAATTAGGCATTATTACACCGCAAGGAGTAATCAATGTAATGGCATCTGCGGGTTCAAAAAAAGTACAAAATAAAAAATGAAAACATTACTTAAACTAGATTTATTCCAGTGGTTTTTTGTAATAGCAATTACGGTTTCATTTCTATTAATGCAAAATCAATTTGTATGGTTAAAAGTGTTTCCTAAAGAATTTATTTTTCCATTGTCTGCTATTTTAAATTCTGGAATGGAGTGGGTTGTTGACTACTCTGGTTGGTTTTTCAAAGGAATTTCATGGTTCTTGGAATGGCCAATTAAAGGTGTAAGATGGCTTTTACATTTTCTTCCATGGACAGTAACCGTTTTTTTATTCTGTTTGGTTTCATATATTGCTTCAGGTTGGGGACTTGTAATTTTTACTCTATTGGCAACTTTTTATATGGTTCTTATTGGATACTGGGTAGAAAGCATGAATTCCTTTTCTTTAGTGGCAATTAGTGTGCCCATGGCAGTGCTTGTTGGATTTGCTATAGGGAGTTGGGGATTTTTTTCAGAAAGGGCAGAAAAAGTTATA
>Ga0163109_10001442_pt1 | contig 18798 bp, 35 predicted proteins | sample CRUFie1St13metaG_FD_108704 | JGI IMG/M metagenome (GOLD analysis project Ga0163109, IMG submission 108704) | Marine microbial communities from the Costa Rica Dome - CRUD Field 142mm St13 metaG | ecosystem: Environmental > Aquatic > Marine > Oceanic > Photic zone | place: Costa Rica: the Eastern... | reverse complement strand
GGACAAGTATATCTCCTTTAAAACGGAAAATAACGAGACAGTAGAAATTCGTGGCGCGGAGGGATTAAATTACAGGATACAGAAGGTATGAATCAATTTTTTATAGGAATTTGTTTGGTATTGGGCTTAGGGTGCTATTGGTTATATAGTGAAAATCAAACACTAAAAGAAAACAATGCCCAACTACAAATAGGTATTGAAACACAAGAAAAAACAATCGAGTCTTTAAAAAATGACTTTGCTTTACAAGGAGAAGCGTTAGGCACTCTACAAGCAAAGAACAATGAAATAGAGTTAGAAATGAATCGCTATATGGATATTTTTAAAAGACATAATTTAACTAAGTTAGCTGCTGCAAAGCCCGGCTTGATAGAAACAAGAGTTAACAAAGCAACAAAAGAGGTATTTGATGGAATTGAAAACGACAGCAGGGATATTGACAGTCTTGATGATGGTATCGAACTGCTCCCTACTCCCAACGAAGACGTTAGAGGTTAGTGCAAAGCCGATAGAAAGGCAGATAATACAACCTGTTATGCCTCGTGAAATAGATTTGAAGGAGCCATATTGGTATGTGGTTTCATCAAAAAATCTTGACGAATTTCTTGCTCGAGTAGAGAAAGACCAAGGTCAAGTAGTATTTTTAGCTATGTCCGTACCAGATTACGAACTCATGGCTTATAATACTCAAGAGCTAAAAAGATATATTAGAGAGCTCAAAGAGGTAGTAGTTTACTATAAAACAGTAACAACTGCCGAACAAGGAGACTAGAATGTTAGAATTCTTCGAATGGATTATCCGATGGATACAAATTGTTCCATGGTTAGTTATGGGTGCATCATTAGTTGCAGCTTTAACTCCTACACCTATCGATGATGGCATAGTTAAGAAACTTTATAAAGTTCTTGACTGGGTCGCACTTAATGTCGGAAAGGCAAAGGATAAATAATCATGGCAGATGCAACAACTGACAATTCGAGAAACGAAGTTCAAATTGACTTAGATAAGTATATGTCCCTAGTTGATAAACTCGACGCAGCGGAAGATACTATCACTGAACTGAAAGAAGAAGCCAAAAAGGCTCGTGACCAGCTCGCTCCTCCTAAAAGGAAGTTTATGGATTTGTTCCTAGATGATAATGATATAAATGAGAAAGCTATCATAGGCTTTATATCATTCTTCTTAATGACTGTGTTCGGAATGTGTGATTTAATCACAGCGTTCTGGGATATGGATTTAAAAATATCAGACACAATTTATACTTCTTTTGTAGTTGTAACACTAGGAGCATTTGGTATTTCTGAAGCAGGCAAGGCGTTTGGAAAATAATTATCTCAATACATGAAAGTCGAGCTCACTCGTAGTTCGGCTTTCACTTACTCACACCCCACATCAATATAAACCTCACTAAAAATAAGTCTTGACAACATGTCAAAATTTTTGTATAATATACATTATGAATTTATTTTACCTTGACGAAGATTTAGATGCATGTGCAGAAGCGCATGTAGATAAGCATATCGTTAAGATGCCGTTAGAAGCAGCTCAGCTGCTATGTACGGCAGTTTGGGTGGATTCAGTTTTAGGTTTCATTCCGAGAGCATTGAATAAAGAGGAAACTCGAGAATTGAATTCTCGTAAGTCAGAAATAAAGCATTTGCCAATGGAAGAGAGACCTTTAACTCCTTATCTTCCTATGATGTATAACCACCCGTGCACAATTTGGACTCGATCAAGTCTTGATAACTTCGAATGGGTTCACTGTTATGCAAACGCCCTCAACGACGAATATTTTTATAGATACGGGAAGCAGCATAAATCAGTGGTGGAAGTTATTAATCGACTACCAGAACCCAAAAACATGCCTAGGCTTGGAATGACGGAGTTCCTTCTAGCCATGCCGGACGAGCTCAAACAGGAAGATAATCCGATTCAGTCTTATAGAGACTATTACCATTTAGATAAAGCAACGTTTGCTAGTTGGAAATACAGAGATAAGCCACATTGGTGGAATGAAGACTACGCAGACTATAAGAAAAGGATAACAGCAAAGTGAAAATAATAATTTACAGTAAACCTAATTGTCCTTTCTGCACAAGAGCAAAAGCCCTGGCAGAAATGAAAGGTGCAGATACGACCTACCTTATGTTAGGGGAGGACTATGATGCACAAGAATTCATGGCAGAGTTCCCAACTGCTAGAACTTTTCCACAGATTATTTTAGATGATAAAAAAATTGGTGGATACACAGACTTAGACAAGGCTTTGAATGGCTAAGAAGTTTACATTCAATGAAGAAGAAACGCTAAATTATGTGAGAAATCACATAATCAAAACCTATGATAAGCATTACAGTATGGAAAAAATTCAATCAACTGAGTTTATATTTGATGCAGGTCATGGAGAAGGATTTTGCATAGGTAATATTATAAAGTATGCACAACGCTATGGGAAGAAAGATGGTAAGAACGAACAAGACTTATTAAAAATTATACATTATGCAATTATATTGCTAGGGAGTAAAGATGGCGATAAAGAGTAAATCGTATGAAAAGTTAACAAACGATAATATTAAAAAAGTTATCGATCTACTAGAGGCAGACAGTCCAATTACTAAAAAGGAAGCCTGTGAAATTCTGAATATTAGGTATAACACGACCAGACTTCAGAAGATTATTGAGGACTGGAAGGAAACACAGGAGTTCAGAGCAAGACGAAAAGCAATGAACAAAGGCAAGCCTGCAAGTAGAGACGAAATAAAGTCAGTAGCACAAATGTATGTAGAAGGATTTAATGTATCCTCTATTGCACAATCTATCTACCGATCTCCGTCTTTTGTAAAAAATATCATTGAGAGAATTGGAATACCAATGAAACTTGCTGATTCAGATTACGAAGGAAGACAACGAGCTATGTTACCAGAACAATGTGTAGCAGATGAGTTTGAAAATGGTGAAGTAGTATGGGCAATTAGAGCAAATTATCCTGCAAAAATAGTAAGAGAACACACAGACATAGATTATGAAAGTAAGTATGGTTGTAAGTGTTATTTAGTATATACGATTGAATGTACTGATTTAAGTGATACATTTTTTCCGCAGTTACCATATGCGGGAAGATATCATTCTTTTCCTGCTTATGAGCTTGGTAGCTTAAGGCATTTGGAGAAGTATGGAGTTAAATTTATTTAATATAATCTTATCAGGGTATTTATCAAGCGTAATTTTATTGATGTGGAGACTTTGGTGGCCATGTCATAAATTTATAGCAAAGATTAGACCCGAGCACCCCATTGTTAAATGGTGGGCAGTAACCTTTATAATATTTTTAACAGGATTTATAGTGGCAGCCCCAACAGTTTGGGTCTGCATAGTAAGTGATACAATGCGTGAAAGATTTTGTGCAAAGTATGCAGTCACGATTTTGGAGAATGAGAAATGAATTATTTATTAGAGGCACTTTGTAAGAAGTTAGAAGGAGAAATTGCTGTTTGTAAAGCAAATATTCTTACCTATCAAAGAAAGTCAGTAGGTATTGGTGAACACCCAGAGATTGTAGAGGCAATCGAAGAACAAGTTGCTAAATTAGCCGAAGCTGAAGATAAATTAGAAACAGTCAAGAGGAATTTTCCATAGCAAATGGAAAATAGTTCTTGACAAATCTTTCTTTTTCTATTATAATATATTTATATTTATGAGTGATAGATTTTATTTTCAGATGAGGCAAGCGACAGGGTGGTGTCCCGGCCTGCCAGAATCTTACAAAAACAGGAGAAGAAAAATGTCAACTTGGACAGATGAAACAAAACAAGAAGCTGTTGATATGTATGTTGATGAAAACCCAACACCAGAAAACAGTATGGAAATAGTTGCAGACATTGCTGAGCAACTAGGACAAACACCTAATGGAGTCAGAATGATTTTAACTAAGGCTGGAGTCTATGTCAGAAAAACACCAGCAGCTAAAGCTTCAGGTGGATCAACAGGTGGAACTAGAGTATCAAAAGCAGATGCGCAGGATAACCTTAGCTCCGCGATTAGTGACGCAGGAATGGAAGTTGATGCTTCTATTATTGAGAAACTAACAGGTAAAGCAGCAAACTATTTTGCTGACATTATCAACAAAATAAACGAGTAATTGTTTTTACCCCGACTAGTTCGGGGTATTTTTGTATCTAAAATATTAACCTCAAGTTAAAAAGAAGAAAATATTCAACTATTAACTGAGGAGCAATATGAAAAAGAAAGAGTTCATTGAAAAAATGGACAGAGCAGGCGATGCAATAATTACTTACAGAAGTCAAAATAGTCGCAAACTTAAATATAATGTTTGCACAATGGATTTTGATAATAAGTATATACAATCGAAAAAGACTAGAGCAAGGGCAGGACAGCATACTGTTTTGTGTTTTTGCTGGGACACTGATCCATATAGAATACTTGTTCCAGATAACGTAACAAGTATAGTTCCATTAAACAAGGTAATTAAAAATGAACCTCTATGAAGCACCCGCAAAATATGAAAAAGTAATTTCGATTAACGAAGATAACTCGGAACAAATAAGATTAGTAATCAATAGTTTTCGAGGTAAAGAGTATCTACATCTTCGTAAATACTACCAAGACTTTGACGAAGAATGGAAGCCTAGTAAGGACGGTATAGCCATGTCTATTGACTTTAATAATACAAGAGAGCTTTTTCAAGGATTAGTTGAAATCATATCTTTAGCAGAAAGCAAAGAAATATTAGAAAGAGAATTCGCAGATTTAATCAACAACACATACCAAGAGAAAAATAGTTCTTGACAATTCCTTATAATTTTAGTATAATATACATATGATTATAAAAGGAAGCATGAATTACGATCAGCATGGACGCAGACGAAAAAGAAAAAACAGATTTTCGGGAGCTAGAAAGAAAGCTAAGCCGTCAGGTTGGTCTGTAACTAAGCGTAAAGAATACGCAGAAAATAAAAAAAGAAAACAGCATTATGAGAGTGCACCTATTGGAGAATACAAAGTTCCAAAAGATAACTCTTACAAGAAGGAAATAAGTAAACAATATACAGTTGCCATTGCATATAACAAAGGTGCCTACCAAGTTATACCGAATGGTGATGTTGAACACATAGGCAAATAAAAATGACATTACAAGAATTACGGGATAAGTATTATCCTACCCACAATGATAATGATGAGTATAGAACTGTCATCACAAGAGATGGATTAAATCCTAAGTATGAAATTAGTCGCAAAGGGCTAGTTAGAAACTCTAAAACAGGTAAAATACTATTATGGCAGGGTAGAGGAACTAATCAATTAAAGTATCCTAACGTAACTCTTTCCCAAAGAACTTATCAGGTTCATAAAATAGTTTCCCTAACTTATCACGAAGAAGTACCAAAACCAAATTGGGTAGATAATCTGTGGGAACAACTTCCAGATGAAATTAAATTTTTGTTTTTAACCGATGTTTTAGTAGTAGATCACATAGATTTATGTTCATGGAATCCATGCCCATCAAATCTTAGATTTTTAACTATTTCACAAAACACAATACAAGCAAATTCAAAAGATTCAGTTAATTATCATGGAGTAAGATTATGATAGAGCCATTAGTTAGAAAGGCTGCAAAAGCTTATTACGAAGGCACACCTATAATGTCAGATGTAATGTATGACCATCTAGCAGAACTTGCAAATATTGAAGATGTTGGGTATTCTCCCAACTCAGAAAAAAGATTTCCACATTTATATCCAATGTTTTCCCTACAAAAAATTTGGGGAGACGAGGAGAGACCTCAGTGGAAAGAAGCATATGTAAGTCCTAAATTTGATGGTGCAGCAGTTAGTGTTCTAATTGCAGAGGGAGAACTTCAAAAAGTGCTGACACGAGGAGACGGCAAAGAAGGATTAGATATAACTCACCTTATGAAACACAGACTACCAGAGAAATATCTTGATGGAGTTTGGCAGATTACAGGAGAGGTAATCGCACCTAAAACAATACCTAACGCTAGAAATTATGCTGCAGGAGCGTTAAATCTAAAAGACGCTGAGGAGTTTAAGACACGAGATGTTAGATTTGTAGCGTATGGTATTGAGCCTAATCCTACAGCAGATTATTTTAATGATTTAAAGTTTATTGAAACACTAGGGTTTGATACTATTGAGAGTATCAAGAATCCAGATGACTACCCACAAGATGGTATGGTTGTTAGAATCATTGATAATAAGGAATTTTATGAAGCTGGATTTACTTCGCATCACCCACGTGGAGCATATGCTCTAAAGGAAAAAGAAACAGGAGTAGTTACAAAACTACTTGATGTAGAGTGGCAAGTAGGAAAGTCTGGAGCAGTATCTCCAGTTGCAATTCTAGAGCCTGTGATGATAGAAGACGCATTAGTTAGTAGAGCAAGTTTACATAATAAAGGAATCATAGAGGCACTTGATTTAAAGATTGGGTGTCAAGTAGAAGTAATAAGGGCAGGGAAGATAATCCCTCAAATAATTAGGAGAGCAGATGTATAGTGCAGAAAGAGAACCTCTACACGAATTTAGAATGAATGATAGATGGTCAATAGTTTACAAAACAAACGAAGGGAACTACTTAGTTAGAATGTTCGAGAATCAGATCTGGCAAGAAGATAGATTGATAAAAGACCACAGTGAAGTTTACGCAGAAAATTGTGCAGAAAACTGGGTGTTAGGAGTAATTGAGTAGTGGGAAAATTAAGACAATGGTTTAGAATATGGTTTGACAGACAAATTGAAAAGTCATTCCAAAGACAAGCAGACAAACTATTTATGAAAGGAAAAGAATGAAATATAGCAAAGAAGAAGTAGAAAATAGTAAAAGAATATATAAGAGTGCGACACCAAAACAAGACCTATCATGGTATGTAAAATGGACAGGCTCTACACTTCTTCTTATGGCTATGATGTTTAGAGCAGAGGGCATGTTCCCTCTTGCTGACCTAGTCCTATCTTTCACAGGCTGTTTATTATGGCTGTGGGTAGGACTGCTATGGAAAGATAGAGCCTTGCTAATACTTAATGCAGTAGCAGTAGTAATACTAGGTTCTGGAATTCTTCGTTCCTTTGCACCCGTGTTAATCGCGTGAGTAAAGGAGTATATAATCAAACCTATTTTGACAATCACCCTTCTGAAAAAGAAAGGGACGGAGTTTTATACGGAGTAATCTTAGTAAACACTAAAACATGGGAACGAGAGTGTATCAAAGTCGGAATAGCAAGTGGGAAAGATTGGAGACATGTAATCAAGCGAAGTCGAGGATTTAAGTATTACGACTTAAGAATACAACGAACTTACCACGATACAATATATAACTGCTGGAAGTTTGAACAGGAACTTCATGCTAAGTATCAGCATGATAAGTATAGTCCAAAAATTAAGTTTGGAGGACATACAGAGTGTTTCAAAATTTCTTCCTTAATTCTGCAGGAGTTCCCGAAAAATAAATCTTGACAAATGGTCAAAATCTTAGTATAATATATAAATAATAAAAAATGAGAGAAATAGTAATACCAACAGAATGTCCCAGTTGTAATACAAGCCTAAAACTTGTTAAGGATATTCTATATTGCTATAACGATCATTGTCCTACTAAGTGGGACAAAAAGGTAGAAGGCTTTGCCAAACACCTTAAAATTAAAGGTCTCGGACCATCGACCATTCAGAAACTAGAGTTACAAGACTTTCACGATATTTACTCTCTCGAAGAGCCAGTGATTTCTTCTCTCTTAAACTCTGAAGCACTCGGTAGCAAACTCTGGAAACAGATAGCACTATCGACAGACGCAGGTCTCGAAGAACTCCTTCCAGCATTTGGTATTCCACTTGTTGGTAGGTCAGTTGCTTCGAAGATATGCACACAAGTTGAGCATATTTCTCAAATTACTTGGGAAACCTGTCGTCTTGCTGGTCTCGGTCCGAAGGCCACTCAGAACTTAATAAATTGGATAAACGATGAGTTCTATCCCTATGAGTACGACAAACTTCCTTTCTCTTTCAAGACGAAACAAAAAAGTGTAAAAGAAGAGAGTAAAGGAGTCGTCTGTATCACAGGAAAACTCAAGAGTTATCCTAGTAAGTCAGCTGCTCAAGCAGTGCTTGAAAAAGCTGGTTATACAGTAAAAAGTAGTGTGACAAACGCCGTTACAATACTTATAAATGAAAGTGGTATTGATAGTGCAAAAACTAACAATGCCAGAGCAAAAGGCGTAAGGATAATAACAAATCTTAAGGAAATAATATAGGAAATAATTATGGCATTACCAAAGTGGACAGACGAGAGAACCGATCAACTGGTTAACTTTGTCGGTGACGGGCCTGTTTCTCAAGCTCAAGTAGCTGAAGCTGCTGACATGTTAGAAACTTCAACAAGAAGTGTTTCTAGCAAATTGAGAAAAATGGGTTATGAAGTTGAATTAGCTTCTTCATCAGCAACTAAAGCGTTTTCTGATGAGCAAGAAGCAACTCTACAAAATTTTGTAGAATCAAATAGCGGTGTATACACATACGCTGAAATTGCAGAGAATTTCGAAGGCGGACACTTCTCAGCAAAATCAATTCAAGGAAAAATACTTTCTATGGAATTAACATCTCATGTTAAACCAGCAGAGAAAGTTGTAACTCCAAGAACTTACTCTGAAGACGAAGAAGCACAGTTTATTCAAATGGTAAACGATGGTGCTTTCGTTGAGCAGATTGCTGAATCTCTTGACAGAAGTGTAAACTCTATCAGAGGTAAAGCTCTTTCTTTACTTAGAAGTGGCGATATTAACGCTATTCCTAAGCAAGAATTTACAAAAGGTTCAAGTAAAGCAGATCCGTTTGCTGACCTTGACATCGCTTCAATGACTGTAGAAGAAATAGCAGAAGACATTGGCAAAACTGTTAGAGGTGTAAAAACCATGCTAACAAGAAGAGGTCTTGCATCAGCAGACTACGATGGCTCAGCTAGAAAAGAAAAATCAGTTAGCTAGTATAATCATTCGAGCGGGGGATTAATTTTCCCCGCTTATTTTTTGGGAGAAAACATTGACACTAGCGTCAGCATTATTACATCAAATTTTATCGCAATCAGACATTTCAGTTTGGACAGAACTGAAGGAAATCTATTTGCCTTCAGAATATAAATCTTTATGGAAAATAATTAACTCCCATGTCGATAGATATGGAGGTCTTCCTACGTTTGAAGATTTAAAGTTTGAGATTAGAGACTCCAACTTACAAGAAATGGTGTTTGCAATAGAATCTGTTGAAACAGAAGTAGACGCTAACACATTGTTAGATTACCAAAAGAATGAATTTACACAGAACGAAATATTAACACAAATTGACAGCTTTGTAGAGGAAACAGTAGCTTTCTCTACAGCTGAAGAAAACTTAGACTCACTACAAGAAATAGTAGTCGAAGTTTCAGAGAAAGTTGATACAACTCCACCAGAGGAAAATATGTCAAGGATTGAACTCTTTGACCCAGAGGAAGAAATAGATAAGTTTGTTCCTCTTGGATTGAATCAGGAGTATGATATCGACTTTACTTTTTCTCCCAAAGACTTGGTGCTAGTGGGAGGACGACGTGGTGCAGGTAAGTCAATTACTTGTGCGAACTTGGCAAACAATGTTTATGAACGAGGTCGATCTGCTCTCTACTTTACAATCGAAATGGATAGTAGACAGATTCTGCAGAGAGTTTGTGCACTAGGTGCTAATGTACCAGTGAACAGATTAAAAAGGAAAAATCTGTCTCAGGACGAATGGAATAGAGTAGCAAAGTGGTGGTGTGATCGTTATCAAGATAGTGAGGACTTACTCACTGATTTTTATAGTAATAGAAATTTTGATGCGATGCACTCCAAACTTATTAGAAACCCTCTTAGAGAGGATAAGCAGATTGAGATTGTTTACGATCCCATGCTTACAATAGGTAAGATCGATGCAGTTCTAAAAACTAAAATGAATCAGTTGCCTGATGTTGGCATTATTATAGTAGACTATCTAAACCAAGTCAAACGATCACTAGCACAGGGTCGTCAGTATGAATGGACAGAACAGATAGAAGTAAGTAAAACTTTGAAAGCTATGGCACAAGAGTATGAAACTATGGTGTTCTCTCCGTATCAAACTGATGCAACAGGAGAAGCAAGATTTGCAAAGGGTATTCTCGATGCTGCAGACGCAGCTTACAGTTTAAATGCATGGTCACAGGAAGATAACTGTATGACATTTAGTTGTCAAAAAATGAGAAGTAATCAGATGAAAGACTTTACCTCTGAGATGGACTGGGAAACACTACGAATTGGACCAAGGTCTGTATTAAACCCAGAGGAAAGAACAGAAATGAAAGAGAGTATGGCAACAGGAGAAAATATAAATGAACTTTAATGAGTGGATAAAAGACTGCATTATGAGAAAATTATTAGGACTACCTTATGTATGCCCTCATTGTAATAAACAATTACCAAAGGAGGTGGAAGTTGCTACTATACACAGAAGAACAACTTAAGTATGCGTATATAGACTACATAAGAAAACTTGAAAAGAATAACTATGAAAATAAAATTCAAGTAAAAGTACCTACACTAGAAGAATTTAGAGTAATCTACGAAGATGCATGGGAGATGTATTATGATAGTAACAGATCGTAAAATATTAAGACAAATATCAAAACCTTGGACGGGTGATAAAAAAGAACTAGATGAGCTTGTCGAAAAGATGTGGTCAGTGGTATCTGAAAAGAACGGTGCAGGATTATCTGCAATACAAATAGGTTATCTTGTAAGAGTATTTATAGTTGGCCTGGAAGTTAATGAAGTCTTCGTAAATCCTAGTATTGTATCTAAGAGTAGTATAATGAAGAAAGATTGGGAAGGTTGTTTAAGTTGCGGATACTCACAAGTAAGAGTACCAAGATCACACAGTATAACATTGAAATACTGGGATAAAGATCTCAACCCTTGTGAAAGAAAGTTCACAGGATTTGAGGCAAGAGTTGTTCAACATGAATTAGATCATTTGAACGGATTTTTAATTATAGATAGAGGAAAGGAGTATAAACCATAATGGATTTAACAGTATTAGTATTAGTAGCAATGTTTCTAGTATTTATGTATTTTAATAATGACGATAATAATAGATTCAGTTAAAATGAGATTATTAGTAGAAACAGTAGGAGAAGTGAGGATATTTAAGGATCGTTCACTTTTTGGACTACCCCGATGGGTAATAGAACACTATGCAGTAGATACAGGTGATAGGTATACAAAAATATTATCTGGTATCTGGTATAAAGAAAAAGATGCAATAAATATTGCAAAACAAATAAATGAGAGATGGATATAAATGGAAGCAGTTAAATTTCTAGAAGAAAAAGGAATTGATTATACTTTATCAGGTAAAGACGCAGTAATACAATGTCTTAATCCTGAGCATGATGACAATAATCCTAGTATGAGAGTTGATAAACTAACAGGTATGTTTCATTGTTTTTCATGTGGATTTAAAGGAAATCTTTTTACACATTTTGGAGCACCGCAGTCTCCTCTAGAAGTTAAGAGAGCAATGCTAAAAGAAAAGATTGCTGAGAAGAAAGCGTCCGCAGTAGGAATAAAATTACCTACGGGTGCAATCATGTATAATGGAACACTAAGAAATATTAGTGCAGATACACTTAAAATATGGAGTGCATTTACATGGGACGATGGAGATAAGTTTACAGGTAGAGTTATATTTCCAATAAGAGACATAACAGGTAAAACAGTTGGATTGATAGGAAGATTATTAAGAGATGATCCAACAAGACCAAAGTATCATATTTATCCGCCAGGCCTCAAACTTCCATTGTGTCCTGCAAAACCTAAAATGATACAGAATAGGGTAATATTAGTTGAGGGTATATTTGATGCTCTCAATCTATGGGATAAAGGATTAAAAAATGCAGTCTGTTGTTTTGGTACACAGTCTGTAGATTGGGTAAAACTATCCATTCTCAAAATGCAAGGAGCAACAGGAATGGATATTATGTTTGACGGAGACGAAGCAGGACAGATGGCAGCTACAAAAGTAGAATCAATCTGTGATCAGTTGGGTCTCGGTCATCAAACAATAAAATTAAAACAAGGGAACGACCCCGGTAACTTTACAAAAGAAGGAGTTACTAGACTAAAAAGGAGATTATATGGCTAGAGTAGCATTAATAGAAAGTAAACCAACAAGGACAGATTTTATAGGGCATTTTGATAATAAGTTTGAATTTGATAGATATTCCTTATCTTCTGACCCTAGTTTAAAAAAGGTATTGAAGAAAGATGTTGACATTGATATTGATATTGACAGTTACGACTGGATTATATTAGTTGGATCAGAGTCGCTAAAATACTACACAAAAGTAACAAGTATCATGGAGTATAGTGGTAAAGTAGTGGATAAAAAGTTTATTCCTGTTATAAATCCATCAATGCTTGCTTTTAAGCCAGAAGTAAAAGACTTATGGGAAGCATCTAAAGATAGCATTACAAAGTATATATCAGGCGAAATGAAAGTTGTTGAGATAGATGAAAGCATGGCATTTGGTATTCGAGACAGTAGAAAAGCAAGTCAATTTATTATAGAAGCCAGAGATAGCGCGAGTGAATATATAGCACTTGACTCAGAGACAACAGGACTATATCCTCGTGATGGACATATGATTGGAATTAGCTTGAGTTATGACGGAAAGAAAGGAGCTTACATTGACTGTGATTGTATAGACCAGACTTGCGAAGCATTGCTACAACAAGTCTTTGATAAAAAGATAGTAGTATTTCATAATGCAAAGTTTGATGTATCATGGTTTGAGTATCACTTTAATTTCAAGTTTCCAAGATTTGAAGACACTATGTTACAACACTATTTAATAGATGAAAATCCAGGCACTCACGGCCTAAAACAATTATCATTGAAACATACTAAGTATGGAGACTATGAAAAACCAATGTATGACTGGATAGAAAAATATAGAAAGATGCATGGTATTCTTAAAGCAGATTTCACTTGGGATATGATTCCATTTGATGTAATGAAGACATACGCTGCAATGGACGCAGTTTGTACTTACATTCTTTACACAAAGTTTAAGAAGGCACTGGATACTAACAAGAAACTAACATCAGTATATGAAAATATTCTAAAACCTGGCTGTAGATTTCTTATAGATGCAGAAAATAATGGTGTGCCTTTCGATAAAAACAGATTGTATAAATCACAACAACTTATGGGTGATGTGATAGAAGATGCTGCACAAAGGCTAGATACTTATGATGCAGTACAAAAATATAAACAAGTTACAGGAGACTTTAATCCTAATTCAACAAAACAGTTGAGAGAGTTATTATTCGACTATATTGGATTAGCTCCAACAGGGAAACTAACGGGAACAGGTGCTCATTCTACAGATGCAGAAAGTTTACAAACTTTAGCAGAAGAACATGAAGTTCCTCAACTCATTCTGAATGTAAGACAGAATGTAAAAATTAAAACAACTTATATTGATAAAATTATACCTGCACTAGATAGAGATGGTAGATTAAGAACAAACTTTAATCTTCATGGTACAACATCAGGTCGTCTATCTTCTAGTGGTAAATTGAATATGCAACAATTACCTCGTGATAATCCGATAGTAAAAGGTTGTATGAAAGCAAAAGACGGAAATAAGATAGTTGCAATGGACTTAACAACTGCCGAAGTATATTGTGCAGCAGTTCTCGCAAAAGATGAAAATCTAAAAGATGTCTTTAGAAGTGGAGGAAACTTCCACAGTAATATTGCTAAGTTAGTATTTGGACTACCTTGTGAGGCAGACCAAGTTGCAGAACTTTATTCAATGGAAAGACAGGCAGCAAAAGCTGTTACTTTCGGTATAATGTATGGTGCTGGTCCGCAAAAGATCAGTTGGCAAGTAACAAAGGACAGCGGTAAAACTTTTACCGTGTCAGAAGCAAAAGAGGTTATAGATGATTATTTTAGACAATTTTCGGGGTTACGCAGATGGATTGATACTTCTCAAAACTTTATTCGTGATAACGGCTTTATTTACAGCTACTTTGGCAGAAAGAGACGACTACCAAATGTTGCCTCAAAGGATAAAGGGATTGCTTCTCACGAAGTAAGATCAGGGTTAAACTTTTTAGTTCAATCCGTAGCCTCAGATGTAAACTTATTAGGTGCAATAGATGCTCACAATGAGGTAAAACAAAAACAAATCCCTGCTAAGATTTTTGCATTAGTGCATGACTCTATTTTAGCAGAGGTACAAGAGGACGCAGTTGATGAATACTGTGAGATATTAAAAAGAAATGTTCAAAAGGATAGAGGACTTTCTATATCTGACTGCCCAATTGGGTGTGATTTTGATATAGGAAATGACTATTCTTTTGGCAAGTTTAGTAGTAAATACGAGGATTTAGTATGAAAAAATTATTATTTTGGATAGTAGATTGCTGGAGAGTTGTTATGGACTTAAGATATAATCCTTTGAGACATATTAAAGACCCATCAATTCAAATGTATTTTTATCTAGCTCTTTTCATTATGTGGAGTGGTTATTTTTCTGTAGTAGCATGGACATGGTTATCATGGGAAAACTATAGTGTAGTAGCCTCTATAGCTATTCATTTAGCAGTATTAATACCACTATTCGTAACAAATGCTGTATTTGCAGAAGCAGAGAAGAATGGCTCTAAATGGTATAGAGAATATCGAACAGAGCAAAGTATTGAAGCGATGAATCATAGATTAAGTCAACAAAACTATGAAAAACGCATCAAGTGGGATATAGATAGAGAAGCATGAAAAACGAAGCATTTTATTTAGTAATTGGTATATGTGGATTTATGTATGGAATAATTTCATATACCTATGATAACCTAGAATATAAAGGTTATTCAAGAGCACAGACGTGCACAGGAGATTGTTATGTTAAATATGTTGAAGAAAATGGGTCAGTGGTTGACCAACTTATGGCAAAACGAGAAGAGGCAGCACTCGATCCGTACAGCTCTATTAGAGGACTCTGGGCCGGTTGCGCTGCATGTCATGGATCCGAAGGGCAGGGCATGGGAGTCTTTCCACGTCTCAGTGGACAAACGGCAGATTACATACAAGGACGGCTCGTTTCGTATAAGAATAGAGAAACCGTAGGAAACATGAGTTCTACAATGTGGGCTCAAGCTGGTATGTTAAGTGACCAAGATATTGAAACACTTGGCAAATTTATTGAGGAGACAATGAAATGACGCAAGTTCGTAAGTATGATAAAGTATGGAAACGATGGAAAACAGTAACTGTAGAAGAAGAGCCTAAAGTTCATAGTGGAGTCGAACAACAACTAGAACTTAATTTAAGTAAACCAAGAGATGCCACACCAGAAGAATGGGACGAGTGGCAAGAAAAAGAACTAAATTGGTGGGGTGAAATACAGTTACCTGTAGTGTTTATTATGGCACTAGTTCAATTAGGAGCCCTAGGATTTATGTTTACTACATTTTACATAATTAGTGTAGGATTAGGCAAATGATATATGATAATATTAAGTTTCCTGTTTATGTAGTAGGCACAGATGATGTCGACCTTATTGATGGGTTACTTATAGCAGATGGGCAAATACTTGATGACAAAAATATGAATGGCAATAATCTTGCCATTCGTAGACTACAGTCTCCAATGAAAAGTATATATCCACTACGGTATATGATTGATACGATCCCAGACCTAATACGACATCGTGGGAAAAATTATATAGATAGTGATGGAAAATTTTTTCAACTTGAGAAAACTAAAACCGCACCTATCAAGTATCATAAAATAGGTAAACTAGAGGGCAAGGGTAACGCAGCATTAGTCTGGTGTTTAAATATCCCATTTCCCTTTGTTTGTAAAAGACCGCCGAAGTTAGAAGAAACTTGGGCAGGAATAATATATAGAAATGGACTTCCGTGGGAATTATGGGAGTTCAGCACAGAAAGGAAGAAAGACACATGGCGAAAAATTTAATAGAAGATTTAAAAGATGGACTTTGTTTAGTAAAGTTTCAAAGCCTAAAAAGTGGTGGTGAAAGAGAGATAGAAGCAACCTTAGATCCAACACATATACCGAATCATTTTGTAATGAATCAAAGAGACGATAGTGATAAAATATTAATGTATAACTGCACGTTTGGAAAATGGGAAGATATACAAAAAGATACAATTCTAGAATGGACAAAGCTGTAATAGGTAACAGAATATTTATGAAAGTTCCTGCCAATGTTCGTGAGAATATTGACAAGGAGCTTACATATCCTATTCCACCTAGAAATCCCTTAGATCCGCCCTTCATTATAAAAAATATGGCACTTATAGCAGGTGGGTTAATTTCTGTGCCAAGTGGTAGAACGGATTTAATACCACAAGAATATGAAATAGTTGATAAGCGAGTAACTAAACCAATCGACTTTCCTGAGTTTGCGTTCACTTTACGGGAATCGCAACAAAAAGTCTACGACGAGGTAGAAGACTGTGCAATAATAAACGCATGGGTCAGCTGGGGAAAGACATTTACAGGTTTAGCACTTGCATCAAAACTAAAACAAAAAACATTAGTAGTTGTCCACACAATTGCATTAAGAAATCAGTGGGCAAAAGAGGTAGAGAAAGTCTTTGGATTTACGCCTGGCATTATTGGAAGTGGAAAGTTTGAAACAGATAGTCCGATAGTGATTGGAAATATACAAAGTCTTTACCGTAAAATAGACGAGATAAATAAGGAGTTTGGGACAGTGATATTAGACGAAATGCATCACATCTCAAGCCCGACATTTAGTAGAATTATCGATAAAATGCATAGTCGATATAAAATAGGACTTACAGGAACATTAGAAAGAAAAGACGGAAAACATGTAGTCTTTCGAGACTATTTTGGAAACCATGTCATAAAGCCTCCGAAAGAAAACTTTATGACTCCTGTAATTGATATTATTAAATCTGAGGTACGCTTCCTTGATGGAAATCGCATACCTTGGGCAAATAGAATAAACCACTTAGTTTCACAAGAGGAATATTTGCATAGTGTAGCAATGATTGCTTCAGCTTATGCAACGCGGGGACATAAAGTTCTGGTAGTTAGTGATCGAGTATCTTTGCTAAAGACTTGTGCGAGACTAAGTGGTGATTCTGCCGTATGTATTACAGGAGAGCTAGATCAAGACGAAAGAGAAAATCTTTTAGAAAGTGTAAAAACTTCAAAGAGTATTCTCTACGGCACACAAGCAATATTCTCAGAAGGAATATCTTTAAATGCTTTAAGCTGTTTAGTATTAGCTACTCCTATTAATAACGACCCTTTACTCACTCAGTTAATCGGCAGGATAGTTCGGAAACAAGAAGGTAAGAAACAACCTATTGTAGTTGATATACATCTACGAGGCAAAACTGCAGCAAAGCAGGCGAAGGCTCGATATGGATTTTACATGAAACAAGGTTATGAGATACGAATTTTATAGATTTTGTAACGCAGTAGGTTCGAAAAATAATGCTTGACACAAGTTCAAATTTTTGTTATAATATATGATATTGTATAATTGGAAAAAGATTCTAAAAGAGACAAACGGTAGTGTAAAAGACGTCATGGTTATACTTGACATTCTAACGCACAGAATACCGCCATCAAATTACTACGACCCCAAGTTCAAATTCTGGACGAAAAAATGGGGTGGGCGTAGTTATCTCTTAAATCCAGAAGCATTATTTATACAACGGAATTTATATTCCGATAGAGAGATTGTGGAATATGCAGGTGTCGCTTCATTCCGCAGTTATAACCACTTTGTGGTAACAAAAGACACCACACTGGACCTCATAAGGTATCCACTAAGTGAGGATATAATAACAAATAATAGATTACTTTGGATAGAAGATGATAAGATACATTTTAAGTTCGAAGAAATCACAGACTTAAAGGAATTAAAATGGCAATAAAATTTAATCAAACGAAGGGCGAAGCCCAAAAAGAAAAACTTGACTCTTATGTATATACAGGGAAAGAAGACCACCATGTAAGACTAGTGGGCGACTTACTCCCAAGATATGTATATTGGGTTAAAGGCACTGGAGGAAAGAATGTTCCTATGGAATGTCTTGCTTTCGATAGAGACACAGAAACATTTAACAATGCTCAGAAAGATCATGTTCAATCATACTTTCCAGATCTAAAATGTGGCTGGTCATACGCTATACAATGTATAGATTACGGAGATAACAAGGTTAAAATATTTAACTTGAAAAAGAAACTGTTTGAACAAATAACAGTAGCTATGGAAGATTTAGGAGATCCAACAGATTACGAAACAGGTTGGGACGTTTTCTTCAAAAGAAAGAAAACAGGGCCTAATGCTTATAATGTAGAGTATCAATTACAAGCTCTAAAATGTAAGCCAAGACCATTGAACGAAGATGAGCTATCATTAGTTGAAAATCTAAAATCAATGGAAGAAATATTACCTAGACCTACACCTGAGTTACAGTTAGAGTTCTTAAAAGGACTTACTCAAGCAAGTGATGATATGGACGAGTCAATTAGTGACGAGTTTGACGTATCATAGGAGTAGATTATGCTAGGAATTGGAGATAGATTTCCCGAGTTTAAACTCAATGCGGTAAGTGGCAATATGCTACAGAAAGATCCAGATTGGAAAGACGCTGATCACGAATTTATCACTGTAGATAACTGGAGTCTAAGAGACTGGTCAGTTAT
>Ga0163109_10001441_pt1 | contig 18798 bp, 10 predicted proteins | sample CRUFie1St13metaG_FD_108704 | JGI IMG/M metagenome (GOLD analysis project Ga0163109, IMG submission 108704) | Marine microbial communities from the Costa Rica Dome - CRUD Field 142mm St13 metaG | ecosystem: Environmental > Aquatic > Marine > Oceanic > Photic zone | place: Costa Rica: the Eastern... | reverse complement strand
TGTAAGCTAGATACAAAGCGCACGGGAGCATCGAGTTCTTCGAACATATTTTCTCCGATCCAACGGCAAACATCACTTCCTATGCCCCCTATTTCTACATCTTCTTGTAATACTAATACTTTTCCTGTGGCCTCAACTGCCTTACGAATACCTTCGTAATCCAACGGAGCAAGACTTCTCAAATCAAAAATGTGCGCGTCACATTCCAAGGCTTCGGCTATCTCTTTGGCCCAATGTACCCCCATGCCATAGGTGACGATCGTTACATCGCTTCCCTCTTGCACCACAGCACCCTGGTCAATAGAAGTCGTGTAATAACCTACAGGAACCTCATCCTTTAAACTCCGATATAAAGCTTTATGCTCAAAAAACATCACAGGATTTGGATCGTTGATCGCCGCCAAGAGCATGCCTTTTGCATCACGAGGTGACGAAGGGAAAACAACTTTCAGTCCGGCAGTGTGCGTAAACCACCCCTCATTGGATTGAGAATGATAGGGGCCAGCCCCTACCCCAGCACCCGTTGGCATGCGAACTACCACGCTTGCTGCATGCCCCCAACGATAGTGACTCTTCGCAAGGTTATTGACAATTGCCGTAAAGCCAGAAGAGACAAAATCAGCAAATTGCATTTCTACGACACTCTTACACCCTGCAATACTATATCCCAAAGAGGCACTAAGAATGGCTGATTCACATAAGGGAGTATCCCTAACCCGATCTGCCCCAAATAGCTCAACAAAGCCATCGGTAATCTTAAAAACTCCACCATAATCTCCTACATCTTGTCCCATGACCACCAAAGTGTCATCCATTGTCATAGCCTCTTTTAACCCGTCTGATATCGCATCTACAAAACGCATTTCTTGGGTATTATGCGATGGATTAACTGATATAGGATTGTGCGACGCGTAGACATCCTGTATTTCCTTTTCAGTAGAAGCTTTAATGGTCTCATAATCCATAGCTTGATTCCAATTCTTTTGAATGCTTGCCTTTATGCTTGCTCGCTTTTCTTGAATAGATGTTTCATTTAATATGCCGCATTCCGTGAGAAAAAGCTCATAGTTCCCCAAGGGATCTTTAACTGACCATTCGTCAAAATGATGCTGGGGAACATATTTAACCCCTGAAGCTTCTTCGTGACCTCGCATACGAAAAGTGTTACATTCTAAAAGCACAGGACCTTTTCCTTCACGACACCGTTGTCCATGATAGGTAATGTGTTTGAATACTTCTATTACATTGTTTCCTTCAATCGAAAATGAAGGAATACCATAGCCCAATCCACGATCTGAAAGTTTCTCACAGCGATATTGCTTTGAAGTTGGTGTAGAGAGGCCATAGCCATTATTTTCAATGACAAAAATTACAGGGAGTTGCCAAACTGCTGCTACGTTAAGTGCTTCGTGGAAGTCACCTTCACTAGTACCTCCTTCACCACTAAACACTAGGACGGCTTTATGTTCTTTTGCGAGGGCATGTTTAAGGGCAATCCCATCCGCCACGGCTAACTGAGGACCTAGATGGGAAATCATACCTACGATATTATGCTCAGTCGTACCAAAATGAAAAGATCGATCTCTTCCTTTAGTGTATCCTTCAGCTTTGCCGAGCCATTGGGCAAACAGGCGATCTAAGGGTAGGTTTCTTCCCACGAAAACCCCTAAATTTCTGTGCATAGGAAGAATAAACTCATCTTGTTGCATACCGATGGAGGCTGCTGCTGAAATTGCCTCTTGTCCAATTCCAGAGAACCACTTAGAAATCTTTCCTTGACGAAGCAAGCTTAGCATTTTTTCCTCGATAAGACGCGAAGTGAGCATGACCTCATATAAGGCCAAAACCTTTTCCGATGGCACCCCATCTAAGTCGTAATCAAAAAAAACTGAATTCGCCAATATATTATCCTCCTTCATGTAGTGAAGAAACAAATAATATTCTACTTATCTGAAAATCTAATCCACTTCTAATGAAGGAGGAGAAAACTCCCCTTACGAGTGTCAGTGTAACCATTTAGGAAGTTGACATCTAAGACATAAGAGTAAGTACCAGGTTTTTGTTTTACTCCTTTAAATGTGCCATCCCACCCTTCCAGATGAGCCGCCGTGCTGGCGAAGACTAATTCGCCCCATCGGTTATATATAGAGATCTTAGCCTCCATCAAATTAACCCCGTACACCAAAAGGATATCATTGATCCCGTCACTGTTTGGAGTGAATGCGTCGGGGATAAACAAGGCCAATTCATCATCCACCTTAATGGTAATGGTAGCAAGGTTTTCATTTACACATCCATTACTATCCACAGCATTAATTTCATAGGTTACATCTTCATAAACTAACACTGTTGGGTTGATACAATCAGAGCAGCTAAGCCCAGTATTGGGTGACCAAGAATAGGATTGAAAATCATCTCCTACAGAAATCTCTATGGCATCGCCTAAGGTTACTACCGTATCAGGTGACGTCTCTAAATATCTAGGAGCAGGTTCACCTATATACACATCGACAGTATCTGTACAACCTCCCACATTCTCAAGTGCAGCTAAAGAATATACCCCTGACGTAGCCCCTTCTATCCTTCCATTATTGGAGGCAAGCCCTGTTCCAATCAATGTAAATGTATAGTCAGAAATTGAACCGGGAGCAATAGAATCAATAACAATAGAAGCCGTAGCATCATCATAGCAGCGTGGATTGTTTACAGAGTAGCTCACAATCTCAACTGAAGAAGGATCCACTAATGTTGCCGAATCACTTATCACACAACCGTTGGCATCAAGTATACCCACTTCATACGTTTCATCACCTGTTAGACCTATGACAGTTAACCCTGAAGATACGCTTGTATCGCCGCTATAAGGATCTACAACAAATGCGTTAAAAGGTCCTGTTCCTCCGTTGACTGTAAAGTCAATCGTTCCGTTCGCCTGCCCCTGACATCTTGGATCTCTTACGTCAAGCGCAGCGCTTAATACATCCGGCTCATCAATAGTAAACATTACCGTCAATGGACAATCGTTGGCATCAACAATAGTAAAGACATTCAAACCTGTAGATAGCGTATCAATGGAAGCAGAAGATAAATTCGAAATGATGGTATCTGAGTTAAATACTAAGGAATAACTCCCAATACCTCCCGCAACTCCATTGATTACTAAATGGCCATCTTGGTAACCAAAGCAACTTACATCCTCCGTTGTATAGTTAACGTCAATGGCATCAGGTTGACTGATATCGATTTGAATTGAAGCCTCGCACAAATTCTCATCCGTTACCGTAGCATTGTAAAGACCTGCTGATAATGCCTCAAAGACATTGCCTGTTAATCCTAACTCTTCCAATTCTATGGTAAGCATTCCGCTACCGCCTTGGGCAAATACCTCAATCTCACCATTATCTGACTCAAAACAAGAAAGATCCTCTGCACGTATCACACTTATTTCTAGAAGTCCAGGAGCTCCAATAACCGCAGAGGTATCCGTAGTACAACCTACTGCATCAGTGATTGTTGTAAAGTAATTCCCAGCGGACAGACCAGCAAATACACCATTGTTTTGATTTGGTATGCCGACCATAGCAAAGGTGTAAGGTGCCTCTCCCCCTTGAACGACATATTCAATTCTACCATCACTATCTCCTTCGCACAATACACTATCGGTAAGAATATTAGAAACAAATAAGAGTGGATTTTCCGATAAGACAACGGTTTGACATGCCACAGAATCTCCTATATTGTCTTGAACAGTTACTGAGTAGGTCCCCGCTGTAAGTCCTGAAAAGATATTGGAACTCTGATAGGTAAGGCCGCAGTCTATACTATAGTTATAGGGTGGAATTCCTCCAGCAGCCTGCAAAGTTATAGACCCCGTACTTTCGCCAAAGCAGTCTATACCTACAAAGTCAACCGTAGGTAATGTCAGTGGCAACGGTTCCGTTACAAAAACACTATCAGCCATAACACAGCCATTAGCATCTGTAACTTCCAGGAGATAATTCCCTGCGCTTAGGTTATCAAAGACCAGCGCTCCATTTGAGGATTGACCGTCTAAAGTAAAGGTGTAAGGCGCACTTCCCCCGTTGGCATTGAACTGCACAGAACCATCACTAGCACCAAATCCTGAGACAGGTACAATGGCGGTAATATTTAAGACAAGGGCACTTGGTTGTTCTACAAGACCTGTAGCAAACGCCTCACAACCGTTAGCATCAGTCAGTACTATATCTGTATAGAGACCAGCGCTTAGACCACTGAAGGTATTTGAGCTTTGTGTTGCACCATTACCAAGATCGTAGGAAATCGTCCCAATTCCCCCCGAAGAGTATATCGTAATAGCTCCATCGCTCCCTCCATTACAGGACACAGAATCAACCACGACAGAATCGATAACAAAACCATTAGGATCTGATAAAGGAATTAATGTATCGATAACACATCCCGCAGCGTTGGTAATTTGAATAGACAAACTTCCCGCTGAAAGATTGGTAACCGTGTAAGTCGAAGCAGTGATTGAACCCATACTATTACCATTGGCTACAATATCATATGGGCCTTGGCCCGAAGTATAGTTTACCGTGACTGACCCCGATGTAGTGCCTGCGCAGTCAAAGCCATCAACAGAAAAACTCGTAAGAGCAAAAGTCGGTGCAGCACTCACCGTATACGCTTGAGCAGCACTACATCCTGTTTGTCCAACTTGATCTCCCACCATGAGATAATATGTCCCTGGGCAAAGACCTGTAAAAGTATTCGAGGATTGGAAGGTCTGTCCAGAATCAATGGAGAATGAATAAGGCGGCGTGCCATTAAGTCCATCCATAGTAATCGAGCCATCACAAGCTCCACCACATTGCTCATCCACAACAACTACGTTTGTAGGCTCCGCAATCGTTCCTACAGTAAGCGTTACTGTATCTCGATCTTCGCATCCCGGATTTTGATCATCCGAGATGGTGACTTGGAAGGACATAGTTTGATTTCCGTTAGTTAAAATATTTTGACTAAACGGACTACTAGGAAGAATTCCATTATATCCCCCCAGGGTAACATTGGTCCATGTAATTCGGGGGGTACCGCCAGTTCCAAAGGTATAATTTGTGGTAAGCGGATAGTTTTGGAATGGGCCACAAAAAGTAGTATCTGGAGTAATATCAGTGATCGCAATACTTGTATCCATAAAGACGGTTACCGCAGCGCTTCCTACACAAAAGCCATCGGTTACATTGATTTGATAGGTCGTTGTTTCTGTCGGACTCGCTAAGGCAATCGTATCTGGGGCGTTAAAGGTTGGAATGACAAACAATGTAGGATCCGGTTGCCAATCTATAGTATACTGCCCAACAAAACAGGAAGAACCACAACAATAAGTTGTTAACTTAACATTATCTATAGCCCAGTTGTCACCGGATCCCGCTTGTTGTTGAAACCAACGAAATTGGGTTGATGTCGTTTGAGCACCTGCAGGAATAGGAATATTAAATAACCCACCATTCCCAAAGTTTAAAGTGTCAAATCCTTGTATATCAATCCAAGATGCGCCGCCATTAATTGAATATTGAAACAAGACCGTATCACCATTCTCAAACATATCGCAGCTTGAGTTAGGAAGTGCAGGGTTGCCAAGATCTTCGTTTCCAATACGTATCCAAAATTCAAGAAATCCTCCCCCTGTAACGTTAAGTGGATTAGTAATTGCCTGACGTATTCCATTTCCATTAAACCACAGACCGTTCCCACTTGGCGGCGTGCACGCAGTCAACTGGAATCCATTACTGATAGTTTCCCATAAAGCAGGGTTAGGAACACTTCCTTCAAAATCATCAAATAGCGAATCTTCCGTGCATATGAGCGCATCAAGCGAAACCTGCTGTCCTGGACAAACATCGGTATCAGAAGGATCAATACTGACCAAAGGCGCTCCACCAATCACAAAAACAAGGGTCGAATCCCGCACTACACAACCTGAATCCGACGTAACATCCACGTAAAACATGGACGTTTCCTGAGGACTGAGCACAGAAGTTTGTCCATTAGATGGCATCGCTTCTGCTGAAGGACTCCAAGCATAAGATACAATGCCAACACTAGAAGGTGAAGTAGTGACATTAACCGAAGTGCTTCCATTTCGGCAAATAGTGTCTGGTGGTGTAATATCCACTTCAAACTTGGGTACAACATCCACAAAAACACTATCAGTATCACAAGCTGAAGTCACATAATACCACTGGTCATCGATGGGATCTACTCTTGGACTTAGAATATCATTAGGTGTAAGGAAGTTTCCTAAAGGACCCCAAACCACATTAGAAGCACCTGTAACACTTAAGATAGTACCATTAGAGTCACAAGCAAATACTTGGCTACCTGCATCAAGCGGGTTAACAAATACATCAATGGTATCACTGCAGCTATCCACACCATCGGTATAGAGCACAGATACAAAAGTATCCTGGGTTGGAGAAATATCAAAGGAAAAATCACTTCCATTAAGCACTGGATTACCGAGATTTGACGAGAGATTATAGACAGGACTTGTCGTATTTATCACCACTTCATCAATACCCCAGTGATCGAAATTTGCTGTTGATCCGGTTTGCTGGAACCAGCGAATTTGAACATTTGGACCCCATGCCGCTTGTGGAATGTCAAAGCAATAATACCCCCAATCAATGTAAGGAGATGGCACATTCCCTCCGGCCCCATTAATATCAGGATTGAAATAAAAAATATTATTCCAAGTTGTCCCGCCATTATTCGACCATTGGAGATAAACTCCTTCATCCGGTAAATCCGGACCTTCACAGGGTGCATTGTCAATTTGTTCTGCAAAATCTAGGTAAAAACAAATTTGCCCTCCGTTGGGGAGATTATACGGTATGGTTGAAACAAATCGAGGCTGAGTAACTCCGGGGCCCATCCATAAATAGGTGGCATTCGGGGCACCACTTGGAAGCGGCGGTGGTGGATCACAGGGATTATCGAATTGTGCACCGTTCGGCGTAGCCTGCCATCCCACACATCCTCCAAACCCGTTGGCTTCAAAATCACATCCAAATATTACCTCAGAAAACGCTTGACCACTTACTTGAATATTGCCATCACAATCGATGCGATTCGTATCTAATGCGTAATTCTCAATAACACAATTCTGCGCATAAACAGCATGCCCTAACAATGTGCTGATGCACATAACGAAAATCGATTTGAAGAGATTTCGCGAATTCATAGGCATGTTACTATTCATGTGAACATATTACAGCCTTACAATGAGACTGAATACATATCACATTTCTTTGTATACGTAGGTAGCCTTTAAAGGTAACGAAAACCTGCTAAAAATGTGTATTAACGGCTGTTTTGATTAAATACAGGCCTTGATTTTTGACACACGACGTTCATGTCTTCCACCCTCAAAAGAAGCTTTTAAAAAGACATCAACACACTTTAGAGCTTCATCCTCTGACATAAAACGAGCAGGAAGACATAATATATTGGCATTGTTATGCAGTCGACCTAACTCCGCAATTTCATGATGCCAGGCAAGACACGCTCTTACTTCTTGGTACTTATTGGCAGTCATAGCAACCCCGTTGGCACTCCCACAAATCAATATTCCTTTAATGGATAAATCTTTTGACACCTGAGAGGCAACTTGATGCGCATAATCGGGATAGTCGACCGAATCCTCCGAAGAAGGCCCCACATCAGTAATTTCTATCTCACGAGAGGATAAATAAGAAATAACGCGTGTTTTTAAACTATACCCTGCGTGGTCAGATCCGATAGATAACTTCATTAACGAAATATAAGTTGATCTTATGCAATGGAACAACTTCTAGTCCACAAGTTATTCGCCACTATCCGAAGATCTTGGAGATGTTTTTGCAATCACCAGTATGGTGACCTCATAGAGGAGGAGAAGAGGAATGGCTACCATCAACATAGTTCCAGGATCAGAGGGAGTGATAATTGCGGAAAGAATAAAAATGATCACCGTAGCATAACGCCGATTTCTGCGTGCAAACCCTGCAGTAAGTACGCCCACACGACCGAGGAAGTATCCTAAAATAGGCAATTGAAAAAGTACACCTGTGAGCAAGGTCATCGTTGACATAAAACTCAACAGACTGCCTATGGTAAAGGTGTTGTGTATTTGGTCACTAATCTGATAGTTGGCAAAGAAGTAAATAGCAAAGGGAGTTAAGAGGAAATAGCCGAATAAGACACCCAGAAAAAACAATAGACCGCTCCACATAATGGCACGGGCAGATGCCTTCCTTTCTTTAGGATAAAGCCCGGGCGCAATGAATCTCCATATTTCATAGATAAAATAGGGGAACACCACTGCGAATCCCATGTAAAAGGATGCCTTGAGATGCAAAAGAAATTGATCAGACACTCCCGTGGCAATCAAGGTAAGCGTACCGAAGGACATACATTCTCCATGCCCCGCTCCTATCCATTCCAACAACTTACACCATCCTCGGAAGGTGGCGAAATCCGATTTGGTAGGAGCTAGAATAATAGCATCAAACACTGTTGATCCAAAGGCAAAAATGACTATTGAGGATAGGAATATGGCGACTACCATGCGCACCAAGTGTTTTCGGAGTACATGCAAGTGATCAAAAAAAGTCATTTCCTGATCGGCTTGATTATGCGTCCCATCCTGATCGCTCATCTGCTCGTCATGTTCTAAGGAGTCCTTTTCCATGGTTATTAAGCAAAAGTACAACTATGAGAAGAGCTCTCAGAAAATTGATTTCAGTATCTTCAAATACTATCATGAAACGACTAATCCCTTTTTTTGGAATCTGTGTCTTAATGTTGGGTAGTAAACCTCTCTCAGGTCAGTCCTTTGTCGTTTGGAATAATGGATAAATTATCCATGTAAATGAAGATACCCCACCTACGGAATTACCATCACATCTCATACGGATGATATGGGTAGCCAATCCTACAATCAAAAACTTTCTGAAAAACGAAGCCAAAGCGTATACAATTATCTTCTCGGAGATTTAGGCTTTCCGAAGGATAGAATGCGTTGGAATGGGCTTAGAGAGCGTTTTCCTATTGCTCCAAATCAGCTACCAAATGGCAACGATAATCGCGAAGAACGTCAACTTAATCGACGAACCGAGTTTTGGGCCTATCCTTTACGCTAGTTTGATTTATTTTAGCACTTCATGGCTAAGTCTAGAACTATATATATCTGTGAAGCATGTTCGTATGAATCCGCGAAATGGATGGGAAAATGTCCATCTTGTAAAGCTTGGAATACCTTCCAAGAAACTCAAATACATAAATCAGATACAGAATCCAATCATGGGTTAGCACAGCTAACCGATCAAGGAAGAAATAGTGCGGTGCACATTGATGAGGTGAATGCTCAAGAGCTACCGAGACTTTCGAGTAAAGACGAAGAGTTTGATCGAGTTGTCGGAGGAGGAATAATGCCTGGATCGATAACCCTAATTGGTGGAGAACCCGGTATAGGAAAATCAACACTACTTCTGCAAATTGCCTTAAGTTTTCCTCGAAAAGTACTCTATGTAAGCGGTGAGGAAAGCCTCGTCCAAATCAAAGGACGTGCTGATAGAATGATCTATGATGCTACGCAATGTATGTTGTTGGCTGAAACCAACACCTCAAAAATATTCCATGAGATAAAAAAGCAAAAAATAGAATTGCTCGTCATTGACTCTATTCAAACTATGCAATCACCAACTATCGACGCTTTACCGGGAAGCATGAGCCAGATTCGGGAGTGTGCTGGAGAGTTTCAGCGATTCGCAAAGCAACATGGTATTGCCGTTATACTTATTGGGCATATTACCAAAGACGGACAGCTTGCAGGACCTAAAGTTCTAGAACATATTGTAGATACTGTTTTACAGTTTGAAGGAGACCAACATCACACCCATCGTATACTCCGAAGTCAAAAAAACCGATTTGGCCCCGCGGCAGAACTGGGTATTTATGAAATGCAATCCAATGGGCTATCTGCGGTTATCGATCCTACTTCGATAATGCTGTCTAATCAAGAAGGACAACGCGAAGGTGTATCCACAGGATGTATTCTAGAGGGTATTCGCCCTCTACTAATCGAAACTCAATCCCTAGTAACCCCCTCGTACTACGGAACACCGCAACGTTCAAGTACCGGATTTGATAATCGAAGACTGCACATGCTCATCGCGGTTTTTGAAAAACGCATTCAATTTCCCATAGGTGCGAAAGATGTCTTCCTTAATATAGCAGGGGGTATAAAGGTCACTGATCCTGGTGCTGATCTAGCCGTGATGGCCTCCTTTTTATCTTCTTGTATCGACTCCTTTACGATGCCTACGAAGGCTGTTTTTTGTGGAGAAATTGGTTTAAGCGGTGAGATAAGACCCGTCTCAAGAATCCTTCAGCGCGTGACCGAAGCAGAAAAAAGAGGTATGACTACCTTCATCACATCTAATCAGCATAAAAAAGCCTTAAAAGACTACAAAGGCGGACTTAAAATTGAATTAATCAGTCATGTACGTCAGTTAATAGATTAAGGCCCCTATAAGTCATTAGCGAGACATTTACTCCTAGTTGTTTTACATCTTGTCTTGGTGTTTGCCGATCTCCTAGATATAGTCATTCCCCATACCTGTGTTGCTTGTAAAACTCCAATAAGTTCATATAATTCCGGAATCTGCACCTCATGTTGCACTAAGCTCCAAGTGCTATGCCGTGGACAAGACTTGGAACTCCGGAAACGATTAACCACGAAAGCACATCTCTTCGACGGGGGTCTAGCACTCCTCTACTTTGAACAAAATGGCGTAAGTCAACGCTTGATTCATCATATAAAATATCATCATGGGAAAGATTTAGCCATTACTTGGGGAAAATTCCTAGGTAATGTATTGGTCGCGGCGCAAATGGAAATGGAAATCGACTTCAACAACTGTGTACTCATCCCTATTCCAATGCACCGCAAAAAGAGACGAAAAAGGGGCTATAATCCCCCGTTATACATTGCACGAGGAATTCAAGAAGTTCTTGGATTACGGAGTAGCATTGAGCCTGACATTCTTGTGAGAACAAAGCATTTAAAAAGCCAGACTAGCGCAGATTTTCATCTCCGGTTTGAACGACTCGTAAATAGTTTCCAACTGCAAAATGAAATTCCAATACAAGGAAGTATAATCCTCATTGATGACGTCATTACGTCCACCTCTACCCTACAACATTGTGCTCAAGTCCTTAGGAAATCATATACCTTGAAAATATATGCCGTAGCGCTTGCATTCAGCGCATAAACAAAAGCAATATCCTTGGAAAAGATTCGTACATTATAGGCATGTTGCTGAAGAAGACCATACCAAATATAGTTTTGGCTTTTTGCTTATCTCTTTGGACATTATGGAGTTGCAAACCTGATGACAGTGTACTTGCCAATGATGTTTTGGAACTGCAGTTCAGTGCCGATACGCTTACCTTTGATACTGTATTTACTACGGTGGGATCCGTTAGTCGTTGGATCACTGTATACAATCCTACAAATCGGGATATGCTCCTCGATGAAGTTAAGCTAGCAGACCAAGCCAACGGCGCTTTCAGATTAAACATAGATGGAATGCCAGGCAACCAAGCTAGTGATGTACTCATACCCTCAAAGGACTCCATCTATATCTTTGCGGAAGTTACAGTAGACCCCAACAATACCTCCAATCCTCTAGTTATCTATGATCAAATCGACTTTCGAATTGGGACTACAATACGTTCGGCCACACTTCAAGCATGGGGGCAAGATGCCTACTTTCACTACGGGGAGATACTCACCAATGAAAACGTGATATGGCCTTCGGATAAGCCACATGTGATCTTAAGAAATGATAGCTTTCCCGGACTAGGCATTGATTCTTTTTCGTCATTGACCGTGCTCCCCGGCAGCGAAATTTATGTACAGAGTGGGGCCGGTATTTTTGTTGATGGCGAGATTTTAATCGGAGATGTAAATAGTCCCGATTCGGTCATCATTCAATCCGATAGAATTGAAAACCCTCCAGCCTTCGGACTTGATGACCTACCTGGCCAATGGTTTGGTATCGTGCTATTTGGAGGATCTAAGGCCACAATATCTCATACTATCATCAATGAGTCCACCTATGGCGTGATGGGAAGATTTGCCTTAGCTAATGACTTTTCAGGTTTTATAGACGATGTCGGTAGACCTGAAATCGACTTAGAACGTGTGACTATCAAAAATGCTCAGATAAGTGCCCTTCTCGCACTTAATGCAAGAGTTCGTGCGACAAATTGTGAGTTTTTTAGTTCGGGAGGGCAATTGATCAGCCTCGCCATAGGAGGTGACTACACATTTAACCATTGCACTATGTACAACAGCGGTATATCTGGGGCAAGTCGAGAAGCACCCATCCTTGGGATAAGCAATCAGGCCTCTAACCAAGGAACAGGCGCTATTCATCCGTTAGGTATCGAGAATGCAGAGTTCACCAATTGTATCATCAGCGGAAGCTTAATAAATGAGATAGAAATTATTGCAGAGGATTCCTCTTCTGTGCTTTTTAATCATTGCTTGTTGCGCAGCGAGGAACTTGTCAATGCTCCAATCACTAATCAATCAATATTTAATGAAAATCCGGGATTCCTTGAGGTAAGCGAACGAAATTTTAAGTTATCAGAATTCTCAAGTGCAAGAGACGCAGGTCTGAATATCGGAATTTTTGTCGATCGCGCAAACCAAACAAGAGATGCCATGCCTGATATCGGTTGCTGGGAGTTTCAATAAGAGTAATGCAACGTAATCGTTTTGACATTTTTCGGGTCTTCCCGCTTCAACTGCTTATAAGTCACTTAGTGAATTTTCCACTATTGTTGCTGCCATGGATTATCATCATCGGGTTATGTACATCCTACTTTGGGAACCACTTCGGTCTTCCCTCAATTATGCTAAGTCCTGAGTATTTCGGCAGCATATCTCCATTGAGTTTTGCCACATTAGGCATAGGTATGGGATTATTTTTAGTCCTATGGCAAATGGTAAGTTATCTTCTGCATTCCAATATGTATCCGTTTCTCGCAGCGACCCAGTGGCCAGTTGCCGTATACTTTCTAAACAATGCTATTATTCCAATACTTGCCATTGGCATTCATTGCATATGCATTTTCCGTTTTCAGAGCGAGGCCGAACTTTTAGAGAGTCAATATTCCATATTACTCGTGCTCACCTATCTCATGAGTATTTTAGCCATACTGATACTCAGTGTGGTTTATTTCACCCTCTCCAATAGAGATCTTCACAAAGACCATGAGATAAATAGTTTGAATGAGGCCACGTCGCTTCTGGCAAGGCGCGGTCGCAGTCTGGGATCCAATGTAAAGTATTATCTCACGAAAAGAGGTAGATGGCAACGTACAAGAGATGTGAGTCATTACAACTTTGTACGTATTCATGCCACCTTCCTAAATCACCACTGGAATGCTTTTTTCATTCAACTTATTGTTTTTACCTTTTTAATTCTTGCGGGAGCTCAAAATGAGAAAGACTACTTTGACATACCTGCAGGAGCAAGTCTGCTGCTAAGTTTTTCAGTTTTAGTCTCGATTATAGGTTTCTTCACCTATTGGACTAGACGATGGTCGATTCCCATTGTGATTGGGTTAATCCTTCTATTCAATTGGTTTTCAAGAACCGAAGGAATCAATACAAATTCTCGGGCACTAGGTCTTGACTACAATACATCAAAAGCAGAATATAGTCTATCAGCGCTGGATTCCATGGCTTCTAATGAGCATTGGAATGAGGATTTTGCCCTAGGGGAACTCATGCTGAATAATTGGTTAAAGCGACATGAAAAAGTTCATGGAAAAACCAAACCTAAAGTGGTTATCATATCTGCTGCTGGAGGAGGAATGAAGGCAGGAGTATTCGCTTTTAGAGGACTTCAAATGCTAGATTCCCTTTCTGTGAATAAAGTATCTGAAAACACTTTATTGATGTCCGGGGCCTCTGGCGGTATGTTTGGATTGGCCTATTGGCGTGAGTTGCTCTTGAGAGACCGACAGCAAAACACAACTCATCGAATGGACCACAAGTATGTTGATGACTTGAGTAAAAACCTACTTAATAAGTGGGCGGCTACGGTGGCAACCAATGACTTGTTTTTACCATGGAACACCTCTACCTACCTCGGGGAAGAATACCATTTAGATCGAGGAATTGCCTTTGAACAAAGCTTTAATGCAAATACAAGAGGATACTTAGAAAAACCATTAGCCGCCTATAAAGAACCTGAATATGAAGGACTTATTCCTCGTATGTTTCTCAGTACACATATTATTAATGATGGTCGAGTATTTTACTTAAACCCCCACCCTATACGCTATCTAATGCGAAGTGGAAGTCCAGCGGATTCTATGCTTGACTATGAAACAGATGCCGTTGACTTTGGAACCTTTTTTGAGCAGCAAAATGGACGAAACATTCGTTTTATATCTGCTATTCGTATGAATGCAAGTTTCCCCAATCTATTTCCTGCGGTTGCCCTTCCAAGCCAACCAGAAATTCTTGTTATGGATGCCGGTGTTCGAGACAATCATGGTATTGAACCTGTAGTGCGCTTTCTTCATGCCCATAAAGAATGGATTGAAGAAAACACCTCTGGGGTTGTATTACTTCAATTTAGAACCACCTTAAAACACAATGAAATAGATAACACCTTTTTGCCAAGCTATTTAAACCAGATTTTCCAACCTTTTGGAAACATTGTAAGCAATCTCACTTTACAACAAGACTATAAGCAGGATTACATGATTGCCGGTCTTAACGAAGCATTACAACAAAAGTTAGACTGGATTCAAATCATCCTGCCTAACAAATCGAAATACAGTGAATATGATGTTCCTCTAAGTTTGAGCTTGAGTGAAGTTGAAAAGAAACGCGTACTCGATGCGCTTACTTGGGAAGAGAATCAGAAGGAGTTTCAGAGGCTCCTAGATATTCTCGACGAATAGCACTGATATCCCTATCCCCGTATAGTATCAAACACATCATTTAAAGTCACTCCTTCAGCTTCTGCTTTATAGTTTAGAAAAACTCGATGACGCAGGATATTTGGTACAACATCAGCAACATCATCAATAGTTGGAGTAACTGCCCCTCGCATCGCCGCTTGACATTTTGCCGCTAATACAATGAATTGAGCTGCTCTAGGACCAGCTCCCCAAGAAACATACTGATTTATAAAATCCATACTATCCGGAAGATTAGGACGGCTCAATGTAACAACTCGTACCGCATATTCCATAGCCGCATCAGTTATGAGCATAGACCGAATAAAGCGCTGGTATTCCAGCAATTCATTTTGATTTAATACCACATCAAGTATGGGTTTGGAAAGACCAGTGGTTCGTCGAATAACTTCTTTCTCCTCTTCAAAACTTGGGTAGGTCATTTCAATTTGGGTCATAAAACGATCTAACTGTGCCTCAGGCAAGGGATAGGTTCCTTCCTGTTCTATCGGATTTTGCGTTGCTAATACAAAAAACGGTTTGGGTAAAAGATGCTGCACACCAGCAATAGTAACCGATCGTTCTTGCATAGCTTCCAATAGGGCTGCTTGAGTCTTTGGAGGTGTCCGGTTAATCTCATCTGCTAACACAATGTTTGAAAAAATAGGTCCTTTATTAAATCGAAAAGCCTTCTTCTCGTCTAATACTTCAGCTCCTGTAATGTCAGAAGGCATGAGATCTGGAGTAAATTGGATACGTTGAAAGTCCAACTCCAAAACACTTGCTAAGGTTTGTACTAAAAGTGTTTTCGCCAAACCTGGAACCCCGACCAAAAGACTATGACTATCGCAAAAAATAGACATCAGTAATCCATCAACCGCTTCTTTTTGGCCAACAACTGCTTTGCTAATCTCTTCCCTTAATGTAGCCACCTTTTGGGCGAACTCCTGAGCACGCTCCTCTATATTTACTGATTGATTTTGCATATCACTCATATACTTTCCAATTTTTCATTTGCGGACATCTTTGATAATCAGGAACAACATCAATATATATCGACGGAATAATAGTTTCCATCCAATCATAGAGGACCTTTTGTTTCTTTTGCTCTAGGCAAACTGCCTTGAACTTAGAATAATCCTGATCAAGACTAGCTTGATGCGCCTCTGTTTCTGAAACAAGTTGAATAAAGCGATATCCGCGTTCACCGCGATACCCCTGAGTAGAAATCACCTCACTGTAACCTCCTATTTCTACATTATCCAAACGTACGGCAATAACTCCCTCCACTTCGTCCATTTCAAAAAATGAATTACCTGTTTTAGGGTTTTGCAAAAGTCCTCCTTGGTTTTTAGTGGACATATCCATACTGTATTCATCTACGGCATACGCAAATGTAATTGAGCCATCTAATACCTTATCACGTATACGATTAGCCTCTCTACGGGCGGTGTTGAGGTTTTCATCCGTCATCTCAGGACAGATAAGGACATGGCGAACATGTATTCTTTCGCCCTGGCGTTCTATGAGTTGAATAATATGAAATCCAAATTCAGTTTCGACGACAGGGCTTATCTCCATAGGGTTTTTTAATCGAAATGCCGCTGACTCAAAAGCACTTACCATTTGCCCTCTCCGTATAAATCCTAAATCACCCCCTGATTTACTTGATCCAGGATCGCAGGAGTATACCAATGCTAAAAACTCAAAGTCCTCACCTTCTTGAAGTCTGGCATATAAGTCTTCTGCAGTATTTCTAGCAACTTGATTTTGCTCAGCTGTAGGCTTTTCGTAGAAGACGACCTCCGCTAATTCTACCTCTGCATTAAAAAAAGGAATACTATCCTCAGGTATCGCTTGATAAAAGGAACGCACTTCTGAAGGAGATACAGAAATTCCTGCAGTGACACTAGCCTCCATGCGAGTAGATAACAATTGGTCAAAAATATCTTCTCTAAAATCAGCTTTGAGTTCTGTTATCGTCTTTCCATAATAACTTTCCAAGTTTTCAAGCCCTCCAAACATTTCCTCGAAATAAGCAATCCTGCCATCGAGCTCTTGATCTACTTCCTCATCGGATACGTAAACGCTGTCTCGCTCTGCCTGAATCACAAAAATCTTTTGCATCAAAAGATTGTCTAAGGCCATGCATTCTAAATCTTCCTTTGATTGCTGAGGATAAGCCTCTTGCAACTGAAACGAGGCAATTTGAACATCACTCATTAATACAATCTCACCCTCAACATGTCCCACAATACCATCGCCAAGAACTTGACCTATACCCGAAGCTTGACAAAAAATTAAAAAGGTTAAGGTGAGCAAAAGATTTCTAAAGCTTTTCATATTTCTGATTAGGGCTTTGCAAGATTAATAAAACAACTCGTTACACGAATAAATGTTGCTTCGCGCAAGTCTTTTACCCAGTCTTTTTCAAGACTATCTTGGTAATCTGAAATTACAAATCCTCGAGTTTCCTCATAGGTTTTCAAAACATTATCCGCTTTATCCTCAACTCGAAGGAACATGCCGTTTTCCAACACGTGACATCCCAAATCCAACGCATTAAGATCCTCAAATGACATAAGTCTTTTATCCCCTGGCCAAACTCTCCAAGTCTTAGATGATAGCTTTCCTGATTTTACCCCTCGCTGATATAATTTCTCCAACTTTCTTGGATTATGTGTTGCTCTATCTAGTTTCCTCATGAAGGAAGAGTCTTCCACCATAAAATGTGACACCGTGACTAATTGAGGCCACATATAGCTCGTTCGATTACGCTCAAAAAATTCAGAGAGTCCTGCGGTATCCCGAACCGCTTCCCGCCACACACGTTCGTTCATCAACTCAAAAAGCAGCATACCGTCCCGATATTCCTGCATTTGGATTTTAAAGGCAGAATTCACCTCTTGCAGATGATCTCTGTAGTATTCATATATCGTTCTTTGTTCGAAGGACCTTAACTTCTCTTCTAGGTAATACCTTTTATATGCATCTTCAGACCCCCTATAGTTATGCCCCATAAACCGCTCTAAATCGCCATAAGTTAGCGTGTCCATGCCAATAATAAACAACGCTCTATTCGTCATATCAGGGGATAAATCCTTTTCTCCACTCAAGACCTCTTTAGGGAAAAAATTTAAAAGGTCATCTACGGTAGACAAGGAAGCATATCCAAAAATCCTTTTCGCTTCATACAAAAGGGAATCTTTTTGAATTCGAGAACGTTGGCCTTGCTGGATTCGGCGAACTAAACCCTTGCGAACTTTATCTAGATCAGGGAAAGAATCTAGGGCAATCCATTGAATAAGGTATAATGTATCCCCTAAGGAAAAAACATTGGAAACATCCCCTATCGTGTCAATGGCCATTGCTTCGTCTACGTAATCACTTTGCCATGCAGAGTTGGCTTCAGCCCCAATTTTGATTGGATTTCTCGAACTTTTTCCATTACGAGATGCTGAATATTGAGCCGCATAACTCGAAAACAATGCGGGATTACTTTCTACATCTAAAATGACTTGGGTCAACAGCTTCTGATTCTCACTAGACCTTGGCAGGGCAATTTGCAAATACGAAGAAGTCCCATCAAAGGTGCGCTCCCCATTTACTTTGACCAAATGGATACCGAATCGGGTATATACCGGTTGACTAATCTCACCAATCGGCGTCTCATACATGGCATTTTCAAATGCATATACCGTTTGAAACAATCCGAGATAACCTAGAGAACGATAGGTTAAATCAGCCCCAGAACGAGCGGCCGCTCGTTGAAGATTATAACCA